>Ga0075109_1000281_pt1 | contig 35366 bp, 32 predicted proteins | sample AntAceMetag02UKD_FD_69798 | JGI IMG/M metagenome (GOLD analysis project Ga0075109, IMG submission 69798) | Saline lake microbial communities from Ace Lake, Antarctica - Antarctic Ace Lake Metagenome 02UKD | ecosystem: Environmental > Aquatic > Non-marine Saline and Alkaline > Saline | place...
TGCACCATGATGGCGTTGTAGTCGTCGCCGGCTTCCTTGAATTCTTTGGAAAACGTTTCGACGCCCGACCCTGCGGTGACAGCGAAGCCACCGACATAGTCAATGCGTCCGCTGTCCTTCGGCGCGATGTAATCGGCGAGGCAGTGATTGAATTGTTTGGGGGACTTTTCCTGCTGCTGGCGGAGAAAATGGAATGTATCTACAATTTCACCACGATCAGTATTAGCATAGACTTCGATGGAGTCTCCCACCGCGTTGGCCGGGAGGAATCCCATGATGGCACGCGGGGCGAATCGTTGTTCATCGACGATGCGTTGGAGCATATCTTTCGCATCGGCAAAGAGTTTGGTGGCTTCTTCGCCGACGACTTCATCGGTGAGGATATCGGGATAGCGACCATGCAGTTCCCACGCGCTGAAGAACGGACCCCAGTCGATGAAATCGATAATTTCTTCGAGTGAAAGGGCCTCCGCGTGAGCGGATGTAGCCGGGGTCGCTGATCCCGGACCGGGGCCGGCGATCCCGGCCACAGTTGAGAATATTTTAGTCCCAAGAAACACGGGTTTCGGAATGTCGATCGTGGCCCAATCGAATCGGGGGGCGCGGGCCCGAGCTTGCCCGATCTTGAGCAAGGGTTTCCGGTTGCGGCGGGCTTCGAATTGCGCGCGCTGTTCTGCTTGTTTGGCGGCGTTTTCCGTCATGTAAGCGGGTTTTTGCTCATCGCTAAGGAGAGCGCTCACCACGTTGACGACACGGGAGGCGTCGAGCACGTGCACCACGCCGGGTGCGTAGTTGGGCGCTACCTTGACGGCGGTATGCGCCGCGGAAGTGGTAGCTCCGCCAATGAGCAACGGCACATTAAAACCTTCGCGCGCCATCTCTTTGGCGACATGCACCATCTCGTCGAGAGAAGGCGTGATCAGCCCAGACAGACCAATCACGTCGGCGCCGATCTCTTTGGCTTTGGCCAAAATCTTGGCGCAGGGCACCATCACTCCCATGTCGATGACCTCGTAGTTGTTACACGCGAGGACGACGCCAACGATGTTTTTGCCGATGTCGTGCACATCGCCTTTAACGGTGGCGATGAGGAACTTGCCCTGAGCTTTGGTGCGCTCGCCGGCGGCAATCGCGCGGGCCTTCTCCTCTTCCATGAAGGGGGTCAGGTAGGCCACCGCTTTCTTCATGACGCGAGCCGACTTCACGACTTGTGGGAGGAACATTTTACCGGCGCCAAACAGGTCGCCGACGACGCGCATGCCGTCCATGAGCGGACCTTCGATGATGTCCAGCGGGCGGGGGAACCGACCGCAGGAGCGGCACTCTTCGGTGTCGGCTTCGATGAAGGCGTCGATCCCCTTGACGAGGGCGTGACTCATGCGGGCTTCGACCTCGAGTTCCCGCCACGCGGCTGCCGCGGGTTTGGCTGCAACCGCGCCTCCTGCCTTTGCGGCCTCGGCCTCGGCTTTGAGGTCCTCGGCGTGCGTGATCAGCTTGTCGGTCGCGTCGGGATTGCGATTCAGCAACACGTCATCGACGAGGCCGCGCAGGATCGGTTCGATTTCGTCGTAAATTCCGAGCATGCCAGCGTTGACGATGGCCATGTCCATGCCTTGGCGAATCGCGTGATAGAGGAAAGCGGTGTGCATGGCTTCGCGCACCGGATTGTTGCCGCGGAAGGAGAAAGAGACGTTCGAGACGCCACCCGAAATCTTCGCGCCGGGCAGGGTGTCCTTGATGATCTTCGTGGCTTCGAAAAAATCGACGGCGTAGTTGTTATGCTCTTCGATACCAGTTGCGACCGTCAGGATGTTGGGGTCGAAAATGATGTCTTCGGGTAGAAACCCGATACCGGTGAGCAGATCGTAGGCGCGGGTGCAGATGCGGACTTTTTCGTCGCGGGTCGCAGCTTGGCCTTGTTCGTCAAATGCCATGACGACCGCGGCCGCGCCGTAACGCATGAGCAGGCGGGCGCGGTGGAGCAATTCGGTTTCGCCGTCCTTCAGGGAAATCGAGTTCACGATGCCCTTGCCTTGCAGGCATTGCAGGCCGGCTTCGAGCACGGACCACTTGGACGAATCCAACATAATCGGCACCCGGGAGATATCGGGTTCGGCGGCGATCAAGTTGAGGAACTTGACCATCGTGGCTTCACCGTCGATCAACGCTTCGTCGACGTTGATGTCGATGATGTTGGCGCCGTTCTCGACCTGTTGGGCGGCGATGGCGAGGCAGCCATCCCAGTCGCCGGCTTTCAGCAGGCGAGCGAAACGAGGAGAGCCGGTGATGTTGGTGCGTTCACCGACGACGAGAAAATTGGAGGCAGCGTTGGACACGGAAGAACTTGAAAACTTGAAGTCAGTTAAACGGGGTTAGAGGTAGAAGATTTATTTTAACCCGAATGGCCACCAGTGGCTTCGCTACCGCTACGCACTGAAGGATTGGATCTGATAGGTACTTGGCACTTGATCATCTCGTGGTCGCTTCAGGCGACTACCAGGGGTTCGAGGCCGGAGAGTTGGAGGGTGTGGGTGCGGGCGGGCACGGCTCGGATGGGGAGGTCTTTCACGGCGGCGGCGATGGCGGCGATGTGTTCGGGGGTCGAGCCGCAGCAGCCGCCGACGAGGTTCACAAATCCCGCTCGGGCGAACTCGCCGAGATCCGCCGCCATGTGTTCGGGGGTCTCGTCGTAGCCGCCGAAGGCGTTAGGTAATCCGGCGTTCGGGTAGCAAGAGACATAACACTCGGCGATGGCGGAGAGCTCTTCGAGGTAGGGGCGCATGTCCTGAGCGCCGAGCGCGCAATTGATGCCGACACTGAAGGGCTTGGCGTGACGAACGGAGTGATAGAACGCGTTGATCGTCTGGCCTGAGAGCGTGCGGCCGGAGGCATCGGTAATCGTGACGCTGATCATGATCGGGAGCCGCTGGCCCCTTTTCTCGAAAACGGTGTCGATCGCGAAGAGGGCGGCTTTGGCATTGAGCGTATCGAAGATGGTTTCGACCAAAAGGGCGTCCACGCCCCCGGCGACCAACGCTTCAACTTGTTCGGTGTAAGCAGCGACCACTTCGGCCCAGATCACGGCCCGATACTCGGGTCGGTTGACGTCGGGAGACATCGACAACGTGCGGTTCAGCGGTCCGATGGCACCGGCGACAAAACAACGGCGTCCGGGCATAGCTTTTTCCGCGGCATCGGCGGCCCGGCGGGCACAGGCGACCGCGGCGGTGTTCAGATCGGTTACGACCGACTCCAACGCATAGTCGGCTTGGCCGATGGTCGTGCTGCTGAAGGTGTTGGTTTCGACGATGTCCGCACCGGCCGCGAAATACCGGCCATGGACCTCTTCGATGATGTCGGGGCGGGTGAGGCACAGCAGATCGTTGTTGCCCTGCAGATCGGATGGATGGTCGGCAAAGCGCTCACCGCGAAAATCTGCCTCTTTGAGCCCGTAGCCTTGGAGGACCGATCCCATGGCTCCGTCGAGCACACCAATACGTTGATCAAAAAGGGCTCGGAGGCCGGTGAATGAAGCGGAAAGAGTCTGCGCAGGTACCATATCGAGGTAATTATTCAAAAACTCCCAAGGGTTAGGCAAGAAACATATCAAGACATATCAATATGATGATATGATTAGTTTTGCCGATGCGAGACCCTGAAATGGGAAAGTCCAAATACTGACCGACATGCGCCAATTTCTGCACCAACTCGGCGGTTGCGCTTCGATAATCGGCGGACTGAGAGTCACTGCGTTCTTTGATTTTGTCCCGTTCAGCAAGAAAGGCCGTGAAAATCGGCCACAGTTGCGCTGCGGTAACACACCAGTCCGAAACTCCATTCGATCTACCAAGGTCGGAGCAAAACCAATCTCGGTTCGCCGGGGTGAAGGTGGAGTGGAGGCAGTTCGCGCTCAGCGCGAGCGAGACGTGTGAAGTCCGAACACTTGCCCGGGATGCTCACGCGTTGGCCGCGAAACTTTTGCGCACGGCCTTCGTGAAATCTTCATCGCAAAATGAAGCGTGAGAGCAGCGTCCAGCTGAGTCCTTCCGGATAATCTGAACTGCTCTTGCTCCCAAGACAGTTAGATTGTTCATGAATCCATCTCACCTCCTCTCCCGATCGTGGCTCCCGCTACGTTCGCTCTGCTCTGCGGCCCTCGGCCTCGCCGTGGGACCGGTCTTATCGGCCCAGACCTCCATCACGGAACTCGATTCGTTCGTCACGAGTGCGACCCGCACGCCCGTCTCGGCGTCCCAGCTCGGCTCTGCCGTCGACGTGATCTCCGCCGCGGATCTTCGACGTCGCCAAGTCAACACTCTGGCCGGCGCGCTCAACACGATCCCGGGTGCGCCGAATTTTGCCTCCGGCGCGATGGGCGCAACGGCCTCGCTGTTCTTGCGCGGCGCGAACTCGAACCAGACGCTGTTCTTGGTCGACGGTATTCGTATCAATGATCCCAATACCGATTACAACGCTTGGCTGGGCGGCAGTTGCGTGAGTGCCTGCGATAGCCTCGAGGTATCACGCGGACCGCAGAGCACGCTTTACGGCGGTGAAGCCATGGGCGGCGTGATCGCCTTGGCCGCTCAATCCGGTTCGGGTGACCCGTCCGGTCGCTTCTTCGTGGAAGCCGGCTCGTTCGGCACCGTGCAGGGCGCGGTTGACCTGCAAGGCGAGCGCGGAGCCACTTCTTATGTGTTTTCGCTCACCGGCGGCCGCACCGAAAACGACCGCCCGAACAACGACTTCACTAGCGCGAATCTCGTGACCCGCGTCGATCACACGCTCGATTCGGGCGTGCAGATCGGCGCAACGCTGCGCGGTTTTATGGCCGAGTATGAATCTCCCGGCGATCGGTTTACCAACGACCCGGATAACCTGGAGGAAGAGAGCAACTGGCTCGCGACGACCTTTGTCGAATTCAACCCTTCGGAGGATTTCACCGGTCGGCTCACCCTCGGCGGCCAATCGCGTGAATTCGTCTCCACCAATCCCGGCCCCCGGGGCACGCAGATCACTACCGTCGAAAACGAACGGGGGGTGCTGGACGGCCAGTTTTCCTACTCCGGTTGGGAGAATAATCGCCTGACTGCCGGTTTCACCGCAGAAGCAAACTCTACCACCAACGATGGCTTCGGCGATATCGATGAAGACCAAAGCCTGTGGGCGTTTTTTGTGCAGGACGAAATCACTATCGGCGAAAACCTCTGGGTGACGGCTGGCTTGCGTAGTGATGATCATGATACGTTCGGCCGGGCGACGACCGGCCGCGGCACGATCGCCTGGCAAGTGGTGCCGGATCGCCTCAAACTGCGTGGCAGCTACGGCACGGCGTTCCGCTCGCCCAGCTTTCTCGACCTCTTCGGCTCGAGCACCTTCTACCAAGGCAACCCCGACCTAGAGCCCGAAGAAGCGACCGGCTGGGATGTTGGCCTCGACGCCTATTTTGCGGAAGGGCGGGGCACCGCCTCGGTCTCTTACTTCGATTCCGATTTCGATAACTTGATCATCTTCGATTTTGGCGTCTTCCCCGGGACCACGGCCAACGTCGAAAAGGCCCGGACTTATGGCGTTGAAACCAGTGGCACTTGGGCCTTGGGCCCCGGCATGGAACTGAGAGGCAGTTACACCTACCTCGAAGCGAACAACGAATCCAACGGCACGCGTTTGCTCCGTCGTCCGCGTCACAGTGGATCGCTCGACGTGTGGCGTGATTTTGGGAGCGGCTTCGACTTGGGTGTCGGGCTCGGCTTCGTCGCCGATCGTAGGGATGTCGACGCGCAGACGTTCGCGACGATCGACGCGGACGACTACCTCGTCGCCCGCATTTACGGTTCGTGGCAGGCCAACGAAAGCCTCCGACTGCGGGCTCGGGTCGAGAACGCCTTGGACGCCGACTACGAAGCGGTTCATGGCTTCCCTCAACCCGGCATCGGCGCCTACGTCGGCGTCGAGTGGAGCTACTAAATCCTCGCCCACGGAACACACGAAAGGTTGTTCATGAATGGTCCGCTCAATTGTTTCCGTCGATTTCGAGTAATTTCGGGTCTTTTCGTGGGCCTATTTTCGGTTGCAATGGCCGAGCCACTGCGGGTGGTTTCGCAGACGGTGGGCACCGACGAATTGTTGTTGGCCGTCGCCGCACCGGAACAGATTGCGGCGCTCAGCCACATCTCTCGCGAGTCGTCGTTTTCTGCGGTAGCGGCGGAAGCTGAAAACTTCGGGCAGATTGGCCGAGGCGATGTGGAAACGATTCTTAAATTTCGACCCGATCTCGTGCTGGTCGCCGACTACAGCCGAGGCGAGTTGGTAGCCCAATTGAAACGGGCTGGGGTAGAGATCATGGTGTTTGATAACTATGCCTCGCTCGACGATGCGTTTGCCAATCTGCGGAGGTTGGCGACGCGATTGGGAACGGCTGCCGAAGCGCGGGCGGAAGCGGTCATCGCCCACACGCAGCAGCGCGCGCGGCGACTGGCCGAACGCTTAGAGGGCGCGTCCCCCGTTAAAGTCATCGCGCCGTCGACCTACGGGGTGATCGGGGGGGCGGGCACGACGTTCCAAGATCTATGCGATTTTGCCGCGGCTGAGAATCTGGCAACTACCTTGGGCGGCTTGGCGGGCCACGCGTCGATCCCCCGGGAACAGATGCTGACGTGGCCCGTAGAGAAGGTGGTGGTGACCGGAGACGACGTGGCCTCTGCGTTGGAGCCTTTTCAGCGCTTACCGCCTTACCAATTCATGCCGGCGGTGCGGGAGGCTCGCGTCGCGTTGATCGAATCCTACATGCTGAGCAGCGTGACTCATCACCGCATCGAAGGCTACGAACGGCTCGCGCGGGAACTGCATCCCGAGCGGTTCATGGAGGACTAGCCTATGACGCTCGAGGCGCGCCAAAAATGGGCTTTGCCCCTCTCCTTTACCCTGCTCGGGCTGGGCATAGTGGCATCCCTAGGTGCGGGTGACATGCGCATGTCGCTGAGCATGATTTGGGCAGGCATCACGGGTCGAGATGAACTGGCTGCGACGGTGCTCTGGAATATCCGGTTACCGCGCACGTTGGTCGCGATTCAGATTGGGGCGGCGCTGGCCGCGAGCGGCGTGGTGATGCAGGCGTTTTTCCGCAATCACTTGGCGAGCCCGGGGCTGTTGGGGGTGAGTGCCGGCGGTTCGGCGGGGGCGGTCATCGCCATCGGTATGGGCTGGGCGGCGTGGTCGTATTATACGGTGCCGGCGGCCGCAATCATCGGCGCGATGGGCGCGACCATGGCGGTGGTCGTCCTAGCCAAACAAGGCGCGAGCACGGAACGGCTGCTCTTAGCCGGGGTGGCGTTGAACGCGCTGCTCGGAGCGGTGACCAGCTACGTGCTCTCGAATTTTACGCTGAGTTATGAACGCAACGCGCAGATTATTTTTTGGCTACTAGGCGGGCTCGAAGATCGCACGTGGGAACACGTGATGATGGCGGCGCCGATCGCGTTGGGTGCGGTGTTCCTCTGGCCGCTGGGGCGGTCGATGGACCTGCTGAGTTTGGGGCAGAACGAAGCGCAAAGCTTGGGTGTCGATGTGAAGCGACTGCAGCGTCGGATGATTGTGTTGGCTACGGTGATGACCGCATTGGCCACGGCCGTTGCGGGCACGGTGGGATTTGTCGGACTGGTCGTGCCGCATATTTTTCGGCTGCTCTTTGGCCCGGATCACAAACGCCTCGTGCCGGTGTCGTTGATCGGCGGGGCCGCGTTTGTGCTATTCTGCGACGTGCTGGGGCGCACGGCGGGTGATCTGCGCTTGGGCATCGTGACCGCCTTTGTCGGTGGGCCGTTTTTCCTGTGGATGTTAAGGAGGGCCCCATGAGCGTGATTCGCACCAAAGGTAGGGCGTGCTCGCCGAGCGCGCCAACAGGCTGGAACGGTGGCTTCGGCGAAACCGCCCTACCCGCCAAAGGGGGCCTTACGATTTGCGTGTTCGCTTGGCTGCTCTGTCGGTTCTTGGCAAAAACCATCAACGGAGTGGCTCTGTTTCGCTGCATTGCCTCCGGTAAAATTAACCCCGTCCAGCTTCCATGAAAGCGCTCGAACTCAACGCCGTGTCCGTGCCAAATCGGTTGCGCTCCCTCGACCTGACGCTCGCTCCAGGCCAGATGGTCGGCTTGATCGGTCCCAACGGGAGTGGCAAATCGACGCTCTTGGAGGTCGCCGCAGGATTGCTCCCGACCACCGGGGCTGTCGCGTGGATGGAGCGTTCGCTTAAGGCTATCCCCATCGCCGAACGCGGTCGGATGGCGGCTTGGGTTCCGCAGGAGGCGCAGTTTGGCTTCGGTTTTTCCGTGGAGTCGGTGGTGGGGCAGGGGCGGTTTGCGCACGGCGATGACGGGCAGGGCGTGGCGGAGGCGCTGGCCCGATTTGATCTCACGGCGCTGGCCAAACGGCCGGTCAATCGCTTGTCCGGTGGCGAACGCCAACGCGTGATGTTGGCGCGGGCTTTGGTGGTGAATCCGCAGATTCATTTTTGGGACGAACCGCTGGCGGCGCTCGACGTGAAGCACGCGCTGGAAGTGTTGGTCCTGGCTAAGCAATTAACCCAACAAGGATCCACGGTGTTTATGTCCCTGCATGATTTGCGTTTGGCCCATTGCCTCGACAGGGTCGTGGTGCTTGATCGGGGCGAACTTCGGGCGGATGGTCCGCCGGATGACGTCCTGAATGGTGAGTTGTTGCAGGCCGTGTTTGGCGTGCGCATGCGCACCGCACCGGGCATGATACTGGAACTTCCATGACTAAAATTATTCCCACCGACCTGACCGAGGATGAACATCGCGACAAGATGGCCGACATGAAGGCCGAGATGAAGGCGCGCACCGACGCCGCCCAAGAGCGTCGTGGTATCGTGATTGTGAATACGGGCAACGGTAAGGGCAAGAGCACCGCTGGTTTTGGCGTAGTCGCCCGCACGTTGGCTTACGGCCGCAAGGCGGTGGTGGTGCAGTTTATCAAAGCGACCCCGGACAAAGCGGAGAAAGTGCTGCGCGGTGACAATCTGACCTGGCACGCGGTGGGCGGAGGCTTCACTTGGGATACCCAGGACCGGGCGGCCGACATCGCCCTGTGCGAAAGGGGCTGGGCATTTGCGGAAGCGGCCATGGCTGATCCGGACGTGAGCCTAGTCATGCTCGATGAGATGAATATTGTGCTCAGCATGAACTACATGCCGGTGGAGCCGATTCTGAAGGCGTTGCGTGAACGGCGACCTGATTTGCACGTGATCATCACCGGCCGGGACGCCCCGGCGGCACTTTGCGAACAAGCCGATCTCGTTTCGGAGATGAAGGAGATCAAGCATCCCTTCAACAACGGCATCATGGCCCAGCCAGGCATCGAGTTTTAGGCGATTAGCCTAGCGCCCAGAGCCGAATCCAAAAGAGCATCACCCCGATCTCGGTGGTCGGGAAAGGAAGGGCGTGCTTGCCGAGGTCGCCGTTCCATCTCGCCCGCCGTCGGTCGGCCTTTACGCCCCACGCTCGAGTCCTCAAAGTCGCCTTCATGCGCTCGATTTTATTTGTTCTTCTATGCACGTTCTCCCTGGTCGGGAAGGCGGTCGAACTCGGTGACAGCCGAGCGGAGGTTTTGGCCGAATTAGGTGAACCCCAAAGCACCGTGGCTGCGGGTAATCGAGAGTTCTTAAACTTCGTCGGCGGTCGCATAGTGCTTACGGCTGGTAAGGTCAGCGAAGTGCAAGGACCGTTATCGGGCGAGGCCGCCGCCGCCGAACCCGAGTCGAGGGCCTCGGTCGCGCCGGCCTCCCCGCGTCCCCCGCCGCCCCCGGCGGTGCGGCATCGTGGGGTCCGATGGCTCACTGATATCGATCACGCGAAAGCCGAGGCGGCCAAATCCGGCAAACGGATACTCGCCTTGTTCACCGGCAGCGATTGGTGCCCGCCGTGCCAAAAATTTGAAGCTGAGGTCGCGAAAGACCAACAATTCGCGGAGATCTTCTCGTCGTCATTTGTTTTCTTTAAGAACGATTGGCTGCGAAATACGCCGCAGCCTCCAGCCATTACAGCCCAAGCAGATCGGGTCCGGCGCGAGTATGGAATCAGCCAATATCCGACTCTCATCATTCTCAATGCTCAAGGCGAGGCGCTGGACGAGGTAGACTGGTCCAGCGTCCGGGGAGGGTCCTTCAAAGAGATCATGATCGAGGCCATTGATGATTCGCGCCAAGCGACCGCCGGTGGCAAAAAAGCCTCGAGTAGTTGGTGGCCGTTTTAGGCTGGGGAGATGTCGCCCGTAAAGGGCGAGTAGGCCAAGAAATCCCGAACGCTTTTAACGTTCAGTTTTGTCATCGAGCAGCAATCGATATCATGAAACCCGAGGTCAGCGACCCCGGGTTTTATATGACGGCTCCATTCCCAATGGGCATCTGCAACGCGCAACAACGGTTCTGCATCTGCGATCACCAGATCGTCCTCCGTTATTTATCACCTCGCCCGTCAAGCCCGACCACGTATCGGTGATTGGCGCGCGATCGCCTCAGGAATTAAACGCGATCTTAGCGTTGTCCTTCACATGATCAGCGATCTCCGCCGCGAAGGTTTCGCCGAACTGCTCCCGCTTCTTTTCGCCCATGCCGAAGATATCGTGCATGGCGGCGACGGTCTCGGGGTATTCGCGCGCCATCTGCCGTAGGGTGGCATCGCCGAAGATGACATACGCCGGCACGCCGCGTTCGTCTGCGAGTTGTTTACGCACGGCGCGGAGCCGCGCGAAGAGAATCTCGTCACACTCGATGGCGCCCTTGCGTGGGATGCGCACCCGGACCGCTTTGGGCACGACCAGAGATTTTGTCAGCGTGATGGATTCGCGAGAGCGTAGCACTGCCCGCCCGGCTTCGGTCATCTCGACGGTCGGGTATTGGCCTTCGGTCTGTTGCACGTAGCCCAGCCGCATGAGCTCGCGAAATACCGCTAGCCATTGGGGCCGGGAGAGTTCCTTGCCGATACCGAAGGTCGAGAGCTTTTCATGTTCCCACCGGCGAATCTTCTCGGTCTCAGCCCCCGTGAGGATTTCCACCAAGTGATTGGCTCCGGTGCCAAAGCGGGAGGACTGCGCGACGCGGTAGATGCACGACAAAAATTTCTGGGCGGGCACCGTGCCATCGTAGGTGTCGCGCGGTTCGACGCAGTTGTCGCAAGAGGCACAGTCAGTGTCGGGATACTGCTCCCCGAAATAAGCCAACAATTCACTCCGCCGACAGCCGGCCGACTCGGCGTAGTGCAGCATTAGTCGGAGCTGGTTCCGCGCGACGGAGCGTTCGTGTTCATCGGTGATCTCGTCGATGAAGTGCGATTGTTTGGCGGCATCGCCCGCACTGAACAGCAGCAGACAATCACTCGGCAAACTATCGCGCCCGGCCCGGCCGGTCTCCTGATAGTAGCTCTCAATATTCTTCGGTAGATCGTAGTGAATGACCCAGCGCACATTGGGTTTGTTGATCCCCATGCCGAAGGCGATTGTCGCACAGATGATGCTCACCTCGTCGCGCAAAAAGAGTTCCTGATTCTCAGAGCGCACGGCCGCCGGTAAACCCGCATGGTAAGGCAGCGCGGAGAATCCGCGGGCCACCAAGGCTTCGGCGGTGCGTTCGGTGGTCGCCCGGGTCGCACAATAAACGATGCCGCTGTCTTGCTTCCGCGACTTCACGAAGTCGGTGATCTGACGAGCGGGTCCGTCCTTGGGTAGCACCTTATAGGTGAGATTGGGTCGGTTAAACGACGCGACGAACACCTGAGGTTCACGCAGCCGCAGGTGCTTGATGATGTCGGCGCGCACGCGCTCGGTGGCCGTGGCGGTGAGCGCCATAATCGGCACTTCGGGCAAGATGTCGCGGAGCTGGGCAATCTGGCGGAATTCCGGTCGGAAATCGTGACCCCATTCCGAAACGCAATGAGCCTCATCGATCGCGAGCGCCCCGATGTTCCAGCCGGTGAGGTTCTGCTGCCACTCGGGCAGCATCAGCCGCTCGGGTGCGACATAGAGCAGGCGAAACTCGCCGCGATGCAGCCCCGCCATCCGCGAGCGCGCCTCGGCGGAAGAAAGTGACGAATTGAGAAACGTCGCGGCGACCCCGGCCGCCTGCAGTTGATCGACCTGATCCTTCATCAGCGCGATCAGCGGGGAGACGACCACCGTCAGTGCGCGATCCGCTCGCACCAAGGCTGGGAGCTGAAAACACAGTGACTTGCCGCCGCCCGTGGGCAGTAGTGCGAAGGTGTCCTTGCCCGCCATGTGCGCCTCCATGATCTCGCGTTGGAGCGGGCGAAATTGGTCATACCCGAAAGTAAGGCGGAGCGTATCGAGAAGTTCAGACAAGAGCTGAACAGCGCAAATCCAACCGCATGGGCTCGCAACCCAGAACCCCACGATCAACCGATTTAGGTCCGCGAGATGAGGCGCGTAATTTAACCAATAGGGTTAAATGGGCACGTATCCTGCTGATAAACAGCCGAATACGTCCGGGATCATGGGGCCTTTATTTTCCTTTGATCTAATGCCCCAAAGCCCGCTTCGGCTTGGCTGTAACCGGGCTCGTTGAGCCCGGTGCGGCGGAATGGGTCACAGGGGTCGAAAGGCAGAAACTGGGGTCATCCTCCTTCGTCCTGCTTGGCGGGACTACGGCCGACAGGGCGATTCCGGCTACAGTTCTTTAGCGATAGAAGTCTCGGAGGTTTATTCCGGAGATCTCCAGGCCCAGGCACCGAAGTATTCGAGGCCGTTGGCGGGGCCGCGGTTTTCGGCGAACTGCTGGGCGGGAATCTCTAGCCGTTTGAGGGTCTCGGTCATAAAGGCGGCGAAGGTTGTGCTATCCCACACGTGGGCGTGCTCGCGGCGTTCGCGGACCCGCTGGATGTGGTAGGGGAGGTGCACGGGATCGGCTTCGAGTACGTGCGGCGCAGCGCCGCGGAAGAAATCCATGTAGTGCTCGTCGTCGTTTTCGGTGACGTCGTTGGTGAAGTCACTCCACACATGATCGAAGGATGTCAGCGGGCGCGTCTTGTCGTAGGTATAGTCCTTGTCGGGCGCGGAGAGCACGACGGTGCCGCCGGGGCGGGTAATGCGGAACAGGTCGCGAACCAGTTTGATCGGGTTGGCGACGTGTTCGATGACGTGGTTGCAGATGGTAAATTCGTATTCGCCATCCGGGAATGCGCTCAGTCCGTCGCGGTCGATATCCCCCATGTGGTCCACTGCGACGAATGAGTCGGCGGGGATTTCTGGAAACAATTCGGCGGCGCGGACAGCATCCATCGCGTCGAAATACTCGACGGTGGCGGCGGCGGGAAGCATGGCCGGTTCGTGGAAAGCGCCGATCTCTAGTCCCCGTCCGGTGAGGGCGGCGTAGACTTTGTCTCGATGGGGGCGCGGTTGCATAGCCAAAAAGTAAGCACAGCTTCGACGTCCAGCGCACGGTCAAAACGCGAGGAAATGAGACTCGAATCGTCGCCAACTCTGCGCCAGCTTTGGCGGTATGTTATTTCGGAAACGGATTCTTATGGGGGTTTTGGCCACGGCGTTGGGCGCGGCGCTAGGCTCAGCCGAGGAAACCCGACCGCTTCATCCGCAGCTCGAACCGTTTCGGCCGCTCTTGGGTCAGACGTGGTCGGGGGCGTTTCCGGACCGACCGGATGGCGTCAAGCTAGTCGACGTGGTTCGCTACGAACGGGTGCTCAACGGCATGGCGGTGCGGTCGACGCATTCGATCAACGCCGGGATTTATGGCGGCGAGACGTTGTTTCGTTGGGATGCTCAGGCGGAGCAGTTGGTTTTTCACTACTTCACGACCCAAGGGTTTATGACCAAGGGCACCATGACCCAAGGACCTGCGGGCACGTTTACCAGTTTGGAAATAGTGGAAGATCCCGCGACGGCGGATGGCGTGAGTCAGGTCAAATCGGTCTTCACCATTTCGGCCGACGAACTGGTGGTAGAATCGCAGTTTTACAAAGACGGCGTTTGGGAATCCGGGCACCAAGCGGTGTATAGGTTAGCGGCGTCACAAGACGTCGTTTTAAAATGACCCGCTAGCAGGACCGAGAGCGGGGACGCTACTCAGCCGTTTCCAGATACACGCCTTTGAAGGGGTGGATATCGAGGGGATTGCCATACCAGCCTTTGACCTCGGGGCGGATGAGGCTGGAGTTCACGTAGAAGTAGATCGGCGCGATGGGTGACTCATCGATGAGGATCTGTTCGGCTTGGCGATAGAGGGCATAACGGGCGTCTTGGTCGACGGTGTTTTTGGCTTCGTCCACCAGGCGATCATAGTCGACGTTGGCCCAACCGGTTTGGTTGTTCCCGCCGTCAGTGACCATCAACTTAAGAAAGGTTGAGGGGTCTAGGTAGTCGCCGATCCACGCCATCCGGGCGATGGTGTAGTTGCCCTCGCGCATCGAGTCGGACTGTACCCGCGCCTCTTGGTTGTAGAGACCGATTTGGACGCCGAGTTCTTGCTGCCACATTTGTTGAATGGCTTCCGCGATGCGGCGGTGTCCGTCGGAGGTGTTGAAAAGGATTTCCATTTCGGGGAATCCTTCGCCCCCCGGGAATCCGGCCTCGGCGAGGAGGCGGCGGGCTTCAGCGGCGTCGCCGGTGAGCATGTCACCGGCGATGTATCCGGCGATGCCGGGCGGGGTGAGATTACGGGCGGGAACCTGACCGCCAAGCGTAACCTTGGACACGAGTTGCTCGCGGTTGATGGCGAGTGACAAAGCCCGGCGCACGCGCCCGTCGTCCAGCGGTGGTTTGGGGACATTGAAGCGGTAGTAGTAGGTCGCGAGAATGGTGTGCTGGAGGAGAAATTGATTCATCTCTGGGTCCGTTTGGTAAGCGGCCAGTTTATCAATCGGGATCCCGGTCGTGATGTGCAGCTGACCCGAGCGGAAGGCGGCTTCTTCGCTGGAGGTGCTTTCGATCGGATAGAAACGGACCTCGTTGAGGCGGATTTTATCGGCGTCCCAATAGGTGGGGGTTTTGGTGACGCTGATGAACTGGTTGGGTTTCCACTCGCTGAGCACGAACGGGCCGTTGCCGACGAGGTTGCCGGGGCGGGTCCAGCGCGAGCCGCGTTGGTCCATCGCGCCGTGGGCCTCGATGGTGGCTTGATGCACCGGGAACCAAGAACTGTGGGCCACCAGGGCGGGCAGGTAGGGGACCGGATAATGCAGGTGCAGTCGCAGCGTGGTGTCGTCGGGTACCTCGATCCCGACGGTAGCGAAATCGGTGGTTTTGCCGGATAGGTATTCCTCGGCGCCTTTGATGGGGAAGAGCATGTAGGCGTATTCGGATGCCATCTTGGGCGAGAGCATCCGTTGGTAGGCGTAGGCAAAATCGCGGGCGGTCAACGGGTCGCCGTTGGACCATTTGGCATCCTCGCGCAGATGGAAGGTCCAGGTCTGCGCGTCTTCGGAAGCTTCCCAGTGGGTGGCCACGCCGGGCACGGCGCTGACATCCTGCGGATGGTAACTGGTGAGGCCTTCGAACAGCGCGAGGACGATGTTAAAGTCCTGCAGGCTGTTGATCACGTGAGGATCGAGATCAGTGGGTTCTGACAAGTTGCCGAAATGCAGCGTCTGCGTCCGGTTGCCGCTATCGATGGCGGTTTCGCGGGAGCCGCAGCCGGTGAGCACGAGCGTAGTCAGACCGACGAGCAGGAGGGGGAGGAGGGAGCCGATGCGCATGGCGAGACTCAGAGGTAGCAGCTGCGGGGACGCAACCCGTTCGGGCGAGCAAGGGCTAGGCCTAGGACCCAATCAACTCGTCGCATGTCGGGCGTAAAGCCCGACCCACCCGTCAGCCTGTGGCGGCGCTTTGCCGTGGGTCGGGCTTTACGCCCGACCGCCGCTACCTAGGACCCAATCAGCTCGCTGCATGTCGGGCGTAAAGCCCGACCCACCCGTCAGCTTGTGGCGGCGCTTTGCCGTGGGCCGGGCTTCGCGCCCGACAGCCGCTACCTAGGACCCTATCAGCTCGCTGCATGTCGGGCGTAAAGCCCGCCCCCCGTCAGCCTGTGGCGGCGCTTTGCCGTGGGTCGGGCTTTACGCCCGACCGCCGCTACCTAGGACCCAATCAACTAGCCGCCTGTCGGGGCTTAAAGCCCGCCCCCCGTCAGCCTGTGGCGGCGCTTTGCCGTGGGTCGGGCTTTACGCCCGACCGCCGCTACTCCGTGGGCGCGTCGTCGAGTTGATTCAGACGTTGTTGGAGGTCCGCCATCTTGGTCGCGAGACCTTCCTCCAATTTGGAGCGATCTGACGAAGTAACGATGCTGCCCTTGGAGGCATCTTTGATGACGTAGGCGGGCAAGGTCAGGATGCGGGTGAGCACGCCGGAATTCTCGAATGATGATACGTAGAGGGCAGAGGTCTCTTGCGCGAGAATCATGGTGTCGCGAGCGACTGCATTCGATTCGAGCAAACGATCATTGAGTTGTTGGTTTCTCGCCAACTCGGTCGTTAGCACAAGCGAGAGCTGATCTGAGATTTCGGAGGAGATCCGTTCCATCGCGACGCGCGCGGCATCCGTGTCGTCACTCAGTTCGGCGAGCACGGGCTGGATTCGCTCGGCTAGGCGGTTGGAAACCCGATCAATTTGGGCGAGTTCTTTACGGTCGGCTTCCTCTGGTGATCGCGGCAGTTCGTCGAACGGTTGGATCTTCGCGGCGATGGCGCCAGCGATCTCATCGAGCCGATCGGCGTTGGCGGCGGCGAGCTCTTGGTCGTTGAGAAACAAGCCACCGGAGCGTTGGGCAATGGCGTCGCGGAGGAGTTGGTTGAGGTCGTCGATCTGTTCACGAGTCGCGGCCGTGGCGGAGCGCAACTCGGCATCGGTGGCGGATTGGAGTTTGGCAATCTCCGCGCGTTGGGTGGTCGTCATTTCAGCGACCGTGCGCGTGTGCAACCCGTAAGCCAGACCGCCGATCAGCACGAGCGTGAGGGCGATGGCGGGGAGTTGTTCTTTGAGCTTATCCCGCATAGTGAGTTGACGGTGACGGGGCGCGGAGAAAAGGCAATGTTAGGCGGTCGAGCGGTTTGCATTTGAGTTTGGGAATCTAGGTAGCGAACGATGCAGTCGCATGAGTCTGAATCGCAGTGAACAACAGGTGGGTGACTACGTCTTGGCGAATCCGGAAGAACTCAGCTTCTGGCAGGACAAGGTGAAAAAATCGGCTACGGAAGAACCGGACCGGCACCAAGCGGCCGCCGAATTAGCGGATATGCTGCAGGGTTACGTGCTGGAGCGGTCCGGGGTGGTCCCGGAGTTGAGTGAACACGGTGATCAAGGCGGGGGCAGGGTCCCGAGTATGCGAAACCTCGCCGAGTATTGGCTGCGCTTATGGGCACCCCTGCCTCCGAAGAAGAAGAGCGAATCTCGCCGTTAGTAGACGGATTATTTGCCGAGAAAATCGAATCCCGCGTTTACAACTGAAGGGGAGTTGTTCACAGGTTGTGCCCAATTAATGGGACAACCTGGCGGAGCTACGGCTCAAAAAAAATCACGCGAGAAAGTTACGAAGGCTACGATCAAAACCTTCGTTTTGGACACCAACGTCCTTCTCCATGATCCGCATTCGATCTACAAATTCCAAGAGCACCATTTGGCCATTCCGGTCGAGGTGCTGGAGGAGCTGGACGCGATCAAGTCCGAGCAGTCGACCGAGCGCGGTCGCAATGCCCGGCGGGTGCATCGCATCCTCCAGGAATTGCTACCGGATTCGCACTCATTGCTCGAAGGCGTGCGTTTACCGACCGGCGGCACGCTTTCGGTGATCATCAATCGCTACTTCGCCGAGAACAACATGTCCTCGCCGGCCATGCAGCGGCTGAAGGCGGTGCTCAATGATCCGCATAAGAAGGACAACCGTATCATCGCGTGCGCGCTTTTTGTGCAGGAGCAATCGGATCCGCCGACGATCCTCGTCACGAAGGACGTCAATGTGCAGCTCAAGGCGCGGGCTGTGGGTCTGGAGTCAGAGGATTACCTGAACGACAAAGTCCCGGTGTCGCAGGACGATGAAGACGGTTATCGCGAAGTGCCGGTTTCCATCTACGAACTGCAGCGATTTTGCTCGGAAGGCTTCCTCGACATCGGCGAGACGATGAAGGATCAGCACCCCTTGGTGCTCAACGAATACGTGCTGCTGCGCTCCGAAGAGGATAAGACAATGCCGGCGCGCTACATGGGCCAAGGTAACGTCCGCCGGTTGCGTATCCCTGATTCAGTCAAAGCCCCCGCGGGGATTCCAATTCGCGCGCGCAATCTCGAACAACAGTTCTTTATGGACGCGTTGCTCGACGATTCGATCTCACTCATCACGTGCTTCGGCAAAGCCGGCACTGGCAAGACCTTGATCTCCACGGTTTGCGCCATCGCGCAGACCTTGGATGGGCATGGCCGCTACGACGGGGTGTCCATCTCCCGACCGGTTATTGCCTTGGGTAAGGATATTGGATTTCTCCCCGGCACGCTCGAAGAAAAGATGAAGCCTTGGCTGCAACCATATTACGACGCACTGGAAGTGCTCATGCCTTCGAAAGCACCGAAGGACTCGCAATTCGCCGCCAAAAAGGTCTCGAAAAAGAAGGTGAGTAAATCCTACGAAACGACCCCGGCCGATGCCACCGCTCCGGCCGCACCCATGAAACCTTACGATCGACTCATTGCCAGTGGGGTGGTGGAGATCGAGGCGCTCTGTTTCATTCGCGGACGATCAATTGCTCGCCGTTTCTTTATCTTGGATGAGGCCCAACAACTGACGCCTCATGAGGTGAAGACGGTGATCACCCGGATTTCCGAAGGGTCCAAAATCGTGCTGATCGGCGATCCCGCCCAGATCGATAATCCCTATGTTGATTCGCGCAGCAACGGCCTGGTGTATTGCCACAATCGCATGAAGAACCACGCGATCTCGGCTCACGTAACGCTGACAAAAGGGGAGCGGTCCAAGCTCGCGGAACTCGCCGCCGACCTGCTCTAAGGTTCGACTTAGTTCAATTCCATGCCGGCTCATTGTGAGTCGGCATTTCGGTTTCATCCCTCAGGGTGATCCCCATGAAATTTTTACCCCGAGTGCTGCTGGGCTGTGTACTATGGTGTCTGGCGCTCTTTGCCGCCGCGGATCGTCCCAACGTCATCATCATTTATGCCGATGATTTGGGCTACGGCGACTTGGGTTGCTTCGGCGCGACTGACATCGAAACCCCGCACGTCGATCACCTAGCTCGTGAGGGCATTCGGTTCACCGATTTCTACTCTGCCTCAGCGGTGTGCACGCCTTCCCGGGCGGCTTTGCTCACGGGCCGCATGCCTCAGCGGATGGGCGTCGTAGGGGTGTATTTCCCGGAGTCCTTTACCGGTATGCCGACCGATGAATTGACCATGGCGGAGATGCTGCAGGAGCAGGGCTACGCGACCAGCGCGGTGGGTAAGTGGCATTTGGGGCACCATCACCAGTTCCTGCCCTTGCAGCGCGGCTTTGATGAATATTTTGGTATCCCTTACAGCAACGATATGGAGAGTGTCGTCTACCTCGAAGGCAATGACGTTGTCGATTTCGACGTGGACCAACGTTACACCACCCGGACCTACACGGAGCACGCGACGGACTTCATTGATCGCAATGCCGACGCGCCCTTCTTCCTCTATCTGGCCCATAGCATGCCGCATGTGCCGCTCTATGTTTCGCCGGAGTTTGCCGGCGTCTCGGACCGTGGTCTTTACGGTGATGTGATCGAAGAGCTGGATTGGAGTGTCGGTGAAATCATCAGCACGCTGGAGACGCATGGCATTCTGGAAAACACCCTGATCATTTTCTCCAGTGACAACGGACCGTGGCATGTGATGCGCGACCACGGCGGCTCTGCTGGCGGTCTGCGCGAAGGTAAGATGTTCACGTTTGATGGCGGGATTCGGGTGCCCACGGTGGCCATGTGGCCGGCGGGCATCAAAGCGGGTCAAACGGTGGAGGAGTTGGCCGTGATGACCGATTGGATGGTAACCGTGGCCGAAATTAGCGGGGCCACCCTCCCGGCCGACCGCGCGTATGACGGTGAAAGTCTGGTCGAGGTTTTCCGGGGCACCGGGGCGCGAATCGGCAACGAGTTCCTGTTCTACGATGCCAACACGATGGCCCTGGAGGGTTACCGGCAAGGAGATTGGAAAATCAAACTAGCCTTCGCCGGATTCAAAGGTGCCCCTTACAAAAAGAAGGTGGCACCGCATGAGTTGCTGTTGATCAACCTACGTGATGATCCGGGGGAGAGAAACAACCTCGCCGCCGCGATGCCTGAAAAAGTCGCCGCCATGATGACGGCAATGCAGACGCTCCATGAATCCAAAGGCCCGTTCCCCGATCCGATTCCGATTCGCAGTCGCGCCGACGAATACCATTTTGATTATCTGATCGAAAAGTATGGTCCGACGTTCTGGGACTTTTAGGTAAGGTTCGGAATGCGGCCGAGGGAAGCCCTGCCCGGTTGCGCCCGGGACGGGGCCGGCTCCCCCCGCGAGGGCCCGACCTCCGGGTCGCCCTTCATGTGGTCGAACCGAACTCCAGATCCCGCCCTCGAGGCAATGGAGCTGCCGGGCTTAAAGCCCGACCTACATCAGATCAGCAGCATCCTGCTAGGTGAGTCGGGCTTTAGGCCCGGCAGGTTTCAACTACTCGATCTCCGCAGCCAGCAGGGCGGCGAGTTCGGCGGCTTTGCGCGGATACGGTGCAGCGAGGTTGTTTCGTTCCTGCGGATCTTCCGGGAGGAAATACAGTCCGCCCGTTGCGGGGATCGTTTCGAAATGATTGGTGCCGATCCGGAAACGATCCCGTACCTGTCCGGGGGTACGTATTTCCAGTCGCCTCGGCGAATCGATTTTGCCCCGACGCCTTGTTGCACCACGTGATCACAACCCCGTCGGACCAGGCTGAGAAAAGCATCGAGTTGGTTCTAACTATCGGCGGCGCAGCCCGTCGGAATTTGGGCGCCAGGCAGAGCGGCCAGACTGGCGATCCCAGCGAAGAGCCCCGGCTGGACGGTGCCCGGCCAGCTTAGGATCGTCGGCATCCGGGTGCTGCCTTCCCCGACGCTGTATTTGCCCCATGCTATGGCCCGGTGGGTTGGTGGTCGCCGTTCATTTCCCAAGCACCGTCGTAGTAGCCGTCGAGCAGCACGGGACCGTTGTCGCTGGAAAAGATGATCATAGTATTCTCCGTGAGACCGAGGTCCGCCAAGGTTTCCATGATCCGGCCGCTGGCCCAATCCATCTGGACGACGGCATCGCCGCGCACGCCGAGACTGGTGGAACCGTGGAAGCGTGGATGTGGGATGCGCAGCACATGGTTTTCATGGACGGCATAGAACATGAAGCAGGGCTTTGCTTGGTTCTCCGTGATGAAGTCGATGGCCTTGCTGAGGAATTCGTCGGGCATCTCTTCGTCGGCCCAACGGGCATCTTCGCCGCCGTCCATTCAGCCGATGCGGCTGGTGCCATCGACGAAGGTCTTAGCGTGCTGTTCATCGGCTTGATTTTTCAGCAAATGCGGATGCGACAGGCCGGTGGGGTCTTCGCCGACCGGACCGGCGTAACTCACGCTCACGAGGTCGGCGGGATCGAGTCTGGCGCTGTATCCGTTTTCGAGGTACACGATGGGCCCGGGATCACCGGTGGCGGCCATGTGGAATGAGTAGTCGAAGCCAAGTTCCCTGGGGCCAAGTTCAATCGCATGATTCCAGTCTAGGGGTTCCGTGGCGGAGCCTAGACCCAAGTGCCACTTACCGACCAAGGCGGTGGTGGAGCCGACCGTCTTCAAGACTGATGGAATGGTAGGCTTGGCGGGATCGATGATGAGCGGCGCGTTGCCGGCGAGAATGCGGGCGCGCTGATACCGAAACGGATCCTCGCCCAGGAGGAGGGAATAGCGTGAAGGGGTGCAGGTCGAAGTGGTGGCTTAGGCGGCGGTGAAGCGCCCGCCATTGGCGGCCAACATGTCGAGGCTCGGCGTGTCGATGGCCTTCGCTCCGTAGACGCTGAGATCACCGGAGCCGCCATCGTCGGCGTAGATGATAATAATATTGGGCCGAGGGGGATCGGCGGCGAATGTGCTGAGGGTAAGCGCACCCTAGAGAGCGAGGAAAGAAAGCTTCATAGGCAACGGAGTGTATCGTTCATTGCGGCGCGGCCAACCCGGTTCGTCAGCCGGAGTAGAAGGATTTACTGAAACGTTTTAGAGAAGGCGCTAGGTAGCTGCGCCGTTAGTTCGTTGAATGTGGGCAGCCCCAAAGAGGCACCTAGAAGTCGGGCTTAGATTTTTCGCGGTAACTCCGCATCGGCTATCACCTAGCGGGTAGTGCCCGACAGTTTCATTCCGCCTAGCCTGGAGACGCCTCGCGATTTACGAAGTCGGGAAGAGGAACGTGATCGCCAGTCGCAAGCCCCAGTCGCAGGCCCCAGTCGGGGCCACCGTTGGGTTGATCGAGGTAGACTCGGCCGCCAATCTGGTAACTGAACAATTGGTCACCGATCTTAGAGACCTTGCTGAACATGACGTTCAACGGGAGGGTCCATTGTTGGCCATGTTTCCGGTGTAGCTGGAGCCGTCGGGTCGGGTGATCTTGATCCGGCCGTGCATCGCCTCGGCGTCGAATTCTCCTTCGCTGCGCGTGCCGTCCGGGGGGAGTGCGACTCCTACGCCATGAACTTCGCTACCGGTGATTTCGCCGGTGTAGTGCACAACGCCATCGTCGCGCTGCAGCCAAAGTTAGCCGACAAAGCGGCCGGCGATGCCACCGTCATCGATCCACGTCAGCACGCCCGGACCGTGGGCTTTGCCTTCCAGCGCAGGCCCCGACCAACTGACGCTCTAGTGCGGTTTGTCGCCCTTGGCCTAGGCGGTGGTGCCGGTGATCGGGTCGGCTAGCCATTGTCCGCCGAGGACGAGCAGGCAACGAAGGAGAGAACGCGGTGCGGGATCAGAAGCATCGCGATTGAGACCCGGATCTAGGCCGATTGTTCGCGCGTTTCTCTGGCGAGTTCCTTGATCTCGATATCGATGCCTTGGCGGATCTTTTTGGCCATGCGATCAATAAAGAGCACGCCGTTGAGGTGATCGACCTCGTGCTGGATGCAGCGCCCGAGCAGGCCGTTGCAGGCCATCGTGTGCGGGGTGCCGCTGATGTCCTGGAAGGTCACGCGAATCTGGTCGGGACGGACTACGTCGCCATTGATGCCGGGAAAACTCAGGCAGCCTTCTTCGTAGATCGTGTCTTCGCCCGGAAGGTAGGCGATCTTTGGATTGGTCATGGCCATCGGCATGATCAAATCGAGCGGGGTGGAAACGCCGTCGAGGTCCCACTCGAAGTCGCGGTCGGATCGCGACAAGTCGATCACGCAGAATTGCCGGGCTTGACCGATCTGTTGAGCAGCGAGGCCGATACCGGCCGCCTCTAGCATGGTGTCGACCATGTTGGCGGCCAGCTCGGCGAGCGCCGCGTCGAATGCAGTGACGGGTGCGCCTTTGGTGCGAAGAACGGAATCGTTGTAGTGAACTATTGGGAGAACCATGGGTCGAAGGCAGGAAAGGTGAGTTTGCGTCAAGGCCGCCGCAACCCGATAGTCTTGTTTCCGATGCCCTCCATTTCATCTTCGTTAAAACTGCTTTGGCCTGCCTTGGCCTTGGTCGGGGGCGGACTGATCCTCGGGCTGGGAGCGTGGATGTTGCCGGTCAACTTGAACGCCTTGTCGCCCGCCTTGGTCACGGAGGCGGGGGAGCGTACCGCCGGCACCGCTGAGCTGGGCGAAGTGCTCCTGGAGCGCGAGAAGCTAGGCCCGGCGGCGCTGGTGCACCAAGCCGTGCTCGCGGTTGACGCGCCCGGGTCCGACCGGCTGGGCACGCGGTTGGCGACAGCGCTAGCATTACAACCTGACTTAGTGCCGTGGGGCGGCTGGGATCCGTTTTTAGAGCCGTTGGTTGCGCAGGCCCCCGCCGCCACCGAATCGACGCCGGTGTTGAGCTTTTTTGTGGCCCGCGATGCTCGGACAGCCCTCGCCGGGTTTTTAAGCAACTCACGCTCGGCGGGAGTTCGGGCGCTGTTACGACTGCGGGAGATTGATCGGGCGGTGCAGTTCGTGCCGGCCACGCGTCCGGGTGGTCAGGTCCTCGATGCCACGGTGCTGCTCACGGCGCTGTTGTATCAGGGAGAGCACCTGTCCGACTCGCTGCAGCGGGAAGTGCGGGGCCTGGCCGAGGCGGCCCTCGCCGCCAATGACTTGGCGGGCATCGAACCCCTTTTGTTGGATCTGCTGTCGCTCGGCAAACGACTCGATTGGACGCAACTCACGGAACTTACCCGGCTCGTCGACAGCACGGAGACGGTGGCGGAATTTGCTCACCTGAGCCGACTGGCCGCCGATGACTTGGCGATTATCTACACCGCCGCCCTGACGACCGACTCTGCCGATGCTGTAGCCAACTACTTGATACGGTTCGGTCGGCAAGGCCTGGCCGATCTGGAATTCGCGCTGCAGGCGGGGCAGGGTGCGGTGAAGCAACTGTTGATTCGGCAGGTGCCGATCAACCGGGAGGCGGGCCCCACCCTGGGAGCGATGGCGGCGCTCGCGCTGCTGCATCCCGGGATTCTGCTGGGTTGCAAATATCTCGGACTGCTCCTCGGTGCCTTCACCGTTTTCCGAGGCGTCGACCGGTTCTTTCTGACGCGCCCCCGTCAAGGTGCCTTGCCGCACCTCTCCAGCGGCGTGCTCGCCGTGTTCGCGGCGGCCTTGATCGTGCTCGCGACCGAGCCCTTTTTATTGCAAGCCACGCCGGCTTCCGAATTTCGCATTACTTTCGCCGTGCCCGTCTTGGCCGACATCACCGACGGGTCGTCGGTCGAACCCACTCAACCCTCCTTCGCTATGGACTCCTCAACCCTCATCTCCATTGGTTTTTTCGCCGCGCTTCAAGTGGCGATGTATATCATCTGCCTCCGAAAAATTGGTGAAATCAACCGTCGCAAAGTCGCCTCGTTGGTGAAGCTCAAACTGATGGAAAACGAAGAGAATCTCTTCGACGGCGGACTTTACGTTGGCATCGGCGGCACGGCGACAGCCTTGGTCCTCCAAGTTCTCGGCGTGATCGATCCCAACTTGCTCGCGGCCTATTCGTCCAACCTGTTTGGCATCACCTGCGTGGCCTTGGTGAAGATCCGTCACGTGCGTCCGTATAAGTGCAAACTGATCCTCGAAAGCGAAGACCTGCTCACGCGCGCTGATGTGAATTCGATCTGATTGATCGGGAAGAAAACGCGCCATGAATCGCACTCTATTACTTATCCTCTGTGATTTCCTACTGCTGACGCTGCTGGCGCTCACGAAGTGGGAAACCGCCGAGCCCGAGCGCCCCACCCCGACGGTCGCGGCCGAGATCGAAGCGGGCGAAGGCGCGGTGACCGCCGCGGATGATATGGTGTCGCTGATGCAACTCTCGTTCAACGAGCAAGCCGAGACGCAGGCTGAACTAGAGACCGAAAAAGCGCGGCTCGCGGAAGAAAACGCCGACAATGCCGCCCGACTGGAGGCAGCTTTGGAACAGCGCCGGAGTGCTTTACGCGCCGCCGCAGCCGAGATTTCTGATCGCGATCGTTCGCTCACGGAACTGGAACAGGAGCGCCAGAGCCTGACTCAGAATCTTGCCACGACGCAGCAACAGGCGGCGCAGCTCAACCAGCAGTTGAGTGCAGCGGCGGGCGAAGCGGCGGCATCCCGGGCGCGGCTGGATCAGCTGCAACGTGATCTCGAAGCCCGCGAGGTCGAAGCCACCCAGCGCGCGGCCGAGGTGGCGCGCTTGGCGGGGGAACAAGCGGCGGCGCAGACGCAGATCGAAAACCTGAATGTGGCGGTGCGGGTCGCCGAACAGGAAAAGGTGCTCCTACGCGAGACCGCCGATACCTACCGCGAGCAGGTGGCGGTCGAACGCCAAGAGCGGATGAGGGTGCAGGAAACCACCGTGCAGTTGGCCGAAGGCGTGGGGGCACTCGCTCAGAAATCAGCCGAAATCACAGCCGAGATTCGGGACAATCGTCCGATCAACGCCAATACGCTTTTCAGCGAATTTCTGATCAACCGCGTGCCAACTTCGTTTACGGCGGAACGCCCGGGAGTGTTCGGCAATACCGTAAATCGCACCGATCAGACCCGCACGATTTTGGTGTCGGATGGGACGATGACTTACGCGGTGATGCACGTCGAAGCCTCGCCTTTTAATTTCACCGAACCGCCGACGAATTGGGATCGGATTGACGTGAGGATGGAGCGCGATGGCGCGGTCGTGACGCCGTCGGAGATGCGGTTTTTGACCCGAGATCCACGCGTGGTGGTGCTGCCGTTGACCGCCACGGAGGCGGCGTCCTTGGGCGTGAGGATCTACGCATTGGCGACCGATCCGTTTCGTTTTCCTGAAGCTGTTTTGATTAACAAAGGCGGCCAAGGTTATGGTGAGGTGCCTTTCAAATTGGAGGCGAGTCTCCCCGGCTATGTGCGAATGGACACGGGCTTGATGCGGCGTCTGGTGGGGGACTTTCCGCCGAGCCAAGGTGATTTGGTGTTGTCCAAGACCGGCCGCCTGTTGGGCATTATGGTAACGCAAGATTTGTGTGCGCTGCTTGATGATTTCTCTGCTCAGGCGATACTGCGCACTGGTGATACCCGGACTCAAAATGAGACGGCGGTATTGGAGTCGATGCGAAGTCGTTACGATCGGGTCCGGCCATCGGGTCCAAGAGGCATTCGCTAATCCAAATTTTTAAGCTGATTATGAAGATCTCTTTCCAGCGGTGCATTTGCGTTGGCATTCTCCTCACCGGTGCGGGATGTGCCTCGGTTGATTTGGATGCGCCCAAGACTGCGAGCTACCAATTGAGCGATACGGCGGACTCAATTATCGGCCGGGAGGCCGCCATGATTCGAGCGGGTCAGGGTGAGACCAGTGGTTTTCACCTGCAGCTCGATGGTATCGAATCGTGGGCCACGCGTCTGGTATTGGCGAGTCGGGCCGAGCGTTCGATTGATGCTCAGTATTATTTGATCTCCGACGACGAAGGGGGCCTCTTGTTCTTGCAGAGCCTACTTGCTGCGGCGGATCGCGGCGTGAGGGTGCGCGTGCTCACCAATTCATTGGCTGCTAATAATCATGGCATTGTGCACTCGGGCTACATGTCTTATCGGAAAAAGCTGCTACAAATCGGGGTGGAACGGTATGAAATGAAGGCCGATGCTGAGATCACCGGAGGAGATCGAGGCGGCAGTGGTGCAGCGCTCGCGGCCCTTCATACCAAAGCATTCCTAGTGGACGGGGATACCTTGTTCCTTGGCTCCTTCAATTGGGATCCGCGGTCCGCGATCTATAACACTGAGATGGGGGTCGTGATCTACTCGAAGCGAGTGAGCGACGATGTCTATAATCTAATCGAAGCGAGACTAGCTCAATCGGCCTATCGCCTGCAATTAAGCGATTCGGGGAGTCTGCAATGGCTGGATGAATCGGGTGCTGTCCCCATCATCCTCGGTGGGGAGCCGGATGTCTCGAGGTGGCGAAAATTCACCGTAAACCTTGGCCGGATCCTCCCGATCAAACGGCAACTCTGAGGCCATTGCCGCATGGTCACGCCGTTATCTATCTTGTGGGTTCTAACCACCCAATGGCGGGGCCAAGCATGGGGCGGGGCCGGTGATCGACATGCGCATACCCCGACTTTGGGCGGGCTGGCGCGCGCGGGACTCAATTACCGGCAGGCGACCACCCCGCATCCCTTTGGACCGTTCGCGCGGGCGGCGCTATTGACCGGCGTGCCGTGTCCGGAGAATGGGGTGCGCGACTATTATGATCCGCTGCCCTCGGATGCGCGCACCATTGCCCACGACATGAATGAACGGGGCTATGAAACCGCGTTTTTCGGAAAATGGCATCTGGCGGAGCGGGATCGCACTGCTCCGTTGGTCGGCGAGGAGCATGCGCGGCAGATCGTGCCAGCGGCGCAGCGCGGCGGTTTCGGTTTTTGGGAAGGCTTCGAAAGTGGATTTCAGCTCAACGACCCGTGGCTGCATGGCACCGGTCTGCCCACGCCGTCACAGTTCCCTGGATACCAGAGCGACGTGGTATTGCAGCGGGCGGGCGATTGGATGCGCGCGCAGTCAACACCGTGGTTTGCCGTCGCGAGTGTGGAAGCGCCGCATCCGCCCTATGATGCGCCGGTGCCGGAGGGCACGCTGCGGCTCGATCCGGCCGAGATTCAGTTAAGTCCTAACGTACCGCCGGAAGCCGCCGCGCGCGCCCGTCGAGAGTTGGCCGGCTACTACGCGCACATCGCTGCGACAGATCGCGCCATCGGTGAGTTGATCCCACGTCTGCCTGAGCAAGTAACCCTAGTGGTGACGTCGGTGCACGGCGACATGCACGGAGCGCACGGGCTTTTTCGCAAAGGATGGCCCCACGAAGAAAGTGTGCGCGTGCCGATGGTGGTGCGCGGAGCCCCGGGAATTGATCCCGGCGCGGTCAGCGACGAACCGGTGTCGTTGTTGGATCTGCCCGCGATGACACGGGCATGGGCCGACCGGCAGAACTGGCACTGCGACCGTGATCGCGCGCTGATTTCGATGCCGTCAATCGTGGCTTTGCCGGACCAATGCGACCGGATATGGTCCGGTTGGCGCTCCGCGCAGACAAAGGAGGTTTGCCTGAAAGACGGAACGCCCTGGCCGCTGGCGGAAGGCCTTGGAGAATATCGGGCGTAAAGCCCGACCTACCCAACCGGAGCGTCGCCTAGCCGTGGGTCGGAGACCGGAAAGGGGATCAAACGCCAAATATAAAGATTTTATTTGGCGGCATTGACCAGGTTACTGACGTAGTTGGGGTGGCCCATGTGGAGGCGGCGCGCGATCCAGGGGTTACTCGCGGTCGTTTTGGTTTTGAGGGTGGCGGCAATTTCTACTTTCCAGAGGGCACCCTTGATAGATTTAGTGAGGTCGGCTTCCGATTTCTTAAGACGCCTCATCTCTTGCTTCACCAGCTTCTCCCAGCGGGTCTCGGTAAGTTGTTTCAATTCCACCCCTTCCCCTGCTGTGTCGGGTGATTCCGACAACTCCTCGGCGACCGCTGTCTTGGCCTCGGCCGTGCCGATAAACCAACCTCGGCAGTAGCGCTTAGACAGTTCATCGCGTTTTCGAGGATTTGCCTCATCAGCCAACGCGAGGTGTTGCTGATACCGAGTCATTCCCCGAGCAGTATGGGGAAGTCCGTGCAGGCTCAACATGGCCGCCTTCATCAGGCCGATGGCGATGCCCCCTTTATTTATGTAGCGCGCAAAACTCGAAAGTTGGTGCTGGCCCAAGTCATCCACTTGGCGCATCCGGGCCCGCACGGGGTTCAGGTGAATGTAATCTACCAGCCCACCAAGGGGTTGGTCCTCGGTCAGCAAGATGGATTTATAGCGCCCTTGGAAAACCTGCCCTCGTTTGCCCGTATATTGGTTGAACCGTGTCGCGAACGTGCTCTGCAACCATTTCATGCCCGCAATTAAGTTGGGCTCCGGCGTGCGAACCGCCAAATGGTAGTGATTACTCATAATCACATAAGCGTAGAGCTCCCACCCACAGCGCTCCACGGTTTCGAACAACGCCTTCTCGAAGGCAACCCCGCAGCCGTCCGTCGTGAACAGGTCTTTGCGGTAGTTGCCGCGACTGATGATGTGATAGGTCGCCCCAGCGAATTCGATACGTTGCTTTCTTGGCACGGCGAAAATCAGGTCGAAGGCGCCGCTAAATCACAATCTTTATATTTTGCGTTTGACCCTTATGCGGCCTTGTTGATATTAAGCGTTTGACCCCTTCGGATGGTGGACCCCTTCGGATGGTGCAATAGGGACATTCGGAATTCGTCATTCGTCATTTCACCCTGCTCCACCATGCTCTCCTCCGCCCCCACGCCCCGCCAGCAAGCCTACCTCGACTACATCGCGACCTACATTGCAAAATATGGGTGGGGCCCGACCCATGCCGACATGCAGCGCTGCTTCTGCGTCTCCGCCCCCAGCGTGAATGCCATGGTGCTAATGCTCGAGCGTCGCGGCTTCCTCCGCCGCATCCCCGGTCAGGCCCGCGGCATCAGCCTGATCGCCGCCCCTTCTCCTACCCCCGCGCCTGACGTCTCCGCCCAGCCCGCCTCCGCCAACAAGCCCCTCGGCTGGAGCGCCGTCCGCCCCGTGCTCGAATCCTGGGATAAACCCGCCCTCCTCACTCTCCTTAAAGACCTCTACGCTGCCTCCGACCCCGCAAGCGACCTCATCAACACCCGCTGCCACCCCGCCGAATCCTGCGCGGCGATCCTCGAAAAAACCCGTCAGAAAATCATCGAGCAGTTCTTCCCCAAACGCGGAATCGAAAAGCTCAAACTCGGCGAGGCCCGCCAAGCCATCCGCGACTACCGCAAGGTCACCCAAGACACCCCCGGCACCGCCGAACTTCTCCTCACCTACGTCGAAAACGGGGTCCGCTACACCGTCGAATACGGCGACATCGACGAACGCTTTTACAACAGCGTCGAATCCATCCTCGACGAACTCGCCAAACTCCTGCGCGGCCCCGCCCGTCTCTTTTATCCAGAATTCCGTGACCGAATCGCCCGCCTCGAAATCCTGACACGCGACATCGGCTGGGGCTTCCACGACTTTGTCGCCGACACCGTCGCCCAACTGGAAAACGACCTCGGTCGGTAGCATCGGCCAGTTCCCGCCGACGCACCGCCATTCGGCAAGTAAACGCCCGCTTAAACCTAAAAACCACCGATGTCCCTATTGCACCCACCGCAAGAGCGCTCGGCGTCTCGGCCAAAAAGACAATATGCGGTATCCCAAAGGCCATCAAACTACGGGAGCAACAAAAAGGGTCAATCCTTACTGTTTGACATTTATTAAGTGCTGGGGCCGTGCAGGCTAAAGAATTCGAAGTTGAGTTATATCAAATAGTAAGGATTGACCCTTTTGGCCGACTCCCTAAGCGTTTGACCCCTTTAGATTGCCCCCCTGTAGGTGATGTTGATTCTAAGCGTTTGACCCCTTTAGATTGCCCCGGTTTGGAGCGATTCCAGCGCCCGGATGAGAACCTGCTTCACTTCCTCCACCCACGCTTGCGCGTCGCGGTCACTGATCGATTGCGGAATGGGAACCTGATGCACGAACAATTCATGAACACGCTGTTTGCGCAGGAAGGTGCTTCCTGTTCCGGATGGCTCATAGGCACCCTGCCACCTTGTCTGCGGCTGCTCCCAAAGCCGGCGCTTGCTCAAGTCAGTCAGTTCTTCATTCACCAACTGCTTTAGACGGTCGACAATGGCCGATTTTTGCTCCTCCGTGATTTCCGTCTGCTCTGACGGCCACTTCAGGGGGGATTCCAGAAAGCGTGTAAGAACATTACGGGTCAGACTGATGAGGGTATCAATCGGGCGCAGCCAGTAGCCGTCGAACCATCCTTCCGCGTGCCGACGCGACATCGCTTTGATGCTTTGCCATGCAGCAGGGCTGATACCTTCGACCCGTTTATAGCCCAGACGGGCCTCCCAAACCTCTTGAAAGGCGACACTCGCTTCGCGAACGGCCAAGCCAAGACTTTCAAAGCTATATTGAGGCACACTCGGCCGCAGTTGCTGCGGATTCGCTCTCTCAACGAGGTGCTCTGTTATCGACCACAAATCCGCTCCCAACGATTCATTGAACACCGCTTTGGCTTCGGCATCCCAACTCTCGGGATACTTCTTGGGATCAAGGTAACCCAGATAGAACGTGCTGCGCTCCAGGTGCACAGCTAGTTGCTGGGCTGCATCCCGGCTGACATTCCGACTCACTTCGTTCTCGATCAAGCTGCGTAGTCCGCTGAACGCCTTTCCTTTCCTGTCTTCCGCTGTGGGAATGTCGTCGCCGACCACGAGATCCATATGGGTGAGCGCCACCGTGAGGTTCGCCCTGTAACCAGAACCAGCAATCGCCTCCATCACCTTCCTGGCCGATTGGCTCTTAAGACCGTCCTTACCGGACTCGACGAAAAGAATATTCTGCACCTTGGCAAACATCGAGGTCGTCTCGCTGGATAACTCGGTCGTTGGTTTCTCATGATCTAGTCCCTGAGTATCGACAAAAACGTGTTCGTAGTTCTGCCCGGCAGGCACCCAATCGGGCTGAAATGGACCGCTTACACGGATGCCGGTAACCAGTGGGGTTAGCAAATGCCCCCACTCCTCACTCGTGTTGGAACAAAACCACCGAACGGCCTTTAGAAAATCGTCGCGCTCGTGAGCGGCCATGTTGAACGCCCATGCCTCCGGCCACCCGGTAGAAGATTTGCGGAATTTTCCTGCGGGCAGTTCCTCAAAGCGTGCTTCGATCTCCTCCATGATGTCCGAAACGAGGTCTTGGAACGACTCCGTCGCTTCGCCCGCTCGCTGCATTTCATCCAGTGCATATGAGCGATCTTCGTCCTTCAGTGTCTCCAAGGTTCCGAGAATGTCCTCGGTTTCCGCACGTGCTTTAGCCGCAATTTCTCGGATGGAAGTGAGCACGGATTTGAGAAAGGGCGAGGATGTGGGTGGAGTGCTCTCAGTATCGCGTTTTGCGGGTGCATCGAACGAGAGATTTCCAGCCGCCTTAAGTTTAGGCGAATACCAACCGCCCAGAGTGTATTTCAGACGGCACCGCTGATCCGCATCGTCCAGAAGGCTCTTCATTACAGCGTCGTCGGACTCGCCTCCAATTGCTTTCAGCACCGAATTCGATAGGGACTCGGTGACTTCCTGTTGCGCTTGATGCCGGGTAAGAAAGGTCACCGCCGCTGAAAAATCTTTCCGGCCGGTAATGATTTCGGTTTCACAGGTTGTAGTTCTGTTGACTGAAATCGCTGGGAAACGATCGCGTTCGGCATCGCAGCCGATCAATCGCCGAAGCAACGTCGTCTTACCAACCCCGGAGTTGCCGAGAATTAAGGTTCGCACCGCTTCGCCTAGTTTCATGGTCGGCAGTGGAAGCAACTGGTCGCGGAGATTGCGGTGGCTGGTGGCCGACGGGTCGAGGTCTCCGTAGAATATCTCGACAATGGCGGGGTCGAAGTCACCCGAGGCGGATGCAGCCGCACGACTACCGACCGAGTGCAAGTCTTCCCGCCCAAGCAGGGCGTTCATCTGCGCCTCCAGTTTCTTGGCGATACTTTCGTCATCCGTTCCCAAGCCCTTGAATACCTTCCTCCCTGGTCGGCCGTTCTCGGTTTTGAGCGGGTGCCGGAAAGTGATAACGTAACCTTTGCGGCCTGGATTCTTCTTAGCAGTGGCGGTGTATGATGTTTTCATGTGCCGGTGATATTCCATGGTATTCCAAAGATGTCAAATAAAAATATGGAATACCTTGGAATACCGTCATCCACCAGCTTGGGTTGATCGAAGCCGGTTTGGAATTTGCTGGCCACGATGAGGAACCGGTATTCATCCCCCTCGAAGCGATCTCCCGTCGCGGCCTCGGGGAAGCCGTTCATCTTGGCTTCCGTATATTCCTGGCCGTCCTTGGCGTCCTTCATCACGTCGGTGAAAGCCACCAGCGCCTTGGAGGGGCTGCCCATCGCGTTCAAAGACGCATCCACCGCCAGCTTGTAACGCACCGCATGGAGGCGGAGGGAGCATCAAATGTAATCGCCGAACACCGTCCGCGTATTGGCGTCGGTCTTCTCGATGGGCGTGCCGGTGACTGGAGGGAGGCGGGGCCGACCGACAGAGACAACGCAACGCGTTGGGCGTAGCCCGACCGAGCGGCGGCAGCGAGGGAGTCAACCCGAAGAACGACGCATCTGGCAAGGCGTCGCGCAGGTTGCTGGCGAAGCCGTAGGACATCTCGCCCTTCTCATTTACCCGCCCGCCGAATCCGTATTGCGAATGGTGCGCTTCATCCGCGACACCACGATGTTCTCGCGTCCGCTGAGCGCCGCACGAACACATCAGGGCGCTTCACCGAAACAGACGCGGACGCCGGTCTTCTGAAACTCCAAACGAATCGAACCTTCCACGATACCTTTCGCCCCCTTTGGCTTGTGCAGGGACCAAAGTTCGCTTGTTCCCACATGCCGATGGAGTCGGTCGGGAAGTTGGGTGCAGGCGAGGCGAATCCTGTCGGCAGCTTTCGCGATGGCGGCGACTACCTTCTCATGGGGAGTGTCGAACTTAGTGCGGTGATTTGAAAAAATCACGACTTCCGGTGCCACCATTCGGGTAATTTCAAACGCGAATAGCGTGGTCTCCGATTCGCTGCTGGTGCCGGGTAGTCCGCCGTGGTGAGGGAAGACGAGGACGCACGCAGACACCTGAACTTCTCGTGCCTTCCACTCGTCGAGACAATCAAACTCGATGTCACCTCCGAGTATCACGGATGATTTCGGCCCGCAGGAAACGCGGATGGCAACACTCATCGAATTGGAGGTGAGTTGTTTCCCCGACTTGGACTTGCCGCCAACTCCCGATAAAGCGACTACATCAGGGGGATGCAGAACTTCGATGCTCGCACCTTTGCGTTTAATGTTTGTGCTCGTGGTAAGTCTGCGGTCAATGCGGGTTGCTATGCGTTGGTTCGCTTCGGCGAGGGCGTAGCGCAGCTGCTCAAATACGACGGAGGTCTTTGAGGCGTCCGAGTTAAGCAAGACCTCTTCAATGTGCAGTGCTTTATCCAACAACAGGGTCACCGCACCGCCGATATGGTCGGCGTCTGCGTGGGATAGGAGCATTGCCTGAACGCGTTTCACGCCTGCCCCCTGCAAGTGACGGCCAACATGCGCACCTCTGCCAGTGTCGAAAACAACCGTGCCACCCTCGTCGTGCAACACGGAGGCATTTCCGTGTCCCACATCAAGGACGATCAAAAAGGGATCTGGCTTTTTCGAGGGCATCAGCGTTGGGCAGTTCAAACTTATCGAAAAACAGGTCTTCTTGGCGGGCGGCTTCGATGTTCACCTCGGCGATTAGCATGCTACCGGGTCGCACCGCTGCTTGGAGTTCCTTGGGAACCAAATCCAGTGGAAAGCCGACTTCCTGCGTGACGTCCCATTGGCTCATCATAACCTTTACTATTTTATTGGAGCCATAAGGATTTACGCGTTGAACGGTCATGATGGTTCGATGGGGAATTCGCTCTAGTGAGGGGGAATGCTCTCGAACTTCGCGGTCGGCCTGTAGTAGAGCTGCCTGGAGCTTACCTCGGTCGAAATCTTCCGGAGATCGGATCAGGGCCGGGATGTGACGACGAAAACGGCGCA
>Ga0075109_1000284_pt1 | contig 35172 bp, 31 predicted proteins | sample AntAceMetag02UKD_FD_69798 | JGI IMG/M metagenome (GOLD analysis project Ga0075109, IMG submission 69798) | Saline lake microbial communities from Ace Lake, Antarctica - Antarctic Ace Lake Metagenome 02UKD | ecosystem: Environmental > Aquatic > Non-marine Saline and Alkaline > Saline | place...
CCAAAAAATTCTTCGCCAAGATCTCTTCCGACCAAGTCAAATACGACATGGTCAACAGCTACGATAAGCTGATGGAGATCGTCGCTTAGGGAGTCCATTTGCCATGAAAGTTACCTTCCATGCCGATGACCCCCGAAAGAAAGCGAGGCCGCTGCTAGAAGGCCTACTCAGGTGCGGAACAGACCAATTGATGATCGCCTGTGCCTTTTGCACTTCCGAAGGCAGCAAAAAGGGTCGATCCTTACTGTTTGACATTTATTGAATTGGGGCCGTGCAAGCTGAAGAAGACGAAGTGGGATTATATCAAACAGTAAGGATTGACCCCGTCGGTTCCGCGGCGAGGCTGGGTCTGAAAGAAGCCGTAGGCAAACTCGCGGGGCGACATACAGCAACATCGTAAAAGGCTTAGAATCTGGGGCGAAACACCTCCACATGGCGAAGCCCACTGGTTCAGGATCTAGGGTAAACGGTGCGCTCGTGCGAGGGAAGTTGATGTCATTATCCGGGGAGGCCTGCGGGTGAAGCGGTCCGGATTCTTAAGAATTCTTAAAACCACAAGCGACAAAGCCTGATCCCCGTGGATTACCATAATTTAATTAGTGCAAACAGTAAGGATTGACCCCTTCTGCGGCCTCCCCGAGAACGGCCCCCCGCATCGGACGCTCTTCGAACTTTTTGGGTGATTTATCTCGTGGGTATTTAGACCTATTTTTAAACTGCGGACGGCTCCTTTCCGGTCAAAGACTCTTCGGGCTCCCGGTAATAGTAGTTCAAAAGCCCACCAAGCCGTTCACTTTTTGCGACGAGCCCGCATTCTCTTTCTCTTCTTGGGGTTTGCGGAAACGGAATCAAATTATCCAACGATTGATGGTTTCGCTCATGGTGGTAGTGTTTCACATACTCCCCCACCGCTATTCTCAGCGACTCTTCCCCAAAGAATATCAGTTTGTCCAAGCACTCGGTTTTCAGGCTTTTCACAAATCTCTCGGCAAAGGCGTTCTGTTTAGGGGTTTGCGGCCGGCACTGGACAACTGTGACTCCCGCTTCTTTCAACGTCCCTCTAAACTCCCGCGTGAACAGCGCGTCTCGATCACAGACAAAATAGTCGATTCCTCGGAGGAACCCGTCTTCGGCGTCCGTCAGATTGTGGGCAACTTGCGCCATCACTTGGCCATTCGTTTGGCAACTAATTTGGGCGATTTACACTTCCCGTTTCGCTAAATTTATGACGAAGAACACACGGTAACGCACCAGTCCGCCCATCGTCCACACTTCCGTCGTTAGAAAGTCGGCCACACAGGTCGTCGCGAGGTGAGCGCGTAGAAACTGCCGCCAACTGCTCTTTCCGGTTCTATCCGGCGATGGACATAGACCTGCACGTCGAAGAATATTTCCCACTGTGGTTTTACTCACATGATAGCCAAGGTTGGCCAACGCGCCCTGAATCCGCTCGTAACCCCAGCCTGGGTTTTCTTCGGCAAATTTTACGCACAATTCTGTGATCAAGAGCCGTCTTTCCGGACGGTCGGTATCGATCTTTCGCTTCGCGGTGAATTTCCAAGCGACCAATCGTCGATGCCATCTTAGGATGGTTTCCGGCGTGAACAGACTGGCGTATTTTCGAGTCCCCTCGAGCCCCAAAACTTTGCCCTTTTGTGCCAGCCTCCGTCTTTGCGCATCGTTCAGTCTCAGCTTCCGACCGCTTTTAGTCAGTTCTTCTTTCAGCACCTGATTTTCAGCCTGTAGATACTCGATTACTTCCTGCTGCTTTCGGTTCATCCAACCGGATATTCCGACCAACATCAATAAGACTTGCGGTTTCAAGACGTAATCCTCTAAATTCCGTAAGTCCCTGTCAACCGGCACTCAGCGCTACAATTGAACGGTCCACGCTCACGCCTTTCCTCTGACCTGCCAGTTCATCCGCGCCGTTCGCAATATACTTCGCTATAAAGTTCCGCGAGAGGAGGTTTTCTTCGTCTTTGAGCAACGGCTCAATTCCTACCTCTGACTATTTTCCCGGACACCGTTGTATGGTTGGCCTTGGATTCATTCTTACGCATACCATCCAGTTGAAATACTAACGCCCCCCGAGTCATCTCTCGGCTAAAACAACTAAAAAAGGATGATAAACAAAATCCGGTAACGACACATCGTTCACAAAAACATCTTTCGGTAATCCTTTAGGGTATCCTACAAACTCCCCACTTTCAATAACGACCAATTCGTGAACACTCCCCACATAGTTTTCCTCAAGTTCTTCCAGCTCAGTAGCAGGCACCACAGGAAGAGAGTATAATACGTCCCGGTCGTCATCATATTTCAAACCACCACCAGACTTTTTCATATCCCTAATCATGTCCTTGAACTGGGGTTCATTATTTCGAACTTTTACACCCACAATCGTTTCGACGACGAAGTCGAAGGCTACGGCAATATCCACTTCGTTTCCATCAATAGCACTTATCTTCAATTGATAAATAATCGGCGCACCAAGACGTGGTCTGCTTTTTTCCACCACACTACATTGTACGACACAGAGCTGGCCCAGCTCTTTGCCAAGTATTCCTAACAATCTAGCTTTATTTGAGAGTAAATCCTTTACCGGAACCACCTGCTCACCCCCTGCCTCTTCAGGGGATATATCATCTGCTGCCAAATAGAAAGGGAGTGCCAACAATAATACAACCAAATGATACAATATTTTTCGCATAAAATTTGGACTTCCCGTTTTGGTGTGGGTAAAATCGAAGCTGATAATATGTTAGATACGCTACAAGTTAGGGCGAATATACTGCCTCTACTCAGATTTCTCCTTAGTTGATATCTGTTAGTTAGTTACGAAATATTCCGCGAAACTTACCCTCAGTATTCCGTGAAGACCTATAAAATTATTCGTCTACACAAACAACCAAGAATATCATCGGAAAGTCAGGGAAATCCTCAGCATTAACTGGATCTCCTGCAAGAACGTGCAGCGTCTGGGGGACATGCTTACCAGCTACATCACCTAAACCATGACTTAGGTAGACCCAGGTATTTTCATTTGGTGGAGGCATTTGAGTTACCCAATTTGTTGGGGTAATATCCTCAAGATCAACTGTAACCGAATTACTTGGAGGTGCTCCGTTCGTCCAATTGCCCATAACCGCACAAATTACCTTTCTTTTCCCATTCGGACAAACATGGGCATCCGCATCGCTATAATGTGCGTAGCCCGTCACCTCCCATCGGTCATCCAGCTCGGGCCGAGTAAGCGCACTTGGATATTCCATCCGAGTACTGCCAAAAATAGTTATTTCCCGCCCCATTAGGCGACGAAAAATACCCAAACAACCTTGCATTTTAATAAACTCTACTTCGTCTAGCGTAAGACTCCCCATCAGCTGCTCAAGTCTTGTTTTAATCGATCCCCAAGCAGCGTCAGGCGTGCCCTGACCGCCAATAGGATCTTCGTTCTCATCCCATGAAAGCGAATAGGAAGACAATAGTGAAGCTACCGGATCCGGTCCAGTATAGGTTCTGATATACGCATCCGCCCCATCGTATAAATTTCCAACGCCAGTATCCCCCAGTTTTACAATAAAGTACTGCGTCGAGTATGTAGAACTTGCATCTTCCAGTCCTCCATAAATGGACTGCAACCCCTCCCCAAATACCCCCTCGACTACAAGTTCCCAATTCGCGGGGTTGTAATTTGTGCTGCCTGTAGAATCCTTATAGATACGATAGGTGGAATCTGCCTCCGTAGTAAACTCGGTAACACTTTCAACATAGGTATCACAAACCGCATAACTACTATCATAGAGCCAAAATAGATCAGGGAGCCAAATCCAAGAGAAATCCGGTGTAAATGGCCAGAATCCACCCCAACCATAATCCCAAAAGGAAAAGGCCAGCTCAACTGGGTAATACCAATAATCATAACATTCAGTCGTCCAACTATCTATCCTGACGCTATTACGAAACGTTCCAGCTGCAAATACCTCATCGCTAATTCCATCCCCATTCACATCGATGTAGGCAGATACAAGATTTACGCTATTTTTATTAACCTTGACGCTAAACTTTTCCCAAGGCCCTACGGTACTTCGGTTCGCATTAACTACATCATTCCCTCCGTACTCAGCAACCCAATACTGATTATTCGATGCCTTAATATATATGCTATCACCAGTTGTTATCGGATCATGACCTGTCGTGTTGTATATTCTAAAACGTTCCCAAGGCCCAGGAGAAACACGGTTCGCAATTAACTCCTGCCCGCCTCCGCTCTCGGCACAAATATAATATCCGCCATCTGTTTGGAGAGCTATTTCGTCGCCGTTTAGTAACCATCCTCTATCGAAATCCCGAACATAAACCGTCTCCCACGGGCCCTGGCTAGTGCGATTGGCGTAGAGCAATCCGCCACCACCCGCTTCAGCAACAACCCATTTGCCAGAGTCTGAAACCAAGCCTAGCTGCACGCCTGCCAACTTCGTAGACATGCCAGACACGCCTGCAAGCGCAAAATATAAGTATACCCATATACGGTTTTTCATTTTCTATTTAACGGAGATTTTTATCAATGGGAGAGGGCTTTCTCGTATTCCTTTATTCGATCCGGCTTGAGCCGTTCATATAAAAGCACTGGCGTCGCCTTTAAGCGAGCGGTTTTCGACAGGTAGCTCTTGTCACTCAGCATTTCATCAGCTACACCATTCTTATCCGCGTCTTCGAATAACGGATTCTCAATAGATTGGACAAGCCCCGAAACCCAAGCCCCCCCACGGCCACCTTCTATTTCGATAGTATTGGGCATGCCCAACTCACCATGAATTGGCATACTAGATACCTTCCGGGTCGCGCCAAAAAATGCATCCCACTTCGACTCTATCGGTGAGTATCGGACCGTAATTATTGGCAGGGCCGCATACCGCCTACCCTCGAATTCTTCCATCCTTATATGTACTCCCGACGACATCCAGCCTTCTACTTCTGGATTCTTAAAATATAAGGTTCCTCCGTTTTCCAAAGGGCCTGTATCAAATTTGAATGATTGCCCTCCTATTCTAAATCTCGTCCCGAGTGTGGCGTATATTTGCACCGATATGAAACTTGTTGGATTGCTCCAAAGCAGAGGGCGTACCCATTGATATCCCTCCCCGATCTCCAAAATCCGAATCCCATCTCGCTCGACTAAGTTTTGCCGCTCATGACCAGCTTCATTTCTTTCTAATGGATCAATAAAATAGCTATTGCTACCCAGAGGTACAGCCTGCCCTAATGGTACTGAATGCCTCAACCGAGGTAACCCCAGAGGAGCCCAATTTTCTCGAGCACTATCCGACATACCCCGAGGAGGCTCGTTAGCTTTTCGTATAGAGTTAGATATCTCGCCAGTAGATGAGCTTGACGACTGGCAATCGGCAGATGGGACAATAATAAATGATGCCAAAATAGCAAACGCCATGCGGATGTACATAGATCTATTATTCATATTCAGTGCAGCCAGGATTTAGGCAAATATCGTATAGCTATTTTGGGGATATTCCCAAAGTGGGATAAAAAATCTTTCACCAACAGTCCACAAATGTAGGTTGGCTTCTTAGGGGGTAACTTTCAGTGGAATTCATTCCTGAAGGCGTAGCAAGCATTAATACATCGGAACGCGCATTACTTATCTAGAGCGTGTCCCACGAGTGCAAGTCATTGACAATGATGAGCTAGCCTAAAAATAAAGGGGACGAAACCGGGAGGTTTTCCTGGTTTCGGCGCAATAACGGCGTCTATAATTTGGTGTGAACAATACTACCGAAGCCGTCGCCCCGGAAATTGCCCTGCAAACGTGGCTGCGTCCAGACCTTACGCCGGTCGGACCGAACAAAGATTATGCCGCGTTTCGCGATCAGCTCGAAGCGGTGGACAACTTGTTACGAAACAGTCATTTGGAATCGATGGCGCTGGACTTTGCGCGAGCCAACTGGCGGGGCAAAGACATGTCGCAGTTGCCGCGACACCTGCAATTTGCGCTCAAAGCCCTGTGGGTGGAGGTATTGCGTATGATGCACGGAGTCATGAGTTACCGGAACTTTTCCCGGATGATCGCCTCCAGTGACCTGCTGGCAGACTTTTGCGCAGCGCGGCGGATCGACGGTATCAAAGGGGTTTCCAAGAGCGTGTTGGAGCGCGCCTCGAAGTTCTACACCGCCGAGCAGGTGCGTTGGATGGGCCAAGTGTTCATCGAGATGTGCGGAGAGCCGGACCGGGCGAGCGAACTGGGACTAGCCGAGGCGCAGCCGATGGAAACGTGCTTAGTGGACTCGACCTGCCTAGAGGCCAACGTCCATTTTCCGGTCGACTGGGTGCTCTTTCGCGACGTGAGCCGCACCTTGCTGGGGGCAGTGAAACTGATTCGCGAGGCGGGCCTGCGGTGCCGGATGCCGGACGAGCCGCAAGTCTTTGCCAGGCAAATGAATCGCTTGTGCATCGCGATGACCCACGCCCGGCGCCGACGCCGTGCGAAGCAGAACCGCAAAGGGGTGCTCCGGCAGATGAAACGCCTGCTGCGCACCATTGGTTAACATGCTCGCCGCCACCGCGACCGCCTCGCCGCCGATTATGCGCAGACTCACTTCAGTGAACGCCAGGCCAAGCGGATCATCGCGCGCATCGATGCTATGCTCTGCCAAGTACCCAGCGCGATCAAGCAGGCCCACGAACGCATCATCGGCGAGCGCCCGGTGCCCAACGCCGAAAAGATCCTCAGCGTCTACGAACCCGACGTGCAGACCATCGTCCGGGGCAAGGCGTCGGGTGAAGTTGAGTTTGGCAACACATTGATGATCAGTGAGAACGTGACAGGACTGATCACCGATTGGCAGTTTTACCGAGAAATGGCACCCGCCGAATGGCGTCAGTTCAAAGAGAGTCTCGAGCGCCAGAATCAGTTCGACCTGAGCACCGCAATCCAAGCGGCGAGCACCGACCGGGGCTTTTCGACTAAGCATTTGCGCGCCAGTTTGGCTAAAGCCGACATTTACGACGCCACCTGCCCCCGCGATCCGCAGGAACTGAAACGGCGTATGCAGGAACCGCAGTTCGTGGCACTCCAACATCGTCGGGCTTCGACAGAGGCCCGCATCGCGATTCTCAAGCAACGTCAAGGCAAACGTTTACGAAACAAAGGCTTCACGAATCGTTATCGGGCGGTGGCCTGGAGCATCCTCGGTCACAACCTATGGCTGATCGCCCGACTGCTCGCAGACCAACCACCGCTGGCGCAAGCCGCGTGAAATCACGCCTCAATCAGGAAACCAATACGAACAAACCGGGAACCGGAGACATCGCCATGTGCGCACTTCGCCCGCGACTGGCCAAGACAATTCACACATGCTATCAATTTGCATTAAACGCAAAGGAAACCGCCTTTCGGCGGGAAATATTAACCTGAAAAAATCCGATTCCAGGTATCTTCCTGAAAATCGGGGTAAATGGGACAAGCTCTACGTGGAGGATTCGAAACGTGGCTGTCGGCACCGTGAGAAAATCGATCGCTACGATGCCTTTCGCGTGATTACGCAGGAATGATCTCCAAGACTGCGAAGGAGGTCCTCGAAAACGAGGTCGGTACTTTCGGACGGTCGAATCGGACACCGTCAACCCCAGTTTGGCTAATTCAGCGCGGATCCGTGGACTGCCTGTGGGTAGCGAAAACTCATAACGGCACCAAATCGGTCAGAGGGAACTCAAAATCTTACCGATCGCCGCGCTCAACTCGTCAGAATCCCATGAATGTCGCCCTGCGACTGCAATCCGTAGGTCACCGGTCGCCGTGGAATATCATCCACTCATCTTAAACGGCATGAGGGTTCGGCTTCGTTTGCTAAAACGAACGAACTTAGCACGAGGCTGACTTGTAGCTCGGCTGTCAGGCTGCCTGACGCTGGTAACGGTGATGCAATCCACCGACCTTGGGAAACTCGCAAATCTTGCCCTGCTCAACAGCCTCGACCGATCTCGAAATCGGGCAGTCCTGATCCAATGATCGATGAGTTCGATCATGGTGGTAATATTCGAGGTAATCCCGGATCACCCGACGCAAATGCGGTTCATTCATTACAATCACATGATCCAGACATTCCCGTCTCAGGGTGCCAATCAACCGTTCCACATACGGATTTTGCCAAGGCGACCGCGGAGCGATGAGCTTCTCTTCCATACCTAAACTCGCGACCCGGCGTTGAAATTCTTTACCGTAAATTCCGTCACGATCTCGAAGTAGAAATCGGGGTGCTGTTTCATACGGAAATGCGTTCACCATCTCTTGCCCGGTCCAGACTGCCGTCGGTGACTCAGTGACTGAGAAGTGCACAACTCTACGGCGGTCGTGAGCCAACACTATGAAGACGTAGAGGATTCGAAATGTAGCGGTCGGCACGGTGCGGAAATCGATCGCAACAATTCCTTTCGCATGACTATGGAGGAATGATCTCCAAGTCTGCGAAGGAGGTCTTCGAAAACGTGGCCGGTACTTTCGGACGGTTGAATCGGACACGGTCAACCCCAGTTTGGCCAATTCAGCACGGATCCGTGGACTGCCCCACGTCGGGTTGGCTTTCCACATTCGACGAATGAGTTCGATCAGTTCACGATCGATAGAGGGCCTCCCCTCCTTCCTTGATTTCCACCGCCAAAATAAGCGAAATCCTGTCCGGTGCCAGCTCACCACCGTCTGAGGCTGAAGAATCACTAATGCTCATTTCCAACGAGACCAAATTATTCTCAGGAAAATCCAGAGCAGCCGATCCGGATTACCAAATCTGGGTTTCTTGGCGTTTCGACTCAGCACCGTGAGTTGATGAGGTAATGCCAAATTCTCAAGCAGCAGATCACGACGTGGTCGAAACGCTCCCAATAGGCCCTGTATTACGGTAAAAATCACCCCGATCATCGTAAACCAAGGCTGATCCAACTACCGTGCAGATCAACGAATTCCAGTCGCGATGAGTTTTCGCTACCCACAGCCATTGTACGATCCACCAGACCCCGCCCTTGCGTGATGCCGTGCACGCGCAGTTGAAGCGAGGCTGGTCGCCGGAGGAAATCGCGGGCACTCTTAAGCGCGAACATCCCAAGGCCTTCCACTCTGGAAAGGAAATCAATCCGGCATACCCTACGAACAGCACGAGACCCTAAAACCCATCCGGTGAGGCTGACATTTGCAATCAGCGTTCGTGTTACGACTAGGGAACAACCAAATTCCGACCGAAATCACTGGTTCGGTAAGCGGACCAAAGATTCAAGATTGGAGCATCTTGGTCCTTCAGTGTTAAAGTCGACCTATCACAAGGAATTGATCGAACCATCTGCGCGCCGCCCCAAACACTGCCTCCATTTTCATGAAACTGTCCTCCATGTTGCTCCGACTCGCTGCCCTTGGGTTGGCTGCGTCATGGCCGCTGTATCAGACGCCGGCTCAGGCCACCGCTGCCGCCAACCCACCCAATATCCTTTTGATCTTGGCCGACGACATGGGCTGGAGCGACCTCGGCTGCTACGGCAATCACCTCATCGACACTCCACACATCGACGGACTGGCGACGCAAGGCATGCGCTTCACTGACGCTTATGCCATGCCGGTTTGCACCCCCACACGAGTGAGCATCCATTCCGGCAAGAATCCGGCGACCCTCAAGATCCAACACCCTAACCCCCACAACCGTCCCTACGCCAAGCTCCTGACTCCCCGCCAACATTGGCAACTGCCTTTGAATGAAATCACCATCGCCGAGGCGTTGGCAGTCCGAGGATACGCATCTTTCCACGTAGGTAAGTGGGGCAGCGGCCACACCCGCCAAGAACAAGGCTACATGGCCATCCCCACCGAACTTCCCACTGGCCCTTATTCCGCAGCCGTTCGCGCCTTCGAGAAAGCCAATCCCGAGAAAAACATGGGGATGTTCGTCCGCCAATCCGTGCGGTTCATCGAAGCACATCAGGATCAACCTTTCTTCTGCATCCTCAGTGCCGTGCAGGTCCACACTTCTCTCGAAGCCCGGGCCAATCTGATCGAGAAATACCAGCGTCGGTTCGCGCTCAATCAAACCGTCATCCATCCCATTTATGCCGCCATGGTCGAAGTATTCGACGAATCGGTGGGCGTGATGCTGAACGTAATCGAACAACTCGGCCTCGCCGATAACACCGTGGTAATCGTCGCATCGGACAACGGAGGGGTGGAAAACGAGCGCGGTTACGTTCCGGGCGGTTGGGACGGACCCGTCACGCACAATTGGCCCTTGCGCAATGAAAAAGGCTCCCTCTACGAAGGAGGCATCCGCGTGCCCTTCATCGTGCGCTGGCCCAAACATATTACGCCAGGAGCGCTGAGCCACGAGCGCATCGCCTGCTACGACCTTCTGCCGACGTTCTGTGATATCGCCGGTGCATCCTACCCCCCAACGAGTCTTGACGGAGTTTCTTTCCTCCCAGTGTTGGAAGGCCGCGGCCAGCTTCAGCGCGAAGCCCTCTACTGGCATTATCCACGCTACCACCACTCTACCCCGTCTTCCGCGATCATCGCAGGCGACTACAAGCTGATCTATTTTTACGAAGACGAACGAAAGGAACTTTACAACCTGAACGAAGACCTCGGCGAAAGATTCGATCTCTCCGAGCAACAGCCCGAAACCACGGCGACCCTCAAACAAAAGCTGTTCGCCTGGCTGGCCTCAGTTGACGCAGCCATTCCCCAACCCAACCCCAACTTCGACGAGCGCAACCAACTCATCTGGGGCCCCCGGGATCCCCAGACCTGGACCAAGTCCTTCGCGCTGCCCCAATGAAACAGAATCAATCAAAAGTTTCTGCTGCTGGCTGCTGGACCCGGCCAAATTGTCCGCCAATTCAGGACCGCCGTCGGGCTGTGTTGGCACTCTGATTAAGTAGCAATCCCATCTACTCCTTTCCATGATAAAGATTCACCCCAAATTTTTTCGCTTCCTCGGGGGCTTGCTTACTCTAACCGCGAGCCTCGGTGCCGAAAATGCGACGAACGCCCCCTCGTCTCCTCCTGGTGCGCTGGAATGGACCCGCATCGCCGAGTTACCTCCGGTCGGCGACCAAACCGAAGCCCTGGGGGTCGCAGGTCCCTTTGTCGGCGTTCACCAAGATGCTTTGATCGTCGCTGGCGGGGCCAACTTCGCCCGCCCGGTTTGGACCGCGGCGAAACAATGGCATGACAACATCTGGGTGCTGACTCGCGACGGCGACAACTACACTTGGCACGATGGCGGACGCCTACCCCGCCCGATTGGTTACGGCGCATCCGTTTCCACGCCTCGGGGCGTGCTTTGCCTCGGCGGCAACGACGCCGAGCAAACTTACGCGGATGTCTTTCTCCTCACGTGGGATCCCGCTAACCAAACGGTCAGCCAGCAGAGCTTACCCCCGTTGCCTCAGCCCTGTGCTTTCACTGCCGCCGCCGTCATGGGAACCCACGTCTACGTCGCCGGCGGCACGGTAACCAACGAACTCTCCTCCGCCCTCAACAACCTGTGGCGCCTCGATCTTACCGCCACCACTCCCGCTTGGGAAATTCTGCCCAGCTGGCCCGGCCCAACGCGTGGGCTCAACTTAGTGATTTCTCAACATGATGGCGCCGAGGATCGACTGTTCGTGCTCAGTGGACGCCGGGTCGGGGCTGACGGGAAACTGGAGTTTTTGACTGACGGCTACGCCTTCAGTCCCACTGCGTATCATAAATCCGGTGACGTCACCGCCTGGCGACGCATCGCTGATATGCCAGCCAGTGTGATGGCCGGCGAAGGGTTTGCCATCGGCCAAAGTCACTTATTCGTGGTGGGCGGAGCCGATGGCTCCCTTTTCCACATCGCGGACAACCTCAAGGACGACCACCCCGGTTTCCCCAAGACCACGTGGGCCTACAACACGATTACCAATACATGGTTTAAAGCCGGATCCATCCCCCAAAATCACGTCACTACCCAGCCCACCAAGTGGGGTGACGACTACATTATCGCGTCGGGTGAGGTGCGCCCCCGCACCCGCACGCCGGACATCTGGCGCATCACGTCGGTGCAAACCAGTGCGTCTTTTGCGACCGCCGACTACATGGTCATCGTGATTTATCTACTGAGTTTGATCGGCATCGGAGTGTTTTTCTCGTTTCGAAACAAGTCCACCGAAGACTACTTTCGTGGGGGGCAACGCATCCCGTGGTGGGCAGCGGGCTGCAGCATTTTCGCCACGATGCTGAGTTCGCTCACTTTCATGTCCGTGCCGGCGAAGGTGTACGCCACCGATTGGGTCTACTTCCTGATCAATATGAGTATCATTGCGTTGGCCCCGTTTATCATCGCTTTCATCCTGCCTTTCTTCCGTTCGATTAATGCCACCAGTGCCTACGAGTACCTTGAATTGCGTTTCAACCTAGCCGCCCGGCTCTTCGCTAGTGCATTCTACATCCTCTTCCAAATCGGTCGGATGGCTATTGTCATGTTCCTGCCCGCCTTGGCGCTCACCACGGTTACGCCGCTTTCGGTAGAAGCTTGTATCTTACTCATGGGCGTCATGAGTTTAATTTACTGCACGCTCGGAGGAGTTGAGGCCGTGATCTGGACCGATACATTGCAGACTTTCGTGCTGTTGGGTGGTGCATTACTCAGCTTCATTTTGATTATTTTAAATCTGGCCGGAGGTTGGGGTGAGTTCGTGACAGTCGGTATGGCGGACCAGAAATTTCACCTCATCAATTGGGACTGGAGCGCCGGCAGCTTCACCAGTACCGCCCTCTGGGTGATCGTGCTGGGCGGCATCGCGCAACAACTTGTACCCTACTCGTCCGACCAAGGTATCGTACAGCGCTACATGTCTGTATCTTCGACCAAAAAGGCTGCGCAATCGATCTGGACCAACGCCGCATTATCGTTCTTTGCCTCGCTCCTCTTCTTCGGCCTCGGGACGGGACTCTACGTGTTCTACAAAGCCTTTCCCGGGGAGCTCGACCCCACCCTGCAAAATGACTCGGTGTTTCCTCAATTCATCGCAGCCGAGCTCCCCGTGGGCCTCGCGGGATTAGTCATCGCTGGGGTGTTCGCCGCCGCCCAGTCCACCGTGTCCACCAGCATGAATAGCATCGCCACGGCGTTCACCACCGACTTCGTGCGGCGCTTCAATTTGATCGGCACCGAAAGAGGTTACTTCCGCTGCGCGCAGAGTGCTACCCTCCTTGCTGGCATTCTAGGCACCGTTTTCGCACTCCTACTCGCCTCGGCTGACGTCAAGAGCATCTGGGATACCTTCATGCGCGTGCTCGGTCTGTTGGGCGGCCCGATGGGGGGACTATTCATCCTCGGCATGTTCACCGTTCGAGCCAACGGCAAAGGTGCCGTGGCCGGAGCCGTGTTGGGCACCCTGGCCGTTGCTTTGGTTCAATCCCATTCGTCCATCAGCGTGGTGCTCCACACCGCAATTGGTTTGTTCACCTGCGTCGTGACGGGATACGCGCTGAGTCGCGTCCTGCCTTCTCAAAAAACCACTGACCTGAACCTGACGATTCACCCCAACTCCCGACACTGATCGTCGATCACGCCAACTAGTGATTCTTCCTGTTCACTAATTCCATCGTCCAATTTTTAATAACATGAAAAAAAATCTGCCAAGATTACTCGCCCTACTACTCCCACTATCTGGATGGGCCGCCGCACCGTTTTCGGGCGAGACTACCCCCAACACCCTGCTCGAAACCATCACCATCCAGGACGCGGAGATCAACACCGCCCGCCCTCCGGCTCCGCTCGTCACGCGGCCGGAATTCGGCATTGTTTCCGCCGGGCTGATCGATGCGCAAATCATTCACCGCGCTCGCGATCCAAAACGCGGACTTTATGAGGTCCGCGGCACCGTTACGCCTAAGGGCGACTACTTGGTCATGTTTCCCGATGGCGGTCACTACGGCGGGGCCGGTCATCGCGGAGAAGGCAAAGTGAACGACATGCTGGCATATCGCTCGCGAGATCAAGGCAAGACGTGGACCGGACCGACGGTTGCTTTCGACCTCGACTACAACCAACATGGTTTCATCCCTTTTATTCCCCGCGGATCCAGTCGGATCTACGCATTTGGCACCCAACCGATCTGGGGACTGTATGAACCGCAAACCCCGGGTTTATCCGAAAACGCACCGATCGGCTACCGATATTCAGATGACGACGGCTACCACTGGTCTGAAGTTCGTGTAATTCGTCCGACCAACGATCCGCAATTCCGCGGCATGTCCGTGATGCGTATGACAGAGACGGATACCGGCACTTGGCTGCTGGGTTCACACGAAGCAGATTGGACCTACAAACCCCTCATGACCCGGCAATACCTGCTCCGCAGTGAAGATCAGGGCGCAAACTGGGAACTGCTCCCTCACGCGCGTCACGGCGGTTGGTATGCCTCGGGTTTCAACCGCATGGACGAGGGCCGCCCGATCAACCTCGGTAATGGCGAGGTGCTCCTGATGACCCGCACCGCCGCCGGTAATCTCTGGGGTGCCTGGAGCAAGGACGACGGCAAAACTTGGAGCTACCCCGCTCCCACTCCGCTAGTCCATCCCGACGCTCCGCCCATGCTCTTCAAACTCTCCGACGGCAAGACTCTCATCGCATTCCATCACAACCGTAGCAAAATCCAGTCCGCCGACCTCGCTGGCAATCGGGCGCAACATCATGACCGCTCCGAAATTTGGTTCGCGACTTCGGTCGATGGAGGCCGCAGCTGGAGCGAGCCTAGGTTCGTCTTCGCCACTGCACTCGCCCCCTTCTTCGACAATATCTGGCGAGACTACAACACCTCCTACCTCGACGCCTTCGTCGACCACGGGGTCATCAATATCTTCTGCCCGCACCGCTGGGAACGCGTGCTCTATCTTCGTATCCCAGAGTCGGATCTTGGGAAATTTCCAACCAAGGGGGAGTTCCTCCATTGATCCCCTCCCCTCGATATTTTTTTGGCCGATGTCTGTTCTGCTTCATCAGCGGCTCTCTGGTTTGGGCTGCGAGCGCCACCGCCGAAAATCCTCCGCCCAACATCATCCTCATCTTGGTCGATGACCTCGGCTGGTCCGACTTGGAATGCTACGGCGATCCCTTCTTTGAAACTCCCCATCTCGATCAACTAGCCCAAGAAGGCATGCGTTTCACAAACGCCTATGCCCCCGCTCCTATCTGCTCCGCATCTCGCGCCAGTATTCTGACCGGTCGGACTCCCGCCCGCACCCATCTCGAGTTTGTGGTAAAAAAGCAGGGCGACCAGCCCGTGCTCCAAAATACCCAGCTAATCCAACCCCAGTACCCCCTCGATTTGCCCCTCGATGAAATTACCATTGCGGAAACGCTAGCAGCTCAGGGCTACCGAACGGGCCTGTTCGGCAAATGGCATCTCAACGAACATTATAAGACCTATCTCGGATGGAGCCCGACTCACGGGCCGACGCAACAAGGGTTTCAAGATGCTGACGGTGATTTTGGAGCTCACGCTTATGGCTATCGTGACCGCAAATTTGGCGACTTTGCACCGGGCGAATTTCCCGCCGACGCGATGACCGAAAAATCCATTGCATTCCTGCAGGCCAACCGCGACCGGCCTTTCTTTCTGTTCTACTCCAGTTTCTACCCTCACGAACCCGTTCACACCCGATGCGAGTGGCTGTATAAAAAATATGCCGCAAAGCCCGAGGCCCAGGGAGCGGCCGGTGATCGGGCCATGTATGGCGCCGTCGTCGAGCAAATGGACCACTACATCGGTCAATTACTGAAGGCAGTGGACGACCTCGATTTGCGCAAAAACACGCTGGTGGTCTTTCTCTCCGACAACGGCAGTTCTCCTGTTTATCAGTACCGAAACGCGCTGCGCGGCGGAAAATGGGAACTCTACGAAGGCGGCGTTCGCGTCCCCATGATCGTACGTTGGCCCAACCAAGTTGCCGCTGGATCCGAGTCCACTGTTCCCGTGCAAGGGGTGGATATTTTTCCCACTTTTGCCTCGGTGGCGTCTGCGCCGCTGCCACTCGAACGGTCACTCGATGGGCTCAGTCTCGTCAGCCTGTTCCGTGGCGATGACAGCAACTTCCCCGCCGATCGAAATCTCTACTGGCATTTCCCTTTCTATCACCCCGTTACCACCATTGTTCGACCGCATTCGGCGATTCGCCGGGGGACCTGGAAACTGATCTACGCACCCGAGGATCACTCCGCCCAGCTCTTCCGCATCGGCGATGATCCCGGAGAGCACGTTGATTTGAGCACCAGTTACCCCGACGTGCTGCAAGATCTGCAACAGTCGCTTATCGATTACTTGCATACCGCCGGTGCTCGGCTCCCCGCTCCTAACCCAAGCTATCAACCGCAAGGCGGATTCCCCGTGCGCCTGACCCACTGATCTTATGTTTGCCCAACTATTCAGCCCATCGCTCCGGCTAATCTTCGCGATGTTGCTCACCGTGTCGATTACTCACGCCGCGTCCGCCGACCGCCACCAACGCCCCAATGTTTTGTTTATCGCCATCGATGACATGAACGATTGGACGACCTTGTTCAATCCGGCCAATCCGATTCAGACTCCCAATTTGCAGCGACTCGCCACTCGCGGCACTTTCTTTTCACGAGGCTATTGCAACTCACCGGCCTGCAATCCCTCGCGCGCCTCCGTGCTCAGTGGGACCCGGCCTTCCAGCAACGGCGTCTACGGCAATGCGAGTGACTGGCGAACCGCCCTAAAGGATGTCCCCATCCTGCCTCAGTGGTTTAAGGATCACGGCTACCGCACCTATGCTTCCGGCAAGATTTTCCATCACCACGGTCCTGCCTTTCACGCTTACGAGGCCTTTGATGAAGCATTAAAATTTCCCAGTGTAACACCTGATATGCCTATGCCCGAGGAAAACCTTAACGGCTACACTCATTGGATCGGTCGCAACGGAGAGCCCGGCAATGAGATCAGTCGCAACTTCGATTGGGGTGTATGGCCTGAAGACTCTCGGGACCACATTGATAATCGCACCGTGGAATGGGCCATCGACAAAATCAAAAATAGCCCCGGCCCTTTCTTCATCGCCACCGGCATCTTCCGACCCCACATGCCCTTCTACGTACCACAGGAGTATCTCGATATGTATCCACTGGATACCCTTGCCATGCCCACGGTTCAAGTTGACGATTTTAATGATATTCCCGCCGAGGCAACCGCGTTCATGCAGCGCCCCAACTATCGCTGGCTGAGCACCATGGAACACGAATCGAAACGTGATCCGCTTACCTACAAGAAAGCCCTCCAGGGCTACCAAGCCAGTGCAACTTTTGCTGACCACCAAGTAGGACGATTGCTCGACGCCCTCGACCGCAGTGGCCAAGAGGCCCAAACCATCATCGTGCTGTGGGCGGATCACGGCTATCATCTCGGAGAGAAGCAGCATTGGGAAAAATTTGCCCTCTACGATAAGACTAACCACATTCCCTACATCATCGTAGCTCCGGGGTTTAGGCCTGGCCAGATCAGTACGCGCCCGGTCAGCCTGATCGACCTCTATCCCACGCTGGTCGAGCTCTGTGGTCTGCCCGCTCCCCAGCATTTGGAGGGAACCAGTCTCAAACCACTGTTGGAAAATCCCAGCGTCGCCTGGTCCCCCGCCCTCATGACCTACGAGCAGGGCAACCATGCCATCCGCTCCGACCGCTATCGGTACATCCGCTACGCCGGCGGCGCCGAAGAACTCTACGATACGGAAAATGACCCCAACGAATGGCAAAATATCGCCAACGCTCCCGGCAGTCGCAAAATCATGGATACAATGTCCCGATGGCTACCCGATACTGATGCCAAACCGATCGGAGATGCCCGATGACCCCCTTTCCCTCAGCTTTATTTGCCCATCACCGCACTCGCGGACGGTACTGAGCTGCACCCATTTTCTATTACAAAAGCATCGCCCCCTACGGCAATGGCGTCAGAAAAATTGGTCCACCCCAACGCCCGTCGTTCCGGTAAGGCGATTCACCTCATGCGCTCGCTTGACTGGGGAAAGACCTAGCCCGAGGAATTCTTTCCGACCGGGGCTAATCTCGGGGTTGAATTGGCCCTCACCACAGGAAAATGATGGCAACTCTCCTCTCGTCGCGGCGACGGAGGCAGAGAACCGTTTGAAGGCCACATGGCTGGCTGACGAGGGGTGCATTTCCATCGGGTGGACGGGAATGATCCATCGGAACCATCTCCGATATGTCGCATCTGGTCCTTCTTCTTCCACATCATTCGCCGTGGCCGCCCGAACACGCTGAGCTGGTTCAATAGCGGTGACCACAATCCTTCTGCGAACCTGTCCGGCGATCTCGGCGTTAGCCAGATTGTGCAGCGCGCAATCGAACTTAGATTTGTCAAGGCCCGGCGCTCGGCATGCGACCACCTCAGTAAATAAGTCGAGGGCTGACGGGCGGACTCGATGGAATTCTATTGCTAAGCCCGCAGACCGGAGCCCGCCCTGTGATGGGTGCCGGAGTTGTCGGCGCGGGTGCCATCGCGGCGGTGGGCTAAACCCGCCGGGCTCGGTCGCTCAGCGGAACGCCTGTCTGACGGCCGTCCAATACCCAGCATCAACCACCGCGATGGCCGCCGTGGATTTGCCGGATGGCTTGCGGTTGAAGGCCGGAGTGGTCGCCCAGTAAGTGATCAACGCATCTCCCTGCCGCGTGAACATGCAGTTTAGATTAGTAAATTCCGCGTCGGGCTCATCCTCGATGTCGCCCAGACGGTGCCACGTGCGACCATCGTCGTCGGAAACAGCGAGACTCAGTGGGGTCCTTTGACCATAGTGGTGATGCATGGGCTCGTAGAATTCGATCCCGTTCCAAAGCAACAGCAGCAGGTTGGTGCCAGGGATACGGCGCAGACATGTGGCCGACTCAGGGGCCGTCAGTCCGCTGCTCCAGGGCAGCGACCAAGATTCGGCTCGGTCACGACTCTCGCAGAGCATTACGGTGCCGAGTTGACTGCGCAGGGACATCAACAGTCTACCGTCCCCAAGTTCGGCGACGGAGGCCTCCATGGCACCACGCATGGGCAAATCGATAACTGCCGCCGTCTGGCGCCAAGTATGACCGTCGTCATCACTGACGAAGCAGCCCGCGACGTTGTGTTGCTTGCCCTGATGGCCGTCTCCGCCGTGGAACGGCAGAACCAGCCGGCCGTCCGCCAGCCGTACGATACTTGGGGTGCCCCCCTGCAGCCACTGGCCTTCGTGGCGGGTCCAGACGTTGCCTTCGGCCTGCCAAGTGACCCCGTCGTCAGGGGAACGGAAAACAGCCATACTGGACGAGTCCGGCGCATGAGCGCGTAGGGCGGTCAAGAGGAGTTCCCCGTTGGGTAAACGAATGATCGCGGGGGCCTGGATGTTCAAGTCTCCGTCGGCCATATTGATGATACGGCGCTCGTCGGTCCAAGTCACACCGCCATCGCGGGATAACTTAGCTGCAATATCGGCTCGACCAAAGTCACTGCCGGCGGCCGGATTGGGGCGGTATTTATGCCACACCCCGTAAAGCGTGCCGTCAGTCAGTTCGGTAATCGTGGCACAATCATTGCGCGGGGAGTCGGGACCCGATGACGCCATCACGGCCTTTCGGGTGAAGGGTCCGGGCGTGGGTTGGCCCATCGCCGATCCGGTGACCAAGGCGGCGAAGAGAAGGCCGGTGCAAGGGGTAAATCGAAGGGGCATGATTGATGACTTAATTGGGGTTGAACTCAGGACTTGGCGCGCGGGGTTGGCCCGACCGCAAACAGTTCCGGCAGCAGGGCCCGCGCGGCGCTGGCGATGGGCACGATGATCTCGAGCGTGGCGCTGCGGTATGGCCAACGTAGGTGCGGCGAGAGACCCGGCAGCCATCCCCCCGCCACGGCCGCAGCTTTGTCCGCCGCCATATTGGAAATACCGTGCCTAGTGATTAGGGGCGCGACATACTCCGCCCAGAACGCGGCGATACGTAGCCCAAAAGCCGCGCCGGCCGCAGGATCGGCTACACAAAGATCATACCAACGCTGGGCCCCGCGGGGATTGAGGCAGGCGACGTTGGAGTAGGCCCCACGGGCCCCCCTCGCGAGTCCAGAGGCAAGTAAATGGCCCGGAACGAAGACCGATAAATCCGTCATTACCGCTTGCATAGCCTGATACCACGCATCATCGCCTCCCGGCACCTTCATACCCACGACGCCCGGCACCGCGCTGGCGACGATTCCCCACTCCGCCGGCGTCAGGCGCCGTTTCGCGTGCGGTGGATTGTAAACAATGAGAGGGATGGGCGCCGCCTCAGACGCCATAAGCATCAGGAAATCGATCACCTCAGGCAAACTGGGTGGAAACCAGTCCGGCAAGATCACCTGAAAGCCGGAAGGCGACAGTGCCTTGGCCCGACGCAGGCGCGCGAGCGCCGCCGGCGCATGACTGTGACTAACTCCGATTTGAAACGGCATTTCGGCCCGCAGGCAGATCCCCGCTACTAAGTCCGAAATTCGATCGAATTCATCCTCGTTCTGAGCGTGGAATTCGCCCGCACTACCGTTCGAGTAGACCCCGTCTACCCGAGCGACAACGAAATGTTCCAGCTCCTCCGCCAGTAGACCGAAGTCGATGCTATCGTCATCCTGCAAGGGCAGCAACAAGGTGGCCCAATTTCCTTTCAATTCAGCGGCGGTCAGTGGTCGCATTGTCGATAAACCTCTCTCCTACTAAAAATTCGGTCGATCCAGCATACGGTGGCATGAAACGGACCGGCAAAGGTATGGCCCCTTTTCGTGTCGGGCGTTTTGGCACCAATGCTATGCATCGTTAGGCCCCCCCGATACCACCGTCAATCAGGTCCATCGAAGTGTTAATGGTTTCAAGATGAAAAAATCCGGAGGCCCACCGGTCGGATAAACAACTACGTTGGGCCGCAGGGACGACCTCTCAAACCAGACCGCCAACGCCTGCCATACCAACAGCAAAAACCGATTGGTCCAACCGACACCGCAGAGGAAGACGCTCCCCGTACCCGGTCGACAAAATTCGAACAAAAGGCACAGCATTAGTCCTTCCAAATCAGCGACGGGCGAGTGCGGTCGGCACCAATGCATCGGTTTCACTCAATTTGAATCGGACACTCACCACGGAATTCTTGGCTGTTCCGGGCCGGTATTTTATATAGGTGGTGGCGATGATCGTGCCGTCCGGCAGCAATTCCATTCCTGGATAACCGCAGTCGCCCCCCGCGAAGCTGTGCAATAACTTGACCCGATATTGACCAGATCGCTGATTGCGAATGTCATCGTAACTTCCGACCCAGGCCACAAAATGACCTCGGGTCAGGCTATTCTGGGCCTGATCACGAAAGGCGATAACAAGACGTCCGTCCGCATTGAAAACTCCCATATGGCGGTCACCCGTCAAGCCCCACGGAGTATCGGTGGGATAGGTCCACGTCCGTCCCTCGTCACGACTGAACATCATAAGACTACGCCCCTGATGCTTGTTATCCCGCATGAGAACGCAAAGTTCATCGCCCGAAGGGGATCGAAAGACAAACGGTTCGCAGGGATCACGACCGGGGACGGCTGCAACTACCTGCGGCTCCGACCAAGTAAGGCCACCGTCGGCGGAGATGGTCTGCATTACCTCTAAGGGACTGCGGTCCTGGCCGTCTGGCCCCTTGTGGTAGAGGCCGAGGTAACGACCGTCTTTTAAGCGAACGATGCTGCTGAAAGTCATGACGCAAGGAAACCCTAACGGCTTCATTTCCCGCCAAGTTGCCCCACCATCCTCACTCATGATACGTGGCATCCAGGTGCGAGCAGGCATGCGTCCAGCGTGAGCTTCAACCGAGGTTTCAAGGGTTTTTGCACTAAATACCCAAAGTCTCTCCTTATCTTCAGAATCAACCAGACGATAAATGCTCGGGCAGTTGAAATGATCCCGAAATGACTTCGGTAAGTCATTATCCAGTCTTAACCAAGTCAGGCCCCCATCATCACTTCGAGCCATCGGGCCACTCGGACCCCCATGTCCTATGCTCCAGACCGCGAACATCGTCCGTCCATCCGGCATCAACAGAGTCGTCGGATGCCCTTGGTAAACCGCATCAGTGCCCGGAGCAATGACTACATGGCGGGCTGAATCGCTCGACAGATCGACTAGGGGCAGATTGGGAGCATCGATCGTGGCGCCAACCGCCGCGATGCTGCTAAATCCACCTAGGTGAAAGAACCATACCGAAGGCTTGAAAGTGAAAGTAGAGAGCATGGTCGTAAAGCGTTTGATCTGGGGTAGCAGTCTAATTTGAATTTGGGTGATCGATGGCACGAGTCCACTGGCCTCGGGATTACAGAATTCTTCGGAAAACGGACGAAGCTAGCAAATGGATGCAGCCCATAAATATAAATATGGTGGTCCACCGTTGAGACCAGTTGCTTACCAGAAACGTTGCGCCGACTTTATAGGCCTAGGGTGTAACCGTAAAAAGGATACTGCGAAAGGTTTAGGTCCGCCAGAAACACGGTGGCCCCAAGAATGACCTGAAGACAGTGATAGCTCACTCATGCCTCGGTTAAACTTGACCCGTCCGACTACCGCCCCCCCCGCCAAACTTTGCATTTTAATCTGCGGAGCCAACCGCAGTTGAACGGTGCTCCTAACTTGAGACCCCGGCGCCGTGACGGGAAAGTCCAAGGCTTGATTTTCGACCGCCAACGATCGACGACCGCATCTAAACCCCGTTCTTAAGGTCAAATAAGAAACTGAAAACAGGACATCTTCGTCTTTCAAAATCGCCGATTTCCCGCTTATCCGATTCGCAGTGGCCATGGGTGTTATTGGCTTCGAAGACTGAAATTCCATCGGCTAGGTAATCCCCCACAAACCTTTCGACCGGGATGCAAATCACGTGGTGTTATTCCGGCGATTTTACTATCGGCCAACCAGCCCTCAGCAAAATTGACCCTGCGCCATGCAGATCACAGTCGTCGCCAATGTTTATAGCCGTGCGATCATCTTAGTTAGCCGGCCCACGCTAGTACCCCGCTTGATTTAAGGGCCTAATTTTCTCATCGCGGACGTCTCGATTAGAAGGGAGTAAAGCGGCAATACATTCCCTTCTAGGTCTGAGGATGGGCGAAATTGGGCCAATTTCGAAATGTTCTGCTATCCGTGAGACCGCATTCGAAAAAGGCGTCGGGCGAAGGTTACAACCTCAGCTCCGCAGACTCGCCTGAAATCATCCGTTTCGAAGCCCCCCGCGCAGGTCTACGGGAAACCCACGCCAAAACCGGTTTGAAACGAGCATCGATGGTATAGACTCAATACCAGACGATGATAATCGCGGTCGTCCAAAGAGCAGCTTTCGAATGCCTCGGTCACCGCGACATCCTGACGGATTCCGTCGCAAACCCATACCCAAACTCAAACCAAAATAAACCTGCCCCCATGAAACCACTAATTCACCACCGACTTGAATTGCTTGCCCTGTGCAGCCTGCTCGGAAGCACCCAGCTTTGGGCTCAAGCCGTCTCCACCGAGAATAACGCCGAGAACGACGCCGTGCAAATGTCCGCCTTCGAGGTTTCTACTTCTGAAGACATCGGTTATCAGTCCAACAACGCTGCGGAGGTCACCCGGGTAAACACTCCGTTGGAAAACATTCCCATGAACGTGACGGTGTACAACCAAGAGTTCATCGAGGACCTAGTCGCCACTACCACCTCGGACCTACTCGCCTACGAATCGTCTGCCGTAAAGACCACCGAGAACGACGGATTCATCTCCCGCGGATTCACCAGCGTCAGCAGTAATTTCCTGAACGGATTCGAGCAGACCAGTGGGTTCGGCTCGCAACCTCTTGCCAATATCGAGCGCGTTGAAGTCATCCGCGGCCCCGCCGCGGTGCTCTACGGCGCCGGCGGCATCGGCGGCGTGTACAATCGCATCACCAAGCGCCCCCGCCCGAACCCGTTCTTTAACTTCCGTACCATCTTTAGCGACGGTGGCTTTCGCAGTGAGTTCGACTACAACCAGCCTCTTTCCGCCATGGGTGGCGACAAGCTCATGTTCCGCCTAAACGGTGCGTATGACGACGGAGAGACTTGGTTCGGCCAGATCCGCGAAGAGCAGAGTATCGCGCCTTCGCTCCTACTGAACTTAACCAAAGATACGCAGATCAACTTCGAATACTTCTACCAGCACCACAAAAAGCAGGCCTCTTGGGAAACTCCGGTCCACGACGGTAATCCCCAAGGCGTTACCACTGGCGACGGCGTGTTTCGCAAGATTCCCCGAGATGTCGCCTGGGTCAGTCCTGAGGACTATCGCGACAACAAGCGCCACGTGGCGTCAGTCGATCTCCGACACTCCTTCAGCTCGAATCTGCAGTTCAGGTCACAGTTTCAGTTTGAATCCAAAGTCCAGGACAACAAAGAGACCTTCGCCGAGTCCGCAAGCATCACCATCCTACAGGATACCGCCCTGATGCCTCGCCGCTGGCGCTATCTGCCGCGCGACACCCATAACTACCACACCCGTAATGAACTAGTCTGGAACGTGGAGACCGGGCCGATCAAACACCGACTCCTCTTCGGCCATGCCTGGGACGAATCCTACGATGACAACTACGATTATCGGTCTCCCGGCAACTACGGCGGCCTGACTGGTGCAGCCCTGACCGGAAACGGCGTGCTGGCGAACAATAGGATCGGCAATCTCTTCAACTATTTCCCGAATCTCACCTACGCGCAGTTTCTCGCCGATCCGACCCTCGCAGGCTTCAATGTTAACAACATGCTGCCGCTGAATCTGGTCAATCGCAGCCTCGAGCCGCCCGTGCCGATCAGCGGTCGCCCCGGGTTGTTCCTCAACAACCACAACTACACGCATTCGTCGCAGGAGGCGGTCTACGTCAATGACGTGTTCTCCTTCGCCAACGAACGGATATTCGTGATGGCTGGCATGCGGTACCAGTCATTCGAACGCAACACGATCGGATTCCGTTCCGGCACCTTCCCCGCAACGATTGATCGCCCCAGCGCACCTACCACGACGGTTAAGGACAACCAGACCACCCAGAGCATCGGCGCCGTCTGGCACCTCACCGAGTCGAAGGTGGCCTCGCTGTACGTGAACGCGAACAACACGTTCTTGCCGCAGTTCTCGACCCAGCCCGACGGTTCGGCCTTGGATCCTGTCACGGGCAACCAAAAGGAGGTCGGCCTTCGTTTCAACCTCAACGACGGCCGCATCAATGCCCTGATCACCTACTTCGACATCCTGCAGGACGGCGTGCAGTTCAACGATCCGGCCCCGGGCCGCGAAGGTTTCAAGATCCAGCTCAACGGCCAGCGCAGCACGGGCTTGGAGGTCAACCTGAACGCCCGCGTCACGGATCAGTGGTACGTGTTGGGGGGCTACTCCAACACCGACGCTCGTAACGACCTCACCGGCGTGCCACAATTCCTGCAACCCAAGCACCGCTTCACGATGTTCAATCGCTACATGTTTGACCAAGGCAGCCTCAAGGGCCTCAGCCTGAGTCTGGGAACAGCCTTTACGGGAGAACGCCCGCTGCAAACGACCAATACTCGCGGCGAGCCTGACTGGGGGCCCCTGCCCAGCTACTGGAAAGTCGACGCCATTGCCGCCTATCGCTTCAAGATCGGCGAGCACGACTACAATGCTTCAATCAAGGTTAACAACGTGTTCGACAATCAGGACATCTACTTCGTCGCCCAAAACCATCGCTTCACGGTCGATCCCGGCCGCGATTGGCAACTCGTGCTCGGCGTGAAGTTCTGATTCTGGCTTACTCTTTTACCCCGGCGGTCGGTAACATTCAACCCGCCGCCGGTTTTCATTCCACCCTCTTTCCGTCAACAACCCCGATCCCCCATGCACATTTCCCGTCTCACCGTGCTCATCGCACTCCTCGCTCCCAGCTTTGGAACTCGGGCCGCAACCCCCGAATACCAAGGCGACGTCACGGACGTCGTCACTATCCGCCACATGTCAAGTCACCCGAGGTCCTCCGAGCTCTGGGAACCTTATGTCGCCCAATGGAGCGACAAGCATCTCGTCGCGGCCTTCGGCGTTAAGATTCCCGGCAAAGGCGACATGGGCGACATCATGGCGAGCGTGTCGCGCGACGACGGCGCCACATGGAGCGATCCTGTCTATGTCTTCGACCACAACCAACGGCAGGGCACGATCCAGTTCGCCTACGCCAACGCCATCCTCTACAAGGCACCGGAACAGGATGTCATGTGGGCATTTGGCATGCGCTGCCCGATGAACTACCGGCATAGCGAGGACGCCCAACTCGTCGGCGCCTACAGCGCCGACGGGGGCCTCTCCTGGATTCCCGTCGAGATGGCCATGAGCTACACAGGTCCGCTCATCGTGGTCGCCGGCATCCACCGCGTGATGGAGAACGGCGCACCGCGCTACCTGTTCCCTGCGCACCGGAATTCCCGCCGCAACGATCCAATGGGGGACCGCTCCCAGTTCGTCCTCTCCAGCACCACACTTATGGAGTGGAAACTCGAGTCGCATGTTCCCCAGCCGGAGTCGGGTCCGAAGGTGTTCCTGCACGAGGGAAACATCACCGATGGCGACGCACCTGGGGAACTCAAAATGGTCATGCGCACTGCTGATTACGCGAACGAACGATTGATGACGGATCCACCGCGCGCCTTCTCCAGCATTTCAAAGGACAATGGCCGCACCTGGAGCCCGGCCGTCCAGGAGCCCGAGCTTTGGAACGCAAAGTCCAAGGCCTTCTACGCCCAGACCGCTTTTGGCAGCCACATTTACATTTATAGCGACGGCCCCGCCGACCCCGCCCCGACCGGACGCACTTCGCTACGCTACAAGATCAAGCCTCCCGGCGGCGACTGGGGGCCGGAGCACACATTCTACCACGCCGGCATCAAGAATTCGTATCCCACATTGATCGAGATCGCCCCGGGGGATTTCCGCGCGGTTTGGGACAGCGGCACGAAGGACCGGACTCGCACGCACATCAAATTCGGAAAGTTTCGGATCCCCGTCGGGCCGTGAATCCCACCCAACTTCGCGAAGCTCTGACCGCCGGCTCCCCCGTATTCGGCACCTTGATCGTTTCCCCCTCGCCGCGCTGGCCCGAGGTCGTGGCGAGCTGTGGACTGGATTTCGTGTTCATCGACACAGAGCACATCGCCATCGACCGCGCCCAGTTGTCATGGATGTGCCAGACCTACCGGGCGCTTGGCCTTCCGCCCATCGTGCGGATTCCCTCGCCCGATCCCTACTTGGCAACCATGGCCTTGGACGGTGGGGCCGCCGGCATCGTCGCACCGTATGTCGAGTCCCCCGCCGAGGTTCGCGCCCTGCGAGGTGCCGTGAAGATGCGACCAGTGAAAGGGTGCAAACTCGGACGCCTGCTCGCAGGTGAACCGCCCGAACCGGCACTCGGTGGCTTGTTGAAAAAAAATGCCGAGGAGAGTCTACTCTTCATCAACATCGAAAGCCTGCCTGCGATTGAGGCCCTCGATACCATCCTTGCCGAGCCCGGCATCGACGCCCTCCAGATCGGTCCCCACGACCTCTCCTGCAGTCTGGGCTCACCTGAATGCTATGACTCGACGGAGTTTCTAGACGCGTGTGGAACCATCTTTAAAAAAGCTCGAGCGGCTGGCGTGGGGGCCGGAATCCATTTTTGGGGCACGCCGGAAGATGCGATCCGGTTTCAAGAGTTAGGTGCCAACCTGATCATTCACAGTGCGGATATTTCGCTTTTTCAAAAGCATCTCCGCCTGGAGATCGCCGCGATAAAATGTGGCGCAGGAATCGCCTCGGCAAACAACCGAGTGGTTGATTTCCCGATTGTCTGACCAACCCGGTGCTCCGCTTCCTCGGGGCTGGATCTTCTGCTTCACTCGGTGCATTCGCACTCAAAGTCAAAAGCCTCGGGTCGTCATCTTAAAACTTGAAGTTACTATGACTTACCTAGGCCCATTCGGTGATCAGCAACGGATTTTAGGTCTGTTCCGCGAGCAACGCCGATAGTCTAATTTTGAATACAATCATCCGACACTCCTCGTGTTTGCCGTCAGCGACGACCGGGACGTGGGCGTCGCCCGGAAAAAGCAGCGCAAAACAACCCGGCCGCATCGGCAGCGGAACCGGCGCGACGGTGTCCGGCCGATAAAACAACTGTACGTCCCTTTGGGCATCGTAATGGCATCGCGACTTCAATTCCGCGATCGGATACCAGTCGATGAATTCGCCGCCGGCCACGCAGTATTGAAGATCCACATACGTCCGATGCGCTTCCGGATCATCCCGTTGGGCTCGCGACAGAGGTTTCCGTTGCTGCACCATCACATACATGTCGTCGCCCCAAATATCGACGCGCCCCAGTGCGTGCGCGAGACCCGGGCCACGGGCCCAAGCCAACGCTTGTTGAACCAGGGCAGATCCTTGCACGACAGGGTTTAAGGCCACGGTGGTTTCAGTTTCGTAAATCATAAATTGACGCAGTTGGCCGGTGTGCCCGCCAAAAATTGGCGGAGATTATTCACGGCGATTGACATGAGACGTTGGCGCGCGGCTTGAGTCGCCCACGCAATGTGTGGCGTGATCACACAATTGCGCGCGGCCAGCAGAGAATTGTTGGCGTCTGGGGGTTCGGTCGAGAGCACATCTAATCCCGCTCCGGCAATCACCCGTCGATCCAATGCATCCGCCAGCGCGGCTTCATCCAGCAACGGCCCCCGACCGGTGTTGATCAGAAAGGCCGTGGGTTTCATCCGAGCCAACCGCGCGGCGTTGATGATCCCCTTGGTCTCCGGAGTCAGCGGACAATGCAGACTCACTACGTCTGCTTCGGCCAAGAGTTCATCAAGGTCGCGCCAGCTCACCCCGGTCGGCGGCACCCGACTGGCGTCGCGAGTCGTGGCAATCACCTTCATCCCAAAACCATGAGCGATCCGCGCCGTAGCCCGACCAATCGTGCCCAAGCCCACAATGCCGATCGTCGTTCCATGCAATTCGCATAGAGGATGTTGCCAGTAACAGAAATCCGGTGACGCCACCCAGTCGCCGGCCCGGACCGAAGCGGCGTGATCGGCCACTCGTTGCGTAAAATTTAAAAGGTGCGCGAACGCCATCTGCGCCACCGACTCTGGGCCATAGTCCGGCACATTGCAGACTGGAATACCCCGATCCTTCGCGGCCTCTACATCCACCACGTTGAACCCCGCCGCGAGTACGCCGACGAACTGTAGCCTGTCCGCTCTCGAGATGGTTTCGGGGGGCAGAACCACCTTGTTGGTGAAGACAATCTCGGCGTCGCGAATTCGAACTGCGACCTCAGTCGGCGAGCTGCGATCATAGACCGTCAAACTTCCCAGTTTCTCCAGTTCGGTCCAACTCAGGTCTCCGGGATTAAGAGTGTAGCCATCCAATACTACAATCCGCCTCACCACTCGCCTTTCCGATTAAATTTCGCTTTGGCCGCCACGCCAAACGCGCTTCCCGCTGCATCAATATTAGCTCTGATAGCTTCGAGTGACATCCCTGCCCCCCCGCGCGCGGCCGGAATCATCGTGTTGCATTCATTCTGGTCCATGAACACCGACGCTTCCAGCAAGCGATCTTCGTCCTCGGCCGGGATCGCCAAGAATCCGTGCTTGTCCGCGTGGATGAGCTGGCCCGGATTAATCGTGCGGCCAAACACCTCCACGGACTCACCCCACGCCACCGGCACACTGTAGCCATGGCTTACACACAGTCCGCGCGCGAGGGCCTTGAACCCGGCGTTACGCATCTCATCGAGATCGCGAATTCCGCCATCGGTGATCGTGCCGACACAACCCAAGGCCCGGTGGATGTTGCTGTTCACTTCGCCCCAAAACGCGCCCGCCATCAGCGGCTTGTCCATGTCCTGCACGCACACAATTTTCGGACCCGGCACGCTGGCAACGTAGCGACGGTAGTCGCTCCAAGCCGAGGGATTCGCCGCCACGTGTTTTTTATTCGAAGGCTCAAAACGCACCGTCACCGCCCGGCCCACCATGGGACCCATTTCCGGCATGAAGTCAGTGACCGGTTCGCGATTAAACCCATCCCGGCTGATGTCGGCCGAGGTGATTTGTTCCCATCCGTTGAAGATGGTTGGAGTGTTCCAACGTTTTAGCTGGAGCAGGGTTGCGTGGTCGATGGACATAATAATTGGGCGGGAAAAGGGAGTGCCGATTTCAATCCAACAATTTGAGCTCATCCTCCCCGTGCAATTTCCGAATACTGGTATGAACTTTGGACCATGGCAAAGGAGTGATCCCTGGCTTCCTGCCTGTCGCTACACCGAATCCTTTGGCGTCTGCAACTCCCCGTAACCAACTCTATCTGGGTCGGATTATCAGGTTGGCCTCGGTATGGACCGATCATCGTCAATCTCGGCTGCTGTCACGCCCTGATGTAAAGGCCCACTACTCGGATACCAGTTGGTTAAGTGGTTGATCCTGAGGAGACAACTGATCCGCTCCATCCGTCAGCCATTCCAAGTTGAACGACAGCACACTCATCGCCTGATTCTTGAAGTGGTTGTTATCCCAGCCGTTGATAGACCCGCCCTCATAGAGCACGTGAATCATACCGTTCGGCGTCACCGCCAGATCGGAGTAGCCGGCGATTCCCGGATCGAGTACTTTGGCAACAGGCCACGTATGGCCTTCATCATAACTCATGCGAAGCGTGAGATTGGTGCGATGCCGGTTGGGCGCGGAGCGCGGCGTGGAGGGACGACCCGCGACCCACGGATCGTGCCGACTGTCGGGATTGCAAAAAAGAATGCGGTTCTTCGACTGCAGCGGTTGGATCGAATAGCGCACCATGCTGCCAAAACAAATCGGCTCAAAAAACGCATCGTGAAAATACGGCTCCGACCAGTTCGTCGCACCATCGGGACTGGTCGTGATCAACCTTCGATAATTGATCGATTCATTGCGCGAGTTGAACATGACCCGGCCATCGGCCAATTGCACCACGGCGGTCTCGTTCGGAATCACCGAAACCTCGTTGTCGGGGATCGCCACATCGCCCATCTGCCAAGTGCGACCATGGTCGTCGCTGTAGACGGAAACGACAATGGAGGGACGGTGACTGCGGTTCGCTTTGGGCCCATCTCCTCCGGAGCCGTCCGACATCCAAAACGGCACCACCAGACGACCATTCGTCATTTGGATACCGTGTCCCGGCCCTGGTGCCACCACCACCCAAGGATAACGCGACCTGAAGGCGGTCAGTACCGCGGTTAATTCGACGGGGTCGTTCCACGTCTGCCCACTGTCGGACGATTTTATGCTGAATACTCGGTCGTAGTTAATCTGATAAAGCAGATGGACCTCGCCGGTGCGATAATCCGTGATGGGCATCGCGTTGTCGCAGGACGCATCACCGTTCGCCACCACGATTTGCATGGGCGTCCACGTGAGCCCGCCGTCCGTACTGCGCCGCAGTACTATGTTGATGGGATCCCAATCCCCACCCTTGCCTTTCCGCGCGGCAGCGAACGCCAACAAGGTCCCGTCCTTTGAGGCTACCATCGATGCGATGCGAAAAGTAAAGAAGTCATGATCGCCTGATTCGAACAGCGTCGCACGGCGCGACCACGGTTCCGCTCCGCTAATCCCCACGAGGGTCAAACTGATGGAAGCGAGGAGGAAAATGCGCTTAAAGTTGGTCATTCGGAAAGTTTGAGTCCCAATGCTGCACCCGCCAACTCCGTTCTGCTGGACCATGCTCTGAACCACTGTTCATCGACAAAAGTCAGATCCGGCGAATTCAAATGATAGGCGATACGGTCGAGTGGTTCAGCCTTTGTCTCTGTGGCTTCGTCTTCCAGCGTTTAGGTAATGGGTTTAGATTGTTACCCCATCCCCTTGCCGCAGATCAAACTCGTGTGTGGCCCTAGCCGCTTGAAATTTCGAGACCTCCCTTTTCTCCGAACCTTCATTTCCGTCACAAATTTACAGTCCGTAATCTCACCGAAAGAATTTCCTCTCGTGGACAACCGCTTGGTACTTAAACTATACCAGTTCTTCACGTTTGAGTGTTTGAATTCAGATCTTTCTGATCGCGTTTCAACTGCTCTACATGTCCTCACATCCCACTTCCTCTCCTCTCCCCGTTCCAACTAGCCGCGTTAGGCAGCGTTGGGCTAACGACCAACTTGCTGTGGGTATTCTGGTTAAATCCATCGATCCGGTTCACACGGAGATCCTTTCCTCTCTGGGGTTTGATTTTTTGTGGATCGACCTCGAACACAGCGACAAGAGCGTGGAAACCTTCGCCCATCTCAGCCGCGCCGCCCGACTGGGGGACGTCGACATTATGGCTCGACCCGCCCGCTGGGAATACATGCGTATGGGCCGCCTGCTCGAAGCCGGCGCCCATGGCATACTATATCCGCGCTGTGAATCCGCCGACGAGGCCCGGGAGGTCGTGCGCTGGGCCAAATTCTATCCCGAGGGCGAACGGGGGTTTGACGGTGGTAGCGCCGATGCCAATTACGGTCAATATCCGGCGGGTGACTACGTCGCTCAAGCCAACGCCACTACATGGATCGCGGCCCAAATTGAATCACCTCGCGCCCTCGCAACCGTGGATGAAATTGCCGCCGTTCCCGGCGTCGATTGCCTGTTTTTTGGTCCAGGTGATTATTCCAATCTGACCGGTCTCCCGGGTCAGGTGCGCCATCCCAGTGTCCTTGCTGCCGCCAAAACCACCGCTGAGGCCGCCCACCGGGCCGGCAAAATTTTCGGCACGCTAGTCTTCGACGAGGAACACGCCCGCTATATGCGCGATCTGGGCGCCAAGCTGCTCGTCCACGGTGCGGACTCTCTGATGCTAAAAGGGGCCTGCCAGCGGGTGCTCGATTTCTACCAATCGCTTTCTGGGTAATCCGCCCCTACTTTGCTTCCCCCAAATCGAGGCAGGCGGAATAATTAATTACGCCGAGGTCGCATCGAGGGTCTTCCCGTCGATCGCACAAATTGACATTTGCTGATTCCTGTCCGCCGCACTTCACTGTTTGGTGGTCTACTTTCCCTACCGGTCCCGTCATGTATACCCTGAATCGCAACTCGCTCACGCAAGAAGCCTACAAAGCCTTGGTCCAAGGCGTGCAAGAGGGACTATGGCATGACTACCTCCCGGGTGAACGAGGACTTTCCGAAAAGCTCGGCATCAGTCGCCTAACGCTACGGGCCGCCCTCCGCCGCATGGAGGACGAGGGTATTTTGGAAGTCACGCCAGGCCGGCGACGACGCATCCGGATGTCCATCGGTCGCACGCCGGCTCCTACCCGTCGCGCTGCGATCGCCTACCTGTGCCCGGAGCCGAGGTTGGAACTACCCGGTTATGATTTTCGCGCCACCTCCCTCATCGAATCCGATTTGCACCGGCACGAAGCTGAATTTCAGGTCGTCTGCCGCCCAAGTGTTTTTAGCCGCTCACCCGAAATCGCACTGCAAAACCTCGTGCAAGAATATGCCGTTGATTGCTGGATTCTACAGCGATCCACCATCAAAACTCAAAAATGGTTTGAAATCCACAACGTGCCTGTGGTTCTCGCCGGGAGTGCCTTCGCCGGCGTCCAACTGCCTCACGTTGACTTGGACAACGCCGCCGTTTGCCGCCACGCCGTAGGTCGATTGGTTGCGACCGGAAGGCGACAGCTCTGTTATCTGGCCGATGATGTCATTCGGGCGGGAGACTTGCGCTCCCAAGAAGGATTTTTGAATGGCCTGCTCGCCGCTCCCGACGCCGACGGTCGCATCGTACTCACCGCCGGCACTACCGAAGCCGTCCGGCAAAAAGTATCAGCCCTGATGGCATCCGTCCACCCTCCTGACGGGTTTCTCGTTGATCGCAGTCGTCAAGCCTACACCGTGCTCGGTCACATCCTGCAGTCCGGCCTCAAGGTCCCCGGAGATGTATCGATCATCTGTCGAACTGAGAGCGTCGATTTTCCAGCAATGGTGCCGTCGATTGCCCACTACTCTCGCAACCTCGGCAATGTGGCCAAACGGATTGCCGAGCTAGCGCTCAAGTGCGCCCGCGGAGAGCCGGTCGATCGAACAGGTCACCTGCTGTTCCCCGATTTCATCCCCGGCGAAAGTCTTTAGCGAGTCGCCTCAAAATCCAAGGTAGCAGAGAAACCATCTCAACTTCTGACCGCCTTTTTCGGTTGTGGGTAGTGAAAACTCATAACGCCTTAAAATCCGTCCGAATTCTATAGGATTGCAGCTCTCCGGGCTCGACCCATGCGAAACCACGCTGACCGCACTGTAGTCTTACTCCGAATACCTAGCAACGTTTCTGATCGGCAATGCTTCTCAGAAGTTCAACCCCTTCCTTCGGTCCACCCAGCACGGAAGTGCGTTCTCGTTTGATCAACGAACTTAAAGTCCGTGCCGCAAACTTAGCTCAACAATCAGGCAGCCTTACGCACGTATCGGTGATGCAATCCACCGACCTTGGGAAACTCGCAAATCTTGCCCTGCTCAACAGCCTCGACCGGCCTCGAAATCGGACAATCTTGATCCAATGATCGATGAGTTCGATCCTGGTCGTAATACTTGAGGTAGTCCCGGATCACCCGACGCAAATGCTGTTCATTCATGATGATTATATGGTCCCGACACTCCCGTTGCAGGGTGCCAATCAACCGTTCCACGTAGGAATTTTGCCAAGGCGACCGCGGAGCGATGAGCTTTTCTTCCATCCCCAAACCTGCGACTCGGCGGCGGAATTCCTCACCGAAAATTCCGTCCCGATCTCGCAGTAGAAATTGCGGTGCCGTTTCCAATTGAATTGCATTCACCAGCTCTGGCCCGGTCCCAATTGCCGCCGGCGACTCGGTGACAGAGAAATGCACGACCTTGCGGCGCCCAATCAACACGACCGTCGTTTTTCGACGTTTCAGGCAATTCGCTATCCGATATTGGGGTAATAAATAGAGCCTGTCCCGTAGACGCAAACTATTGGTGGTAAACGATAAGTGTAAGAATAAATGGGCCTAAACCGGAAGGATTTCCTGGTCTAGGCCCAAAAACGGCGTCTATAATTTGGTGTGA
>Ga0075109_1000288_pt1 | contig 34875 bp, 37 predicted proteins | sample AntAceMetag02UKD_FD_69798 | JGI IMG/M metagenome (GOLD analysis project Ga0075109, IMG submission 69798) | Saline lake microbial communities from Ace Lake, Antarctica - Antarctic Ace Lake Metagenome 02UKD | ecosystem: Environmental > Aquatic > Non-marine Saline and Alkaline > Saline | place...
CCCTCTATGTCCTCAAACCATGACAAACCAACCCTTTGCCCGACTGGCGCTACTCGCCGCCCTAATCTCCCCGATCACCCAAGCCGAAACCCCGGACTACGGCGCGATGCTGGAGGAGCGATTGGCCTCGGTCGTCGCGGTCGAATTTGCCATCGAGCATGAGATGGATCGCACCGTGAATTATGCCTATGGGCTCGTGATCGATAACGATGGAACCGTGATCCTCGAGTCGGGGGCGATCAGTGATCGGGCGACGCCTGACCAGCTCGTGGATTTCAAGGTCTACCGACCCGGGATGCCTTCCACGCAGTTTGCTCGGGCCGAGTATATCGGCCAAGATGGTTATACGACTTGGCACTTCATTAAGGTGGCACCGGAGGGCCGACACAGTCTGCGGCCCATTACCGATTTTGCGGCGGCTGACCTGAGTGCTATTCCGCGCATGGCCGAGCCGATTTGGGGGATCGGATTGCGGCAGAAGGATGAAGATTTTGCGCCCTACTTTTTGCGTTCGCGGGTTAGTATGATTCAACGGCTGCCCCAGTTGACCGGCATCGCGCTCGACAGCGTGGCCGGTCGAGGCTGTCCGGTGTTTAACGAGCGTGGTGAGTTCATGGGGATCGGGACCTCTGGGTTTGGCGAGCGTATGATGATCTACTCGCAACGCCGGCGGGGCGAAATGTCGGTGCTCTTGAATCCAGATGAAGCGGCCGGTTTTCGGCTCGCTCCGGAAGTATTGTCAGCGGTTGGTCGCATTCCGGACAATCCGTTTGGTCGTCCGTTACCCTGGTTCGGGATCGATGGCATTGATCCGGTGGCTCCCGAGGTCGCGGAGTTCTTGGGGTTGGGATCGGCCACGGGTCTGGTGATTTCGGAAGTGCTGCAAAGTAGCCCCGCCGAAACGGGCGGACTGTTGCCGCGCGACATCATCATCGCCATCGATGGTCGACCGTTGCCGCGCCTGAAACCTGACCAAGTGGTCGCCGCTCACCTGATGCGGGAGATTTTGAAACGCCGACCGGGCGATACCATCAGCTTAACCGTGCTGCGGGATAAGCGGGAACTGGAACTGCCGGTATTGCTGAGCAGTGCGCCCAAAACGCCCCAAGAGTCGGAGCGATCCTACTTCGAAGAGCTGGGAGTCACGGTGCGCGAAACCGTGTATTCGGATGTGGTGGCCCGACGGGAAGACCCGACCACCTTAACCGGGGTTATCGTGCATTTCGTGAAACCGAGTAGCCCGATGGACACGGCCGGGGTGCGCGTCGATGATTGGGTCAAAGAAATCGATGGCACGGTGGTGGACACGTACCCGCAGGCACTGGAACTCCTAGAAGCGGCGGAAGCGAGTGGCCGGCCGGAGGTCGTCATGCTGGTCAGTCGCGGCGGTGAAACCGCGGTCATGCGGGCCAAAATCGATTCCTAATTTCCGGCCGCTAACGCTCCGAGGTTGCGCATCGGAGGTTGGCCCGTTTGCACTAGAGCCATGTTCACGGGAATCATTGAAGAAACGGGCAACGTGCTCTCATTCGTCGAGCGGGCAGAAAGCTGGCGCTTGGAGATTTCAGCCCATCGCGTGCTGGTGGATTTGGAGCTAGGCGACAGCATCGCCGTGAATGGCTGCTGCCTCACGGCGGTGGAGTTCGATGGGCAGAAAGTGTGTTTCGATCTCCTGGCCGAGAGTCGGCGATTGACCACCTTCCAATCCATCGATGCCGGGGCGCTGGTGAACCTGGAACGGGCGGTGCGATTTAACGGTAAGATGGGCGGACACTTCGTGACGGGTCACATCGATGACGTGGGTGAAATTGAGATTCTTGAAGCGCGAGGAAAGGACACATTTCTTCAAGTCAGAGCGCCGAAGGGCACCGGTCGTTATGTGGTGCACAAAGGCAGCATCGCGATCAACGGCATATCCCTCACGGTCGCCGAAGTGACCGGAGATGTCTTCGCCGTGTGGCTTATTCCGCATACGGTGAGCGCCACCAATCTCCGCAGCAAAACCGCGGGCGATGGAGTGAATCTGGAATTCGACCAGTTGGGGAAATACGTGGAAAAGCTCGTCGTGCCGACATTGGCCTGATGAATTGACGGCCATGCGTGCAACCCTGCTGGCACTCAACGAAGAACTAATCCGGCTGAAGGCCGCGGGAGTTAAAAGCGTATCGATCTCCGACGATTCGATTAGGTTATTGCGCAAGTGGGCCGGGGCCTCAGCGCGAGCCGCCCCGATCGCCGTATTACCGCGGTCGGGGACACCGGTCGCGCCGATCGAGGCAGCTCCGCCAGCGAGCGCCCCGCCTTCCTTTGGAGAACCCCCCCGGCCTACACCAGCGATCAAGGCGGCAGCACCGTTACCTGATTTGCCCGCAGCTCCGACGGTCAACTTACCGAAGGGGGATAAGCAGACTCGCTGGGACGCTTTACGGGATCAGGTCAAAGCAGATCCCGTGTGCCAGCGGGAGCTTCGGCCCGGTAAACAGGTGGTGGTGGGCGTAGGAAACCTCGACGCGGCGGTGGCCTTCTTTGGCGAAGCTCCGGGAGCGGAAGAGGAGGAGCAGGGCGAGCCGTTTGTCGGGCCCGCCGGTCAGCTGCTGACCAAGATGATCGCGGGGATGGGGGTGAAACGGGAAGACGTTTATATTGGCAACATCATGAATTGGCGCCCCCAATTGCCAACGGTCGATGGTCGAGATCAGGAAGGCAATCGCCCCCCCACGGCCGCCGAGATGACCTACTGTTTACCGTATATGATGGCGCAAATAGAGATCGTGCAGCCTCGGGTCATCGTGGCATTGGGCGCGACTGCCGCCAAAGCATTTTTGGGCTTTGATCGATTCAAGGCCTTGGGTGAAGTGCGGGGCAAATGGCATGAGTTTTCCGGCACTCTGGTGATGGTTACTTATCACCCGAGTTACATTCTCCGTAATCAATCCAACCGCTCCAAACGGGTGATTTGGGAGGACCTTTTGCAAGTGATGGAGCGCGTGGAAATGCCGATCACGGACAAGCAGCGTGGTTTCTTTGCGGCGGAGTGAAGAGCGCCGAATCGCAAGGCGACGGCGGGATGATCGGGCAAATCGGGTGGGTCCAGCGCGGACTTCGATTCCAAGGTGGCGGAGTTCTGGGACGCGGGCAGTCTGGGCGGTAGGTTGCTTCGTTTCCGGTTTGTCTGGCCCGCTACCGTTCTGCTGGTTGGTGCCGTGATGGCCTATTCCACTCCCTCCGTCGATTAACTCGAACGCATTTCTTACCCCCGCGAAGCGACGGGAAAAGAACGCGATTATCTCGTTTACCTGCCCCCGGATTTTGAGAGCAAAACGAACTGGCCGATAATCTTATTTCTGCATGGCAATGGTGAGCGGAGCAATGGGAGGGATGATCTGGACTACGTGCTGGCGCCGGGGCCGGTATACGAAACCTGAATACAGGAAAAGATACTGCCGTTCGTAATCATCTCCCCGCAACTGCCGATGTTTGATCAAGGGCACATCGATTACAGCAAGAACCGTGATCGCTCCCAGATCCCGGTTCGCTCGAACGAGGGGACCCCGGATCGTTCCGCTCGATTTGAAGTGAATTCACCGATGAAGGGTGAATTGGCGGAACCGTCACCGTATCCGGCCGAGGGGAGGGTCGACGGCTGGCCGCAGTTGGAAATCGAGCTGTTGCAAATGGTGGATCGCACGATCGCGGACTTTCGCGGCGACCCTTCGAGAGTCTATCTCACCGGGTTGAGTTACGGTGGATTCGGGACCTTGTATTTGAGCGCGCGTCACCCTGATCGCTTTGCGGCTATGGCACCGGTGGCGGGGCAGGGGCATACTGACCACGCCGCACCCTTGGCGGCGGCGCGTAAGCCCATCTGGCAATTCGCCGGGGGACGGGACGCCGTCGTGCCGCCGCGAAATTTTTATCCGGTGCTCAACGAGCTGGAAACATTGGGCCATCGGGAGGTCCGTTTCACGATCAAAGCCGATCTGGGGCATCATGCTTGGGTGAGGGTTTATCAGAGCGAGGATCTCTACACGTGGTTTCTGCAGTACTCCCTGACCCCGCGAAAAAGTTTAGATCGCTGAGGTCTCGCAATCCGTTAGCACAGAATCACGCATGCTTCCCACCAACCAAGGTTCAGTCCGTCTGTTTCAGTTTGCCGGTATCAATGTTTGGCTCCATTGGAGCTGGGCGCTGATTGCGATTTGGGCGTTATCGGAGCGTCAGGAATTGTATTCCACGCCGCTGTGGAATTTGGCGGAGTATATCGCGCTCTTTGCCATCGTGCTGCTGCACGAGTTCGGGCACTCGTTGGCGTGTCGGCAAGTAGGCGGCCAGGCTAACCAAATTGTGCTGTGGCCGTTGGGAGGAGTAGCTTACGTCAACGCTCCCGCTCGACCGGGGGCTCAGCTGTGGAGCATCACCGCCGGACCGCTGGTCAATGTCGCGTTGATTCCCGTATTCATGCTTATTCCGTTCGTGTTGGTTAAGAGCGGATTGGCCCCGGATTCAGATGATTTTTGGAAATGGTTGTATTCCGTCAGCCTCCTCAACGTCGTGATACTGGTCTTTAACGTTTTGCCGATTTACCCGCTGGATGGCGGCCAAATTTTACGCTCCTTGCTGTGGTTCAAATTCGGCCCGCGCAAGAGTCTCCTCTACGCGAGTGGGGTGGGGCTGGTCGGCACCGCCGGCTTGGCCGTGCTCGCCTTCATGTGGGGGAGTATCTGGCTGGCCATCCTCGTGCTTTTCATTGGTCGAAACTGCTGGCAGGCCTTCCAGGACGCCCGCGGAGCCGGCCAATATTAACGGCTCGGATGGGAAACGCCTAAATTGCCTCGAGGGCGGCCTTTGCCTCGGCGAAGTTGGTTTTCAGCTCCTGAATATCGGCCTCCAAGCTGGCCAAAGACGTCTTTGATTTCTCCTCAATCCGCCGAGCCACCTCGATCACTTTTTTGGCACCGAGATTTGCCGAAGATCCCTTGATGCTGTGAGCCGCTCGATTCAGACGGGTGATGTCGCCTGAGGTGAGCGAATCGTCGATTTCCTTTAGCCGATTCGGGGTGTCCGAGAGATAGATTTCGATGACTTCTTTAAGAAAGTCATCGTCGTCCATCTCATCGCCCAAGGCGCGAAGGTTTTCGATAGCTTCGGAATCGAGGATAGTTGAATCGGACATATCAAGGCAGCTCGTTAGGGGAGTGACCCCAGCCAAGGATGGGTCAGGAAGCGGAGAAATATCGAATGGAGCGAGGAAAAATTAAATCGGACAATGACCGGAAAATAACATATCATTGAATCAAAATATGATGATATAATACTTGCGAAAGAGAGTTTTCCGACCTCTTTTAATTAGTTTAGTTATGGCAAATTCATTCGTATTCTCATCGGAGTCCGTGGGCGAAGGTCACCCGGATAAGGTAGCTGATTTCATCTCGGATAGTATCTTGGATGCCTGCTTGTCGGTGGACAAAAATAGTCGGGTCGCCTGTGAGACCTTAGTGAAGTCGAACATGGTCGTGCTCGCCGGCGAGATCTCGATTCCCAAGCTCAAGGGTAAGCCCTTGGAGTCGGTGATCAATCTCGACGACATCGTGCGGTCGGCCATCCGCGAGATCGGTTACGTAAACGACGACGACGTATTTCACGCGGATCGCGTTTTCATTCAGAATTTCCTCACTAGCCAATCGGTTGACATCGGGCAGGGGGTCGACGCCTGTGAGGCCGAAGGCAAGACTCACGCCGAGCAGGGCGCCGGCGATCAAGGCATCATGTTTGGGTATGCCTGCTCCGAGACAAACGAACTGATGCCGACTCCCGTTATGCTTGCCCACTTACTTGGCCGTGAACTGGGCCGAGTGCGCAAGTCAGGCAAAGCCAATTGGCTGCGGCCGGATGCGAAGTCCCAAGTCTCGATTCGCTACGTGGACGGCAAGCCCACGGAGGCCGTCAATGTGGTGATCTCCACCCAGCACACGGATGATAAGGATCGTGCGGAGATCGAATCTTACCTGATCAAGCACGTGGTTCGGAAAGTCATTCCAAAGGAATTGTTGTCGAAGAATACCGAATTTCTGATCAACCCGACCGGACGGTTCGTCATCGGTGGACCTCAAGGGGACACCGGACTCACCGGCCGTAAAATCATCGTCGATACTTACGGTGGCTGGGGCCGCCACGGGGGCGGCGCGTTTTCGGGCAAGGATCCCTCCAAGGTTGATCGTTCCGCCGCTTACATGGCTCGCTGGGTAGCCAAGAATATCGTAGCCGCGGGCCTCGCGCCGATCGCCGAGCTGCAGCTGGCCTACGCCATTGGTCACCCGGAACCGGTCAGCGTTTTCGTCGATACTTTCGACACCGGCACCGTGCCGGACAGCGTAATTTCTGCGGCGGTTATGGAAGTGTTCAACTTCAAGCCAGCCGCCATCGTCAAACAGCTCCGATTGCTGCGTCCGATCTACCGCACCACTACCAACTACGGCCACTTCGGTAAATCTGAATTGCCGTGGGAGCAAACCAACAAGGTCAAGAAATTGGCCGCCGCGGTTAACCGCCTTTCCAAATAATCAATACAATTAAACCTAACGAAATGAGCACAGCTACCACCGAACTAATCGACTACCACGTAAAGGACATCACTCTCGCAGAGTGGGGTCACAAAGAAATCGCCATCGCCGAGCATGAAATGCCCGGCCTCATGGCCGTTCGAGAAAAATTCTCGAACAAGCCCCTGCAAGACGTCCGCATCATGGGCTCATTGCACATGACCATCCAGACGGCCGTGCTCATTGAGACGCTGGTCGATTTGGGTGCCATCGTGCGGTGGTGCTCCTGCAACATCTTCTCGACCCAAGACCACGCCGCCGCGGCGATCGCCGAAAACGGCGTTCCCGTCTTCGCCTGGAAAGGCGAGACGCTCGAAGAATACTGGAACTGCACCTGGAAGGCCTTGGTCAGCCCGGAGGGTCTGGGTCCGCAGATGGTCGTCGATGATGGTGGCGATGTGACTCTGCTGATCCACAAGGGCCTGGATTTGGAGAACGGCTCCGATTGGGTGAATTCCGAATCCGAAACCGAAGAGGAGCAGGTCATCAAGAATCTCCTCAAGCGCGTCCACGCTGAGGATTCGACGGTTTTCGCACGTATTGCCGCGGACTGGAAAGGTGTCTCGGAAGAGACCACGACTGGTGTCCATCGCCTCTATGAGTTGGCGGAGAAGGGCCAATTGCTCGTGCCTTCGATCAACGTGAACGATTCCGTCACCAAGTCCAAATTCGACAACCTCTACGGTTGCCGCGAGTCTCTGGCTGACGGATTGAAGCGCGCTACGGACGTCATGATTGCCGGTAAGGTTGCCTGCGTTTGCGGCTACGGTGACGTCGGCAAGGGCTGCGCTCACTCGCTCAAGAGTTTCGGCGCTCGTGTCATCGTTACCGAAATTGATCCGATCAATGCGCTGCAAGCCGCCATGGAAGGCTTCGAGGTCAACACGATCGAAAGCACTCTCGGGGTTGCCGACATTTACGTGACCACCACGGGTAACAAGGACATCATCACCGCCCCGCACATGAAGGGCATGAAGGACCAAGCCATCGTTTGTAACATTGGTCATTTCGACAATGAAATCCAAGTCGTCGAGATGCGGAAAGAGCCCGGTATCGAGCACACCGAGATCAAGCCTCAGTATGACAAATATACCTACGCTGACGGCAAGAGCATCTACCTGCTCGCCGAAGGTCGTTTGGTGAATCTGGGCTGCGCGACAGGGCATCCGTCCTTCGTGATGTCGACTTCCTTCACCAACCAAGTTTTGGCTCAGTTGGACCTCTGGGAAAACCGCGACATTTACACGCCGTCGGTTATGCGTCTGCCTAAGCATCTGGACGAAGAGGTGGCCCGTCTCCACTTGGACCGCATCGGGGTGAAGTTGACCAAACTGTCGCAGGCGCAAGCCGATTACATCGGCGTTCCGGTCGAAGGCCCGTTCAAGCCCGACCACTACCGCTACTAATCGGTTTCGGTATAATCCAAGAATTTCACCGGCACTCTGCAGAGTGCCGGTTTTTTTGTCTCCAAAGGAGAATTTGAGAGTTCGGCCCCCGCTCTCTTGACGCCGGCGGGCGCTTAGAAAACGTTGCGTGAACCTTTTCGCACCTTACGCGTCTCAAGGTTCTGTTACTCATGTATCTAGCTGCAATCGATATCATCTCTGGAGCGGACATCCTGATCTACCCCCTCGGGCTCTGCTCCCTGGTGATGGTCTTTGTCCTCTGTGAACGTTCTTACGCGCTGCGCCGCGATGCGATCATGCCGCCGGATTTGGTCGAAGCCGTGGTCGACGGTCGTCCCATCACGGGAGGGCAGGAGTCCGTGTTGGCCCGGATCATCGAGTTTTCCGAACGCCATGAAGGCGACCCGGACGCGGTCAAAGCGTTCGCCCGGCTAGAAGTGAATCGGATGGAACGCGGGTTGCCCTACTTGGATATCATCTACGCGGCAGCACCATTGATCGGCCTGACTGGCACGGTGTGGTCGTTGCTCCGCGTGTTTTCATCGATTTCCGGCGAGACCGGATTACCGGATCCCGTGGCCTTCACCAGTGGCGTGGCTTTGGCGCTTTCGGCGACCCTGTTAGGCCTGACGATCGCGATTCCCGCCTTGGTTGGCGGAGGCTACCTGCAACGGCGCGTCGACAGTTATGCGGCGCAACTTGACGTGATCCTCGAACGTGTGCTGGGACGAAGCGATTCCGCCCGGGCCGACGACTCCGTATGAGTGCACTCCGCCAACGTCGGCGCCGACGGCCAGAAATGAATCTGCTGCCGCTCATTGATGTGTTGGTGATGTTGATTTTTTTCGCGTTCGTCACGATGCAGTTTCGGTCCGCATCGACGCTAAACATCACCCTCCCCAAAGTGGAGACGGCCGGCAAAAACGAGTTCGAGGGAAGCGTCACTATCGCCGTCGATAATCTCGGAGTGATTTCATTCAACGGACAGGTCGTCGAAGAATCAGAAATCGAAGGGCTACTTTTGCAGGTCAAAGAAATCGACCGCGATATTCCGGTTTTAATTGCGGCCGATGAACTGACACCCCTGAAAACCGTCGCGTTCCTGATGGATGCCTGCCGCAAAACCGGCATGAATAAATTCAGCCTGCAGAGCCGGTAAGTCCGGGCGGTTGTATGCGGTCTTTCTGGCTAAAGTTGCGAGTTGATCGGTAGCCACTTGAGCACGCCGACCATCGTCTTCTGCCGGGCGGTGGCATACGGCTCTTTATCCATGACCACGTCGGGGACGCCTTGGCCGCCAACCCATTCCATATTCTGTCGGCCGCCGTCGCGGGTGAAGCAAACTTCGAAGGCGATCTGGCCCACGTTTTCCTCGAACTTAGCGGCGGCCTCGCGAGCCACCGCTTGATCCCGGAAAACAAGCCCGATCTCGTTGTTAATGGAGAGAGAACGCGCGTCGAAATTGAAGGATCCGACAAACATCCATTCGCCGTCGAACACCATGGTTTTGGCATGGAGGCTGGATTTGTTCAAACGAGGAAGCCAAGGGAAGTAACGGCCTTCGCGCTCTTTGAGCGATTCATCGAGTTCAAACAGCCGCCCGCCCGCTCGCAGCAGCGGTCGTCGGTATTTCGCGTAGCCCGCGTGCACGGCACTGACGTCGTTGGAGGCGAGGGAATTGGTCAGAATGGACCGTCCTCCACGCCCTCGCGCACTTTTTGATTCAGGGCGGTGGTAGCGGGGCCTCCCGGCACAAAATACGGCGATATGATGTAGATGCTCTGTCGAGTATTCAGGCGGTAAGGGGCGAGTTGGGAGATCAGCAGCTCGCGACGATCGGCGCCCGAGGATTCATGCTTGAAAGGGGAGTCGTGAATCAGGCGGGCTTCCGTCCCATTAAAGCCCGACATGCCATCAAACAAACGGGGCCCGGCGAGATCGGAATTCTCTAGGGCTTCTAAGTAGCGGGTGGTGGCTTCCTGATCGTGATGCGCGGTGAGCTCAACGCGGAGGGAGGAGAGTTCGATTGCCGTACCGGGCGGTCCAGATATCTTCCCGCTTATCACCATACCGATCATCAATGAGCAGGCGCACCCGGACACCGCGGTCAGCGGCTCGGAGCAATTGGTCAGTGAGGAGCTGGCCGGCCGTATCCTGGCTGTAGATGGAGTATTGCACGTCGATGGACTTTTCCGCGAGTCGGGCCAAAACGCCCCGCGCCACAAAGGCGTCGCGACCGTCCGGCAAGAGATGCACACCCGTTTGATCAGGATGTTCTACTAAAACGGCCTCGGCCTGGCGCTCGATTCGAGTCTTAGCGGCTTTGGCCAAGGCATCCGTGAGCGTGCGGTCCGTGGTATCGGGGAGACGTTAGTGATGCGGGATCAGTAAGTAGGTTCCAGTCAGAGTCGCCGAAACGAGACCGGTGAAAATCAATCCGTGGGATAAGGTGTGGTTCATGCGTGAGAGAGAAGTAGAGTGATGAGCGCCCCAGCAGGTTGGGGCGAAGCTTGGGTCTGCCGAGATGTTTGGATCCTGAAACCAGAACGCAGAATCGATCCGGCGGGAAGAGAGTTTCTCCTCGCTAGAACGGGGACTATTTTCCCAATTATAGCGGCGATGAAAATTTTGATCACTGGGGTTACGAAAGGACTGGGACAAGTCTTGGCCCAGACTTACATGGCCGAGGGGCATCAGGTTATTGGTTGTGGGCGAGATCCCGAAAAGATCATGGACCTACGATTTGGGTGCGGCGAAGCCCACCGGTTCGACATCGTCGACGTAGCGCTGGCCAACAAGGTCGACGTCTGGTTCGAGACGGTCGATGCGTCCCATGGCCTACCCGATTTGATCATCAACAATGCCGCGATCATGAATCCGCCGCAGCCGCTTTGGGAGGTGCCGACCAAGGCGTTTCACCAACTCATCGATGTGAATGTGAAGGGCGTGTTTAATGTCATCCGCGCCTTCGGACCCGCGATGGTAAAGCGCGGCACGGGCGTGTTCGTGAACCTTTCCTCGGGTTGGGGGCGCAGTACCTCTCCCGGGGTGGCGCCGTATTGTGCATCCAAATACGCGATTGAGGGGCTTTCGCAAGCGCTGGCGCAGGAGCTGCCCGATCCCATGGCTTGTATTCCCTTAAATCCCGGAGTCATCGCCACCGATATGCTGGCGCAGGCCTGGGGCGACGAATCCAAGAATTACCCGACGGCGGAGGCATGGGGCAAAGCTGCCGCGCCATTCATTCTGGGTCTCGGTCGGGCGGAAAACGGTCAGTCGGTTTCGGTGCCGGTTTGAGCCCGAAGGGTAGGGACCAGATCACGCCTGCCGCCATCATCCCGCCAAAAAGGGTTAGGATGGATTCAAACGCCCAGCCATACTCGAGCAGCACACCGGCCGAGATCGGCCCTATGGCGGAGCACACTACCGCGAACGATCCCATTAGACCCTTGATGGCGCCCAACTGTTTTGTCCCGAAGAGTTCGGCCCAACTGGCAGCGAAGATATTACTAGCCGCGCCCGAGGTGAGTCCCGCCATCACGAAGTAAAACGCCGCCGTGATCGGAGCCGAGGAGACTGCCATGGCCCCGAGCCCAATGGTCGCTGGGATCGCCATAAATCCCACGAGGTTGCACGCCCCGCGTTGATCGATTTGCGGCCCGATCCAAATCGAAGTCGCGGCCCGACACACCGCATAAAGCGTAAAGAGCGAAGCCGTATAAGTGAGGCTCCATCCTTTGTGGGTAGCCAGCGGTGCCTGGTAAAGAAACACGGCCGTCATAAGCATGGGCAACAACGCCTGCAGCGGCATGATCCGCCAGAATCTCGGCTCGCGTTTCATGAGTCCCCAAGCGCGGCGCAACGCGTCTTTCGATTTCTCAGGTAGCGCGGTGTAATTGCCAGCCACGAACGTATTGAAACGGGCGCGTTTGATCAGCGTCGAGAATGCGCGGGGTAGGACCGCGAGATAAAATACCGCGATCACGATCCACAGGATTCGCCAATCCCAGATCAAGAGTGCTCCGGCGACGAGCGGCGGCAGCAAAGCTTCGCCGATCGGGTAGCCCAGTGAGGTCACGCCGAGGGCAAGTCCGCGGCGGCTTTCAAAGCCTTTGCCATGGTGGTATTGGCCACGTGCGGGATGAGTCCGGGGCCCGTGAGCCGCAGGCCTGAGATCGCGATAATGAGCATCACCGGGTGAACCGTCAGAGCGAGGAGGAGGGCGGCGCTGCCCGTGCCCCCAAAGACCCGCCGCGTATAAATCGCCAGCGGGGTAGAATCATATTTGGCCGCGATGAAGGGCAGGGCCAGCGCCCCCAATAACGTGCCGATACCGTAGAGTGAGCCGAATTCTCCCGCCGTGATGGGGAGTGCCGCCAAGAAGTAAGGGACGAACAGGGAGATGAAAAACGTTTGCCCGCAGCTCGTGCTCAACGTGGCGCCGAGTCCAAATATCGCCTCCGCCGGTTGTTGGCTGATGAATCGTCGGCAGCCCAAGGTTATTCGCGCTCCGGGGTATCGAGGATCAGGGTGACGGGGCCGTCGTTGACCAAGGACACTGCCATCATGGCGCCGAACTCCCCGGTGGCCACGGCGGTAAATCCGAGCCGTTGACGCAGTTCGGCGATGAACGCTTCGTAGAGCGGAATCGCAACCTCCGGCGCAGCCGCATCGTTGAACGAGGGGCGCGTGCCTTTGCGGGTACAGGCTTGCAGGGTAAATTGACTCACCACCAGCGCTTGGCCGTGGGTGTCGACGACCGAGTGATTCATCGAGCCCGAGTCGTCTGCAAAAATACGCAGCTTCGAGATTTTATCGGCCAGCCATATCGCCTCGGTCGTTGTATCAGTTTTTGCGATACCGAGGAGCACCAGCACGCCCGCGTCGATTTCGGCGGCGACCCGTTGCGCAATGGTTACCCGCGCTTCACTGACTCGCTGAACGACCGCGCGCATGGTGCTTCGGGGCTAAGTCAACGCTTTGACCAACACCTTGGCGTTGCGGCCATTGGTCCGGGCGAAAACGCGGCGCGCTTCCGGCAAGCAGGACTCATCGGCCTGACTAAACCCACAGGCGGAGGTGAAGAACGAGGTGCTCTGAGTGGAGAGTGCGAAGAGTTTTTCCGCGCCGGATTTCTGGGCCCGCAGGGTGGCGTATTCCACCATCTTGCGACCGATGCCGCGCTTGTGATGAAACGGCATGACGCACAGCGAACCGATTTCGGCGCTGGCGCCATCCTGCCGCAGCGTGATGCAGGCGATGATGTTCTCATCGACCTCAAACACGTAGAAATCTTCGATATGCTGCTCGATCGTTTCGAGGTCTCGGTGCAGCAGTTCCTCCCGCTCCACGGCGCTACGAATGAGGCTGTGAATGAAACGGGCATCCGCGCGCACGGCCGGGCGAATCTGCTGGTAATCATTCCCGTAGATCAAGGTGCCCACGCCTTCACTGGAGAAGATTTCGTTAATTAGCCCATCGTAGATCCGGCCGTCGACCAAGTGGATGCGAGGCACCCCGCTTTGAATCGCCTTGATGGCATGCTCGGCCTTGGAAAGCGCTTCGGGGGCGATGGCCTCGGGGCGCGTTTTGATGATCTCGTTGAGCTGCTCCGCCGAGATGTCTCGGCGCAGTTCTTGGTCGACGATCAACCCAGGCCGCTGGCTCAGGTAGATGACCTTGGTCGCCCCGAGCGATTTGGCGACTTCGACGGCGAGGAGATCGGAGTTGATTCGCAGGGTCCCGCCATCGGGGCCAAAGCCGATCGGCTGAATGATCGGCACGATATCGGCGGCGAAGAGATGGTGAAGCGTCTCTCGGTCCACGCGGTCGACCTTGCCCGTGAATTGGCGGTCCTGGCCCTTGATTACTCCGACCGGGAGCGAGCGCACCGCATTGGTGATGGCGCATTTCAGGTCGGATTGGGTGAGGCCTTCGAGAATAAGATGAGATACCCGAGAAGACGCGCGCACGGCCAGATTGAGCGTGGCCGCATCGGTCACGCCGGTGCCGTCGGCATTGGAAATCGGCACGCCTCGCGCGGCGGACAACTCTTGGAGTTGATTCGAGATGCCGTGCACAAGCACGACCTTGATCATCAGGCTCCGCAGCACGGCGATATCCACCAGTAGGTTGGCGAAGTTATCGTCGGCAATGACCGCGCCGTCGATGGCGACCACAAAGATCTGGTTACGAAACCGTGGGATATATTTAAGAATCCCGCGAAGATCGGTGGGTTTAAGTTGGGTCTCGTGAGCGGCTGGCGAGGCCGCCGAGCTGCTGTCGGAACTCGTGGTCATGGTGATGCTCAGGGCTGGGGTTGTCGGGTAACCGACCGTAATCGTCAATCGCCGCGTTTTCTTCGTCTCTAAACGGTCACAGGACCTCGAATTGCCAGCGGCGAGATCCCAGCGAACCGATTAGGGTGATCTGATGCGAGCCCGCTGCCAACGTGTGGGCGGGAATCGTCACATCGGCGAACGCGTCGAGCCGGCGGCTCTGCAATTCACCAGGATTTGCATCATAGCCGACGATCACCACCAATTCGGTTCCGCGGTAGTAAAGGGTAGCGGTAGTCGGACGCTCGCCGGTGTCGGGCTGGGCGCAGGCGAAATTGAAAGTGTAGGGTGCGCTAGCTAAACCCGTGGACGGGGCCGACACCATGGGGATGCTGGACGGCAGGGGAGGCGGGTCGATCAACAGATCGCGAAGCAGGGGCGGTAATCCGCCGGGCAGCTTCTCGGTCGGCGCCATCTGCGCGGGCGGCGGCAGCGGATCGACCAGAATCGCGATATCGAGATCGATCCGATAAAAGTCGCTGCCCAAAAGCCGCAACACTTGGGCCCGGTCTTTGTTGTCTTGGTAAGGTTGATGAGCGGGGCCCTCCTTGCGGAAGGCCAACGTCAACCAGGTGTAGGGGACAAGGAAGGCAATGATGCCGATCGTGATCCACTTCATCGGCCAGGGACGCCGGTCTAGCGGATTCGGACTCGCAGGCATGATGGCAGCGGAAAGAGAGAGCGGTTGCGCGATTCCCGGGAAGTCGGGAACGACTCAGTAAGGCAGCGGATGAAGCCCGGCCAGCGTGGCTACGCGCGTTCTCACCATCGCCAATACGGTTTCGAGGCTTTCGGAACCAATTGCTTTGAGCACGGCATCGATGCAGTCGGCGATTTCTTCCATGTCGTCAGCGGTGAAGCCGCGGGTGGTTACGGCCGGGGTGCCGAGACGAATGCCCGACGCTTGAAACGGCGAACGGCTCTCGAACGGCACGGTGTTCTTATTGCAGGTGATGTGAGCCAGATCGAGGGTCTCTTGCGCTTTCTTGGCGGTGAGCTCGGGTAGGTTCTGGCGCAGATCGATCAAGAAGAGATGATTCTCACTGCCGCCGGAAACGACTTTGTAGCCGCGCCGAATAAAGGCTGCGGCGAGGGTTTGGCTATTCTTCACCACCTTCGCGGCATAGTCCTTGAAATCGGGCTTCATGCACTCGGCAAAACAGACGGCTTTGGCGGCGATCACGTGCATGAGCGGCCCGCCTTGGGCCCCGGGGAACATGGCGGAGTTGATGGCTTTCGCGTGTTCGGCTTTGCACAGGATCAAACCACCGCGCGGTCCGCGCAGGGTCTTGTGAGTGGTGGTGGTCACGAAGTCAGCGTGCGGCACGGGCGACGGGTGGACTCCGCCTGCCACCAAGCCGGCGATGTGGGCGATGTCCGCGAACAGATAAGCGCCCACCGCGCGGGCGATTTCACCCATGCGGGCGAAGTCGATGATGCGCGAGTAGGCCGAGGCCCCGACGGTGATCATCTTGGGTCTTTCGCGCTCTGCGATAGCGGCCAATTCGTCGTAGTCGATTAAACCGGTTTCTTCGTTAACGCCGTATTGAACGAAGTTGTAGAGCTTGCCGGAGAAGTTGGCGGGATTGCCGTGAGTGAGGTGTCCGCCGTGGGCGAGATTCATTCCGAGCACTTTATCGCCCGGCTGGAGCACCGCAGTGTAAACGGCGAAATTGGCCTGCGAGCCGGAGTGCGGCTGCACGTTGGCGTGATCCGCGCCGAAGAGTTTTTGGGCGCGCGCAATCGCGAGGACCTCAACCTTGTCCACCTCGCTGCAACCTCCATACCAGCGTTTGCCGGGGTAGCCCTCAGCGTATTTGTTGGTGAGCACGCTCCCCTGCGCTTCCATGACGGCCGGATAGGTGAAGTTCTCGGAGGCGATCAGCTCAATGTGATGGGCTTGCCGAGCGCCTTCAGCCGCGATGGCGGAAGCGATTTCAGGGTCGAGGACGGCGAGTGGTGTAGCGTTCAACATGGTAGGCAAAGGAGAATTGCAGAAACAATTTGTCAAAATCCCAAACTGAAAATGTGGGGTTAGCCGATTTCTTGGCGGAGAAAAGCGATTACGGAGGGAATCGACTCCACGATCTCGTCCCGACACGCCTCGTAAAGCAGTAGCGGGCCACCATAGGGATCGGCGATTTCCTTATCGGCTTCGGGCGGCATGAACTCGCGCAGGAGGAAGATATTGCGCGGAGCCGGATCCATCGTGGCTTGAATCACCGCGCGATGAGTTTCGGTCATCACCAATACGACCAGAGCGCTGTCGATGAGCTCGGGCGTGACGGGTTGGCTCTGGTGCCCAGAAATATCTACCCCGACTTTTTTCATGGCGGTGACGGAATTGGTCGAAGCGGGCGCACCGTGACGAGCTGCGACGCCCGCCGAGATGACTTTCAAATCCTTTAAGGGACTATCCTCGGCGGCGAGCGCATGGGCCAAAAGGCCTTCGGCCATGGGCGAACGGCAGATATTACCGGTGCAGAGGACGACGATGAGACCGGATTGATCCATGGGAAAACGGTTAGGTTCGGAAACGGAAAATAGCAACCCGCTCCATTTTACCGATCAAAGACGGAGCCGGAGTTGGCGGGCTCCAATGTCGCGCCGGTAGACCTTGGAGACACAGGTAATCTGCTCGCAGGTAGCGTAGGCGGCGGCGGCGGCGGCCGGTAAGTCGGCCGCCAAGGCGGTAACTCCCAAAACGCGTCCGCCGGCGGTCACGAGTTCCCCGCGGTCATTTCGCTTCGTGCCGGCATGGATAACCGACACGCCCGCAGGCAGTGGGTCGGGCAGGGTGATGACGTCCCCTTTCGGGTAAGCGTTGGGGTAACCCTCGGCGGCGATCACCACACACATGGCATGTTGGTCGGTCTCCTGCAGATCAAAACCGGCCAGCTGACGATGCGCGGCGCGCCACAGTAATTCGAGCACATCGCAACCGAGGCGAGGTAGCACAACTTGGGTTTCTGGATCGCCGAAACGCGTGTTGTATTCGAGCACGGAAGGGCCTTGGGCGGTTAGCATAACACCGATGAAAAGCGTGCCGCGAAAATCGATTCCCTCTGCCGCAATGCCGGCAACGGAAGGGCGCACGATTTCCCGTTCGATCTGCTCGAGGAGCGCCGGGGTAACCACTTCGGCCGGCGAGTAGGTGCCCATCCCGCCGGTGTTGGGCCCCGTATCACCTTCGCCAATACGTTTGTGATCTTGCGAGGTCGGCAAGATCAGGTAGTCCGGGCCGGACACCACGACCAAGATGGAAGTTTCATCCCCTTCGAGGCAATCTTCGATCAACACCCGCGAGCCGGACGTTCCGAATTTGTTGCTTTCCAGCATGTCGCGCACCGCCGCTTCGGCCTCGGCCGGAGTTTGGGCGACGATCACGCCCTTGCCGGCGGCTAGGCCATCTGCCTTCACCACGATGGGAGCGCCACGATCTTGCAGGTAAGCCAGCGCGGGCTCAACGGCGGTGAACTCAGCGGCGGGAGCCGTCGGGATGCCGTATTTTTGGAGAATTTGTTTGGTGCGGGTTTTGGATGCCTCGAGTTCACCGCCGTCTGCCTTAGGCCCATAAGCGGGGATACCCGCCGCGATGAGTCGGTCGACCAGCCCCATCGCCAAGGGAATTTCTGGGCCCACGATCACAAAATCGATTTGCTCCGTTTTCGCGAGATCGACCAAGCCGCTAAGGTCATCGGCTGCGATGGGGTGGCAGGCCGCGCCGTCCGCCGCCATCCCGGGATTTCCAGGAGCGGCGATGATCCGCGGTCGTCGGGATGAGCGGGAGATTGCTCGCACGAGTGCATGTTCACGGCCACCGGAACCGACGACTAATACGGACTGAGGTAGGTTGTGAACAGCAGCGGTGTCAGCCATGGTGCGAAACCTCTCGCATCTCAAAATCCACGCAACTTCGAAATGCGAAAACTACTTAGGACTATGGGGTTGATTCCTAGCGACGCGCTGCGGAGTATGACCTTAACGAATGCGAGACCCGAAAAGAGTTAAGGGATTTACCCTAGTCGAAATTATGGTTGTGGTAACCTTGATTGGTTTGCTGGCGATGCTGTCAGTGCCGGCCTTCAAGCGGGTAAAGCTTCGCGCGGTTTCTGCGACATTTACGTCCGACATGCGCCTGTTCACCGAAGCGTTTCAACGTTACGCGCAGGAAAATGGGAGCTTTCCGCCCATATCTGATCCGGGGGTAATGCCGGACGGGATGAGCGGCTATATCGATTTATACGATTGGTCCAGAACGACCCCTATTGGCGGTAATTTCCGTTGGTTGAGCACCCCGGAGGGCGGGGGCGCGGTGATGGTCGCGGGCTCTACCTTGTCGCTCGAAGAAATGCAACTTATCGACGATTGGATGGATGATGGAAACGTTAGCACCGGATTCGTAAACGTATCCGGAGCAGGTACCGTCGTGCTCTATATCGTGGAGATCTGAGATGATTAACGCCATCCCCGTTTTACTTTCCGCCGAAGGGCTCTCGACCGATTGTTCCCAACCGGAAAAGGGCCGCAAGGTTCCCATTTCAAAAATGGATGTGGAACTCGCTCTCGCGCGTTTGCGGGCCTTTGCCTCGCTTTCTTCCATGCAATTGGTGGAAGCAGATGCGAAAATCATGATCGTGCGCGGTGATTTACGGCTCACCGTGATCAATGCGGGCGGTCGCCTCATGGTGGCTGAAGGCAAATCGGCCGAAGCAGAGTTTATCGAAAAGACCGCCGAAGAAATTGTCACTTGGTTGATGTCAGTTGAGGCGGCGAAACCCAAAACTGGCCGCACCCCGGCGAATGCGAAAGGTGGCGGAAGTGGCCGAGGGATCGGCTCTTTGGCCGGAGAGGGTAAGAAGATTGCCGCGATTGTGGTGATGTTCATCGGAATCTGCATCATGGCTTGGGTGAATTTTGGACCGGAAAAGCCGCCGGAAGGTATTCAGTTTATTGATCATCCCTTGCGGGTCGCGGGCTTGAACAAAGATTTTGGCGGCCGCTACGGCGATCTGCAGGACCCGAGCCAAGTTGCGTTCATCGTCGAAGGTGAACAACTTCGGGTTCACCTGATCACGCCAACCGGCATGGAGCCGGATCCGCTCCGAGTAATGGCCTACCGTTATGGTAGTTTCGGGACAGATGAGGTTTTAGTGGCCGAGAATGGAGCGATTCTAGAGCGCGACGAAACGGGCAATCTCGTGCATGTCGGCACGATCTATCCGCGCATCCGGAAGTGATCGAGCGTGATGCTCGATCTGCTTCAGAGCACCTGAAGTTTCTCGCGGTAGAATGCGACGACCTCGTCGGGGTCATCGGTGAAAAGAAGGTAGTCGGCCATCCACGCGGGCGCGCGCCCGGCGGAAATCATGGTGTTGAGTTGCTTACGCAGATCGCGGAAATAAGTCGCATCGAAGAAGACAAAGGGGACGCGAGGGCGGATGCCGAGTTTCAGATTGCAGAGCTCGATCCCGATTTCTTCCAGCGTGCCAACGCCCCCCACGTTAAACACACAGAAATCGGCTACTTCGAACCACTTTTGGCGGAAGTGGCGGGATGATTCTTGGAAGGTGTTAAAGAAGTCGACCCCCAGTTCGGGGGGTTGGGCTTCCAGCTCGAGAAAACAGGCCCCGGTCAGACTGCCTTTGGCGCGGGCTTGCTCACAGGCCAGTCCCATCACGCCACCACCGCCGCCCGTGATCATGCCGACGTTCGGGGCCATGTAGTCGGTCAGTTTTTCGATCAAGGTGCTGATCCGATTTTCTTGCTCAGAGCTCAGTCCGAAGGCGCTACCGTAAAATGCCAACACGGTGGATTCTTGGAAACGTCGCCGATACTCTTCGCGGAGAAAAAAGCCGTGATCATTCTTATAGGTGTGCAAAAAGAGGTCGCCCAGTTGGGGGGTGAACCAATACACGTCGACGCCCAGAGCCTCCCAAGTATCGAGGCGCGAATGGGCGTTGTGGGATAGGAAGAAACCGTGCGTGCGGGAAGCTTGGCGGAAAACGATGCGCTTGAGGTTGAGGTCGGGCAGTGCCCCCAACAATTCGACCTGTTCCAGCAGGTTAGGGAAATAGTCGACCACCAACGTGTCGCAGCCTTCCGGGGCCGCGTCCAGGGCCTGCAACAGATTGCCGCGACCGAAATCGGGCGCGATCGCCGCGATGGCTTCCTTGAGCCGTTTCGGACTTTCACCCGTGTTGAGAAACATAGCGGGGTTGGGCATAGCCGCGTGCTGCCCTTGGACCGTGACCCGCAGTCGAGGCTTTCGTTTTGCGCCGGTGTCGTTGGGGGGCTGCTCGTCGAGGGTCTCAAATGCACTTCGCGCCACCGCCGTCAGCCGCTCGCGTTTGCCTTGCAGGGCTTTCTGGCGAGAGCCGTCGCGGTCCGGGGCGCGAAACACCTCTACCGAAACCATCGGATTTACCACTGGGGCGGGGCCCTGATTGTAAATTTCCAGCATGACATTGGTGCCAAAAGTCTTCACCGGATCGAGCAAGACGGCGCTGGTATGGATGCCGAAGTTACCATCACCTTGATTCAGGACGACGTAGTGCTCTTTCAGATACATCGAGCAGCTGGTCAATACCCCCGCATGGGGCGGAACCTGCAGGGGAGACGCAACGTGCCGCACCTGCACCTTATCGAGCAGATGGCGACTTGCTTGGCCCGCGACGAGACGGGTGAAGGTGCCTCGGTCCAAATCTGGCTTGAGCGTGTAGCGAACGTGGTGAGGCGTGAGAAACACGCGTCCTTCCCGATCAATCGAAACGGTGTTGGGCAGTTTGAGGGTATTGGACCGGATGGCCTGCCAGATCTCATCGGTATTAAGCTTAGCGGAGACGGGCGCAAAAAACAGCCGCCCCACCGGCGTGCCCAGCCGGAACAACTTCCGCCAATAGTCGGCGTGAGGTACGCTTTGGTCGTAGACGAATGCCGTCGCCCCGAGCACCAGCCGATTTCCGTCGATGGTGGGTGGCTCCGGCGTGAGCATTTCGATACCGATCCGAGCCAGAGTAGAACGTTCCGTGAATTTGAATGATCGGTGGTGCTCCTGCCAAAAGGTCCACTCCGCCTGGTCACGCGGCCAGAAAGCGAGGGTGAGTGAAAGAGATTGATCGTCGCTTTGAGGCCGGATCGCTAAGACTTGTCCGTCTTGGCTAGTCCAAAATTGGTCGGGTTGCATGAGCCATCCAAACCATGACAACTCGTTTGTTCAAGGAAGGGGTAGAGACGAAATGATCACGTGGGCCGCGCGCTAGAGTTTAGAATTTTTCGAATTGGTGGCAAGGATGACGCTTATGGCCATCAAGCAACGCGTCCGTTACGGCATCGTTATTTTCGTCGTCAGTGGCCTGCTCAGTTCGGGGCAACCCCCTGCGCCGACCGCGACCCTCATATTCGAGGTCGAATTGTTAGAGGTCTTACCAGCCGATGATCCTAGTCCTGAGACCGCCGGTCCAGTTTCCTGATACGTCGCCGGGTATTGTTTACGACGTTGACCCGAGGGCCAAATTAATGGGGCTTATTCGCTTGGCTTAGCTTGGTCTTTTCGCCGGAACTGGGCTCTCGATTCACCTCTCATTTATTTCAAAATCATATCCCGCTTTACCGCTCCATTCATCGGTTCCGTTGTAGTCGCAGTTTGATGGGCCGGAGTCGTCTCACTATCGAGTGCCGATGAAGCGGTGCCCGCCCGCGAGGACCTTACTTACGGCTCTATGACCGCCACCATCACGGCAGTTGATCTGGCTGATCGGGCCGGTAATGTTAGTGTTTGATGATGGCCGGGAAGAATCCTACGAGCTCAGCGAGCAGATCGAGAACCTTTCCGAGTTCAAGGTGGGAGATACCATTCTGGCAGGTTACGCGCGTTCATTGGGATCGGAACTTCGTGCGCCGACTCCGGCAGAGTTGGAGAATTCGTGGGAGATTGTGGAGGAATTTAACGGTCCGAACAGTGAAACCAGAACCGGAACTGCCGACCGGTTGATCCATGCCGTCATGACCGTCGAAGTGTTGGATCGGATTAATATGACCGCGACGTTGCGAGGCCCGAGGGAGAACCACTGCACGATCAAGGTGAAGGATCCTGCCCATCTGAAGAAAATGAAGATCAGCCAGACCGTGATGGCGAACTCCACCGAGGCCTTGGTGCTGTCTTGGCCGGAAGGCCAACTGATGCGAGAGGCTGCGGTGGGCGCCCGGTTCCCTTGGGGGCGGGCGTGCCGACTGCCGCAGTTGCCGCAACCATCGCCGCTGCGGACGACCCGGAGGCCGTCCCTCCCGGGAGGTCTTTTTCTCCAGCGGTAGTTTCTGGAAAATTGTGAGCGTGGGGCCGTTTCAGATCGACTTGGCCGCGCCGGACAGGTCGGTGGAGAATTGGATTAAATCAGCTTCCACGGTGTCCCAATTACACATCAAGCGATAGCGCTGGGGACCGAGGAAATTATGGAATACCCAGCCGCGTCGATGCATGGCCGCCGCCAGTTCGGGGGGCATATCTACAAATAGAGCGTTAACTTCAGGCTCAAGATAAATGCTCACGCCGGGAACCGCTCGAATCATTTCGGCCAGCTTTTTGGCCATGGTGTTGGCGTGTCGGGCGTGGCGCAGCCAGACGTCGTTTTCGAGGATGCCGACCCATTGGCTGCTGAGGTAGCGCATCTTGGATGCAAGCTGACCGGCCTGTTTGCAGCGGTAGTCGAATTCCAGCGCCAGCTCAGGTTTAAAGAACACGACGGCCTCGGAGGTATTCATGCCGTTTTTGGTGCCGCCGAAACACAAGACGTCCACGCCGGCTCGCCAAGTGAAATCGGCGGGACTCGCGTGCTCCGTCTGGCTGAGGGCCGCGGCGGCATTAGCGAATCGGGCCCCGTCCATGTGCACCGCTAAGTTGTTTTGTTGGGCTAGCGCACCCAGCGCTTTAATCTCCGCGACCCGGTAAACGGTGCCGAATTCAGTCGATTGCGTCAGCGACAAGACCCGGGGTTTAGGGTAGTGAATATCGCTCCGTCGTTTGATCAGATCCTCGACGGATGCGGGGGAGAGTTTGCCCCGGTCGCCGGTGGCAGGGAGGATTTTGGTGCCGTTGGAGAAAAACTCGGGCGCGCCGCATTCGTCGGTTTCAATGTGGGCAACCTCGTGGCAGATCACGCTGTGGTAACTTTGGCACAACGAGGCTAGAGCCAGCGAATTGGCCGCCGTGCCGTTGAAGACGAAAAAAATTTCGGCGTCGGGCTTTTCGAAAATCGCGCGGATCAGGTCGCAGGCGCGGGTGGTCCATTGATCGCTCCCGTAGGAAGGCAACCGGCCTTGATTGGCATCGCTGAGCTTGGCCCAAGCTTCCGGGCAGATTCCGGAAGTGTTGTCGCTAGCGAAATGGTGACGTTCGATTTGGGCAGCCATGGAGGAGAGCGGAAGGTCTATTAGGGAGGAAGTTAAGTTTTCAGGTTTGGCAAATGCCGACCGGCTTCATTGGTTAAACACGCACCATGGCAATTAGCACGCGACCAGAAACCAACCTCTACATCGTGGGCTTCATGGGCACCGGCAAGACTACCATCGGGCGGGCGGTGGCGAATCGGCTCGGCTATCAGCTAATCGACAGTGATCACGAAATTGAACGGCAAGAGGATGCAACGGTGGCGGAAGTTTTTGCGGAGAAAGGGGAGGTCTACTTCCGTCAGTGTGAGCGCGAGTTTATCGATCAAGGGCATCCGGCCTCGAAGACGGTGGTCGCCTGCGGCGGTGGGTTAGTGGTCCAAGCGGGCATGCTGGCGCGACTGCAATCGCGGGGAGTCGTGGTCTGTTTACACGCCTCGCTCGAGACCATTTTGCAACGCACCTCCGGCAACCGGAATCGACCGCTCTTGCATGTGGACGACCCGATGGATCGCCTGCGCGAACTCTACGCTGCCCGGGAGCCGATTTATCGGCGAGCTGGGGCTGTTATTTTGACCGATCATCGGCCCACCAGTGATATCATTTCGCACGTCTTGCGCGTTTATCGACGCGACTCCGCGGAGTGGGGGCAGCCGGCGCCAAGTCGCTCGCGCCGATGAGGGGCGATCCCGAGAGCCTCCGCGCTGGATTGATGGAGCTCGGATTTGACGTGGTTCGGTTTACGCCGCTGACCGCTGAAGTTCCGGGAGGTCCGGCCTTCAGTGATTGGCTCAAGGCTGGCCACCACGCGGATATGGCTTGGCTGGAGCGATCTGAGCCGAAGCGTTTGAACCCGGACCTAGTCTTGCCCGGTGCCCGAAGCCTGATCATGTTGGGGGTAAATTATGGCGGTGCCGAGCCAAACCGGGATCGGCCGATTTGGGCGCGCTACGCGCTGCATCAGGACTATCACGATACGATAAAACCGGCCTTAGTGGCGGCCGGAAAACTGTTCGAACGTTGGGCTGATTTGAAGCCAACGGATTATCGTTATTACGTCGATACGGGACCGATTTTGGAGCGCAGTTGGGCAGCCCGAGCGGGGGTGGGTTTTGTGGGAAAAAATGCCATGCTGATCTCGCGGGAGTTTGGTAACTGGCTGTTGCTCTCAGCAATCTTGGTGCGGTGCGATTTGCCGGCTGATCCGGTGGTTAGCCGTTTGGCTGAGTCCAAACCCGTCGGAACCCTTTGTGGTAGTTGTACGGCGTGCAGCGACGACTGTCCGACTGGGGCCATTACAGCGCCGGGCGTGGTTGACGCGAACCGGTGCATTTCCTACCTCACGATCGAACACAAAGGCGTGATCCCTCTTGCATGGCGGGAGGCGATCGGCAATCGCGTTTACGGATGCGATATTTGCGCGGAGGTTTGCCCATGGAATCGGTTTGCGCAGGACGCGCGATCTGTACTCTTGGAGGCCCAACCGCATTTAGGGCGGTTGGAATTGCGCGAGTTATTGAGGCTCACGCCCGAGACGTTTGCGGCTATTTTCAAGGGCACTGCCGTGAAGCGATTAAAGCTCCGGGGTTTGCTTCGTAATGCGTGTGTCGTAGCGGGCAATAGCGGGTCCCGCGAGTTGCTGCCCGATCTATTGATGCTGGTAAGTCATCCCGCACCGTTGGTGCGGGCCCATGCCGTGTGGGCAGTGCGGAAGCTCGGCGGTGGATCGGCGTTGGAATCGCTTCGCAACGAAGAAAAGGACCCTGTCGTTTTAGCGGAATACACCGCTCCAGTGCAGGCTTAGAAATGCGCGTTGATTAGCTGAGTAAACGATTCCGGCGGGCGCGTCGGTCGGCCTTCCCGGTCAATAAAAGCATGCTCGGTCATGGCGGTCGCGAGGCGTTCTTCGCCACGACTAATCACGTATTCCAGCTTGATGCGGATGCGTGGTTTCTCGCCGCAGGTAACCTCGATTTCGATCTCATCGTCGTAAACCGCGGGCCGGAGATACTGACAATTTACGGAGAGCACCGGGAGGCTGTAACCCGCTGCTTCGAGTTCGCGGTAGCTTAAGCCAAAATTGCGAAACAAGTCGGTTCGAGCCACCTCTAGCCAAGGCAGATAGCTTCCGTGATAAACGACGCCCATCATGTCGGTTTCGGCATAGCGGACGCGGATGGTTGATCGAGAGGTTAGCACTATGGAGTAGATGTGAGGAGAGCTCTCGCTCGTCAATTCCCGGCAGGCGGAGGGCCGAAGAGCGTCTTCGCCGAGTCGGCCCAAGTGTGCTCGCGAGCCCAACTCCGACCATGCTCGCCCAAAGTGGCGCGCAGGGACTTCGACTCGATCAGCTTGGTGAAGGCAGCGATCAAAGCGGGGGCGTCGTTGGGCGGCACGAGCAAGCCGGTCCGGCCATCGATTACCGCCTCGGAGACCCCGCCGACCGCATGGGCGACCACCGGCAGTCCGTGAGCGGAGGCCTCGAGGTAAACCAAACCGAAACCTTCTACGCTTTTGGCGTAGTCGATACTGGTCATCGCGAAAATATCGGCCCGATCATAGAGCTCGCTGAGTTTTCCGTCAGAAGTGTCGCCCAGAAACTTAATCGGAAAGTCGGCGGCGGCGGCGGCCTGTTTTAATTTGGCGTAGTAGTTCGGCCGCGAGGTCTTTCCGGCCATCCAATACTCGATCTTCGCCCGAGTTTCAGCGGGCAGCGCGATCAACGATTTTAGGGTGTCTAACTGACCCTTGCGGGGATGAATTCGCCCGACGGTCAAAATGATGAGACGGTCTTGGGGAGCTCGGGTAGGGTGCTCGACCACGAGGTAGTCCGAGCGCAGCGCGCCGGGGGTTTGGACGAGTTTGGATTCCGCTTCGGGAAAGTGCTCCAACAGCAGATCACGCGTGTAGCGGGTGAGGGTGCTGATCTGGCTGGCGTTGCGGATCAGCCGGCGGGCGAGGGGGCGAATAAACGGATTGTGGTAGAATTTGAGTATCTCGGAACCATGAAAGGTGAGGGTAAGATTGCGCGGGCGGAACGCATGAAACCGCTGCAGCAACATGAAGGTCAGCATGGGACCAGGCTCCGGCAGATAGACGGTGTCTCGCCGCAATTCACGTCGCCGGGATATCAAATGGAAAGCCAGCCGCGCTTGGCAGGTGAAATTATGAGTTCCCTTGAGCGGCAGCCGCCAAATCCGAAACGGCCAAGCAGGCTCGGGCGTGTTACCCCGGTTTTGAGCCCAAACCTCGACCTCCCAGCCCAGCGCCTGCGTAGCCCTAGCGATCTCCTCCGTGAAGGTCGCAATCCCACCACGTTTAGGGAAAAACTCGTGGGTGATGATATAAACCGATCGGGAGGAAGGAGGCGGGGACGGCATGAAGGAATGGAACCAGCAACGAAGTGGATACGATGGAACAGTTGTCAGGCGGGGAGCGAAATAATTCCCCAGCAAAGGCAACAATGAGGTTACGGTTGTGACCCGCCAATATCTCGGCTGCGGAAAACAGGGGGCGTAATATCCCGGAAATTGGGATGGGCTGACCCATGCTCATGGGGGCTAGAATAGCGTTTACATTCCTCAAGGACGAATCTTAGTGAGAGACCATGTCACAAGCCGACCAGAAGGCGCAAAACCACCGCAAACCAATCAGCGCGGCGCCTAAACCGATTTCCATCGAGGACGAAACGGCTCTGCGCGAGTCGCTAAAACGTTGCTCACCTGCCACGATTGAAGCGGCGATAGCCTTTCGTAAGACCGACGAAGCCAGCCATTTGCCCGCTGTCATTATTGGCGTAATTGAGCGATTTGTTGAGCCAGATTTGCGCGCGAAGCTCAAGGAAGCGGATGACGAGCTCCGTCTGGTAGAGGACCTCGGAATCGATTCTCTCACCATGATGGAAATCGTGATCTTGGTGGAGGATGTATTGCAGATGCAGATCGACAACGAGGACCTCCGTAACCTCCGGACCGTGGGGGATATCAAGGTTTTCATCGACTGCAAGGTGCGCGGGCTTCCGCCTCCTCGTCCGACCAAGTTTTTGCCCATCGAGCAGATCGTTTCGGTCATGCCGATTCAGGCACCGTTCCTTTTTCTCAACGAAGCGACCCTCAGTGGAGGCGCCGCCCAAGGTAAGTATAAGATCACGGGCCAAGAATTTTTCCTCCAAGGGCACTTCAAGGATAATCCCGTGATGCCAGCGTCGTTGATGCTCGAAGCTCTCGGGCAGTTAGCGGTCCTTTACTTGCTGGAAGGCGCTTCTCCCGACGAGGGCAAGATTGTCGATCAATCCAAGATTTTCTTCACTTCCTGCGAAGGCGTGCGCTGCCACCGAATCTGTCGCCCCGGCGACCTGCTTTCGTTGTCGATTAAGCCTAAGCGCACCAAGATGCCACTGGCGACGTTTGAGGGGTCGATTCGAGTAGGTCAGGAAAAAGCGGCGATGGCAGAAGAAATAACGCTCACGTTTGCCTACGCCGACGCCAAGGTCATTCCAGCTGCGGCCGAGACTCTGGTTCCAGCCTCCCACCAAGCCAAAGCGGCTAGCGCCTAGTCCGCGCCGGGACTTATTCCGGGCCGGGACTATTTAGTTCCGAGACCAACCTGCGCGTTGACGAGTAGGGTGGTAGAGGCATTCTCGATTTTCGTAACCAAACCCTTTGTGCTATCGAGTTCCGGCTTGGCCGAATCTTCCGACTCAAAGCGTTTCTTATTCTCGATGGCAAAAGTATACGTAACCGGACTTGGATTCATTACTAGCATCGGCAACGACATTGATAGCGTTGCTGAAAGTCTGCGGGAGCAAAAGCACGGGGTGGTGACTTACCCGCCGTTTGCGGGTCCAAAGATCCCCGTCAAGGTCGCGGCCCCGGTGCAGGGTTTCGATACCGAATCGCTCGACCCGGAGGACTGGAGTTACCCAGAGCGTTATCGGGTGCGCCGAGAGCATTTGCGCAGCATGGGCCCCCACGGGCTCTACAGCTATTGCGCCATGAATCAGGCCATTGAGGATGCCGGATTGACCCCGGAAGATATTTCGAACGATGACACGGGTTTGTTCGGCGCCTCGGCCGGATCGCCGAACTTTCTGACCTACTACGTGCGGCGGATGCACGAACAAGGCGTGATGCGTTGTTCGCCACTAGGTATCGTCGCTTCCATCGCGGGCACCGTGCAGTTCAACATGGTGGCGCATTTTGGGATAAAGGGTGCCTCGACGGGTTTCGCCTCGGCCTGCGCTTCGTCCGCGCACGCTTTGGGTTACGCCTTTGATGAAATAACCTTAGGGCGCCAAAAGCGGATGTTTATCGTCGGGGCCGAGGATGGGAACGTGGAGACGATTTTGCCGTTTGCGGGAATGCGAGCGTTGTCCTTGAACCCCGATCCTAACACCGCTTCGCGTCCGTTTGATCGCGGGCGCGATGGTTTTGTCGGCACCGGCGGTGCCGCGGTCTTGGTCTTGGAAAGCGAAGAGGAGGTCGCCCGCCGAGCGGTCGTGCCTTACTGCGAGCTGGCCGGATGGGGGCAGGCCTCCGACGGCCATAATGTGGCGATTTCTCATCCGGAAGGGTTGGGCCTAGCCAACGCGCTCAAACGCGCGCTCGGCAGCTCAGGAGTCGCACCGGAAGCGGTCGATTATATCAACGCGCACGCCACCTCGACGCCCATCGGGGATATTTCGGAAGGTAAAGCGATCCGCGCCGTGTTCAGCCCCTCCAGCTCGCGGCCAGCCATCAGCTCGACCAAGGCCCTTACCGGGCACGGCCTGTCTCTCGCGGGCGCGATGGAAACCGGCTTCTGCGCCTTGGGCTTGAGACGCGGGTTTATGCCTGGCTCGGCGCACATCACCGACTTGGATCCAGCAGTTGAAGATCTGAATATCCTGCGAAATACCGTAGAGCAGCGTCCCCAAATCGTGCTCAACAACACCAGCGGTTTCGGTGGCGCCAATGTCGCTCTCGTAATGAGGGCGGTTCCCTCCATCGGATGACTGCGGGATCGGATTTATCTCCGACTCGCCGGGCTTTCCTGTCGGGCGTTTCAGGCGGAATCGGTGGTGCCATGGCGAGTCTCTTGCTCTCCGATGGGTGGGAGGTTTGGGGCACTGCCCGCGCAGAGACGGGGTGGGTTTCGTTCACCTCCCAGTCATCGTTTCATGGACTTTGTCTGGACCTCGATGACAAGGCATCAGCCTTGGATTCGTTCGCAGCAGCTTGGACTGAGGCAGGCGGATTCGACCTGATCATTAACAATGCCGGGCACGGCGTCTTTTCACCGATTGCAGATGCGACAGAGGAAGACCTCGAACCGCAGTTGGCGGCCATGATCGTGAACACCAGCTCGTTGGTAAGACGGCAAGTTCGGGCCTTACGTGATCAAGGCTATGGCACCCTAGTGAATGTCTCTTCCCTAGCCGTAGAATTCCCCTTACCTTTCATGTCGGGTTACAATATGGCCAAGGCGGCCCTCAGTGCGTTGAGCGAGAGCTTGATGATGGAAGTAGCGGGATCGGCAGTGGTGGTGATCGATTTCCGTCCGGGTGACATCAAAACCGGATTTAATCACGTGATGGCCGAAAAGGCCGCCGCGGTGATCGCCAAATCTTCCGACCCGAACGTGGCCTCAGCTTGGCGGGCATTGGAGCAGCATATCCAGGATGCGCCGCCCGCCGAAGTTGCGGCGCAATCGATGTGGCGGGCGGTGCAGCGTCGTCGATCCGGTATCGTCCGGTGTGGCGGATTCTTTCAGGCTCGACTTGCTCCCGTATTGATTCGCCTGATACCCGACAGATTAGCGCGGACCATCCGTTGGCGTTATTTCGGAATAAAATAAGGTGGATAAAAAGCTACGGATTCTCGTTTTAACTTCCAGCACCGGGGGAGGGCATGATGCCCGCGCGCAAGCTTTTGCGCAGTGGTGTTTTGTGCGGTATCGGCACAGCGTCGATGTGCGCATCGAGCAAATGTTGGAGAAGTCTTCGGTGGTGAATCGATCGGGAGTGCGACTCTACAACTGGATCCAGATGCGCCTGCCGTTCTTACATAATTTCTTTTACGCGACGGTGGAGCTCCTGAGCTTCATCAACCGATCGGGCGTGACGATCGGCCGCGCCTACTACCGCGAAGTGCTAGAGGACTACCGCCCTCATCTCGTGTTGAGTGTGCATGACTGCCTCAACCGCGGATACTTCCAGTTTGCCCGCAAGATTTTGGGCGCCGATCAGGTGAGGTGTGCCACGTATTGCGGCGAGTTTTCGGGCGGATGGGGCTACAGTCGTAACTGGATTGAGCCCACCGTTGATATGTTCATCTCCCGCACTCCGACGGCGCGCGACTACGCGATTAAGTGTGGCATGCCGGAAGCTAAAACCCGGGTGCGCGGCCATTTGATGCGCCCGCAATCTATGCTCGAAACGCTGAGCGAGCAGGAGCGCACGCGTTTCCGGGAGCGTGAACTGGGGCTCAAACCGGATCGCTTCACGGTCTTCCTCGCGACGGGCGGTAACGGCGCCAACAACCACTTCGCATTATTGCCAGCCTTGTTGAAGCACACCGATCGACTCCAGGTCATCGCCATTTGTGGGCACAATAACGAGACCTACAACAAACTGATGCATTGGCGCGCGAACCATCCGGAATTGCTCCTCTTTGTGGACGGCTACACCGATGAGATGCACCTCTTGGTCCAAGTAAGTGATGTGATCGTCACGCGGGGCGGCACTACCACGTGCGCTAAGGCGCTGCACTATGGCTGCCCCATCGTATTCAATGGCTTCGGCGGAATCATGCCTCAGGAAAAGCTGACGTGGAAATTTTTCCGCAACGGCGCCCGCTCCCAGAAGGTCGAACACGGACCTGATTTTACCCAATTGATTGACGAGTGGATGGCCGATTTCACGGTTTACGAGGATTACCGAAAGGCCTTTGCGGATATGCAATATCCCGATGATCAGACTGAGCTGATCGAGGATCTGATCGGCTTAGCGCAAGAGGTAGCGGCGGTGCCGCTCACGAAGCTGCCGTTTCCGCCGCTGAAATCTGGCGCCGCATAACTTCGCTAGTAAGCGCTTGGCCCGGTTCGACTGGGTCGTCAGCGTGCTCGTGGTGCGCTCCGGATCTCCTCGCATAGCTTATCTTTTTACGACGTTCCCGCAGCCGACGGAAACGTTTCTGCAACGCGAAGTGACCGCGATGATCGGGCAGGGCTTCGAAGTTGAAATGTATTCCCTGTTCGGGGGAGGCGGGACCTTCGCCGGCCGTAGCGTTACCAAGTTTTCCATGTGGCGATTGATCGAGCTGATCTGGATCATTCCGTGGGTGGCGGTATCGCGGTGGGATGTTTTCGGGATCCTGTGGCATGGGCTTTGGACCCGTCGTGCTCCCGGATGGCTGAATTTTTGGGAGAACATGTTGGGCGCGGGGTTTGCCGGGGTGTTTTATCCGAGCTTTCGGCGAAATCCACCCGACTGGATTCATGCGGCTTGGTCGGGGGCTCCGGCTACGGCGGCTTGGATTCTGAATCGACTGAACCGCCAGCCCTACAGCGCGGCGGCTCACGCCTACGATATTTACGAACACGGCGGGGATTGGTGGCTGCTGGAAAAGCTCGCCGATGCGCGGTTCATCCACACGTCGACTGCCATGGGCGAAACCAGTTTGATTGAGAAAGGAGTAGATGCCGCGAAAATCCACCTGATCCGACGTGGCATGGAGGACTTCCCTCCCTGTCGTCCGCTCCGGGCTGATCGAAGCCATCTGAATCTAGTTTGTATTGCCCGCTTAGTGGCGAAAAAGGGACTCGATCATCAGCTCGAAACTTACGGCGTGCTACGCGATCAGGGCGTCAATTTCACGGCCCACATCATCGGCGAGGGACCGGAGCGGAGGCGGCTAGAGCGGCAGCTGGTGAAATTAAATCTCGGGGATCGGGTGCACCTGACCGGTCACCTAGACCAAGCCGAGGTATGGCAGCACCTCGGGGCCGCCGATGCGCTGTTACACACCGGAGTGATCGCGCCCAGCGGTGATCGGGATGGTCTGCCCAATGTTATTCCGGAGGCGATGATCGCGGGGGTTTTGGTATTAACCTCGCCCCACGCGGCGACCACCGAGGCGATTTCGGATGGGCAAACGGGTTGGGTGCTTCCGGTCGGTCAACCGGAGTTGTGGGCGAGTCGCCTAAGTGCGCTGCAAGGCGCTACCGATGAAATAGATCAGGTTCGCCAAGCGGCCCGAGCGTGGGTGGAAGCAAACTACAACGGCGCGAGGAACGCCGCGCGGCTATCGAGCCTCTTTGCCAAGGAAATCTCCTCATGATCTACTTCGACGTCACTAGATCGAGTAAGTCGCGTCACGCTTCAGGATTGATGCGGGTGAATCGACGCTTAGCTGAAGAGCTGGGTCAAAAGATCACGCCGGTGGTTTGGGGGCAGTGGGATCCGAGCGAGGTCAATGCCGACGATTGGTATCTTACGACGGAGGTGTTCGATGTGGAAAAGCGAAAGGGGTTTGAGCGGTTCTTACACGAGAAGCCGTGTCGTCTGGCCGCACTCTTTCCTGACGCGATCCCGTTACAGCATCCCCGGATCACGTGGCCGCATTCAGTCGCCCGGCACCCGCAATACATGCACGCGCTTTCGCTTTTTGAGCAGGTCTTCGCGATTTCTGCCGCGGTCAAAATTGACTTGGAAGGTTTCTGGCGCTGGCAGGGTAACCCGACTGCTACGCCGGTGTCCGTCCTGCCTCTAGGGGCCGACTTCGATGGTTCTTCTCGCTGGCCGGAACGGGAGGCCAGCCCGAGTCCGTCGCTGTTGTGTGTCGGGATTGTAGAGCCGCGAAAGAACCAGGATTTTCTGCTGGAAGTAGCCCAAACGCTATGGGCCGACGGCGTGGACTTTGAACTCAATATCGTGGGCCGAGTGAATCCTCATTTTGGGGCACCGATTGCGAAAAAGATGCGTGAGATCTCGGCGGGCAATTCGCGGTTATTGTTTCATGAAGCCGCCGCAGATGAGAAATTTGCGCAGCTGTTGAGCGAGACGAGAGCGGTGGTCTTTCCCACGATTGCCGAGGGCTGTGGTTTGCCGGTGCTGGAGTCGCTTTGGCGCGGCTTGCCTTGTGTCTGCTCCGATCTGCCGGTGCTGCGCGAAAATACTGATCAAGGCGGCTGCGTCAGTCTGCCGGTCAACGATTTACCGGCGTGGCGAGACGGATTGAGACGTATCCTACAAGATGATGCGCACTGGCAGAAACTCGCTCACAACGCGGCGTCGCGATCCCTGCCTACCTGGCGCGAGTCCGCTGACGTCATCGTTGAGTCGTTGCTCGGTTAGGACGGTCGCCGTCCTGATCTAGCGAAACGCTTACAGCTTTTTCGCGGCGTAAGCCATGGCCTCGCCGATGCGGTCGATTTGGTCGTCGGTGTGCAGGGCCGAAATAGCGGTGCGAATCAAGTCTTTGCCGGGGGGGACAGCCGGGGCGATCGACATGACAGTAAAAATTCCTTTTTCGAGCAGAGCCTGCCAGAACCGGTAGACCGCTTCGCGCGAACCTAGCACGATCGGCACGGCCGGTGTTTCGCTGCCCCAAATATCCAAGCCGAGCGACTTGAGGATGTCGGTATAACGCTTGGTGTTGCGCCACAGTTGCTCGTGATGCTCCGGTTCGAGCTGCATGATATCGAGCGCAGCGGAAGCCACCGCAATTTGAGCGGGCGGGGCGGCTGCGCTAAAAATAGTCTGTTTTGAATTGGTGCGTAGGTATTCGATGACTTGGCTCGAGCCGGCCACAAATCCACCGGTGCTGGCCAACGATTTGGACATACTGCCACAGATGATATCGACCTGATCATTCAACCCATAGTGGTCAACCGTGCCGCGACCTTGTCGGCCGAGGACTCCGAAGCCATGCGCATCGTCCACGACACTGAAGCAGCCATATTCCTCGCCAATCCCGATCAATTCGGGCATCTGCGCGATATGGCCTTCCATCGAATAAACCCCCTCGATCACGAGCATCTTCGCGCGGCGGGAATCGACGGTAGAGATGATGTCGCGGAGATCGGTGGGGTTGTTGTGCGAGAAGCGTTCGACGGTCGCCATAGACAAGCGCACGCCATCCAAGAGGCAGGAATGGATGTTTTTATCGG
>Ga0075109_1000300_pt1 | contig 34326 bp, 28 predicted proteins | sample AntAceMetag02UKD_FD_69798 | JGI IMG/M metagenome (GOLD analysis project Ga0075109, IMG submission 69798) | Saline lake microbial communities from Ace Lake, Antarctica - Antarctic Ace Lake Metagenome 02UKD | ecosystem: Environmental > Aquatic > Non-marine Saline and Alkaline > Saline | place...
AATCAGACGGTCGGTCAGGTCCAGTTGCGCGACCGAGATATTCGTGTCGCGCTCTGCGCTGGCGCGGGTCACGCGACCCTTGAGGTATCCATCAATTCGCCCAGTCGCAAAGCCCTCAAAGCGGATTGTCTGTCCCAACAGTTCTGGATTGGCCAGGACCATATTGCGCAGTCGTGCAGGTGTATCGCGCGAGATGAAGGCTGCGATTTCGCGATCATCAACACCCTCGGTCGAAATCCCGCGCTCTTCCAGATAGCCGATCAACTCCTGGTTCAACAGGTTGGTGTAACCGATGGTTGTCACGCGCATCATCTCGTCCCGTGCGCGATTACCTTGCGGGTCCAGCCGTTCGGCATCCAATGTCACGGGGAAGGTGAATGTGGCCTGTTTGAAGGCCGATACGCCATCGGAGAAAATGGTCCACAGCATGATTGCAAGAACCGACAAGCTGACAGAAATGGCCGCAATACCGTAGTATTTGAACCGCGTTTCGGCAGCGTTACGCTTTTTGACCAGTGCAGATTGCGTCAAGAGCGAGCTGCTCTTGCGGGTCGGGTTTGCTGCGGGGGCATTGGCTGAAGTAAAATCGGTCATTCGTATTGCTCCCGGTATTTCCGCACGACCCAAAGGGCGAAGATATTCAGACACAAGGTGATCACGAAAAGGCTCATCCCAAGCGCAAAGGCCACCAGTGTCTCGGGCGAGTTGAACTCGGTGTCACCTGTCAACTGGCTGACGATCTTCACGGTGATGGTGGTCATCGCCTGGAACGGGTTCAGATCCAGCCGTGCTGCCGCCCCTGCCCCCATGACCACGATCATTGTCTCGCCTATGGCGCGGCTTGCAGCCAGCAGGATGGCGCCTACCACACCGGGCAAGGCGGCTGGCAGGATGACCTGTCGCACGGTTTCAGATTTGGTGGCGCCCAGCCCGTAAGACCCGTCGCGCAGCGATTGCGGAACCGCATTGATGATGTCGTCGGCCAGCGACGAGATAAACGGTATGTTCAGAACCCCGATCACAAGCCCTGCGGTCATGACCGAAGAACCAGAGGTGCCCAGACCTGTGGGCTGCGCGATCCAGTCACGGATGAACGGACCCACCGTGACCAGCGCGAACAGACCGAACACAACTGTCGGAATACCCGCAATAATCTCGATCAGGGGTTTCACGACAGAGCGCACACGCGGGCTGGCATATTCCGCCAGATAGATGGCTGTGAAAAGGCCGGTCGGCACCGCGACGATCATCGCGACAAAGCTGATATATAGCGTGCCCCAGAGCAACGGCAGCAAACCCAGTTGGCTGTTGCCCTGAAAGTTCGACTGCCATGTCAGGCCAAAGACGAAATCCCACAACGGATACATGGATGAAAAACGGATCGTCTCGGACAGCATCGACACAACAATGCCGATTGTCGTCAGGATCGCGATGGTCGAGGCCAGCATCAGCACGCCCAGCATCACTGTCTCGACCCGGTTGCGCGCGCGGAAGGCACGGTTGGTGATCCGCAAAGCATAGGCCAGACCCGCGACCGAGGCGATCAATACCAGAATATTGCGGAGCAAAGAACCTGTTCCAGCCAAAGCCCTATAGGCCTGCGACGCCTCGAGAACCTGCGGGGTCACATCGGACCCAAGGGCAACGCCCACGCCTGCAAGAACGTCGCGGACCGAAGCGTCACCGCCGGTGCGGATATCGATCGCCTCGTCGCCACTCAGCGCACCGCGCGAGACGGCTATATCAAGCCCCTCAGCCACACGCCGGACATCTGCCATGATCAGGATACGCTGACTGCTATTTTCGAATTCAGCGGCAGGAAAGAACCCCGACAGCCGCTGCTCGATCACCATGGGCTGCGCGATCAGCCAAATCACCAGAACGGCCAAAGCTGGCAAAGCCGCCATGATCGCGCCGTGCCAGCCATAATAATTCGGAAGTGAATGAAGATCGCGTGTATTTCCCTGTGCCGAGGCAATCGCGCGTCCGCGTCCCAGAACATACCCTGCGATGGTCAATACGCCCAGAACGGTCAGAAGAAGAAAAAGGGACATGCTTGTTCCTTAGCACTAAGCGCCGAAGGTGACCGGCCCCGGAAATGAAATCCGTGGACCAGCCGTTCAGTCAGATCAGTTCAACGGACCCATCGGGGTACGGTTGGCGACCATTTCCTGTGTCGCTGCCAGCTCGGGGTCGGACACCAGACCATACTGTGCCAGCGGACCGTCTGGGCCTGCCATGTCATCGGACACGAAGAAGTCGATGTATTCCTGCAGGCCGGGGATCACGTCCAGATGTGCTGCTTTCACGTAGAAAAACAGCGGACGCGACACGGGGTATTCACCCGAAGCGATGGATTCGGTCGACGGTACGATGCCACCCATTGTGCCGACGCGCAGTTTGTCGGTGTTGTTCTGGTAGAAGGACAAACCGAACACGCCGATGGCGTTCTTGTCATTCTCCAGACGCTGCAGCGTCTCGGTGTAGTCGCCGTCGATGTCCACGTTGCGGCCATCTGTACGCAACGTGGTGCAAGCACCGTTGGCAGCGCGGGATTTTGCCCGGTCGTCGTCGCCCGTGGCCACTGCGAGGAACAGGTCATATGCGCCTGTGTCCTTGCAGCCAGCGATGATCACACGCTCGTCAAACACTTCACGTGTGCCGTGCTTGGTGCCGGGCGACAGAACCAGAATGTCCTGCGCGGGCAGCTCGGCGTTGAAATCCGCCCACTGTGTGAAGGTGTTCGGAACGATCGCACCGTCAACGGCAACCTGACCAGCGACAGAGTTATAGATATCCGCAGGTGTGAAGGCGAATGCGGGGCCGTTCACGTCCGAGGCAAATACAATGCCGTCATAGCCGAAACGGACTTCCATCACATCGGTCACACCGTTTGCGGCGCAGGCATCAAGGTCTTTTTGCGTGATGCGCGAGGAGGAGTTGGCGATATCCACAGTGTTTGTGCCGACACCTACGCACATTTTTGCGCGGCCAGCACCCGAACCACCACCTTCAACGACGGGTGTCGGGAAATCGAAATTCTCGCCAAAGGCTTCCGCAACGATCGTGGAATACGGCAGCACAGTGGACGAGCCGGTTACCTGGACGTTATCGCGGGCCGCGGCAGCGGTGGCCGATACGGCGGCCATGGCAATGGCCGAGACGGCCAGTTTTGCAAAGGACATAAGATGTCTCCTGTTTGCGGTTTACACCGGCCTACGAAACTGCGGGCCGTAAGCCTTCTTCTAAAGTCCCGACGCAATGCTTTTGTGACGTCTATGTAACAGTTTCATGACGGCCGGCAGATATGCTCAAAAAATGCCTGCGCACGGGTCTGCTTTGCCGCGCTTTTTTCGTGCAGACGTCAATTTTTCATGAGATTCCGCAGGATGGCGGTTCCAGCTACAGGCTGACCGGCAGGCTGACGCTGAAGGTACTGCCCTGCCCCGCTGTGCTGTCGATTCGCAGCCGCCCGCGATGGCGGTTGACGATATGTTTTACAATCGCCAGCCCCAGCCCCGTGCCTCCCATCTCGCGCGAACGGTGGCTGTCGACGCGGTAGAACCGCTCGGTCAGGCGCGGAATGTGGATCTCGTCGATCCCCGGCCCGTTGTCGCGCACCTCGACGCGCACCGCATCCGTGCGCAGGGCAAGATCGCGTTCAGGGCCACGCAGGACGATGGTGACAATGCCGGGGCGGCCCCCGTATTTGATCGCGTTCTCGATCAGGTTGGTAAAAACCTGCCGCAACTGGTCGGGATCGCCCGCCACCATCACCGGACCCTCGCCCAGTTCGGTGCGCATTGTTGTGCCAGACCGCTCTGCCACGGGGGCAAGGTTGCGCTGGCACGACAACAGCAGATCGCGCAGGTCCAACGGCGTGTCGGGGCGCATCCGCTCCATTTCCTCGACCTGACTCAGCGACAGCAGGTCGCGCACAAGACGGTTCATCCGCTGCGCTTCGGTGTCCATGATCGCCAGAAAACGGACGCGCGCCACAGGATCATCCCGCGCCGGGCCTTGCAGGGTCTCGATAAAACCCATCAGGGCCGTCAGGGGGGTCCGCAGTTCGTGGCTGACATTGGCCACGAAATCGCGGCGCATCTGGCCGATCTGTTCCTGATTGGTCACATCCTCGAAGCTGATCAGCACACCTGTTGCGGGGCCGGCTTCGACATAGGCGCAATGCGCGCGGTAGATCACATCCTGCGCCGCTTCCTTGGTCAGATAACGGGCTGTCTTGGGCTCTCGCTCGGCACGACATTCCGCCACAGCCTCCAGCACCGAAGGTTGCCGGATCGCAGTGATGAACGGGCGCGCCTCGGCCTGACCGAACAGCGCCTCGGCCCGCGCGTTCAAGCCCGCGATCCTGTCTCCCTCGTCCAGAAACAGCGCTGGCAAGGGCACAGCCGCCAGCAGGGTACGGATCGCGGTATCGGGCATCGTGTCAGCCTGCCTCGTAAGATGCGGCAACGGCGGCGGTGAAGACGGCCAGCAGCGCGTCGATCTCCTCCAGCCCGACCGAGACCCGAAAGAACCCCTCGCTCATGCCAAGCGCTTCGCGCTCGGCGGCAGGTAGCGCGCGATGCGATGAACTGGCCGGATGCGACAGCGTGGTGCCGACATCGCCCAAGGTGGGCGCAAAGGCCAGACCGTCCGCCGCGCGGGTAAAGGCATTGGCCGCAGCGCGCCCGCCGTCCAGCTCAAAACTGACCATGTTGCAGCCGCGCGTGCCCAGCAATTGGCCCGCCCTTGCACGGTCGGGATGATCGGCGCGCATCGGGTAAAGCACGCGTTTGACGCCCGCCAACCCTGCCAGATGGTCGGCCAGCGCCACGGCGTTGGCCTCGGCCCTGTCAAAGCGCAGGTTGAAGGTCGCCAAGCCCCGCTCGGCCAGCCAGCAATCAAAGGGACTGGCGGTCAGGCCGGTGGTTACGGCGAAATCATAGATCGCCTTCTGGTGGACCGGATCGGCGGCGCAGGCATAGCCCAGCGTCACGTCCGAATGACCCGCCAGCAGTTTTGTCACCGAATGGATCACGATATCCGCGCCTGCATCGAAGGGGCGATACGCGCGCGGTGTGGTGAATGTATTGTCCACCGCCAGCAGGATGCCGCGTGATGTGCACAGCTTTGCCAGCCCCTCGATATCGGCCACGCGCAGCGTCGGGTTTGACACCACCTCGACAAGGATCATCCTTGTCTCGGGGCGCAGCGCCGCCTCCATCGCGGCCACATCGGTCGGATCGGCCAGGCTTGTCATGATGCCCAGACGCGGCAGGTCCTGCTTCATCAGCCGCAAGGATCGCCCATATAGCTGGTCGCCCCCCAGCACATGATCGCCCGCCTTCAGCAGGCCCAGCATCACCGCCGTGACTGCCGACATGCCCGAGGATGTCACAATCCCGCCTGTCCCGCCTTCCAGCAGGTCGATCCGCTGCGCCAGCACATCGGCGTTGGGATGGCCTTCGCGGGCATAGGTGTAGCCTTTCGTGCGGCCCTCGTACTGCGCGTCCAGATCGTCCGGCGTGTCCGAGGCATAAACGACCGAGGGACTCAGCGGTGTCACCACAGGGCGGCTGATGCTGTCGGGCAGTGGCACGGGGCGGATCAGCGATCCTTTCGAGTTCTTCATGATGTGTCTTTCCTGTTGCTGCGCCAGAAGTGGCACAGGCCCGCGCCCGCGGCAAGCGGCCGCCGTTGCCTTGCGCGCCCGTTTCTTCTTGCGTCAAATATCCCCGCGCGGAGCGCTTCTGCCCGCGAAACTCAGAGCGCCGTCAGACCTTTGGCGAAACGGCGCATATTCATCTGATATCCCAGCGCCGAGCGGCGCAGCCCTTCGATCGCGGCCTCGTCCAGTTGGCGCACCACCTTGCCCGGCGCGCCCATGACCAGCGATCCGTCGGGGATCTCCTTGCCTTCCGTAATCAGCGCTCCGGCCCCGATCAGGCAGTTCTTGCCGATTTTCGCGCCATTGAGGATCGTGGCCCCCATCCCGATCAGGCTGTTATCGCCGATGGTGCAGCCATGCAGCATAGCCTTATGCCCGATGGTGCAGCCCTGCCCCACGACCAGCGGATAGCCGATGTCGGTGTGCATCACGGTGTTCTCCTGCACATTGCTGCCCGCGCCGATATGGATCACCTCGTTATCGCCGCGCAATGTCGCGCCGAACCAGACCGAGGTGCCGCTGTCCAGCACGACATTGCCGATCACATTGGCATCGGGGGCAACCCAGAAGTCACCGTTTGCGGGCAGTTGCGGCGCGTGGCCGTCAAGGGCGTATAGGGTCATGAGCGTTCCTCGAATTCCTTGTTCAGGTTGCGGACCGTATCCACCAGTCCGGGTTGTTGCGACAGGCGCAACCGTTCCGCGCTGACGATGGTTTTCAGCTTTGCGAACGTGTCATCCAGATTGTCGTTCACCAGCACGAAATCATATTCCGGCCAATGGCTGATCTCGTCGCGCGATTTGGTCATGCGGATGTCTATCACATCATCGCTGTCCTGTCCGCGCGAGCGCAGGCGGCGTTCCAGTTCCGCGATCGAGGGCGGCAGGATGAAGATCGACAGCACATGTTTGCCGAGGCTGGAATTACGGACCTGCTGGCCGCCCTGCCAGTCGATATCGAACAGAACATCCTGTCCGGCGTCGATGGCGGCGGCCACAGGGCCTTTGGGACTGCCATAGAAATTGCCGAACACCTCGGCATGTTCAAGCATGTCACCGCGCGCGACCATGCCCTCAAATGCGTCACGGCTGTGGAAATAGTATTCGCGGCCATGTTCCTCGCCCGAACGCGGGGCGCGGGTGGTGGCCGAGACCGAGAAGCGGATCGAGGGGTCCCAGTCACGCAGGCGTTGCGCCAGCGTGGATTTTCCCGCACCCGAGGGCGAGGACAGGATGATCAAAAGCCCGCGTCTTTGGTCCATAGCTGTTTGCCTCTCTGGTCGTCCAGCCCGTTCGGTATAGGGCCTTACTGAATGTTCTGGACCTGCTCGCGCATCTGGTCGATCACGGTTTTCAGGTCCAGCCCGATCCGCGTCAATGTCTTGTGTTGGGCTTTCGAGCACAGTGTATTGGCCTCGCGGTTGAATTCCTGTGTCAGGAAATCCAGCTTGCGGCCCACCGGTTCGGGGCTTTGCAACAGATCGCTGGCGGCGGCGATATGGGCGCGCAAGCGGTCCAGTTCCTCGGTCACATCGGCCTTGACCGCGATCAGCGCAAGTTCCTGCGCAACGCGTTGCGGATCGGCCCCATCGGTATTGTCCAGCACGCGGGCCAGATTGGCGCGCATTGTGGCGGCCATCTCGGCGCTGCGCGCCTCGGATGCCTGCGCGATCTGGTCCACCAATGCGGTGATCTGCGCCAGTTGCGCCGCGATCACGCTGTGCAGCGCACGCCCCTCAGTACGGCGCATATCCTCGAAATCGGCCAGCACGGTTTCGAAATCGGCCATCAGCGCCTTGAGAAGCGGGGCTGTATCGGCCTCGAGGCTGCGGGTCTCGAGCACGCCGCGTATCCCCAGAATATCGGCGGCGGTGGCCGGTGCCAGTGACAGGCCCGCCTGCATCGCCTCGGCCTCGACGCAGGCCATGGCCGCGATCACGGCGTTCAGTCCGGTGGGGCTGACGGTCAGTTCGCCCACCCCGTCCTCGCGGCTCAGACGCAGGTTCAAGGTGACATTGCCGCGCCCGATCCGGGCAGTCAGGCGGGTGCGCAATTGCGTCTCAAGCCCGTCGATCCAGTCCGGCACGCGCAATCGCAAATCCAGCCCCTTGCCGTTGACGCTGCGCAGATCCCATGACCACAGCGCCCCAAAAGCCGCCCCTTTGGCGGTGGCAAATCCGGTCATCGACTGAATCACTGGCGCATCTCCCATAAGTCACTTTTACCGTGTTGGATGATGGCCTAGCCTGTCCCGCCGCGAACGGCAAGCATCCCGGCTTGGGCATGCGCCTGCATGCACAAGTTAACCAAAGCTTGCGAATTCATGACCGTTTTTACGCAAGTGATGGCATATTAGGGAAATATTAACCCTTTAGCGCCCAGAACCACTCAAGGACCAGTTGTCATGTGTGAAGACCTGACTTTGCCCGGACCGGACCACATCAACAATGTGATCGCGATGAACCGCCACCGCCCCGACCCCCGTTTTGCCCATATCGCGCAGGTGGAAGCCTATTGGGATGCCTTGCGCGGACGTCGTCTGGTGCCGCGCCGTTCCGAGGTGGACCCGCGCGGGATCGAATCCGCACTGGAATATGCGTTCATTCTGGAACAGGTGGCACCGGGTATCGGGCGGTTGCGGATCGCGGGCGGGCATCTGGGTGATCTTCTGGGGATGGAAGTGCGCGGCATGCCTCTGAGTGCGTTTTTCCAGCCCGAGGCGCGGGATGATCTGGCGCATTGTTTGGCGCAGGTCTGTTCTGGTCCGGTAACGGCCAGACTGTCCCTGCTGGCGGAAACTGGAATCGGCAAGCCGCCGCTGGAGGCGCGTCTGCTGTTGTTGCCAATGCGCGGCGAGAACGGGGGTATCAACCGTATCCTCGGCAGTCTGGACAGCAGTGGCAGTATCGGGCGCACGCCGCGCCGCTTCACCATCACCGCGCGCCGGATGACACAGATCAGCGGCGCTGACGAGGCTGGGCTGAGCGTGATCGTCGCCTCGGGTATTGCCCCCGAAACACCGCCGCGCGGCTTTGAGGGCCGCGTTACGTCGCTGCGTGCAGCGCAGGTTCAAAACGCGCCGATCCGGCTTGGCCCGCATCTGCGGCTGGTGAAATCAGACGCCTGATCCCACGACTGCCTTTGGCAAGGGAGATATGAAAAATCCGGCAGGGATGGACCCTGCCGGATTTGTTTTGTTACGCCTAACGGGATCAGACAGCCGCAGCAGCCTGACGTTGCGCGCGCAGGCTGGACAGTTCCTCGGCCACCAGAAAGGCCAGCTCCAGCGACTGGCTTGCATTCAGGCGCGGATCGCAGGCGGTGTGGTAGCGGTCCGACAGATCCTCGTCGCTGACCGCGCGCAAACCACCGGTGCATTCGGTTACATCCTCGCCGGTCATCTCGAAATGCACGCCACCGGGGATGGTGCCCTCGGACTTGTGCACGGCAAAGAACTCGCGCACCTCGCGCAGCACGGCGTCAAAGGGACGGGTCTTGTAGCCGCTTGACGATTTGATCGTGTTGCCATGCATCGGATCGCAAACCCACAGGACATTCGCCCCCTCGTCGCGCACGGTCTTGATCAGGCGCGGCAGATGTTCGGCCACTTTGCCCGCGCCGAAACGCGCGATCAGGGTCAGCCGCCCTGCCTCGTTCTTGGGGTTCAGCTTGGCCATCAGGATCTTGAGATCGTCCGGCGTCATGGACGGCCCGCATTTCAGCCCGATCGGGTTCAGCACCCCACGGCAATATTCGACATGCGCGCCATCGGGCTGCCGGGTGCGGTCACCGATCCAGACCATATGGCCCGAACCTGCCAGCCATTTGCCCGATGTTGTATCAAGCCGCGTCAGCGCCTCTTCATATTCCAGCAACAAAGCCTCGTGACTGGTGTAGAAATCGACCGTTTGCAGCGTATGCGCCTGCTTGCTATCGATACCCGCCGCCTTGATGAAATCCAGCGTGTCACTGATCCGGTTGGCCATATCGCGGTAGCGCGCGGCGTTGTCGCCCTCGGTAAAGCCCAGTGTCCAGCTATGGACCTGATGCACATCGGCATAACCGCCTGTGGAAAAGGCGCGCAGCAGGTTCAGGGTGGCGGCCGCTTGCAGATAGGCCTGCAACATGCGTTGCGGATCGGGCTGGCGCGCATCCGGTGTTGCGGCCAGATCGTTGATGATGTCGCCGCGATACGAAGGCAGTTCTACGCCATCGATCACCTCGGTCGGGGCAGAGCGCGGCTTGGCAAATTGTCCCGCCATGCGGCCCACCTTGACCACCGGCACCTTGGCACCGTAAGTCAGCACCATCGCCATTTGCAGCATCACCTTGAACGTGTCGCGGATCGCATTGGCGCTGAACTGCTCGAAACTTTCGGCGCAATCACCGCCCTGCAACAAGAACGCCTCGCCGCGCGATGCCTCGCCCAAAGCGGCCTTCAGCTTGCGCGCTTCACCCGCAAAGACCAAAGGCGGATACTTCGACAATTGCGCCTCGACCGCGCCAAGGCTGGCGGCGTTCGTATAGTCGGGCATTTGAACCCTTGGGCGTGCCCGCCAATCGGTTTTCTGCCACTCGCTCATGTCCATATCTCCGCAAATATGCTTCTGTCGCGCCTTCTATACAAAAGCCGCGCCCGGCATGCCATAACGGATTTTTAAGGCGCAACATATCTGCGACGTGAAAGCGTCGCGAATTGGCGCGTTTGCGCCTCAGAACGCCGCTGCGGCCCTTGATGCGGGTTCCTAAACCTGATCAATTACGCCACAACCTCGTTGGAGCATCCCACCCATGTCGTCGTCCCGCCTGATGGCTAAAGATCCTGCCGCTGCCGCGGTGCCGCGGCGGTTCGTGTTTGTGCTTTTGGACAATTTCACGCTGCTCAGTTTTTCCTCGGCGCTGGAAAGCCTGCGGATCGCCAACCGTATGCTGGAGCGCAAGGCCTACAGCTGGTTGCTGATCGGTGAAGGCGGACCGCAAATCCGTTGTTCGGCGGGCGTGGAATTTCAGGTTGATGCCGACCTGATCGAACTGGGACGCGATGATGTCGTCGTGGTTTGCGGCGGTGTCGATGTTCAGCGGGCCACCACGAAACGGGTGATCTCGTGGCTGCGCCGCGAAGCGCGCAAGGGCATGTTGTTGGGTGGGCTGTGCACGGCCAGCTATGCGCTGGCCAAGGCGGGATTGCTGGATGGCAAGCGTGCGACGATCCATTGGGAAAATCAGGACAGCTTTGCCGAAGAGTTCGAAGACGTCGATCTGACCAAATCGGTCTTTGTGGTGGATGGAAACAGGTTCAGCACGGCTGGCGGAATTTCATCCATCGACCTGATGCTCAAGCTGATCGCGGATGACCATGGTGAGGATGTTGCCAATCTTGTGGCAGACCAGTTCATCTATTCTTCGATCCGTACCGATCAGGACACGCAGCGCCTGTCGGTGCCAACCCGAATCGGAGTGCGTCATCCGAAACTCAGCCGCGTGATTCAAATGATGGAAAGCCATATCGAGGAACCGATCAGCCCGTCGATACTGGCGCGTGACGTCGGCATGTCGACACGACAGCTTGAGCGGTTGTTCCGCCGTTACCTGAGCCGCAGTCCCAAGCGCTATTATATGGAATTGCGGTTGCAAAAGGCGCGCAACCTGCTGATGCAAACGGATATGAGCGTGATCAACGTGGCGCTGGCCTGCGGTTTCGCCTCGCCCTCGCATTTCTCGAAATGCTACCGCGCGCATTACGACACCACGCCCTACCGCGAACGCGGCAGTCACGCGACACGGTTGTCGATCTGACACCGGATCAACGGGCGGCACGCTGTCCCGCTTTGGCGGTTCATGTCGACACACATCAATCTGCTGGAACCATCCGGTAAACCGTGCCGCGGGCTTCCGAGATGAACCAGATCGACCCGTCCGGCGCTTGCCGGACATCGCGCACGCGGGCAGTTTCGGGGCCTTTGATCTGTTCGATCTCTGTCAGCGGGTTGCCACCCAGCCGCGCGATATAGTCGAATTTCAACGACCCCACGAACATCTGCCCCTGCCAGTCAGGCCACAGATCGCCGGTATAGATCGCCATCCCTGACGGGGCCATGGACGGGTCCCAGTAGAGCCTTGGTTGCTCCATCCCCTCGCGCTGCGTGCCTTCACCGATTTTTCTGCCCGAATAGTGCCTGCCATAGGAAATCACGGGCCAGCCGTAATTTGCGGCCCGCTGCACGATGTTCACCTCGTCGCCCCCGCGCGCGCCATGTTCGTTCAGCCACAGGTTGCCTTGCGCGTCCAGCGTTGCGCCCTGCGCGTTGCGGTGACCGTAAGACCAGATTTCCGGCAAGGCACCCGACCGGTCCACGAACGGATTGTCGCTTGGCACCGATCCGTCACGGTTCAGCCGGATCACCGCACCATTGTGGCGGCCCAGATCCTGTGCGCTGTCATCGTCGCCACGATCCCCGATGGTCAGAAACAGCATGCCATCGTGCCCTTCCACGATGCGACCGCCGAAATGTCGCCCGCCAGATGATCCGGGGGCCATCTCGAACAACAGACGGACATCTTGCGCACGCGTGCGATCATCCGACAGGCGCGCCACGGCCAGCGCGGTGCCTTCGGCCCTGCCTTGCGGTTTGGAGAAGCTGAAGAACACCTCGTTGCTTTGGTCGAAGTCGCGCGGGATCATCAGATCAAGCAGACCACCCTGCCCGCCCACGCGCATCTGTGGCAGTCCTGCGATCTGCTGGCGCTGCCCGTCAGCCGCAACATGCCACAACCGGCCCTCACGTTCAGTCACCAGAAAGCTGCCATCCGGCAGAAACCCGACCGACCACGGCGTGTCGAACCCTTCGGCCATCGGCGTGACAGCAAGTGCCCCATCGCGGCTATCCAGCGCCATGGCAGGCCCGCTTGCGGCCCATGGTCCCGCGCACAGGGCCAGCAGGGTTGTGATCATCATCGCACGGCGCATCGGCGTCCTCCTTGAAAACATGGTCAGGACACTAGCATGCCCGACCTGTCTGCGAAGTGGCACAAGGCATCACAAAATGTCGCATTGCGGTGATCGCTGGCCCCGTATTGCACTTTTCTTTTTTGTAAAGTGAACTATGGGCGCTGACTGCTCGGGCGTGACCGGTGCGATCTTGCAAAACGTCGCGCGCGCCAATGGCGTTGTGATGATCTCGCCCTCGGCCACCTCGCCCGGTCTGTCGACCGCTGAAGACGACGGGCTGTTCTTCCGCACAGCACCCTCTGATGCGCGTCAGGGCGTTGTGATGACCCAGAACATCATGGATCGCGGGTTCAAGACTGTGGCACTGACCTACACCAACAACGACTACGGCAAAGGTCTGGCCGATGCATTTGCCGCAGCCTTCACCGAAGCGGGCGGCACCGTGACCATCAACTCCAGCCATGAAGACGGCAAAGCCGACTATTCCTCGGAAGTTGCGGCACTGGCCTCGGCCGGTGGCGAGGTTCTGGTTGTGGCCGGTTATACCGATCAGGGCGGCAAGGGTATCATTCAGGCAAGCCTTGATTCCGGTGCGTTTGACACCTTCGTTCTGCCCGACGGCATGGTTGGCCAGCAGCTGGTCGATGATATCGGCGATGGCCTGACAGGGTCGTTCGGCCAGTATCCCGGCACCGACAGCGCGGGCGCTGAACTGTTCCAGGGTCTGGCAACAGCGGCCGGTTTTGACGGAACGTCGGCTTTTGCACCTGAAAGCTATGATGCTGCGGCGCTGATCCTGCTGGCGATGGAAGCGGCGAAATCAACCGCATCTGCCGATTTCAAGGATCACGTGATGAATGTCGCCAACGCTCCAGGCGAGGAGATCTTCCCCGGCGAACTGGCCAAGGCGATTGAAATCCTGAAAGCTGGTGGCGAAATCGATTATGTCGGCGCCACGGCTGTGGAACTGATCGGACCCGGTGAATCCGCTGGCAACTACCGCGAGATCGAGATCAAGGACGGCAAGATCGAGACCGTGAACTTCCGGTGATCTGACCTGACGTAAACGCGCGGCGCGGGGGCTTCCTCCGCGCCGTTTGCATAAGATAAAGGCACGCAACCAAAACAGTGCCGGGGGAAAAGGTATGATAAAAGTCGACAACGTCGTGAAGACGTTTGGCGGGTTCCGTGCCGTTGACGGGGCCTCGCTTGAAATCCGCCAAGGTGCGATCACCGGATTGATCGGTCCGAACGGGGCCGGAAAAACCACGCTTTTCAATGTGATCGCGGGCGTGTTGTCCCCCACATCGGGCAAAGTGACAATGATGGGCGAGGATATCACCGGCCTGCCGCCGCATGAATTGTTCCACAAGGGCCTGTTGCGGACCTTCCAGATCGCGCATGAATTCGGCTCGATGACCTGCCGCGAGAACCTGATGATGGTGCCGGGTGACCAATCGGGCGAAAGCCTGTGGAACACATGGTTCGGGCGTCGTCGCATCGCGGATGAGGAACGCGCCCTGCGCGCCAAGGCGGACGAGGTGCTGGAATTCCTGACTATCGGCCATCTGGCCGAGCAGAAGGCCAGCCAGATATCGGGCGGTCAGAAAAAGCTGCTGGAACTGGGCCGCACCATGATGGTGGATGTCAAAATCGTGTTTCTGGACGAGGTCGGCGCGGGCGTGAACCGCACGCTGCTGAACACTATCGGCGACGCGATCATCCAGTTGAACAAGGAACGCGGCTATACGTTCGTCGTGATCGAGCATGACATGGATTTCATCGGGCGGCTTTGCGATCCGGTGATCTGTATGGCCGAGGGCAAGGTGCTGGCACAAGGGACGCTGGCCGAGATCAAGGCCAATGAACAGGTGATCGAGGCCTATCTGGGTACAGGTCTGAAGAACAAGGACAAGGTGGGCGCATGACCAACGGCAACCCCTATCAGGATGATCGCGGCAACAAGGACCGCTCGATCACCAACCCTGCCGGTCAGGGTTCGCCCATGCCGCGCAGCAAAAGCGGCAAGGTGACCTCTGCCCCCGGTGGCCCCTTTCTGATCGGCGAGGCGATGACCGGCGGCTATGGCAAGGGCCCCGATATCCTGCATGAATGCACGATCGCGGTGGAACGGGGCGAAATCGCCGTGATCGTCGGTCCCAACGGGGCGGGCAAATCCACAGCGATGAAGGCTGTTTTCGGGATGCTGGATGTCCGTTCCGGCCGTGTGCTGCTGGACGGCGAGGATATCACCGCGCTGACCCCGCAAGACCGCGTGATCAAAGGCATGGGTTTCGTGCCGCAAACGAGCAATATCTTCACCTCGCTCACGGTCGAGGAGAACCTGGAAATGGGGGCTTTCATCCGCACCGATGATTTCCGTGATACGATGACGCAGGTTTTTGATCTGTTCCCGATCCTCAAGGAAAAGCGCCGCCAGCCTGCGGGCGAATTGTCTGGCGGACAGCGCCAGCAAGTGGCCGTGGGCCGTGCGCTGATGACCAAGCCCAAGGTTCTGATGCTGGACGAACCCACAGCAGGCGTCAGCCCCATCGTGATGGACGAATTGTTCGACCGCATCATCGAAGTGGCGCGCACCGGTATTCCGATCCTCATGGTGGAACAAAACGCGCGTCAGGCGCTCGAGATTGCCGACAAGGGCTATGTGCTTGTGCAAGGTCGCAACGCATTCACCGACACCGGCAAGGCATTGATGGCCGATCCCGAAGTCCGCAAATCATTTCTGGGGGGCTGAGGTATGGATCTTCTCAACGCAATCATCACGCTGGCGAATTTCGTCATCATCCCCGCGATTGCTTATGGCAGCCAACTGGCGCTTGGCGCGCTTGGGGTCACGCTGATCTATGGTATCTTGCGGTTCTCAAACTTTGCCCATGGCGACACGATGGCCTTTGGCACGATGGTTACCATCTTGTTTACATGGCTTTTTCAAAGCTGGGGGATCAGTCTGGGGCCATTGCCCACGGCCCTGCTGGCCCTGCCCTTGGGGATTGCGGGCTGTGCGCTGTTCGTGCTGATGACCGACCGCGCCGTGTACCGCTTTTACCGCGCGCAAAAGGCCAAGCCCGTGATCCTTGTGATCGTGTCGATGGGTGTGATGTTCATCATGAACGGCGTTGTGCGCTTCATCATCGGCCCGAATGATCATGCGTTTGGCGATGGCGAGCGGTTCATCATCTCGGCCCGCACTTTCCGCGAGATGACGGGCCTGCAAGAAGGGCTTGCGATCCGTACTTCGACGGGGATCACGGTGATCACAGCGATTATCGTGGTGGCGGTGCTGTTCTGGTTTCTGAACAAGACACGCACCGGAAAATCCATGCGCGCCTATTCTGATAACGAGGATCTGGCGCTGCTGTCTGGCATCAACCCCGAACGCGTGGTCATGGTGACATGGATCATCGTGGCAGCATTGGCGACTGTGGCGGGCACGCTGTACGGGCTGGACAAAAGCTTCAAGGCGTTCACCTATTTCCAGCTTTTGCTGCCGATCTTTGCCAGCGCCATCGTGGGCGGCCTTGGCAGCCCCGTGGGCGCGATTGCGGGCGGTTTCGTGATCGCCTTTTCCGAGGTGACGATCACCTATGCGTGGAAAAAGGTGCTGGTCTATGCCCTGCCCGATGGCATGGGACCGGACGGGCTGGTGCAGCTTTTGTCCACTGATTACAAATTTGCGGTCAGCTTCATCATCCTGCTGGTCGTTCTGCTGTTCCGCCCGACGGGCCTGTTCAAGGGGAAATCGGTATGAACGAGATGGTCAAAAACACAGGGCTTTTCGCCATTGTCGCCCTGTTGATCGTGATCACGGGGATGATGCAAAGCTGGAACACGGCGCTGCTGATCCTGAATATGGGTCTGATCAGCGCGATCATGGCCTTGGGGGTCAACCTGCAATGGGGCTTTGCGGGACTGTTCAATGTCGGTGTCATGGGCTTTGTGGCGCTTGGCGGTCTGGCGGCGGTGCTAGTGGCGATGCCGCCGACACAAGGGGCCTGGGCCGCAGGCGGCGTCGGGATCGTTGCAGGTCTGGCGATGGGGGCCGCGACCATCGTGCTGGCCGTGCTGGCCTATGGCCGGATACCCAAGGGCAATTTGCGCACCGTGGTCATGTTGGCAATCCTGATCGGCGGGTTCTTTCTTTTTCGGGCGGTTTTTGATCCGGCCGTGAATGCAGTCGAGGCGATCAATCCCGCGTCCAGCGGCAATATCGGCGGGCTGGGCTTGCCGGTGCTGATGTCATGGCCCGTCGGCGGGCTTTTGGCGGCAGGGGCGGCATGGATCATCGGGAAAACAGCCCTTGGCTTGCGCAGCGATTATCTTGCGATTGCCACGCTGGGCATCGCCGAGATCATCATCGCCGTGATGAAAAACGAGGACTGGCTGGCGCGCGGCGTCAAGAACGTGATTGGTCTGCCCCGCCCTGTGCCGCTGGAAGTTGATCTGCAACGCGATCCCGCATTCGTGGAACGCGCGGCCGGTTTCGGGATGGATGCTGTTACCGCCTCGACGATCTACGTCAAACTCGAATATGCGGCGCTGTTTGCCGTGGTTCTGGTGATCCTGCTCTGGATGGCACAAAAGGCGCTGAAATCGCCTTGGGGCCGCATGATGCGCGCGATCCGCGACAACGAGGTCGCGGCTGAAGCGATGGGCAAGGATGTGACGCGCCGCCACTTGCAGATTTTCGTGCTGGGTTCGGCCATTTGCGGCATTGCGGGCGCGATGATGACCACGCTGGATGGGCAGTTGACGCCCGGCACCTATCAGCCGCTGCGCTTTACCTTTCTGGTCTGGGTCATGGTGATCGTGGGCGGATCGGGGAACAACTTTGGCGCGGTGCTGGGCGGTTTCCTGATTTGGCTGCTGTGGGTGCAGGTCGAACCGATCGGCCTGTGGCTGATGAGCACGGTGACCTCCGGCATGTCCGACGGGGCCCTGAAAACCCACCTGATGGACAGCGCCGCACATATGCGCCTGTTCACGATGGGGGTAATCCTGCTGCTGGTGCTGCGGTTCAGCCCGCGTGGTCTGATCCCCGAGAAATGACGGGGACGACCGGCAATCAATAAAGCCCGCGCGGTGTGATCCGCGCGGGCTTTTTCATGTGGATCTGTCAGTGGGCTCAACGCCCCCGGAACAACCCGCCCATAAGACCGCGCACGATGCGGCGGCCAGTAGTGCCCTTGAGTTCCTTGATCAGGGCATTGCCGATCGCCTCGCCCAGACCTTCGGGTTCGCGGCTGCGGCTGGTCGTGCTGCGCTTGGCGGGGGTGGTCGGCTGGTAGCGGCGCGCCGCTTTGAACTCGCGCTCTTCCTCGGCGGCCTGGGCGTCCGCAGCGGCGGCCTTCTCGGCCTCTTGCGCGGCCTTGTCGGCGATACGTTTGAGCGCTTCATAGGCCGAGTAGCGGTCCAGGGGCGTCTCGTATTTGCCAAACAGCGCCGATGTGCGGATCAAGGCGGTGCGCTGGCTGTCGGTAATCGGTCCCAGTTGCGACGATGGCGGGCGGATCAGCGTGCGCTCGACAATGCCGGGGATGCCCTTGTTTTCCAGCAAGGAGGTCACAGCCTCGCCGGTGCCGACCTCGCGGATGGCGGTTTCGGTGTCAAAGGCCGGATTGCTGCGATAGGTCTGCGCGGCGCGGCGCAATTCCTGCTGGTCGCGTCCCGTAAAGGCGCGCAGCGCGTGCTGCACGCGGTTGCCCAACTGGCCAAGGATGTTTTCAGGCACATCCGCAGGGTTCTGGGTAATGAAATAGACGCCAACACCCTTGGAGCGGATCAGGCGCGCGACCTGTTCGACCTTGTCCACCAGCGCCTTGGGTGCGTCGTTGAACAGCAGATGCGCCTCGTCAAAGAAGAACACGAGCTTGGGCTTGTCCGGATTGCCCACCTCGGGCATGGTTTCGAACAGTTCCGACAACAGCCAGAGCAGGAAGGTCGCATAAAGGCGCGGGCTGTTCATCAGACGATCCGCGGCAAGGATGTTGATGACGCCGCGCCCGTCCTCGTCGCAGCGCATCAGATCATCCAGTTCCAGCGCTGGCTCGCCAAAGAAATATGTGCCGCCCTGATTTTCCAGCACCATCAGCCGCCGCTGGATCGCCCCCACCGAAGCCACCGCAATATTGCCGTAGCGCATGGATATATCGGCGCGGTTCTCGCCGATCCAGACCAGAAATGCCTGCAAATCTTTCAGATCCAGCAGCGCCATGCCCTGTTCATCGGCCAGCCGGAAGGCGATGTTCAAGATCCCCTCTTGTGCCTCGGTCAGCTCCAGCAGGCGGCTGAGCAGCAACGGGCCCATTTCAGCCACCGTGGTACGGACAGGATGACCCTGTTGGCCGAACATATCCCAAAAAGCGACCGGAAAGGCATCATAGGTGAATGTGTCCAGACCGATCGTGGCAGCGCGTTTGGTGAACGGCGCGTGCAGCTTGCCCAAAGGATCGCCCGGCAGGGCCAGCCCCGACAAATCGCCCTTCACATCGGACATGAAGACCGGCACACCCGCCGCCGAGAAGCCCTCGGCGAGGATCTGCAAGGTCACTGTCTTGCCCGTTCCTGTCGCGCCTGCGATCAACCCGTGACGGTTCGCATAGCCCAGCAACAGCCCTTGTCTGGTGCTGTAACCTTCACCACCGCCACCTACAAAAATCGCATCTTCCACTGTCTGCCCTCTCAATTATGTCCGGCGCTGTGCCATCACGTCAGCAAGCCCTGTCTGAAAATACAAACTTAACCCTTATCTGCCAGAGTGAATCCAGTCCGAAACTGCTGTTGCACGCTGATTTGGACGTTTTCCTCCCTGTCAGACTGACCGCATCCCCGGATGCGGTCTTTTTTCATGTTGGGCAGAATTGTGTTCCTTTGCCTGTTGACCGGTGATGCATTTCAAATTAGCGTCACGGCAATAACTAAGTCGGCCAGTCCGACGGGGAGCAAAAAAAATAACTTAAAAGGGGCCGTCTGGCCCCTTTTTTGTTTTTCGCCTGATGGTTGTAGATCGATCTTCATCAATCGGACAAGGCGGGTTTTCGCCCTTTAGACAGTTTGAGGTGCAAATGCGCCCTGACATCGGGCCGCTGGCATGCTAGATCGCCCGCAACAGATTTTCTCAGCAACAGGACGGGAAAGAATGCCCAAATTTCTGACACGGATGTCGATCATTGCCGCTTTTGCTATGGGGGCTCCGGCCTTTGCGCAGACCACAACGCCAGCCCCTGCCGAAACGCAACCTGCCCCGACAGAGCAGACACCGCCCGCCGACACCGGCCTTGCCATGGGCGAAACTGTACAGGACGGCCCAGCAGAGCAGACCTATATCCGCGAGGTCACAGGTGACTGGTCGCTGGAATGCCTGCGTGTGCCCGAAGGTGACGAGCCGTGCCAGATGTTCCAGACCCTGACCGATGGCGAGGGCAATCCGGTCGCCAATATGCGGCTGTTCAAATTGCCCGCAGGTGGTCAGGCTGTGGCTGGAGCACTGGTGGCCGCACCGCTCGAGACATTGCTGACCGCACAGCTGACCATCACGATCAATGGCGGACAGGCCAAGCGTTATCCGTTCTCGGTCTGCGACCAGCAGGGATGCTATGCCCGTATCGGGCTGACAGCCGAGGATATCGCCGCCTATAAGCGCGGTGCTTCGGCCACAGTGTCGCTGGTGCCCTTCGTGGCACCTGACCAGCGGGTCAGTTTGAATTTGTCGCTGACCGGTTTCACTGCCGGTTATGATCTGGTGACCGTGCCTGTCGAGTAACAGGCGCACGGCTGATCGCACGCAAAGGCCGCCCTTACGGGCGGTCTTTGTCATTCAAGCGGTCTTGTCAGATACGGCGCAGCGCCAAAACAGCGTTCAACCCACCAAAGGCGAATGCATTGCTGAGGGCGACATCGACCGATACCTCGCGCGCCTCGTTCGGGACGACATCCAGCGCGCATTCCGGGTCGAACTCCTCATAGCCGATGGTCGGGGCGATGATCCCGTCCCGCAGCGCCATGATACAGGCCAGCAGTTCGACCGCCCCTGTCGCGCCGATCAGGTGGCCATGCATCGACTTGGTGGACGAGATCATCAACTTGTCGGCATGGCGCCCGAACACATCGGCCACAGCCGCGCATTCGGTCTTGTCATTGGCCGCAGTGCCGGTGCCATGGGCATTGATATAACCCACCTTGTCCGCCGGAATGCCAGCATCGCGCAAGGCCCCTGCAATGGCCCTTGATGCGCCCTGCTTAGACGGCATGACGATATCTGCCGCATCCGACGACATGGCATAGCCTGCCACTTCTGCCATGATATCGGCCCCGCGTGCGCGGGCGTGTTCATATTCCTCGAAGACGAAAATCCCCGCCCCCTCGCCCTGCACCATGCCGTTGCGATTGGCCGAGAATGGACGGCAGGCATCGCGCGACATGACGCGCAGCCCTTCCCATGCTTTGATCCCGCCAAAGCACAGCATGGATTCCGACCCGCCGGTGATCATCGCAGGGCTCATGCCTGACCGCACCATCTGAAAGGCCTGCGCCATTGCATGGTTGGACGAAGCACAAGCGGTCGACACCGTAAAGCTTGGCCCGCGCAGATTGTATTCCATCGACACATGCGAGGCAGCGGCGTTCATCATCAGCTTTGGCACCACGAAAGGATGCACGCGGTTTTTGCCCTCCTCATAGACGGCGCGGTAATTGTCATCCCATGTGCTGACGCCACCGCCTGCCGTGCCCAGTACAACACCGGCGCGGTTGGCCAGATCGCCGCTGAATTCCAGCCCCGATTGGGTGATCGCCTCGCGCGCGGCTATCAGGGCGAATTGCGTGAAGCGGTCATAAAGGGTCATCTGCTGGCGGTTGAAATGACCTTCGGCCTCGAACCCCTTGATTTGTCCACCTATTTGGATGGACAACCGCTCGACATCACGGAATTCAAGCTGGCCTATGCCGCAGCGCCCCTCGCGCATGGCGGCCAGCGTTTCAGGTACGTTGTGGCCAAGCGCATTGATCGTGCCTGCACCTGTAATGACAACCCGCTTCAAGACTTGTCCTGCTCGGCCACCAGCTTTTCGATCCCTGCCACGATAGTGGCGACCGATGAGATATCAAAATCTGATTTTGCAGGCTCGTTGGCGTTGAAAGGGATCGTGATGTCAAAGGCTTCCTCGATCGCGAAAATGCTTTCGACTAGGCCCAGACTGTCGATGCCCAGCTCCTCAAGCGTGCTGTCCGGGGTCACGTCTGATGGTTCCAGCACAGCCTGTTCGGCGATGATGGCGATGACACGGTCCTGAATGCTCATGTGAGGCCCTTTCGATGAGATCCTGACGGTTGGTCCTCCGTGGATCTGGTGCCGATTTAGTCGCTCTTGTCCGCCTTGAAAACTGATTTCTGCAACAATGCGACATCACGGAAGAGACGCGGCAAGCGGCGCAGCGCCTTGTAGCTTTCGATGTGGTTCTCCATCTTCACCGCCGGATACCCCAGCATCACGCGGCCCGCAGGCACGTTGGACATGACCTTGGTTGCGCCGCCGGTGATCACATTGTCCCCGATGGTCAGGTTGTCGCTCAGCCCGGTTTGTCCGGCCAGTACCACGTTGTTGCCCACGACAGTCGAGCCCGCAATCCCCACCTGACCGCAAATCAGACAGTCATTACCGATCCGCACATTATGCCCGATATGCACCAAATTGTCGAATTTCACACGGTCGCCGACCTGTGTATCGCGCACGGTGCCACGGTCGATACAACTGTTTGCGCCCAGTTCCACATCATCGCCGATCCGCACCGATCCCAAGGAATGGATGCGCGCCCATGATTGCGGGGTCGCGTCGCCCTGATCGCCCAATGTCTGGCGCACACTTTCCACGCCGGATGCTTCGGGTGTGACAAATGAAAACCCGTCTGCTCCGACAACCGCACCGGGATGGGCAAAGAACCTTGCGCCGATCCTGACGCGCGCAGCCAGCCGCACGCCTTCGCGCAGGAATGCGCCCTCGCCCACGATCGCATCCGCCCCGATATAGCATTGCGGACCGATCACCGATCCGGCCCCGATCTGCGCGCGCGGGCCGATCACTGCCAGTGCCCCGATGGTGACATCCGCCCCGATCAGCGCCAATGGATCGACTACGGCGGACGGGTGAATGCCTGTGCCGAACCCCTCACCGGGGTCCATCATCGCGCTGAGGCCGGACATCGCATAGCGCGGACGGGGGGCTATGATGGCAGCCTTCAGCCCCAGGGCCTGCCAGTCTGCACCTGTCCACAGCATCGCGGCGCGGGCCTGACCCTGCGGCAGTCCTTCGGCATATTTCGGCGACATAGCAAGCGCCAGATCGTCCGGTCCTGCCAGTGCGGGTTCGGCCACGCCGGCAATCCGCAAGTCACCATCGCCAAAGACCTCTGCCCCCAGCGCCGTTGCGATCTCTTTTACCGTGTAGGTCATACTGGCCCCCGTTCCTGACGGGGCAGATTTACCCCTGAACCGCGCGCAGTTCCACCCCTGCCCGTTCCAGCGCTTCCCATATCTTTGTGTCACGACCGTAAACGTCCCGCCGATAGTTGGTCTTGCCCTTGGCTGTAGTAAAGGCGGTGCGGTAAATCAGATGCACAGGGACAGGCTCTGTCAGGTTCACGCGGGTTTGCTGACCTGAATCCAGGATACGGTTGAAAAACGTCTTCGGGTCCGCCTCCTGCCGCGCCAGCAGCGCATAGGCAAAATCATGCGGATCGTTCAGACGGATACAGCCATTGGAATAGGCCCGGCTTTCGCGCGAGAACAGGCTCTTGTCAGGTGTGTCGTGCAGATAGATCGCATAGGGATTGGGGAACATGAACTTGACCGTCCCCAGCGCGTTCGAGCGGCTTGGCGGCTGGCGCAGGTTGAACGGAAAGGTCCGTGCCGTGTAGCGCGAGAAGTCGATCGCGCCGCGCGGAACTACCCGTCCGCGGGCATCTGTCACCTGAAGATGCGCCAGTGCGTTGGGGTTGCGCTGCAAGGCTGGCAGGTAATCGCGCTGGATGATCCCTGTGGGAACTGTCCAGTCGGGGTTGATCTCCAGATAGCTCATCATATCCGAGAATTCCGGCGTGCGCTTGGCCGGGTCCACGGCCCCGATCACCGAACGGGTCTGAAAGGTCACGCGGTCATCGTCGATGATCTTGGATTGGAAGTCGGTCAGGTTGACAAGGATATGACGCTTGCCGCGCTCCTCGCCCAGCCAGCGCTCGCGCTCCATCGCAACGATCACTGCTTTCAGGCGGTCCTCTACAGGGGCGTTCACCTCGGTCATGGTCGATGGGCCCGCAACGCCGTCCGCTGTCAGACCATGGTCTGCCTGAAACAACTGCACAGCGGTTTGGATCGACGCGTCATAGGTCTGCGTCGCGCTGCGCCCCAGATACCCCATCGAGATCAGACGGTTGCGCAGTGCGACCACGGCGGGGCCGCTATCGCCGGGGGCCAGCGCATTGGCAGGCACGTTTGCACCCCAACCACCCTGCCCCAAAAGCCGCTCCAGCCGGATCTTTTCCTTCATCAGCCGCGTGTATTCGCTGGTTGATGGCGCAAGGCTGCGAAAAAAGGCTGCCGGGCTGGTGGCGACAAAACTGTTCATGATTTCGACACGGTCGCGCAGCGCCACCTTCCGGACAATGGATTTATCGATCTCGGATGGCACCACAAGGCCAGTTTGCAGATCGCGCGCCAGACGCAGCAGGCTGCGCGACATCTGAACCTCCAGAACACCCAGATCGCGTGGATTGGTGGCACTTTGCATAGCAACCATCAAAGCATCACCGCCATAACGCGCAGGCGGAAGTCCGTGCTCGCCTGCATCGGCAATGGCTTGCATCAGCATGCGGCGGCGGTCCGTATGCGCGGCGCTGGTGCCGGTCCAGACAGCCTCATAATTTGCCTCTCGGTAGAATGTCGCGATGTCCTTGTCGGACGACGCGGCCTCGGCCACGGCCTGCTTGAAGGCTGTGACGCGTGTTTTGTCCCGCGCTTCGGACAGGGATTGCGATTGTTCGGATGTCAGGGTCTGGGCTTGCGCGCTGCCGGATTGCCCAAAGGCTGTCCCCAACGTGACTGTCAAAGACAGTACCATCGAGACAACAACACCCTTTGCGGGACCGGTTTCAAATATCTTCGCAGCGCAAAACATCGCAGACCTCTTTCCAAATCAAGCATCTATGGTCTTCAGCAGTGGAAACCGCAGCAATGAAAGTCCATTCACAATTTGTCATGTTTTCGCGCAGTTGGCACGGGTGATGCAGGGTTGCATCGGTTTGCAGCCAAATACGCTGCCGACCGTGCAAGTGGCAGATTTTCGCCGAACGGGGCTTGTGGAAGGAAAAAAGATGGAACCGCGGGTTGGTTCACGATTCCTTATATGCAATAGATCATCATGCATCTGGGGATGGATGGCACATTCCGCGTAACATCGCGGGCAAACAGGCAAGCGACGGGACAGACGCTCACCATGAACAATGACAACTCCTCAAGCCTTTCGCGGCGTGCCCTTTTGGGTGCCTTTGCGGCGACGGCTCTGATAGCAGCACCCACATATTCCAAGGCAGCAGGATTGTTGCGGCGCAGTGGTGATATCCGCAGGATCAAGCTTTATTCGGGCCGGACCGGTGAACGCCTTGACACAATCTACTGGGTTGAAGGCGATTACATCAAAGACGCGGTGGCCGAAATCAATCATTTCATGCGCGACTGGCGCACGAATGATATCAAAAACATGGACCTGCGCACCGTCGATATCATGGCGGCCGCCCACAACCTTCTGGACGTGAGCGAACCCTACATGCTTTTGTCCGGCTATCGCAGCCCGACGACCAATGCGATGCTGCGGTCTAACTCGTCCGGTGTCGCACGCAACTCTTTGCACCTTCAGGGTCAAGCCGCCGATCTGCGTCTGGCGTCGCGATCGGTCGGGCAGATGGCACGCGCGGCGGCAGCCTGTCGTGCTGGTGGCGTGGGGTCTTACTCAGGCTCCAACTTTGTGCATATGGATTGCGGACCGGTGCGCAACTGGGGTCGGTGACCCCTGCTTGCACTGACATGATGATCCATTGATACCCGCCCGCAAGTTGATCCTTGCGGGTTTTTGCATATGTCGGGGCGGTTTCACCTTGCAGCCCGCGGCGGTTTTGTCCCAACTGCGCGCTGACGAAAAAATACCCGGAGGGACCAAAGCCGTGACCGATATTCCGACCAGGGATCATTATCCTGTCCTGCCAAGTGTGGCCCTGCTGGTGACCCTTCAAGCCGCTGTTTCTGCCGCCTCGCTTGTGGTTGAAATCGTGGCGGGCCGGATGCTGGCGCCCTATGTCGGCATGTCGCTCTATACATGGACCTCGATCATCGCGGTTGTGCTGGCGGGGTTCTCGGCGGGTCACTGGGCTGGTGGGCGCATTGCGGAAATGCAGGTGCCGCGCGCGCTGCTCTGGACAGGCTGGTCGATGCTGGGGGCGGGTCTGACTACGGCGCTGGCGGTTTTCGTGCTGCGCAGCGGTGCGGATATCCTTCTGCCGCATATCAGCAATCCGATCGGAGCGATTGTGGCCCTGTGCATGATCGCTTTTTTCATGCCGTCGTTCTTTGCGGGCATACCTGCACCTGTGCTGGCCCAGATCTCGGTGGCCGCAGCACCGGAACAATCGGGCCGTGCCTTGGGGGCCATGTTCGCGGCAGGCGCTTTGGGCGCTATAGCAGGCACGTTGCTGGCGGGTTTCGTCTTTGTCGCGTGGCTGGGATCGGTTGGCACATTGGCGCTGGTGACGGTCTGCTATCTGCTGGCCGCGCTGATCCTGTTGTGGCTGGCGCGCCGCGCCGGTGACAGATCGGGGCTTCTGGTGGCAAGTCTGACGGCACTGGTGGGTCTGGCCCTTGCCGGAGCCACTTTGGCGCAACCCTCGCCCTGCACCGAGGAAAGCGATTATTTCTGCATCAGGGTCGAGGATGTCTCGGCCGATCCCAACAGCCCTGTGCGCCTGATGGTGCTGGACCATCTGGTGCATGGCGTGTCGGCCCGCGATCTGCCCGAGGTGATTTTCTACGACCATGCTGCCCTGCTGGACCTGCTGGCGCGCGAGCGGATGGGTGGAACCGATTTTTCCGCCTTCTTTATCGGCGGCGGCACCTTCACCGTACCGCGCAAATGGGCGACGATGACACCTCGCCCGCAAGTCACCGTGGCCGAGATTGACCCCACCGTGACCAAGGTGGCGATCCGTGATTTCTGGTTCGATCCGACAGGCACGCGCATTCTCAACCAGGATGCACGCACGGCGCTGCGGGTGGATGGAAACAGCTATGACGTCATCATCGGCGATGCTTTCACCGATATTGCCGTGCCCGCGCATCTGGTGACGAAAGAATTCTTCACGCTGGTGCGCGCGCATCTGACCGAGGATGGCGTTTTTCTGATGAACGTGATCGACCATGCCGACCGGATGATCGCGCTGATGTCGCTGGTCCACACGCTGGAGCAGGTCTTTCCCCATGTCGAGATCTGGACCGAGGCGCGTCGTCCCGAACCGGGCGAGCGGATGATCAATATCATCGCCGCAGGGTTCAGCCCCACGGATGTCGAGGTGCTGCAAGGCATGTCGCCCGCCCCGATCACCTTTGCCCGTATTCCGGCACAAGCGCAGGCGCAGCTCAAGGCGGCGCGCAATCCTATCGTGTTGACCGATGATTACGCCCCTATCGACAGGCTGATCGGGGCGGAAAGCTACTGAGCGTTGCCCCTCACATCACCGCTTCGATCAGATAGGGGCCGGATGTGGCCAGACCGTCGGCCAATGCCGCCTCAAGCCCGTCGCAATCGGTGACGGCCACGCCCTCGACCCCCATACCGCGTGCCATTTGCACCCAGTCAAGGTTGGGCCGGTCCAGCGACAGCATGTCGATGGCGCGCGGGCCGGGATTGCCGACGCCGACATTCGTCAGCTCGCCGCGCAGGATGCGGTAGCTGCGGTTGGCGAAGATCACCACGGTAATGTCCAGATTTTCCCGCGCCATCGTCCACAGACCTTGCAGCGTATACATCGCACTACCGTCACCTGTCAGCGCCATCACCTTGGCCTTGGGCGCGGCAATGGCGGCACCGATGGCGACAGGCAGGCCATAACCGATCGAGCCGCCGCAATTGTTCAGCCAGACATGTTTCGGTGCACCTTGCGTGGCCGGAAAGAAGCTGCGCCCTGTGGTGACGGATTCGTCGACGACAACGGCCCCTTCCGGGATCGCGCGGCCCAACAGATCGGCGATATTGTCAGGCGTCAGCCCACCCTTGGGCTTGTCCGGCACAGCGGCTTTCGCGATATGGGCGGGGGGCGTGTCACTGGCACCTGCGCCATCGCACAGGGCTGTCAGCACTTTGGCCAGATCGCTGCCGGTGTCGGCAAGATGGATGATCTGCGCCCCGTCCGCTGTCAGCACGGCCGGTTTGCCGGGATAAGCGAAAAAGCCGATGGGCGCGCGCGCGCCGACCAGCACAATGCGTTTGTAAGGTGCCAGCACTTGCAGGGCCTGATCAATCGGATAGGGCACGCGCCCCACGGTGACGCGCCCTGCCCCGCGGTCCATCCGCGCATTGGCCCATTCCGACAGCAGCGCACAGCCTGTGGCGGCACTGATGCGCCCTGCCAGCAGCAAGTTTTCCTCGGTCAGCGCGACACCGCCCAGCAACAGCAGGCTGTCGGGGCCGGATAGTGCTGCGGTTGCGGCCTCAAGCTGGTTGCGGTCAAAATCGGGGCGCGGTGGTGCTGGCTGCGGATCTGCCACAACGCCACCCTCTGTCCAAGCGGTATCAGAGGGCAGGATCAGCGCCGCGACCTGCCCCGGCGCGGTATTTGCGGCCTGCACGGCAAGGGCGGCATCCGCACCCAGATCGCCCACGGATTTCGAGCTATGCACCCAATGCGACACAGGGCGCGCAATCCCTTCGATATCCGAGGTCAGTGGCGCATCAAGGTCGATATGGCTTTGTGCATGTTCCCCGATGATGTTCAGCACACCCGATCCGGCCTTTTTCGCGTTATGCAGGTTCGACAGCCCGTTCGCCAGACCCGGCCCCAGATGCAGCAATGTGCAGGCGGTCTTGCCGGCCATGCGGTAATAGCCATCCGCCGCCCCTGTCGCCACGCCCTCTTGCAGCGTCAGGACCGAGCGCATGCCGGGGATATGATCAAGCGCCGCCACAAAATGCATCTCGGAGGTGCCGGGATTGGAAAAGCAGGTGTCCACCCCTGCGGCCAGCAGCGTATGCACAAGGCTTTCGGCGCCGTTCATGGCGGGATCGGTGGGGTTGGTCATGGTGTGCCTTTCCGGTCAGGTCTTTGCCGCGTCCCAGAAGGGCGCGCGCAATTCGCGTTTCAATATCTTGCCGATAGAGCTGCGGGGCAAGGCGTCACGCGCCTCAAGCCCTGACAAGCGCTGGCTTTTGCCAAGGCTTGCGTTGGCGGCGGCGCAAATCGCGTCAAGGCTGCGGGTGGCCCCTTCGCGCAGCACAACCAGACCGTAAGGGGTTTCACCCCATTGTTCCGACGGAATGCCGATCACGGCCGCATCGGTCACGTCAGGATCGGCCAGCAGCACCAGTTCCAGATCATTGGCATAGATATTCAGCCCGCCCGAGATGATCATGTCTTTCTTGCGATCCGACAGGATCAAAAAGCCGTCTTCGTCGAAATGCCCCATATCGCCCGAGCGGAAATAGACCTCACCGGCCTCGTTGTGCCAGATATAGTCGTGGGTCAGATCCTCGCGCCCAAAATAGCCTGTCATCATCGTCGGCCCGCGCCCGCAAATCTCGCCGACCTGTCCTTGCGGGACTTCCTGCCCCGCTGCGTCGATCAGGCGGATGTCATTGCCCGGCCCCAGCTTGCCCACGGTATGCAGCTTGTCGGGATGTTCATCCGCCGCCAGCACGGTGACACCACCGCCTTCGGTCAGCCCGTAATATTCGATCAGCTTGCCGGGAAAGCGCGCCAACACATCAGCCTTCACATCGGCGCGCAGGGGTGCGGAGGTCGAGAATTTCATCTGCATCGAGGACAGATCGAAACGGTCGAAATCAGGCACCTCCATGATGCGTTTGTATTGAACGGGCACCAGCATGGTATGGGTGATGCGCTCGTCCTCGACGATCTGCAGGTATTCGCGCGCGTCGAATTTGGGCATCAGATGCACAGTCGATCCACCGAACAGCGTCGGCACAAACGACACAATCGTGGTGTTGGAATAAAGCGGCGTGGAGATCAGGGTGCGGGCGTTGTTGTCATATCCGTTGGGTGTGACACGGTCCATCTGCGCCGCCCGCATCCAGTGGTCGTGGATGATCCCTTTGGGCGTGCCTGTAGTGCCCGATGAATAGATCAGGTTGAACGCGTCTTTCAGATCAATCTCGATCATCGGATCGGTGGCATCCGCGTCTTGCAGCGCGGCCTGCATCAAGACAAAGCGCGGATCGTCGAAATCCATCGCATAGCGGTCAATGTCCATGACGCCCACAAACCCGTCCACCAACCCCAGATATTGCTGTGCGACAAAGATCGCGCGGGCGCTGCAATCTGCCAGCATCCGCTCCAACGCCTCGCCCGAGGCCATTGTGGACAAAGGTGTCACACAGCCACCAGCCCGCAGGATGCCCATGAACAGCACGGCATACTCGGCGGAATTGGGCGACAGGATCGCAATGCGGTCGCCCTTTTGCATCCCCTGCCCCAGCAGCAGGTTTGCCACGCGGTTCATACCCTCGTCAAAAGCGGCCCAGGTCAGCCGTGTCTGCCCGCACACCAGTGCCAGCTTGTCAGGATGGGCGCGGGCATTGTCGCGCACCTGTGCGACGATACTGCGCACAGGCGGCGTGCCGGATGAGGGCGGGTTGATCGGGATCATCTTGGTCTTCCGGTCGATGGTCAGGTCAGGGTCTGATCCGATTAGTGTCAGGCCAATAGCGTCTCTGCAACCCGTGCGCGCCACGCCATATACATCGGCAAGGCACAGACCGCCGCCCCCAACAGGAACGACGCCCCATAGCTGAGGTCCAGAAGCTCGGTCTTGGGCTTGGCAATCAGGATTCCACCAAAAAACATCATCACCCGAAGCGGGATTGCCATCGGCCCCTTGATCGGCCCGACAAGGCTGACATAGCCCTGCAGCGCGGACGAGATCATGGCAACGCCGACCATCGCGCAGGACAAGGCCACCGCCACTTCCCATGCAGGCGCCTGCCCGATCAACGCGGGGTTCAGCACAAAGAAGAAGGGCATGATATAGATGACCCCGCCAAGGCGCATCGCCTCGAATCCGGTGGCAATGGGGTTGGACCCCGCCATGGTCGAGGCGGCAAATGCCCCCAGCGCCACAGGCGGTGTGATAAAGCTGACCATGCCCCAGTACAGAATGAACAGATGCACTGCCAACTGGTTCAGCCCGCCCGCTTCCAATGCTGGGGCCAGTACCACGGCCAGAAAGATGTAACAGGCCGTGACGGTCATCCCCATGCCAAAGACAAAGGCCGTGATTGCCCCCATCAGCAACAGCACCAACGTATTGTCGCCCGCGATAAAGACCAGATCATTGACCAGCGTACCAGCCAGTCCGGTCGCCGAGAACGACCCCACGATCAGCCCGACGCCCAGCAAAATCGCCGTCAGTTCGGCCAGCCCCATGCCGACGCCCACGATCATGTTGGACAAGCGTTGCAGGTCAAGACGGTGGCTTTTGCGGAACTGGTTGACCACGAGCAACAGCCCCGTGGCATAGAACGGGGCCGAGGTCTCACGCCGCTCGACGATCATCATGTAAAGCAGCAAGGCGAAGACAAAAATATAGGGCCAGCCGTCCTTCATGACCTGCCGCAAGACCGGCAGGTCCGGCTTGGGCAGACCGCGCAGGCCGCGCCGCGCCGAATAGGCGTCGATCTGGGTGAACAGCCCCCAGTAGAACAAGATGCTGGGAATGGTCGCGGCCAGCGCGATCTCGACATAGGGGCGCGACAGGAATGAGGCCATAATGAAGGCCGTGGCCCCCATGATCGGCGGCATCAACACCCCGCCGGTCGAGGCGCAAGCCTCGGTCGCGGCGGCGGTCTTGGCGGAAAAGCCAGTTTTACGCATCGCCGGGATGGACACCGCACCCGTGGTCAGCACGTTCGAGATGACAGAGCCGGACATCGAGCCCATGAAACCGCTGGCGAAGATCGACACTTTGGCCGCCCCGCCGCGATAGCCGCCGACAAGCCCCAGCGCCAGATCGTTGAAAAACTGCCCGCCACCCGTGCGTTGCAGCACTGCGCCAAACAGTATGAAGCCGATCACGACGCCGCCAAAGGCTTTCATCGGGATGCCAAAACTGCTTTCCGACGAATAGACGTGATAGGGCACGGTCTGCATGAACGTGCTTTGGAATCCTGTCAGCGGCGCAGGCACATGACCCGCAAAGGTCGGGTAGAAGGAAAAGACTGTCACGATGATGAACAGAACCAGCCCGCCCGCGCGGCGTGTCGCCTCGAGCACCAGTAGGAAGAAGACCAGTGACACATACTGCGCGGTTTGCGGGGCTGCATATTCCCAGCCCTGTGACAGGTTCTGCTGCGCGGTCTGCCCCAGATAGGCCGTACAAGCCAAGGCGATGGCAAAAAGCGCCCAGTCAATCAGCGAAGGTACACCGCCCTTGCCGCTCCGCATCTGGAAAATCAGGAAGGTCAGCGCCAGAAACAGCCCGCCCAACAGATAGAGATAGCGCCCGTCGATCAGCACGATGCCCATGACTTGCAGGTTGAACAGTTGGTTGATGACCAGCACCAGACCCGCCAGCGTGCCAAAGATCACCACCCAGCGCGCGACCCCCGTGATCCGTTCTGCGGGACTGGAGCCGTCAATCGCGACTTGGTCATATGTCGGAATACTGCCAGAGGCCGCGGGTTTGGGATCAACGCTCATGGGATTTCCTTGATCGGACAGATGTCAGATTTGCACTGGCCTACCGCGATGCAGCCATTGGCGCACGGGTGGCGTGTGGCGGTTTGGGTCTGTGATAAAGACCTGATCGGCCGGGGCGTATGCTCCGGCCGACAGGCATTTATTCAGGGTCTCAGAAAACGACTTCGAAACCGCCATCCACAAGCGCCTTGCGCCGGGCTTCGGACCATGCCGCTTCCCAATCCGCAGGGGCCTCGGCCTTGAGAGCGTCCCATGCCCCTTTCAGCGCCGCCTGACGTTCGAGCAGACGGTCATTGTTGGCCTGCGCCTCGTCGGACCAGACGCCCGCTTCGGTGTAATAGCGGATCGTGCCTTCGTGATATGGTACAACCCATTCCATTTCCTGCTTGTCCAGCGCCCAGCCACCAATGCCGGGGGCCTTGCCGTCATAGGCCGGGAACAGTTCGACCATCGCCTTGGTCATGTTATAGACCAGATCCTCGTCAGTCGCGTCGGTGGCGACCAGAACGGGATAGGGATAACCTGCCCCCTGATAGCCTTCGGTGCCGTCGATATTGGCGCCGACAGTGGCAAGGTTGGGCAGGAAAAACGGCGCAATCGCCTGCATTGCAGCCAGACCTTCGGCGTTGTCGGGATCGACCGGCGGCCAGAACAGACCACGCGGACCGGCAGCCGCTTCATAGGCGTTGCCCGAGTTGGTGGCGGCAAAGGCTGCGTCCACCTGACCCTCGATCAGACCGGTCCAGCTTGCGCCAAACCCGCCGAAATCGACGCGGGTCACGTCATCCCATGTCAGACCGCCATAGGCCAGATAGGCCTCGGTGTTCACATTCAATGCAGGTGCGCCCACGATATAGGCCACGCGCTTGCCCTTGAGGTCGGCAAAGGTTTCAATCCCCAGATCGCCTGCCACACCCACCGCAAGGTTGATCGCGCCGCCATTGTTCGCCATCAGCACGCGCACAGGCTGCGGGCCCCAGTTTTCCGCGCCAAAGTCGAACGCGCCTTCCTGTGCCATAAAGCTGCCGCCCACGCCTGTGGCCGAAAACTGCACGCGGCCTTGCCGCAACGGTTCGGTGCGCGAGACATCATTCTTGCCCGGCAGGACGCGCAGGTTGATACCCGCCGCATCCTGAAGTGCAGCGCCCACTGCAACCGCCTGATTATAACCGGCCGAGCCGGTATCATACGCGGTCCATGACAATTGCTGCGGCAGATTGATCTCTTGCGCACTGGCCATACCGGCCGAAAACGTGACAGCCGCGAAAGCGGCGAAAAATTATTTCATGGTATCCTCCCTATATCCGGCGAAATCTTCGCTGCCGCACTTCGAGACCGCCTCAACGCGGCCCTCCTCCGAAGTTGCGGAATTTCATTTCGCACTGCGGACACGATAGGGAGATATTGCCCGACCTGTCAACCCGGCGGGGCGAATTCGGGCGGCATAATGCCCAAGGCACGGACAAGGCCCGGATAAGGCCCGAAACCCGCACCTCGCAGGATATGCAAACATGGATCAGACCGTTGCCCACGAGAAGGCAAGGCGCTGCAACAGACAGGTTATTCATGGAAGATATGGTGCACCCGACAGGATTCGAACCTGTGACCTCTGCCTTCGGAGGGCAGCGCTCTATCCAGCTGAGCTACGGGTGCGCCTTTGGGTCAAATAGGACAAAGCCTGCGCGCCCGCAACCGCTATTTGGCAGATGCGGGCGGTGCCGTCAG
>Ga0075109_1000304_pt1 | contig 34068 bp, 35 predicted proteins | sample AntAceMetag02UKD_FD_69798 | JGI IMG/M metagenome (GOLD analysis project Ga0075109, IMG submission 69798) | Saline lake microbial communities from Ace Lake, Antarctica - Antarctic Ace Lake Metagenome 02UKD | ecosystem: Environmental > Aquatic > Non-marine Saline and Alkaline > Saline | place...
CTGTGTTCATCTGGAAAACGATCTTTGAATTCTGTTATTTTCATGTTTGTTATTTTGCTGTAAAACAACAACTTGAAAACGTAATCTATTTACGGTGTGCATAGAAGCGGATTAGCATATTAAATATTGACATAAAATTTGAAGGATACCACATACTTAAAATCTAAAATGCTAATCAGTTTTTAGAATATGCTACATTTGATTTTCACAATTAAATTCCTCTGTAATGAAGTACTTCCAATCCTTAATAATTCTCACTTTATGTCTTTTTGTTTTTAATGGGTTTGGACAAAAAACCAATCAAAAAACCAATTATGTAGTCGTAAAAATCTATGAACCAATTCATAAATCCGGAGAGATTATTATAGCCTATGGAAAAGATAAATCGGAGCGTATTGCTGTTGAAAAATTGGACTCTGAGCATCATGAGTATAACTCCAACAAACTAGTTGATATTTTTAATCGTTTAAATGATGAAGGATTCGAGCTGATTTCATCATCCTCTTCCGCTCATGGAAATCCAGCCTCAATTCTACATGTAAATTCTTTTGTTTTTGGTCGAAAAGATTAGGCGTGTATTATCAAAATAAAATATGTTGGATTACTGGAGCGTCATCAGGTATTGGTGAAGCAATTGCTTATGAATTGGCCAAACATGGAGCTCATTTAGTTTTATCTGCAAGAAGTGAAGCTAAGCTTTCTCAAGTAGCGAAACGTTGTATGCAGCATGGAGCAGCGGAGACTCTTGTATTGCCTATTGATTTAGGTATCCCCTCCAGCATAGCAGATGCATTCAAAAGCTTTCAAGAAAAATATACACATCTCGATTTACTAATCAATAACGGAGGAATTAGTCAGCGGGCGGTTGCAGCAGAAACCAATTCTGATGTGGAACGCAACATTATGGAGGTAAATTATTTTGGAACAATTTACCTTACCAAGTTGGTAATGCCAATATTAATGCATCAGAAGAGCGGCCAATTGGCGGTAACCTCAAGTATCGCAGGAAAATTCGGATTTCCATTAAGAACGTCTTACTCTGCTAGTAAGCATGCGGTACAAGGATATTTTGAATCACTTCGAACTGAATTATTGCCATATAATATTGGAGTCAATATTATTATTCCAGGAAGAGTAAGAACAGAAATATCCAAACATGCTTTGGACGGAAAAGGAACGGCAACAGAGACAATGGACAAGGGACTGGATGAAGGAATTAGTCCTGAAATTGCTGCAAAGAAAATCGTGAGAGATTTAGCAAAAGGAAAAAAAGAAATTTTAGTTGGAGGTAAGGAACTTCTAATGGTTTTCATTAGAAGATATACACCTTGGTTATTTTATAAAATAGTGAGTAGGATTAGTCCTACCTAGAGATTATGGGAGTTGTTATAAGCGGAATTCAGCAAATTGGTATTGGAATTCCAAACGTTCAAGAAGCTTTTGATTGGTATAGAAAGCACTTTGGTATGGATATTAAAGTTTTCGAAGAAGCAGCAGAAGCAGCTTTGATGCTTCCATATACTCAAAACGAAGTAAGAAGTAGACACGCTATTCTTTCTTTGAATAATCAAAGTGGTGGTGGGTTTGAAATTTGGCAATACACCAGTCGAACTCCGGTAATGCCAGATTTTGAGATTGCACTGGGCGACTTAGGGCTAAACGCCTGCAAAATAAGAACCTACGACGTTGAGTCGACATTCAATAAATTTGAAAAATTGGGTGTAAACATACTTACTGAGCTTAAAAATGATCCTAAAGGAAACCCAACGTTTTATCTAAAAGACCCATATGAAAACGTTTTTCAAATGGTTCAGGACAGCTATCGATTCCGAAATACCGGAGATTCAACGGCAGGGCCAATGGGCTGCTCTATTGGAGTCACTGATATTGAAAAGTCGTTGACATTGTACCGAGATATTTTGGGCTACGATAAAATATTGGCTGACGAAACTGCGGTTTTTGACGATTTTAATGGATTAAATGGTGGAAAAGAAAACTATCGTCGATTGGTTTTAACGCACAGTAAACCGAGGCAAGGATCGTTTAGTAGAATGATGGGGCCATCGGAAATTGAATTGATTGTTGCAAAAGATAGAACTCAGAAAAAGATTTTCGAAGGCAGGGATTGGGGAGATAGAGGCTACATTCATTTATGTTTTGACATAAACGGAATGGATGAATTAAAAGAACTTTGCGCTTCAAAAGGCTACCCGTTTACAGTAGATAGTGCCAATAGTTTTGACATGGGAGAGGCAGCGGGACGATTTTCCTACATAGAAGACCCTGATGGCTCATTAATTGAATTTGTTGAAACCCATAAGTTGCCAATAATGAAAAAGTTAGGCTGGTATAAAAACTTAAAAAACCGCGATCCAAAAAAACCATTACCCGATTGGATGCTGAAGGCAATGTGGTATACAAGAGTGAAAAATTAAAAGAGTACTAACCTTATTGGAAAAGTTACCGTTTAGGGTTAGTATACAGGAACAAATTCTCTGATTTTTTTTCATTACCCGGTATCTTTGAACCCCTATATTAAATTGAATTAATGAGCGCATTGCGTGGTTTCGTAGTCCTATTTTTTCTGATTCTGCTTCAGATAGCGGCTTATGCACAGTGTCCTAGAATTATAGATGGAAATGGAACTGCAAGCGCAACTCCGCAGTGGATTCATTGCAACGGAACTGGTTATACGCTCTTTATTCAAACCACAATTGCGACAGGTGGATACACTATTAATTGGGGAGACGGAACTACGACAAATGGTGCTTCATTGGTTCCTCCAGCCACAGTATCACATGTCTATCCGGCAACTCTTCAAAACTATACAGTTACATTTTCAGAACCAGGAAAAGGCTGCACTATAACAGGTCTGTTAGTTGTCGAACGACCAGTGAATGCTAGTATTACTAGGCCAATGGGCTCGGGTGGAGCAACAACCATTTGTGCTCCAGGATCACTTGACTTCATTAATTCCAGTACAGATGCATCCGTTAATACTCAGTTTCGCTGGAATTTTGGTGACGGTTCTGCAATTGTTGTAAAAGGATCGAATGACTCAGGTATAACAACTGCGCACACCTATTTAAGAAATACGGTGAACTGCAACACCGTAGTAACATTAGAAGCCGAGAACTTTTGTACAACGGTCCCTTCATTTGCCTCAGTGGGTCCAATTAATATTTATGATTTAGACGATGCTGCAATTACTCCAACAGCAACGGTTTTATGTTATCCCGATACTCAAGTAGGTTTTTTAAATACATCAAATTTGAATTGCCGACCGCAAGGAAATACAACGCAACGTTTTGAATATTGGAATTTTGGGAATTATTGGGGTGGAGGAGATTCATTATTAGGTTGGCTTCCATTTGCAAACCCCCCTTCTCAAAAGTATCCATTGAAATTTCCTGGAAAAGGAACTTACACGGTCATGATGGTTGATAGTAACTTGTGTGGAAGAGATACTACGCAACAAACAATTGTAATTGGAGATCCACCTGTTGCTGGTTTAACCAGTGATTTAGATACGGTATGTGCTGGAAACACAATACGATTTTTTAATAATACCACTGGAGCTGCCAACCAATCACAATGGAATTTTGGAGATGGTGTTTGGAGAACTCGGAATATGAACAATCAGAATAGAACCTTCAATACTCCGGGAACATATACGATTCAACTCGCTGTTTTTAATACTAACGGAAGTGGTTCTTGCACGGATACGGTTAGCAAGCAAATTCATGTTTTACCTGGCCCTACATCTGCATTTACATTAAATCCGGCTCAAGGTTGTGATTCTTTGTTAGTCGGTATCACGGAAAACTCTGCAGATGTGGCTAAATGGCTATGGAATTTTGGAGATGGAAATATGGATACGGTTTCAAGTCCATTGAATCACTTCTACGATACTTCAGGAAATTACAATTTGACGCTGACAGTAACGCATTCAAATGGATGTACGGATGCTTCCACCGAAATGGTAACTATTTTTAGCTCTCCAATCGTAGATTTTACTCCTAAGAACGTTTGCGAAGGCACAGTTGCATCTTTTACTGATAATACGGTTGTTCCTTCAGGACAAGCACTGGTAAGTTGGGTGTGGTCTTTTGGCGACGGCGGAACAAGTACAGTCCAAAATCCATTTCATACGTATGCAATTTCTGGAACTTATGTATTAAAACTAACCTCAAGCACGGCAAATTGTACTTCAACCGATTCCTTTAATATAGTGGTAGAGCCAAAACCTACAGCTGATTTTTCAATGTCAGATACTATTGGATGTTCTCCATTAGGAGTAAGTTTTACCAATTCATCTTTAATTTCAACTCAATACGTATGGGATTTTGGTGATGGAGATACGACTCACCAAACTGCTCCAACACATAATTTTTTGAACGCCACCGCAGCAACTGTAATCTATACGGTTAAGTTATATGCCAATACTGCTTTTGGCTGTTCAGATACCCTGCAAAAAACGGTACGGGTGTATGATGTGCCAAATGCAGCCTTCACAAGTACCGCAATTCCTGAATGTGGCCCATCTGAAGTTGATTTTACAAATACAAGTAATGGAGGAATTTCAAATTATTGGGATTTTGACGATGGCGCTACAAGTGTGGCTTCAAATCCATCTCATACCTTTCAAAACAAGACTTTATTTATTGAAGTTTATACCGTTAAACTGCTGGTTACATCAGCCAACGGATGCACCGACACAGCATTTCAAAATGTTGTGGTTTACCCAGAACCGATTTTTACGTTTCAATCTGTTCCAGATACGGGTTGTAGTCCTTTGCTAGTGAAGTTTCCATCTATTACTGGAGCAGTGGCTTACAAATGGTATTTTGGTGATGGTGATAGCACCTTCGGACCTTCGCCAACCCACATATACTCTAATTCAACTACTAATAACGTACTGTATACAGCAACCCTAATTGCAACTTCAAGTTTTGGTTGCAGCGATACTAATTTTGCTACAATTCTAGTTCATCCAAATCCCACTTCGACTTTTACAGTCAGTGATTCAGTAAGTTGTCAGCCACATAATGTGTCATTTACAAATGTTTCGACAGGAGCAATTGCTTATAAATGGAATTTTGGAGATGGTGATACCAGTAGTTCTGGAAACGGAGTTGTTAATCATAGTTTTTTGCACAATCAGAGTAACACTCAAAATTACCAAGTTCGATTAATTGCTGAAACTCAGGAGGGATGCTTTGATACATCGGTTCATCAAGTATCTACTTATCCAAAAGTGATTGCTGATTATCAACCTTCAGATACAGCGGGTTGCACGCCACTTAACGTAACTTTCAATGACAATTCTACTGGCGGTCAATTTTACAGTTGGTCATTTGGCGATAACAATTCATCAGCCGCTACTTCACCTGCACATACCTACAGAAATACCAACTTGGTCGATCAGATTTTGTATCCTAAAATGGTTATTTCTTCCCAGTTTGGTTGTGTCGATAGTCTTACCGACACTATAGTGGTTCATCCTTTACCCATAGCTCAGTTCAATCACCCAATCGTCAGAGGTTGCCACGAGCTACTCGTTCAATTCAACAATACGTCTTCAATTGCTGATACTAATAGGTGGGATTTTGGAGATGGAATTGTATTGGGGTCAAACAATAGTACTATCAACCACATTTATAAAAACACGGGGTCAACGAGTTTATTTAGAGACGTTAAAGTAAATATAGAAACTCGATTTGGCTGCAAGGATTCTGCAGTTTCTAGAGTTGAGGTTTACCCAGAGATTATTTCAAAGTTTGTTCAGACAGATACTGTTGGTTGTATGCCTTTAGCGATAAACTTTACGGATAGTGCAAAGGGAGCTCAATTTTACATTTGGGATTTTGGCGATAATGTTAATGCTGGAAGTAAGAGTACCTCTCATGTTTTTCAAAACAGTTTGCTCAAGGATACCATTTACACCGTTCAACAAAAAGTAAGAAGTACTTATGGCTGTGAAGATTCTAGTTTCATTCAAATTCGAGTGTATCCGCTACCAATTGCGAGTTTCAATACCTCAGTGCTTCGAGGATGTCAGCCCTTACAAATCGGTTTTACGAATGCTTCAAGAATCAACGCTAAGAGCTTTTGGGATTTTGGAGATGGAGATACTTCGTTGTCCAATGGAAATACAGCCCATACATTTGCACATAATGATGCAGTGAGTAAAACATTTACTGCCCAGCTCATCGCAGAAACCGATAAAGGTTGCCGGGATACAACCATAAAGCAAGTGGAAATTTTTCCGAAAATTTCTGCAAATTTTACCATTTCAGATACTTCAGGTTGTTCTGAACATGAAGTAGTATTCAAAAATGCTAGTGCGGGTGAAAATCAATACGATTGGAATTTTGGAGATGGAAATACAGATAGAGTAAGTGATCCTCGAAATACGTTTGTAAATTCAGATACTTTCAATCGCCAATTTACGATTCTATTGAAAGTATCTTCTTTATATGGCTGTGAAGATTCAGTTTTTAAAACGGTTACCGTATTTCCTCAACCGATAGCAATTTTTGTTGCTACCCCGGTAAATCAAAAATATCCGAATGCAACGGTGGTATTTTCAAACAACAGTTCGGCAGGTCCTTGGAATTATCAATGGGATTTTGGAGATGGTAAATCATCAGCTGTTAAATTCCCAAATGATAAATTGTACGAAACATGGGGTGAATATATACTCACTTTGATTGCTTCAAATCCAAATTGTGCGGATACGATAAGTCAAACAATTAAAATAGAGCCACCGAGAGCAGTGCTGGATTATAATGCAAGTGGGGTTGGTTGCAGTCCTCTAGCAGTTACGGTAAAAAACAACACGATTTACGGAAAACAATTCATTTGGAATTTTGGAGATGGAGGAATAAGTAATGTTGAGAATCCAGCTCCGTATGTTTACAATAGACCGGGAATTTATACCATTTCGCTTACAGTAATTGGAGAAGATAATGATGTGGTTTTAGCCATAAAAAAAGACAGTGTTGTTGTTCAAGCCGGGGCAAGAGCATTTTTTGATTATCGTCCAAATGAAGTTAGCGTGCCGAATGATCCTCTTATTTTATTCAACCTTTCAGATGATTCAGATAAATGGTTCTGGGATTTAGGAGATGGATCTACTTACACCGATCAAAATCCAGAACACACTTACCAAGAGCCTGGAGTTTTTACGATTACTCTAATTGCGGATAACGAATTTGGCTGTGCCGATACCTTTGCAGTTGAAAGCGCTGTAACGGCTATAAGCTCGGGATCGTTAGAATTTCCAACTGGTTTTACTCCAAGCTCCGGCGGAAGTACAGGCGGAGGGTATGATCCGAAAACGTTAGACAATTCCATTTTTTTCCCAATATTTGAGGGAGTTGTAGACTACCAACTTCTTATTTTTAATCGTTGGGGTGAAATTGTTTTTGAGTCTAAAGACGTCTTGATAGGCTGGGATGGGTACTATCGAGAAACTGAAACAATGTGCGCGCAAGACGTATACGTTTGGAAAGCTATTGGAAAGTTTGCTAATGGAAATACGTTTGATGAGGCAGGAGAAATTAACTTATTGAAATAGTGAGAATTAGCTTAAAAATATCGATCTTTTTAGTGCTGTTTTCAAATGGGGAATTGCTAGCTCAAGACGCTCAATTTTCGCAGTTTTATGCAGCTCCATTAATTATCAACCCAGCTCTTACTGGTAATACAATTCAAGATAGATTTAGCTTGAATTATAGAAACCAATGGCCTGCAGTTCCTAACTCAAAGGCCTTTACCACTTATGCTTTTTCTTACGAGCATAACTTTGAAGATTACAATAGCGCCGTTGGGGCATTAGTATATCACGATAGAGCGGGTCTGGCTGGATTACGCACTACCAACGCCTTATTTAGTTACGCGTACAGAGTTAGAGTAACCCGTAGGTTCTCTTTTAAACCATCTTTGCAGTTAGGATTAACGAATCGTCATATAGATTTTAGTGAATTGGTTTTTAACGATCAGTTGCAAACTGGCGCGGCAACTTCAGCGGCATCCTTGGAATATTCAGCACAATCGAAATACAGTATGGATGTAAATACTGGAATAATTGGCTTTTCAGAGAATTATTGGTTTGGTGTTTCGGTGCACCATATTAATCGCCCAGATATTTCGTTGGTTGGAAATGGAGCTCGGATTGAGCCAAAATTTGCGGCTCAAGGCGGTTATAATATTCCACTAAAAAAAGACATAAAAAGGCGCATAGTTTCACAACTAATGTTGGCGGCCAATTACAAACATCAATCAACAAGAGATCAATTGGATATAGGAGGTTATTTTAATTACATACCATTTTACATGGGGCTTTGGTATCGAGGTATTCCTTTGAAAAAAGTAGATCCAACTTTGTCCAATAATGATGCGGTAATTGTGGTTTTGGGTTATAAAAAGAACGGATTATCGATTGGGTATTCTTATGATATTACAGTTTCGAAGCTTACCACAGCAACCTCTGGCGGAGCCCACGAATTAAGCACAACCATAGAGTTAGCTTCTCGAAAAAACTTAAGCAAACGAAGAACACGAAGTCGCTTTATGATTCCTTGTCCAAAGTTTTAAGCAGTTCTCGATACATTTTCGCTTTGGCGGAACGACTGGAACTGATAGCGCAGAATAATCGAAACTTTTTAATGTCACTTCGAGTGATTCGAGCGCAGGAGAATCGTATCGAGAAGCTGAAATATTGAAGTTCTCGATAAATGTTTTCTTCGTTACATTCTTAAAAAACACTCAACAGGCAAAACCTTAAGAACAGATAATGAAGGTTCGTTTTATGATTCCTTGTCCAAAGTTTTAAGAACGACTCTAGCTCGAGTTTTTTCTCCAGCAGTACCGGTTTGTGAAATCAATTCCAATATAGGTTTAAGCTCATTTTTGATTTCTGGATACTTTTTAGCAAACTCCATAAGAATGAATATACACCAAGCTCTAACCGCAACAGCTGATTGCGGGTTGTTTAGCAACTCAAAACAAAGGTCCATAAGTACTCCGCTATTTTCCTTTGGAATCTGATTTTGACCTAATATTTTCAAATAAGTTCTTTGCAGCGATTCGTTATTCGACGCGCTAAGAAACACTATCATTTGGCTAAGGTAAGGACGAACTGTTTCTTTAGAAATTTGGTTGAGGTGATCTAAAACCCACGCTGAACGCCAATCGATTTTATCTTTACCTTCTGCAATACACTCAAAAACTGCATCAATAAGCTTAGGATCATATTGTGCCAAATGAGCAATACGCAAGACGTTTTGCTTGGAACGATTTTCCAATAATTCAGTTTCAAGCCACAATTTCAGGTCTTGATCTTTTGGAATCATGGAGGTGGAAAACCTGTATTCGTAATGCAAGGAACTGGACCTTCCCAACCGCAACGAGGTCTGTATGTGAAGTTAATTTGGTTTGAGGAAGTATCTGATACTACAAAAGCATGGTTGCATTGTTCTTTCCATTGCGAATAACACTCCTGATCAAATTCCCAATCGCTATTTTCTAAACCTTTAATCATTTCAGGATCAGACTTATAACCTTCTTTAACGCAGTAACCTCCGTTGATTAGTTCTGCAGTAGCTGAGCCTTCCATAGTTGTAACCAACTTCATTGGAATTCCGTTATCAGCTTTTACATAAAAAACAAATTCCTGAGCAGCTTCACCTTTCATTCTTATATTTTCCATTTCATCTGATGGTGCAGCTCCTCCACAATAGGGCTGAATCACTTGAATAGAGAAGGTTACTGTTTTAGTTTCCTTTTGCACTTCATTTTTAGTTCCTTCTGTAGATACTTTTTTCTCTGAATTCTTACAACTTAAAAGTGCTAGAATGCATAGTAGTGATAGCAGTTTATTCATAATACAAATCTAGTATTTCAAGCGTTATATTTGGCGCTGAAAATGAATCTAACAAATGGTACTTCCCGTTGGTTATTAAATTATAGTCTAGGTATGCGCAGTCTTAGTTTAGTGGTAATATTTGCTTTTTTGACATTGACTTCACTGTCTCAAATAAATTTTCCTCATCTAAAAAACGAAAGTTTTACTTACGATCAGGCGATTGAAGAACTTACCAAACTCTCTAATTTCAGCCCATATATAGAAATTATAGAACAAGGAAAAACCGATGTTGGGCGACGGTTGCATACTGTCGTTTTTAATTTCAATAAAGAGTTTGATCCGACTAAAATTGATCGATCTAAAAAAGCTGTTTTATTGATCAATAATGCAATTCATCCGGGGGAGTCTTGCGGAGTAGATGCAACCGTTAAGTTGTTCGAATATCTTTCGACGCATGAAAAGGAATTTGAGAATTTGATAGTTGTAGCCATTCCAGTATATAATATTGGAGGAATGCTAAATCGATCAAAATACAGTCGAAGCGGTCAACCGGGACCAGTTGAATGCGGGTTTCGAGCAAATTATCAGCATCTGGATTTAAATCGAGATTTTATAAAATCTGACGCATTAAACACTGCGGCTTTTCATAAAATATTTCATGCTTGGAAGCCTCATTTATTCATGGATACGCATACTACTAATGGCAGCGATCATCAATATCCATTGACCCTTATTGTTTCGCAGCGTAATAAAATGAATCCGATTTTGGCTGAATACACTTATGGTAAGTTGGAAAACTATTTGTACCAGAAAATGGCGGAGAAAGAAAAGGAAATAGTGCCCTATGTGTACTTAATGAAAAGCACTCCAAATGAAGGAATAAAGGATTTCTTAGAAACCCCAAGATACTCTAGTGGATACGTGAACTTGTTTAATACCATTGGGCTGATTAGTGAAGCGCATAAGTACGCAAGTTTTGAAAATAGAGTAGAGTATACCTATGAGTTATTGAACACACTTTGTGTTTTTTCAAATGTAAATAGTACTGATTTGATTCGGACAAAAGAATTAGCCAATCAATCGGATCGAGCGCAAAATCAGTTTACAATTAATTGGTTATTAGATACTATGTCCGCTGAAACATTATCGTTTAAAGGTTATGAAATGAACCTAGTGAAAAGTGAAACTACGGGTTTATTGAGAAGGTCATACGATAACACTAAAAAAGAGACTTTTCCAGTGCCTCATTACCGAAGCTATATTCCGATACAAGGCGTTAGCGTTCCGCAATATTATGTGATTCCGCAATGTTATCCAAAACTAATTGAGGTTCTAAAACGTCAAGAAATAGCACTAGACCGCTTTGAAAACGATACAATACTCAATGGTGGAATGTATTATTTAGAAGGTGTAACTGCTCCTAAAGAGCCATATGAGAAACACTATTTTCATGCTGATGTTCGAGTAAATGAGAACTTTCAATCCGTTCGATTTTATAAAGGTGACGTTATTATTTCCTTGAATCAGGACGCAAGAAGATACTTGGTAGAGACTCTGGAGCCAAATGCAGTCGATGCATTTTTTAGATGGAATTACTTTGATAATGTGTTGCAGCAGAAGGAATGGTTTTCAGATTTTGCTTTTGATCCAATTGCTAAAGAATTGTTAGAAGCTGATGAAAGGCTTAACCTAGAATTTCAAGAAAAAAGAAAGAACGATAGTAAATTTGCAAGAGATCACATGGGGCAGTTACTGTGGATATTTCAGCGTTCAAAATATTATGAACCAGAGCACAAACGCTACCCAATAATGCGCATATATTGAAATAGGCAAAAGAAAGCTAATCCGGTTCTTTCTGTTCAGCCTTTTATCGACCGCTTTTTTTAAGCAGTAGTTATATGTGTTGATTTGTGTCAATGTATTGGCGCAGTTAAAAACTACTTCAAGTTCTAATTTCCTCGAAGAGAGTATCGGTTTTTGTGTCGGAAAAGTCTAATCCAATTCCAACTTATACCCAATTCCAAAAATGTAATCCCCACCTAAGCGCAGTTTACAAAGCTATGTTATACAATTTTGTTGATTGATATTATTCCCCCCAGCTGACGCGGATTTGCAATCTGTGCAAACCAAAAACATGAACCTAATTCAAGCTCTAAAACCACTGCTTTAATTACTTAACGTTCCAAAAGCCGAAACCTAATTATTAAATTTAACGAAGGAGTAATTTTATAACTTCGAATGTTAGATTCTAAGGCTGAGGATTATGTGTCTAGAAGTGCTATAGACTATGCTGGTGAAAAAGGAATGTTAAATGTTACAATTATTAAATGAATGGGGCACAGATTAGCTTCGCTGAACTCGTAAACTCGGTTGCAAATCTGCGCCAGCGTGGGTATTTAGTGAATCAGACCGAGGATCTACAAGCCGATATTGATGATTTTTATCAGTTCTAAAATTATTAATCATTCATTTAAAGTGCATATATTTGCAACTAAATACAGTTGCATTCGTTTATGAGTAAGAAAGGAAAACTAGTTGAGCGTTTTCTTAAAATGCCAAAGGACTTTCATTACGATGAAGCCGTAAAGCTTTTAGGAAACTTTGGTTTTGAAGAAGTCAAGAAAGGGAAAACTTCAGGATCCAGAGTTAAGTTCGAAAATGCAGGCGGAGTTCCAATCATGCTTCATAAACCCCACCCAAGTGGAATAATGAAACAGTATCAATTAAAGCAGATTAAAGAAATTTTAGAGCTATGAAATATTTAGATTACAAAAGTTACAGTGGGTCTATCGAGTACAGCGAAGAAGATGGATTGCTTTACGGAAAAGTGCTAGGAATAAAAGGTCTATTATCATACGAAGGAGAAACAGGCAAAGACTTAGAAGCTGATTTTAAAGAAGCTATTAATGTTTATTTAGCTGATTGTAAAGCAGAAAAAAAAACACCTGAAAAGCCATTTAAAGGAAGTTTTAATGTTCGTATTCCTTCGACTTTACACCAAAGAGCAGCATTGTTGGCAATGGAAGCAAAAGTGTCATTGAATGCTTTTGTTGCTGAGTCAATACGTTCTCGAGTAATGAAAAGTGTTTGATTAATTAACGACTAGGAAAAGCGGTGTTCCGCCTTCAATCGTCAGCAAAAAGAATCCCCAGCTGGCGCAGATTTGCAACCGAGTTTACGAGTTCAGGTCTCCCCGCTGCCGCAAGATTGTATCTTGTGGTTTGATCAATTGAGCATCAGTTGAAATTCTAGTATATGTATCCAGTAATTTGATATTGAGTTTTTGATAGCCTATATTAGAACGCGATGCAACCGACGAAGGAACTCAGCGAAGCTAATCGCGCACGAGCGTTAGTTTAATCAACTTATTATCAGCCGGTTTTTTTCAGTTTACCTTTGTTTATTATGAGAGGAAATTACAAATTTCATAATCCAGAAGGAATCTACTTTGTAAGTTTTGCAGTTGTTGAATGGATTGATGTTTTTACAAGAGTAGAATACAAAAATCTGCTGTTAGATAGTTTGTCATATTGCCAGCAAGAAAAAGGCATGGATATTTTTTCTTGGTGTATAATGTCAAATCATGTTCATTTAGTTTTTAGAATTACTACTGAAGAAAAACCACAAAATGTACTTGGAGATTTTAAAAGGTTCACCAGTAAAGCTATAGTAAATGAAATAAAAGAGAATACAAAAAAAAGTAGACGAGAATGGCTACTAGAAAAGTTTTCAAAGGCTGCAGACGGACGCTCAAATGTCAAAAATTATCAGTTTTGGAGGCATGATAATAAACCAATCGAGTTATGGTCAAATCATGTTATTGATGAAAAAATCAACTACATACATCAGAATCCTGTTGAGGAAGGATTGGTTTTTAAAGCTGAGGATTATCTGTATAGTAGCGCAATAGATTATGCAGGGGAAAAAGGACTATTGCAAAATGTAGTGGTGATTTAGGATTACCATGAGATGCAACCGAGCTTGCAAGCTCAGCGAAGCTAATCTTGCGGCAGCATGGGTAAGCGACTTTGTGCTGAGTAGTGGTAACGTTGGTTCTACACAAATTTCAACTACATTTGGTAGCGTGACAGCTCTTACAACAAATAGCGGTGCGAGCACCAATATGGATGTACAAATTACAACTACAGGTACACCACCTAATTCACTTGCTATAGGCAGCGTAAAACTAGAAGAAGTAAAAAACAGCGAATACCTTGCTGAGGTGCTTACTGCACAAGATTACTATCCATTTGGCATGCAATTGCCAGGGCACAGTGTAAGTTCTGGAGATTATCGATACGGCTTTAACGGTATGGAAAAGGATGATGAAGTTAAAGGAAGTGGGAATTCTTACACAACACTTTATCGTCAGAATGACCCAAGGCTTGGACGATGGATGAGTTTAGATCCAAGAGCCTCTCAATTGCCTTGGCAAAGTCCATATAACTCAATGGATAATAATCCTATACTCTACAATGACCCACTTGGTGATTGGGTCAAAGGCGAAGGTTTTATCAGAAATGTATTTAACTCAGATAATAAAATAAATGCTGAAAATTTTGCTGATAAAATGGGAGGTTCGGCTTCAAAGGTAGATGGAACATGGAGAGCAGGTTGGAGCGAGACTAATACCGTAGACTTTGGAAATGGAGCAGTGAATTTGGATGTATTTGCCTTTAAGGAATTTAATGGTAAGGGAAGTGAAGGAAGTGAGTTTGGAAGCGCGGTTAGTCATGTAGAAAATAACATGGACAACTTTTTTAAGAGTAATCCTGCTGGTTTTGGACCCGAATCTGATTTAATGGGAACTAAAGGAGCAAAAACTGTAGCTAAAGGTTTAAATGAAGCGGGTACTAACCTTACATTAACACCATTTGCGCCTATTGGATATATTTTTAAGGGGCAATCTATTTTGATGAATACATTTATTGATGCAGAGAACCCGAATTTAACTAAATCGGAAGTGGGATTAAATTTGGCAATCCGTGGTGCAATATTCGGAATAGGGTATAAGTTTACACCAAGACTTACGAACAAATTAAGTAGAGGCATATCTCAGGAAGGAAGAAATCAGGCACAGGAGAGAGCTGTTGATTTTGGAATTAACAAGGCAGGGGATGCTGCTGAAGAATGGCTCATTGGGGATGAATAATAAAGTGAAATGACAGACTCAATACGAGAATTAATCAGAGAAGCACTTGGCTATACCGTAACAAGTTATGGGGGGGGTATGTTTTGGATAATACTGGGTATATATATGTTTAGAGATGTGTATAAAAATCCTGTTAAGTCACATACAATGACTTATAGCCATTATTCGGGTTGGTTTGGGTCTATCTTTTGTGTATCGTTAGGAGTTTGGGTCTTAGCAATGAAAATTTCAGGAGAACTGTAATTTTTTAATCTACAGTTTTGGACAAAATATCTATGTAGCTAATACCACACCCCCAAAATCTTGCCATGTGTCAAAATTTAAGTTGTCATATTATAGCTGTCTAGGCTTTGTTTTCACAAAGCTGTAGAAAAGCTTTATGGCAACTGTTAAGACTAGGACAAATTATGACTTAGCGGCTGAGTACCCCCCCCCAATAGCTTGCCATATACCGAATAAAAAGCAGAATCTAAGTTGTCATATGATAGTTTTCTTTCAGCTATGCTGAATTAGAAAAACTTTATGGCAACTGGCAAAATGGAAACTCTAATGAATTGGAGGTTTTCAGATAACATCCAATTGTTTGAGTTGGTCGGTAATTTCCACTAATTTTTGATAGGCCTTTTTGCTTATTCCATCAATGGAATCGGCAAGTTTTATTTGATTTTGATATTCTTCTTCAGTATCTTGTTTTATTACTTTACCCCTACCTAAGCGTAGTTTGCAACTACACCCCCACACCTTGCCATATGCTCATTAAAAAGTAAAAACTCAAGTTGTCATATGATAGCGTTCTAGTCTTTGTTTTTTGCAAAGGCATTAGAACAGCTTTATGGCAACTGGTAAATACCAGCACAAATCATAACTTAGTTTTATGAGTAAAGGCACCAGCTGCCACACGAATAACACTGCAAGAGCTGCCTCAACATTGCATCTTGTGGTTTTATCAGATGAGCAGCAGCTGAATTAAGTATAATTTTAAGAATTTAATAATATACAGAGCGCTGCATGGTAAGGTGTAATAAGCGCAACTACGGTGATCAATTTATCTGCGAAACGAATGAATCGAAATTGCAAACTTTATAATCCCCACCTAAGCGCAGTTGCAACTGAGCTTTTATTCTAAATTGTAATAAAAGTGATGGGTTTGATTGATTTGCAGGTTACGTAATTTTAAATTACCCCCAGCTACCGCACGAATAACTCTGCTAGAGCTGCCGCAAGATTGCATCTTGTGGTTTAGTGAACTTAGCATTAGCTGAAACTACCCCAACTAAGCGTAGTTTACAACTACGCTTTTTTATTTAGTAATATTTTCCTGAAAGAAATTATTAAATTTTTTATAGGGTTACCCCTTTAGGTAACATTATTGATTTCTGATTTACAGTTAGTTGTCAAATGCCCTACCATTCGATCAATCAGCTTACCAAACATTGAGTCTCTAAAATTCAGCCTGTTAAGTCTGTAAAAGTATTCGTCAATATATTTATGAAGGTTTGTTTTGCTACCCTAGCTCCCGCACGATTGTATCGTGTGGCTAAATCAACTGAGCAACAGTTGAAAATAGGATAGAAACAAAATATTGTTGATACAGTTTATTCTGATAATTGCTTTATCTTGATGAAAATTATTTATTCATTTCATCACTTAATTATGACAAGACTCTTCATTTTGCTAACCTTAACAGTTATGACCACCAGTATTCAGGCACAAGAAAAATTGGATTCTGCTAGTTATTTTAATTCAGAGATGAAATTAGAGAAAAGAGTAATTGTTGATCTAGCCTTGAAATTAAATCAGGAAGAGGCATCAAGTTTTTGGGACTTGTATATTGAATTTAATTCAAAAATAGATAAGCTGGATGAGATGTGGTTGTTTCTAATTAATGAAGCTCAAAAGCAGTCGGCGACTATAGATAATGAAAGAGCGGATTTAATTTGGAAAGAATTCAACAAGTATATAAACGAACGACAAATTTTATTTGATGCCTATTATACAAAATTCTCCAAAGTAGTTCCGTCCTCAAAAGTATTTAGATATTACATGGTTGAGAATAAAATTGATGCAGTTGTAAATGGCGAAATTGCAAAGAAGCTTGAAATAGAGAATACGCCTCCAGTAGAAAATAAGTGATCGCCATCTGAGTCCCCGCCTAAGCTTAGTTTGTAATTACGCTTTTTTCTTAAGAACGTTTATTTTAAAGTTTATTCGAATAATTGAAGGCGTAGTCTCAAACTACGCCTAGATAGGGGAACAACTGACAAAGGAGCTCAGCGTTACTAATCTCATGCCAGCAGGGGTTGCATAAACTTGAAAATAAAACAAACATTTTTAATTAAGTACGTTTTTAAGTACTTTTACAGTGAATTTAATGAACGAACAATGAGAGTAGTTAATTATACAGACTTAAGATTAAATCTAAAGAAATGGCTAGATTTAGTAATCAATGATGTAGAGGAGTTGATTATAAAAAGGAAGGATAATAAGGATTTGGTATTGATTCCATTAGATGAATACAGGTCACTTAAAGAAACGAGTTACTTACTAAAAGGAAAAAACAGAGATGTACTTATAAAATCGCTAGAAGAAGCCAATTCAGGTAAAACCCAGGAACAAGGCCTAATTGAGGAATGAAAATAACTTGGACGCTAACCGCTTGGAAGGATTATTTGTATTGGCAATCCAACGATAAGAAAAAACTCAAAAGAATAAACGAACTGATAAAAGCCACCTTAAGAGAACCATTTGAAGGGGTAGGAAAACCAGAACCTTTGAAACACGACTTACAAGGATATTGGTCCAGAAGAATTGATACTGAACATAGGCTAGTGTACTCTTATCAAAATGATGTTTTAGTAATAATTGCCTGCCGATATCATTATTAATCCAACTCCAACTTATACCCAATTCCAAAAATGTAATCTTGATCAGGTCGAGCTTGATTCATATCTCCTTGGTAGCGGTAAAAAAGTTCAATGAAGCTTTTCTTTTTGAATTCGTATTCAAACCCTCCGGTATATCTCTGTCTTTTCCAGTTGCTAAATCCTTCCGAGTATTCCCAACCGTAGAAAAACTCACCAGCGAGATATCCTTTGAATTTCTTACTGAACTTGTGCTGGTATTTTAATCTAAATCGCAGATTATCATCCTCAATAGAATTTCTATAAAAATCTCGCTGAACTAATATTCTCAAGTAAAAACGCTCTTCATTAAGCTTAAGCCTAAAGGTGTTTTCAAAATCTACTCTTTGGTTGAGGCCATAACCTCTACTTCCAAATCTATAATTCGCAGCTACTTTATACCAGTCTGATAATGAATACTTAGCGCCTAGTTCACCAAAGGTCGTATTGACCCTACTTACGTTTTGATTCAAACGTGTTTGGAATTGACCACCTACTGTGAATTTTTTACTGAATTCTTTACTTATTCCTGCACTGGTCCATAACTGAAAGTCCTTTTGCTGTGCAACGAGGTTTTTAGTTATCAGAAATACTAGACAGAGCAATCCAACGATATGTAGGCTTCTTTTCAAGCTTATTTCTGCTTTTTAAAGTAGACCCTAATTCGTGCGGAATCTTTTAAATAATCCGCTTCCAATAATTCAACTTTATCGATCAATTTGCCCGTTCTTTCTTCCAGATCTGCAATAAGAATAGATTCGTTTTGGGGTTTTATATTCTCGATTTTTTCGTAGTTAACCGTCTGAATTTCAATACCCGAAGTTAAAATATAACGTTCTAATAAGTACATTAATCCTAGGACAAAAAAGTTGGTGAAAATAAGTTCCGAATAGCTTACTTTTTTAGTGCTAATGGCATTCAAAACCGAAAGTCCAATAATCACAAACATGTAGGTCATTTCCTTTACCGGAATAGTTGTGGTTCTGTATCTAAGAATAGAGAACACTGCAAAAAGTCCAAATGCGAATCCAATACTTAGCTTAGTAGAGGCGAATAAATGGCAAATAAAGAACACCATTGGACTAAACACGAGGTAACTAAACAAGTACTCGCTGTCTCTTCTGGTGGCTTTATACACCTTTAAAATGATAGTGTAAGAAAACAATAGATTTATTGCTAAACGAAACAACAATTCATACAAATCTTTATTAAAAAGTTTTATTCCAAAGAGTCTAAGACTTTCCGAATCAAGAAGGATTATATCTGACAGTATATTCATAATTATTTAATTATTGCTGCTAATTTAACTTTTAATGGTTTAAAGCGATTGTGCTTGATATCTGGTCTGTGCATCAATACTGCTGCGCAATATTTTGAAAAGCTACTTGGATAGATCTTTAATTTTTTGAGTTCTCGAACGAAGAGACTGTTATTTGAAAAACGCTCTTGTTTGATTTCCGCTATTACCACGTCCTCAAATAAATGAGTCTTTCCGTTATAAACTGCCTCAAGGTTAATGTCCAGCGTGAATTTTTCGGTCATAGCTTTATCAGCCATGGTAATTCTGCTGTAGTTAATTCCAATGGTTTCGGTGAGGTCGTTAAATCCAATTCCAAGTTGATTTTGAAGATAGTGCTCCGTCAAGTCACTTTTACCATCAGAAAAGGAGTGGAGTGCTATTCTTCTTTTTTCTGTTTTCGACTTATTGGTTTTCTTTTTTATTTCGAATACAAAAGGACCCTTTTCACTGTATTGTCTAGACCTGACTTTAATGCGATTTAAGTAACCCGCATGGTGTTGTCTGAAGAATTCAAAGTTGGGGTAGTCGAAGTACACATTTTTGTAATGAAACTGTCGTTCTCCGGCCATATCTAAGACGCAAACCTGTCCCTTTAATGCGGTAAAAAAGTCATTCAGCTTGGATGCCGGAAACATGAACTTAGTGTCAACTCGAGCATCAAAATCAACTTGAGCTAACGTTTTCAAATCAATTCCCTTGAATTCTTTTACGATATGTAAGTCGTTTGAAATCAAGGATTACGAAAATCAATTACGATTAGTTCACCAGCATCAACATTAGTATCGGTTGCCGCAATAGTTATAGAGGTTGAAACTTGTGTTAAACCAGAAGGACAATTTAATGTTTTACATTCTGACATCGCGTATAGCGTATAATTACCAGCCTTAAGTTCTTTAAATTCAAAGGAACCATCTGCGCTGCTTCTTACATCATCACTTTGTGTAGTTCCATCACCATATATAATATACACACGCGTGTCCGGTTGCCCAACTATTCCAAGCGTGTCGCGAATCTCATTGTCATCAATGTATATTGCAATTAGTTTTCCTTTTAATATTGCAACACCGCCTTTTCCAGCTCCAACCCCAACATTACAACCTCTACCAGTAATCCTTACCACGTTTGTTGTTTCCAATTCCAGCTCATCTTCTTTTTTCGGAATTTCAATTTCCTGAATAACTTCTTCTTTTCCGGTAGGGCAAGTCAGACATTCAGAGTAGGTAATAATTGAGTATTTACCAGGCTGCAGATACTCAAATTTGAATGAGCCATCTGGTGCAGTGCGAATATCGTCGTCTAATGCTCCTGTAGCACCATAACTAATATATACACGCTCGTCTGGTACAGCTATGTCAGCTGCCAATGTTCTGCCATCGTCTTCGCATAAATAGGTTCCAATTAATTTTCCTTTGAGCGTTGTTTTACCTCCAGTTCCTGGCTCTTTCTTGCATGCCATAAATGCAAAAGCGATGAGGGCGATTGCTAGATATTTTGTAGTATTCATAAATTATCTTTTTAAAATACGATAGGTGTCTTTACCAATCAATAGTTTGTATTTCCCTTTTTCGTAGGTAGAAAATTGAATGGTAGCAGAGGCACTTTCAAGTTTCGTCTTGTATAGAACTTTGTCCGTTTTATTATCTAATACTTTGACCAAATATGTTTCTCCTTGGGGGTTTAATAACTTCACGGAGTAATTGTTTTCAGTCATAGTAATGGTAAGCAAAGTTTTTGATTTTCCTTTTAAATCTGAAACAAAAATGCTACCAGTTTTATTCACTTTTTCTGGAGTAGGAATCAAATAGTCTTTATCTTTTCCTCCATCAGGTAAAAGACCAAAGCTAATGTTTGAAAATTGTCTTTTGTATTTTAGAGCATGACAAAGTGTGCCATTTGGAAAACTTAAAAAGAGCTTTTCACCTTTTTGGCTCAATTTAAAATTGGTGTTCAATTCCTTTCCTTTTGCAGCTCCATTAGCCCAAAGTAAAAGGAATCCTTTTGATGCAATTTGAGTTCCAGCCGGGAGGGCAAACATTTTTAGACTGTCCTTATGATCGGATAAAAAATAGCCTGATAAATCGACAGTTTTAGCACTAGAATTGTACAATTCAATATAATCATGAGATTTCCCTGCTTCATTCTTAACCAAACCTTTGTTCTGAGACAAGATTTCATTAATGAATACATCCTGCGCAAACGACTGAAAGCCTGTTAGTATAGAGAGAACGAATAATAAATTTTTCATAAAAAAAATGTAAAAGTAATTCTTTGGACGTTTAACATTATGGAATCCTTTCTTTCCTGCTATTTTTTTACGTTTAAATGCTCTTTTAAATTATAAATGCAACATCTTAGCAATTATGAATACCGCAAATAAAATTATAGCGTTTTTTAATCAATTGGAATCGCCAGTGATTTCAACGGCTGAAGTTGAAGTTTTGAACCCATTATTAAGGATGGAAACGAAAGAAATAGTAAAAACATTTTATTTTAAATATTACAGCGATAATGAGAAGCGAATGGCTTTTATTGGAATAAATCCAGGGAGATTAGGTTCGGGATTAACTGGTATTGGGTTTACTGATCCTGTGAATTTAGAAAATGGATGTGGAATCGAAAATTCCTTTCGAAAGAAACAGGAATTAAGTTCAAGGTTTGTTTACGACATGATCGAATCATACGGCGGTGTAGAAACATTTTACAAGGACGTTTACATCTCTTCAGTTGTTCCATTAGGCTTTGTGAAAAGAGACATCAATCTCAACTATTACGACATTAAAGAATTGGAAGAAGAGTTGACTCCCTACATAAAAGAGCAATTTGAAAAGCAGCTGCCTTTTCTCAGAAGAGATGTTGCGTTTTGTATCGGAAAAGGAAAAAATCTAAAATTCTTAAATGCACTCAACAAAAAGGAAGGCTATTTCGATAAAATAGAGGTGCTTCCGCATCCCAGATGGATAATGCAATATCGCTTAAAGAGTAAAAGTGAGTTTGTGGACGAGTACATTCAAACGATTAAAAAATACGTAGGCTAAATTCTAAAGTCGCGTTTAAAGGTATCAGTTTACATGAAAAATAAAAGAAATTAGTTGTTGACTGATACTGACGGAAATTGAAAGCGATTGAAAAGGAAGTATAGAGAAATGATTTAGTGTAACCGTGTAAGAAGTATTTATAAGGTCAATATGTGGATATTCCTTCGAGAGAAGGAATGATGATTATTATGATTAGTTCTAATTTTTTCTGTGCTTCAGATCCCGATAGTTACTTGCATTATTCTATAACACTGCGCATAAAAAAACCCCTTTCGAAATCATCGAAAGGGGCTACCATTTTAGTATGTATTGCGCTTATTTAGCCGCGTTGTATCGGATATTCACTTCATCCCAATTAATTACATTGAAAAAAGCTTCAATATAATCAGGTCTTCTGTTTTGGTAATTCAAATAGTAAGCATGTTCCCAAACATCTAAACCTAAAATTGGAATTCCTCCACAACCAACACCTGGCATCATTGGATTGTCCTGATTCGCTGAAGAGCAAACTGAAAGCTTGCCATCTTTAACACAAAGCCAAGCCCAACCTGATCCAAATTGTGTTGCTGCTGCGTTACTAAAAGCAGCTTTAAATGCCTCAAAACCACCTAAATCTGTATCTATTGCATCAGCCAATAATCCAGTTGGTAAACCACCGCCGTTTGCAGACATAATGCTCCAAAACAAAGAATGATTGTAAAATCCACCGCCATTGTTTCTAATTCCAGCACCTAGATTATCAACATTTTTTAAAATCTCATCAATACTAGAATTTTCATGATCAGTGCCAGCTAATGCTGCGTTTAATTTTGCTGTATAACCAGCATGATGTTTAGAATGATGGATTTCCATTGTTCTAGCGTCAATATGTGGCTCAAGTGCGTTGTAGTCGTATTTTAGTGCAGGTAAATCAAATGCCATGGTATCTAGATTTTAAATTAATAATAAAGCTAAGCATCAAATATATAATGGGATTACGACGCAGCGGGAATTAGAATGAAATAAAATCTTGTTAATTGGTAAAAAGGTAACAAGTACATTGTAAAACGTATTGCTTCGTGCGTTTTACAGTGTACTTGTTATAAAGTGTAAAATCTGTTTAAAAAAGTAGAAATCTTAGTTGTTCGAGCATTCGAATTATAGGTTACAGCATTTACCTTTGGGTTTAGTAAAAAAAACAATACATGCCAAAATTAGTATGTGTCCGTCATGGGCAATCAGTATGGAATCTTCAAAACAAATTTACCGGTTGGGTGGATGTAGATCTAACCGAAAAAGGTGTAAATGAGGCTATTAGCGCTGGGGATAAGTTGAAAGGATATCATTTCGATAATGCTTTTTCTTCTTTATTAAAAAGAGCTAACCGTACGTTAGATTTTATTCTAGAAGGAATTGGGCAAGACGATTTGCACGTCGAGCGCAACGAAAATTTGAATGAAAGAATGTATGGTGACTTACAAGGAAAAAATAAGGATGAAGTTTCTGCCGAATTTGGAGCAGAGCAAGTTAATATTTGGAGAAGAAGTTATGACATTCCGCCTCCAGGTGGCGAAAGTTTAAAAGATACTAGAGAAAGAGTGATTCCTTATTACACAGAACATATTGAGCCGGTATTGAGGTCTGGAAAAGATGTAATAATCGTGGCGCATGGCAATAGCTTAAGAGCATTGGTAATGCACTTGGAGCAGCTAAGTCCAGAAGAAATTCTTCTTAAAGAAATTCCAACGGGAACTCCTTATATTTACGACTTAAGTGATGACCTTAAGATTACATCAGCAGAGTTTATCTAACCCAAAAATTATGATTTGGTAATAGCAGTAGATTTTGACGGAACCATTGTAGAAGATTGCTACCCTGAAATTGGTGAGCCTAAAATCTTCTCATTTGAGACCTTACGTGAAATTCAAAAAAACAACCATCAACTCATACTTTGGACCAACCGAAGGGGCGAAAGCTTGAAAGAAGCAGTTGTTTTTTGTAAACAAAACGGAGTTGAATTTTACGCTGTAAACGCAAGCTACCCAGAGGAGAAATTTGAGAATACTGCCAGCCGAAAAATAAACTGTGAAGTATTTATTAGTGAGAAAAACATTGGTGGAATGCCTGGATGGGGAGAGGCATGGCAAGAGATTAAAGAAATGACGGGTCAAGGAATTCAAGAAAATAATCAGTTTGGAAAACCGTCAATCATTGAACGCATAATTTCCATTTTTAAATGAGAATTGCAGTAGACTTTGACGGAACCATAGTAGAACACCAATTCCCTCGAATTGGTCGTCCGATTGCAAATGCAATTGAAGTACTGAAAAAACTGAACGCAGCCGGTCATACCTTAATTATGTGGACGTACAGACATGGCGAAACGCTTGAAGACGCGGTGCAATATTGCAAAGCCAATGGTATAGAGTTTTATGCCATTAATACTTCGGAGCCTAATGAAGTATGGAAAGACGGAATGAACCGACTAATCGAAGCTGATGTTTTTATTGATGATAGAAATGTTGGTGGACTGATGGATTGGGCACTAGTAGAAAAAGAGTTACTCTAGATCTAATCATCACAGTCATTTGTTTTCTTTAGCAGGTGATAACTACATTTGAATCTTATAAAATTTGTCTATGAAGAAGCTTGTATTCCTTTTGCTATTGGTGTCTTTTCAATGTCTGCTTTTTGGTCAAAAACCTATTATGGATTTAATGAAAGGTATGAAACCTCGATTCATTGGTCCAGCTGGAATGAGCGGACGTGTTACAAGTGTTGATGTTCACCCTAATGATTTAGATCACCTTTTAATTGGAACTGCTTCGGGTGGAGTATGGGAATCAAAAAATGGTGGTATTTCATTTGATCCAATTTTTGATAAACAACCGATTCAGTCTATTGGGGCAGTAACATTTGATCCAAGTAACCCAAGTATTGTATGGGCAGGAACTGGAGAAGGAAACCCTCGAAATAGTCAAAGTAGTGGTATTGGAATTTATAAATCTATCGACGGAGGAAAAAACTGGGAATTGGCAGGATTGGAGCATACTAAAACCATTCACCGAATCATTGTAGATCCAACAAATTCAGCTGTTGTGTATGTCGCTAGTCTTGGATCAGCTTGGGGACCCAATGAGGATAGAGGAGTGTTTAAAACGATTAATGGCGGTGAAACGTGGGAGAAGATGCTGTTTATAAATGATACCACTGGTTGTGCTGATTTGGTAATGGATCCGTCCAATCCAAATAAGTTAATTGCTGCCATGTGGCACTATCATCGCAAGCCATGGACTTTTACTTCAGGTGGAAAGGGATCAGGAATTCATGTGAGTTATGATGGTGGAAAAACTTGGAAACAAAAAACAGAAAAAGAAGGATTACCTGTTGGCATTATTGGACGCGTGGGACTATCATTTGCAACGAATAAACCAAACATAGTATACGCCTTGGTTGAAGCGAAAAAGACCGGATTGTACAAAAGTGTTGACGGAGGAGAAAACTGGAGACTAGTTTCTACAAAAAATATTGGAAATCGACCATTTTATTATGCAGATATTTATGTGGATCCTACCAATGAAAATCGGTTATTCAATTTGTATTCAACCGTCACTAGGAGTGAGGACGGGGGAAAAAGCTTTAAAGGAATTGCACCTTATCATAAAGCACATCCCGATCATCATGCGTTTTGGATAGAACCTAAAGAAGGTAAATTTATCATTGACGGAAATGATGGAGGATTGCTTATTTCAAGGAATGGAGGAGATAACTGGCAATACGTTTCAAACTTGCCACTCGGTCAGTTTTACCATATAAATGTAGATAATCAAATTCCTTATAATATTTATGGAGGATTACAAGATAACGGCAGTTGGGTAGGGCCATCTTATGTTTATGAGCAAGGTGGAATACGCAATCACCATTGGTCAGAGGTGCTCTTTGGCGATGGTTTTGATGTACTTCCCAACAAATCGAATCCAGATAAATTATATGCTATGTATCAGGGAGGTTCGTTGACTGAGGTGGATAAGAAAACAGGTTATTCTAGTTTTATTCAACCTCAAACACAAGATTCTATTCCTTTAAGATACAGTTGGAATGCAGCTTTATCACAAGACCCATTTAACGATTGTGGAGTATATTTTGGAAGTCAATACGTCCACTATTCAAAGGACTGTGGCAAAAACTGGACGGTCCTTTCTCCAGATTTAACGACTAACGATACTTCCAAACAGAAGCAAGTTGAAAGTGGTGGACTAACGATTGATGCTACAAAAGCTGAAAATCACACTACCATTTTAGCTATAGCCCCAAGTCCATTGGATAGTAATTTGATTTATGTAGGAACAGACGATGGAAATCTTCAGGCTACAATTGATGGAGGAAAATCATGGAGTAACTTAAGTGCTAAATTGCCGGGAATGCCTAATAATGCTTGGATTCCACAAATAGTGTGTTCCGAGAAAATGTCTGGAGAGGCGTTTGTAGTCGTTAATAATTACCGCCAAAATGATTGGAAACCCTATTTGTACAAAACAATAGATTATGGAAAAACATGGTCGCTAATTGCGAATGAAAGTAACGTAAATGGCTATTGTCTGAGCGTTGTGCAAGATCCTCTGAATCGAAGTTTATTGTTTTTAGGAACTCAACAGGGTTTGTATGTCAGCCTAAATGGTGGAAACACATGGAACAAATGGAATGATGAATTACCTTCTATGCCTATTCGAGATATGAAGATTCATCCTCGCGAGCACGATTTGGTTTTAGGAACATTTGGAAGAGCTATCATTATAATTGATGACATTTCTCCATTGCGAGCTTTGGCTGATAAAAAAGAAGAAATAAGGAATGATTCCCTCTTGATTTTTGGACATAAAGAAGCCTACCAAACGCCATGGAAACAAGCAAAAGGAATTCGATTTACTGGTGATAGCGAATTCAAAGGAGCCAATCGAAGGAGTAATTACTCTGTCCGCGTATGGGTTTCTCCAGATATGTATAGAAAAGCAAGTGGAGCGGACGGCAAGAAGAAACCTGAAGTAGAACTATTTATCAAAAATAATCTAGGCGATACCGTTAATTATTATCGAAGAAAAGTAGATAGCTTAATCAATAATTATATTCCAATAACCCTGCATGAAGCTGGGCCACATTGGTTGAGCAGAAAGAAAATAGATTTAAAAGGTAAGCGTGCAATTATGCCTCCAGGAAAACCCCTTTTGGCGGGAAATTACTCTGTTGTAGCGGTTTTAGATTCTGTCTATGTTCAGCATAATTTCATTGTAAAGGAACACCCTGAAAATGGTAAAACTAACGAATACAGAATCGCACAAAGAGCTGCCTATGATGAGGTCTCGGAAATAGTTAAGCCTATTTTGAAAGACGTGGAACGATTAAAAGACATGGAAGAAGTCATGAAAACAGTTACGTCAAATATGAGTTTGCTGGAAGATTCAGCAAAAAAAGACTTAACTAAATTGGGCAAACAAGTTTCTGATACTTTAAATCAATTGTTCGAACTGTATTTCCTTCCTAAGGGTTTTGAGGGCTATGATCATGTTTCGATTCGAATTTCGAATTTATCTAACAACATGCAAGCCTATCTTAGAGCAGAAAATAGAGGTGAAAGTGGGAATTATGAGTTGTCTAAAGGAAGGCTTTTATTTGCTTGGGAAGCAGCTCATAAAAAACAAGAGGCCTTTGAACAAGGTATTTGGCTTGAATACCAATCCAAAGTTTCTGAACAGCAATTCGATTTTTTCAAGAAATTAAAAGAGGACTAATCGTATTGGTATCCGCCATTTTCACTTACGTCTCCGTCAACACCCAGGCCAACAACCAGACGGTTTACGAAGTTAAAATACGAGATAATCATATGAGCATCTAATACTGCTCTATCATCTAAGCCGTTATCTTTTATGCGTCGTATCAACTCTTCTTTGCCACTAAAAGCAGGCTTGATAGTCAATTGTTCACTTAACAGACACAGCAGCAAATCTTGATCGGATAAACCCGCTTTGGTGTAATCTCTTAAAAAGAGTCCCAAACGCTTGTTGTCTTTCCAAAAGTGATTTAAAGCCTCACTGTGGTGTTTTACGCAGTACATGCAAGAATTACAAATACTTACCACAACCCCAATCATTTCACGTTGCTCACGTTTTAATGGCGACTTACCATACATAAGGTGGACGTACAAATCCATGTGACGGATAACTCCCTCGGGGTCAAGGCTCTGTATCTTATGAAGCTCTGCTAATTTACCCCGAGTTTGAATCAAATGATCGTAAACTTCCTTGAGTTTTCCTTTCGCGTCTTCGTAGTCAACAGTTTCTATGTAAGCCATAAATAAATTTAAGAATGGAAAATTAGTTATTTATTTTTTGAATGCAAAACTCATTTCACAGGTTTATTTAATCAGAAAGTAGTGGTCTATGACGGTCTAGGTTCATTAAATGCTTTTTAAGTGTTATTTTACAATTTCTAAAAAAGTTCAGATAAATGAGTTTTTAGGAGTGGAACCCTGCTTTTTTTTGCATAAAAAAAGGGGTGATAAAATCACCCCTTTTTTATAATGTATATGTCTTTGGAATGCTATTGCACTACCAGCTTTCCGCTCATCATGCCTACATGACCTGGAAAAGAACAAATAAAATCGTAAGATCCTTTTGCAGGAGCATCAAATTCAATGGTAACTTCCTCACCACCGCCAATAGTTTTGGTATTTGCTATCACATTATCTTGCATTTCCGGTGCAATATAGCCTGTTTCTTTAGCTCCAATAGAAGCTTCAGCAAATGCATTTTTATCAGTTCCTTTTTTAAGCAAGACCCAATTGTGACCCATTGACTCAACCGGCAATTCACCTACATTTTTCAATGTTAACTTTACCTTTTGACCTGCATACACTTTCATTCGCTTAGTGTTGTATTTCATTTGATCATTTCCTTCAATAACAAGTTCTGCTATTTCTGGAATGTCAGCTGACTTTGAGGTTTCTTCTGGTCCAGTTTGTAATTGAATTTTCTTTTCAGCTGGTGCTTTTGCATCACCGCCTCCATCACCGCAACTCGCTAATAACATAACTGAGCAACCTAATAATAATCCTATTTTTTTCATCTTTATATCTTTTTTAGTTATAACAAATTGTGGGGCAAATAGTTTTTTCAAATTGTCATTATTTAATGGAGATGCTGCTGGTGATTTCCTGAACCTTCTTAGAAATTCAAAATCCAGTTTCCCTCAGTTATTTGAACTGTTTGATTGATAGGTGTTTTACTGAAAATGCTTTTGTTAAAATCCTTGGTTAGGCCAATGCTATTTCTAGACTTATGATACTGTTGATTTTCCTTGTTCCCATTTCTTGCTGAATGAAAATACCAATAAAACTGCCTCCGTTATTGATAAAGCCTCTGTGGGGATTTACAGATGAAGAATCAGATGCTCCCTTACTAATTCTCAGGTCTATAAACTAAACATTATCAAAGTCGCCGTAATAGGCATCTCTGGAGAAAAAGACTTCATATAATCCATAAGAATGGGTAATATAAGTGTCTAAATTTTCTAGGATAGAGAAGTTAAGTAAGCCTTGTAATTACTGTCCCTTCGAGTGTTTTGAGTGGAACGAACAAAAAGTATCGAGAAGCTCTTATTTAATCTAAAAAAAACTTTTTTTTAAGATACAGAAGCTTAGGAGTTCTAGATTTAGAAATTATCCCAATACTTGATTTATCAAACTCACACTAAATATAGTCAGTAAAAACCAACCTATAAACCCTTTAAAAAGTTAATTCTTGCGTTGGAATTTCTTTGTGTTGTTCTGCTATTCAATCACCACTTTGCGCATGGAAACTATTCATTTGATTTTCAGGATTGTTTGCCCAAATTATACTTTATTTCAAAAGTAGTGGACTATCAATTCAGAAATACTCACTTTTGAGCACTGTGAATATCCTGAAAGAAAATACAATCACTCTAGCTATAGCGACGCTTTGCGCGGTCTATTTTGGCTATTATTTGTCGGTTATGAACTGGACTTCGGGAGGAGGAGATACTTACACGCATTTCCTATTTGCTAAATATGCCTTTCAACATCCCGAAAATTTTGTGAACCATTGGGGGAAACCTTTCTTCACTTTGTTGGCTGCACCATTTGCACAATTGGGTTTAAAAGGAGTAGAAGCAATGAACATCGGTTGCGGAATTCTTTCGGGAATTTTTGCTGCATTGACGGCCAGAAGTTTGGGTTATAAGTTTCATTTTTTGGCTGTTGTTTTTACCGTTTTCGCTCCGGTTATGTACAACGGAATCTTCAGTTCATTGACAGAACCTATCGCAGCATTAGTGCTAATTTCTGGCGTGTATTTTTATTCAATTAAAAGATTTGATTTGGGAAGTTTAATATTCTCTTTTTTAATACTTTGCAGAACTGAAATATTTATATTTTACCCGTTGTTTGTGCTGTTTTTATGGTGGTCAAAATCACTGAAATCAGCTCCTTATTTAGCTGTGGGATTTGTTTTATACAGTTTTTTGGGCTGGCCTTTTTATGATGATCTATTTTGGATCATAACCAAACAACCTTACAATCCTAGTTCGTCTGCATATGGAAGTGGAGACTTTTGGCATTATGCCGATTCCTACGATCAAGTTATTCATCAGTTATTGAGCCTTTTGTTGCTGATTAGCCTCATTCGTTTTCCTTTTGATCTATTTTTAAAACGTAAACAGATTACAGATACACTAAAGTTGGAACTATTGGTATTAAGCTTGATTGTCAGTTTCTTTTTTGCGCATTCTTTTGTTTGGTGGCTGGGCGCCGGTGCATCTGCTGGCTTAGTAAGGGTAATGATGGTTATCGTTCCGCTAATTAGTTTGTTTGCGCTAAAAGCATTGCAGTGGGACAGGATTTTCGAAAAAAATTGGGTCCAAGCATTAGTTTCGATTGCTTGTATTGCTATTATGGTTGGTGTGGCAGAACATAAATACAATTTTCCAGTCAATGAAGATTTAGAAATCCGTACCATACGAAAACTAGATAAAGCAGCTTTAGATAAAGAAAGAGCAGGAAACGACTTGTTCTATTATCATCCGTTTGCAGCAATACAACTAGACGCAAACCCTAAGGATACATTCGAAAAACGTTTCTATTTTAATGGAGAATTTAAAAGTATTTCTGACGTAAAAAAAGGCGACATATACCTGTGGGACAGTCACTTTGCAGTAAATGAAGGCGGTGTCAGTTTAGCCTTAATTGATACTCTTGGTTTTCAGTTAATTCAAGAACACGAAACCAGATTAGAAGAGTATTCCTTTCAAGTCAAGGCTTTTAGGAAATTGTGATAAATCAACAATCAACAATCAACATCATCCTTCATAAATAGCTCCAGAAGTAGGCGTTTCTTTCAGTTCCAATTTCTTCAACATTGATAATGCTGGTTTAATCTGATTCCAAATCCATACCACCAAAACCTCAGAAGTAGGGTTTTCGAGTCCTTTGATGTCGTTGAGGTAATTATGATCCATTTGGTTTAAAACGGGCTTCATTGCCGCTTTAACTTCGCTAAAATCCATAACCCAGCCCAGCTTTTCGTCCAAATCGCCTTCGAGATAAACCGTTAAATGATAGGTATGTCCGTGCAAATTTTTGCATTTATGTCCTTCAGGAACATTTGGCAATTGGTGCGCCGAATCAAAAGTAAATTGCTTGTAAATCAACATAATACGATCAGGTTATTATTAAGGAATCCATTTTATGTTGGTGAAATCTGGTTTTCTTTTTTCTAGGAATGCATTGCGTCCTTCTTTAGCTTCATCAGTCATGTAGGCTAAGCGAGTAGCTTCTCCAGCAAAAACTTGTTGTCCAACCATACCGTCGTCGGTAAGATTAAAAGCAAATTTGAGCATCTTTATTGAAGTAGGCGATTTTTCTAAAATCTCTTGTGCCCAGTTATATGCCTCTTCTTCGAGCTTTTCGTGAGGAATAACAGCGTTAACCATTCCCATGTCAAAAGCTTCTTGAGCACTGTAGTTTCTGCCTAAAAAGAAGATTTCTCTTGCTCGTTTCTGACCAACCATTTTTGCTAAGTAAGCAGATCCATAACCGCCGTCGAAGCTGGTAACATCAGCATCGGTTTGTTTGAAAATAGCGTGTTCTTTACTGGCTAAGGTCAAGTCGCAAACAGTATGCAAACTATGACCACCACCAACAGCCCAACCTGGAACGACAGCGATAACCACTTTTGGCATAAAACGAATCAAACGTTGAACCTCCAAAATATTCAATCTTGGCATTCCATCATCATCAACGTAACCCTGATGTCCACGTGCGTTTTGATCGCCTCCACTGCAAAAAGAATAGATACCGTCTTTCGTAGAAGGCCCCTCAGCAGATAGCAAGACAACGCCAATATTTACATCTTCACGAGCGTCAAGAAGTGCTTTGTATAATTCACCAACCGTTTTTGGGCGAAATGCATTACGAACATTAGGACGATTAAAGGCAATTCGAGCAACAGAACCACTTTTTCGATACGTGATATCCTCAAATTCCGTTACGGTTTTCCAATCTGCTTTAGACATAGTTTTTCTTAAAGTGCTGCTAAAATTGAATTCAATGTTGAGCTAGGGCGCATAATACTGTCAGTAAGTTCCGTACTTGGTAAATAGTAGCCACCAATGTCGACTGCTTTTCCTTGAACAGCATTTAATTCGGAAACAATAGTATCCTCATTATCAGATAATTGCTTCGCAATTGAACTGAATTGTTGTTGAAGCTCACTATCTGCTGTTTGCGCAACAAGCGCCTCAGCCCAATACATAGCTAAGTAAAAGTGACTTCCCCTGTTGTCTAACTCACCAGCTTTTCGACTCGGAGACTTATCGGTATCCAGAAACTTATCGGTTGCGGCGTCCAATGTTTCAGAAAGAATTTTAGCTTTCGGATTATTGTAAGTTGTACTTAAATGCTCTAGAGATACGGCTAATGCTAAAAACTCTCCAAGAGAATCCCAGCGTAAATGGTTTTCATTTACCAATTGCTCAACATGTTTTGGAGCAGAGCCACCAGCACCAGTTTCAAACAATCCGCCGCCATTCATCAACGGAACGATAGACAACATTTTTGCACTGGTTCCTAATTCCAAAATAGGGAAGAGGTCTGTCAAATAATCTCTTAATACGTTTCCAGTAACGGAAATTGTTTCTTTTCCTTCTTTTACTCTTTTAAGCGTGTACAAAGTCGCCTCTATAGGATTCATGATTTGTATATCCAAGCCCTCCGTATCGTGATTTTTTAAGTAAGTATTGACTTTAGCAATCACGTTAACATCATGCGCTCGGTTACTGTCTAACCAGAAAATTGCTGGAGCACCAGTTGCTCTAGCTCTGTTTACCGCCAACTTTACCCAGTCCTGTATAGGAGCGTCCTTTACTTGACACATTCTCCATATATCTCCAGGCTCCACTTGTTGTTCTAATAATACAGTTCCATTTTGATCAATAACCTTAAGGGTTCCACCTTTTTCTTTCTGAAAAGTTTTATCGTGTGATCCATATTCTTCCGCTTTTTGAGCCATTAGTCCAACATTAGAAACCGTTCCCATAGTGGAAGGATCAAATGCGCCATTTTCTTTGCAGAAATCTATTGTTGCCTGATAAATACCTGCATAACTTCGATCTGGAATCAATGCTTTAGTATCGTGCAATTTATTGTCCCAACCCCACATTTTGCCGGAACTACGGATAGCAGCAGGCATAGAAGCATCAATTATAACATCACTTGGCACGTGTAAATTTGTAATTCCTTTATCTGAATTAACCATAGCCAAATT
>Ga0075109_1000313_pt1 | contig 33596 bp, 28 predicted proteins | sample AntAceMetag02UKD_FD_69798 | JGI IMG/M metagenome (GOLD analysis project Ga0075109, IMG submission 69798) | Saline lake microbial communities from Ace Lake, Antarctica - Antarctic Ace Lake Metagenome 02UKD | ecosystem: Environmental > Aquatic > Non-marine Saline and Alkaline > Saline | place...
CGCCATCATCTGGCCGCGCGCTTCGATATCTGTGCCATCGGCATAGGCACGGGGCAGGTATTGCTTGACCAACCGCATCCCTTCCAGCGCAATCCCCTGACTCATCGGGTGGAAATGCGGCGAGCAATAGGCCTCCAGGCAATGGGCGAAGGCATCCATTCCTGTGCCAGCCGTGATCGCCTTTGGCATCCCCACAGTCAGTTCGGGATCGCAGATCACGACCGTTGGCAGGATCTTGGGATGAAAAATGATCTTTTTCTCATGCGTCACCGAATTCGTCAGCACGGATGCGCGCCCCACTTCGGACCCTGTGCCTGCGGTGGTAGGAACCGCTACGATGGGCGCAATGGCCGATGCATCAGCACGTGTCCACCAGTCGCCTATATCTTCGTAATCCCAGACGGGGCGGGTTTGCCCTGCCATAAAGGCCACAGCCTTGCCCAGATCAAGGCCGGACCCACCGCCAAAAGCGATCACCCCGTCATGCCCACCCGCTTTGTAAGCGGCGACACCGGCGGACAGGTTGATCTCGGTCGGGTTTGGATCAACATCGGCGAACATGCCGCGCCCCAGCCCTGCGACCTCCATCAGATCCAGCGTGGCGGCGGTGATGGGCAGACTTGCCAGCCCCTTGTCGGTCACAAGCAGGGGTTTCTTGATCCCCGCAGCCGCGCAAGCCTCGGCCAGTTCAGAGATACGGCCCGCACCAAAGCGGATGGCAGTGGGATAGGACCAGTTGGCACGCAAAGTCATTGCTGTTTCCTCAGATGGTATGATTTCGGGCGGGTCAGGTTGTGATAGCCGATGACCGACAGCCCGCCGCCGCGTCCGGTATCCTTGCATCCGGTCCAGCATAGACCGGGGTCGAGATAGTCGGCACGGTTCAGGAAAACTGTGCCAGTTTCGATATGCGCACCTAACCGTTCGGCGCGGCCCACGTCGGCAGTCCAGAGGGACGCGGTCAGGCCATAGTCACTGTCATTCATCAGGCGCAAAGCCTCGGCGTCGTCCTTGACGCGCATGATCCCGACGACAGGCCCAAAACTTTCTTCGCGCATCACGCGCATGGAATGGTCCACATCAATCAGGATTTGCGGCATCAGATAGGCACCTCCATCCTGCGGAAACAGCGCCGGATCAATCAGCGCCTTGGCACCCGCCGCTACCGCCTCGGCAGTTTGAGCGCGCACCAGATCGGCGAAACGCACCTGCGCCATAGGGCCAAGCGTCGTATCGCCATCAAGCGGATTGCCCAGCTTGTAGCCCGAAACAAGTGACACCGACTTTTCGACAAAAGCGTCGAACAGGCTTTCCACAACGTAGATCCGTTCGATCCCGCAACAGCACTGTCCCGAATTGAACATCGCCGCGTCGATCAGCGTGTCGACAGCAGCGTCCAGATCGGCGTCCTCCATGACATAGCCGGGGTCTTTGCCACCCAGTTCCAGACCTAAACCGGTGAAAGTGCCCGCCGCCGCGCGCTCGATCGCGCGGCCACCGCTCACAGATCCGGTGAAGTTCACAAAATTGAAGGCGCGCGCCGCAATCAGCGCCGATGTCGTGTCATGATCCAGAAACACGTTCTGGAACACATCCTCGGGAATACCGGCGGCATGGAAGGCTTGGGCCATCCGTTCGCCCACCAGCAAGGTCTGGCTGGCATGTTTCAGCACCACGGTATTGCCCGCGATCAGGGCGGGGGCCACGGTGTTGATCGCTGTCATATAGGGGTAGTTCCACGGCGCGATCACCAGCACGACACCATGCGCCTCGCGCGCAATATGACGTTTGAAAGCGGCGCTGTCTTCCAGCACGATAGGGGCAAGTGCCGTTTCGGCGATCTCGGCCATATAGGTTGCGCGCTCGTTGAAACCTTTGAATTCGCCGCCATAGCGCACGGGGCGGCCCATCTGATGCGCCAGTTCCGGCACGATGGCGTCATTCATCGCACCGACAGCCTCGACCGCTTTCAAAACCAGCGCGATGCGCTCGGACAGAGGGCGCGCGGCCCAGCTTTTTTGCGCGGCACGGGCGCGGGCAACGGCTGCCTGAGCTGCATCCAGAGACAGCGCTGGACGTTCGGCATAAACCGATCCGTCGATCGGTGAGATACATCTGATCATCTTGGTCATTTCCGGTCAGGCCCGCTCGAAGCCGCGGGCAATTTCATAGTCGGTCACCACGCGGTCGAACTCCTCGATCTCCCACATCGCGGCGCGGGCGTAGTGATCGATCACATCGTCACCCATCGCTTTCCGCAGCATTTTCGAATGGCGCAGCGTATCCACCGCATCGCGCAGGGTTTTGGGAATCTCGCCCCCCTGCGAGGCCTGATAGATGTCACCAGTCGTGGGGCGCTGCAACTCCAACCCTTCTTCGATTCCGGCAAGGCCTGCGGCTAGCATCGCCGCCATCGCCACATAGGGGTTCATATCCGATCCGGGTATCCGGCATTCAACCCGGATTGCCTTGCTGCCTTCACCACACAGACGGAATCCGGCGGTGCGGTTATCCACCGACCAGACTGTTTTGGTCGGGGCAAAAGTCGCTTTGGAGAAGCGTTTGTAGCTGTTTATATAGGGCGCCATGAAGACAGTCATATCGGGCGCATAGCGGATCAACCCAGCCATGTAGGTCCGCATCAGATCGGACATGCCGAATTCGGCGTGAGGGTCAAAAAACGCGTTTGCCCCGTCTTTCCACAGCGATTGATGCACGTGGGATGAACTGCCAACACGGTCCTGATGCCATTTCGGCAAGAAGCTGGCAGCGTGGCCCTGCTGATCGGCAATTTCCTTGGTCGCGTGTTTGGCGATCGTGTGGTGATCCGCAGTATCGAGCGCGGGGGCATAACGGATGTTCAACTCTTCCTGCCCCGCCTCGGCCTCGCCCTTGGTGTTCTCGACAGGAATACCTGCCGCATAAAGGTGGTTTCGCAAAGGTCGCATCACATGTTCTTCGCGGGTCGTCTGAAGGATACTATAATCCTCGTTATAATCGCTGATCGGTTCAAGATCACGGAACCCGGACGCGGCGATTTGACGGAACGACCGCGCGAACAGGAAAAACTCCAACTCGGTCGCCATAATCGGTGATAGCCCCAATGCCTCGGCGCGCGCGATCTGCTTTTTCAGCATGGCGCGGGGCGAATGGGCGATCTCGTGATGTCCGTGATGGTCCATCACATCGCAAAGCACCATGACTGTGCCGTCCAGCCACGGCATGGGCCGGATCGTGCCAAGATCGGGTTTTATCATATAATCGCCATAACCCGCCTGCCAGCTTGTCGCGGCATATCCATCGGGTGTTGCCATGCCAATGTCAGTGGCCAGCAGGTAATTGCAGCAATGGGTTTCTTCCCATGCACTCTCGACGAAATGCTGCGCCAGAAAGCGCTTTCCCTGCAAACGGCCCTGCATATCCACCATACAGGTCAGAACCGTATCCACGTGACCCGCCGCAACAGCAGATTTCAGCACCTCGAATGTCATCAATCCAGCCATGTCGCGGCCTCCTTTATGTCGTTGTCTCTGCGGCAAGCGGCCCCGCGCGAATGCCGGGGCCACCTGTTATCTTTGACCGGAGCGAAACCGCCCACAAGATGGGTCAGGTATAGCGATAGGGTCGCCCGGCTTTCTGCATATCGGCGTTGTACTTCTTGAAGATATCAACAACCTTGGCCTTCACCTCGGATTCCGAGGCAACCTCGTCCCAAAAGACCAGCGCAGCATCTTCGACCGTTTTCCATTCTTCATCGGGGATCGTGGTCAGTTGCAGCTTGGTTCCGTTAACACGCAGATCGGCCTCACCCCCCCAATACCACCACTGGCGATAGTAATGGGACTGGTCGCAGCAGACGCGGAACAGGGTTTGCAGGTCTTCCGGCAGCTCATTCCAGCGGTCCATATTGGCAAAGAACGATCCCGCCCAAGCACCCGAGATGTTGTTGGTCAGGAAGTAGTTGGTCACATCCGCCCAACCGACGGTGTAATCTTCGGTGATGCCAGACCATGCGATACCGTCCAGTTCGCCGGTCTGCACCGCGACTTCGATATCTTCCCAAGGCAGGGTAACAGGCACAACACCGAACTGGGCCAGGAAGCGGCCAGCCGTGGGGAAAGTAAAGACCCTCTTGCCCTGAAGGTCGGCAAGACTGTTGATCGGGTCCTTGGTGGCAAAGTGGCAAGGGTCCCATGCGCCTGCACTGATATGTTTGACACCGACAGCGGAATATTCCGCATCCCAGATTTCGTTCAGGCCATACTGGTTGAACAGTACTGGCACATCGAGCGAATAACGCGAGGCGAAGGGGAAGTAGCCACCGAATACAGTGACTTCCGTGGGAGATGCCATAGAATCGTCATCCGACTGCACCGCGTCCAGCGTACCTCGTTGTAGCGCTTGAAACAGTTCACCCGTCGGGACAATCTGATCGGCATAGAACAGTTCGATCTGCATGCGGTCGCCCGCTATCTTGTTGAACATGTCGATGGCAGGCTTGATCACATGCTCGCCCAAGGCAGCACCGGCATAGGTTTGCATACGCCAGCGTATTGTTGATTGCGCGAGCGCAGGTGTTGCAAGGGCAGCAGGACCCGCAAGGGCAGCTGTCGTCAGGAATTTGCGTCTTGTTGTCATTGTCGTCATCTCCTGTTGGTCGGTTTCAAAAAGGCGGTTCTTGCCATTCCTCTTTTTCTTGCTCCTCACGGAGTTCTATTTTCCGTAAACCAGTTCGGGCAGCCAAAGCGCGATCTGCGGAAAAACCATGATCAGCGTCAGCGCCCCCAACATCACCAGAACAAAAGGCAGGATCGAGCTGTATATATCACGCAATGTCACTTCGGGCGGGGCCATCGCCCGCATCAGGAACAGGTTATAGCCGAAGGGCGGCGTCATATAGGCAATCTGGGTCGTGATTGTGTAAAGAATACCATACCAGATGAGATCGAACCCCAGCGCGCCGACCAGCGGCACATAGAGCGGTGCCACGATCACCAGCATCGCAGTATCGTCCAGAAACGTGCCCATCAGAAGGAACGACAACTGCATCAGGATCAGGATGATCCACGGGTTCAGACCCAGACGGTCCGTAAACAGCGTGTCGATGGCCCGCACCGCACCCAACCCGTCAAAGATCGCACCAAAGCCCAAGGCAGCCAGAATGATCCACATGAACATGCACGAAATCATCAGCGTCTGGCGTACAGAGGTCTCGAACACCGCGCGATTCATTCTTCCCTTGAGGACTGCGGCAAGAAACGCCGTCATTGCGCCGATGGCCGAGCTTTCGACAAGACTGGTCCAGCCGTTCACGAAAGGCACCATCATCGCTGCAAAGATCACCAGCGGTAGCAAGCCCGCCGTTAGAAGACGCAGCTTTTTGGCTGTGGGCACTGTGCGTTCCTCGATCGGCAGAACCGGACCCAGCGCGGGGTTCAAACGGCACCGGATGTAGATGTAGGCGACAAACATCGCCGCCATCATCAAGCCCGGCACGACGCCCGCCAACCACAACTGACCCACTGGTTGCCGTGCGATCATGGCGTACAGCACCAGTACCACGGACGGGGGCACAAGGATTCCAAGGCTGGAACCCGCCTGAATAACTCCTGTGACCATTCGCTTGTCATACCCGCGCCGCAGCAGTTCCGGCAGCGCGATGGTAGCGCCTATCGCCATGCCCGCCACACTGAGGCCGTTCATTGCAGAGACCAGAACCATCAGACCAATCGTGCCGATCGCCAACCCGCCTGAAACAGGTCCCATCCAGACGTGGAACATCTTGTACAGATCATCGGCGAGTTTGCTTTCAGACAGGATGTAACCCATGAAAATAAACATCGGTAACGTCAGCAATGGATACCATTTCATCAGTTTCATCGCGGCCGAGAACGGAATCTCGGACCCTCCGGTGCCCCAGAGCATCATCGCCGACACCGCTGCGACGCCACCAATCGCGGCAAAGACCCGCTGACCGGTGAAAAGCATCAGCATCATCAGCGAGAACATGAAGATGGCGATCATCTCATAGGACATCAGACCACCTCGCCGCGCAGACGCAGCACGTCCTTGAAGAATTCTGAAATCGCTTGCAGCAGCATCAGGAAGATGCCCAGCGTCATCAGCACCTTGATTGGCCACATATAAGGGCGCCATGCGGTGGGGCTGCGTTCGAGCCGACCCAGCATCTCAGAGGCACCCGACGGGCCGCCTGTCAGAAAAGCCCAGACCAGATCACCGTAGAACGCCAGAGGATCGCGCCCGAAATAGCCAAGGGAATAGGCCGTCGAGCTGAGCGCACCCCACAACAGAACGCCCAGAAAGAACAGCAGGAACAGCACGGTGAAGGCGTCGAACCACGCTTTTCGACGGTCGTCCCATGTGTGGTAGAACAGATCCATCCGCACATTCGCGCCCATCTGCAACGCATAGGGTCCGCCCAGCATGTAATAGGCGACCATGGCGAATTGTGCCATTTCCAGCGTCCATAGCGTGGGGGTGAAAAACGTCTTGGACACGGATGACCACAACAAAATGGCAACCATGATGAAGATACCGTACATCACCAGCCGTCCCAGCCGGTAATTCACCGTGTCCACGGTGCGAATATAGCCGCGCATTACCAGGTTCATGATGCCTGCCTTGCAAAGCGGCGTGTGACAACTGAGTGATCCGGTGAAAACAGCATAAAACGCCCCCTGTGTTTCAAGCGTGATCCAAGCCCCCCCGACCTGTCAACGATGTTTCTGAAAGATTTTCTTCACCCCGAATCGCTCTGTGCATATATTGATCAAAAATGGATCGTACCCCGGTGACCGACGACAGCCAGACCATTGCTGAACGGCTGCAAGCTGCGTTTGACACGCTGACGCGGGCAGAGCGTCAGTTGGCCGATACCTTGCTGCAAAATTACCCTGTCACCGGCCTTGCGTCGATCACACATCTTGCCAAGGCCGCCGCCGTATCGACCCCGACGGTGGTGCGGATGGTGCAGAAACTTGGTTTTTCGGGCTTTCCCGAGTTTCAGTCCGCATTGCGGGGTGAACTTGAAGCGAGGATATCCGACCCGATCAGCAAACGCGACACATGGGTCAAAGCCGCCCCCGAAGGGCATATCCTCAACCGGTTCACGGATGCGGTGATCAGCAATATCAGCCAGACCCTGACCCAGATCGACCTTGAGACTTTCGAGGATGCCTGCGCCCTGTTGGCGGATCCGGAGAGGCGCGTTTTCGTGGCAGGCGGGCGCATAACACATGCGTTGGCTGAATACCTGTTTCTGCACATGCAGGTTCTACGGGCCGGGGTGACCCATGTTCACGCCATGTCCAGCAGTTGGGCGCATGACCTGCTTGATCTGCACGAGGGCGATGTGGTCGTGATCTTTGACGTTCGCCGCTACGAGAACAGCACCCTCAAACTGGCGGAACTGGCACGGGACAGAGGCGCGAAGATCATCCTTTTCACCGATCAATGGCGCTCGCCCGTTCACGAATTTGCCGCGTGCACATTCTGCGGCCGAATTGTTGTACCCAGCGCATGGGACAGTCTGGTTACCTTGATGCTGATGCTTGAGGCGATGATCGCCGAAGTACAGGAACGCACATGGGACAGCACCCGTTCCCGGATGGAAGAACTAGAGGGAATGTTTGACCGCACTAAACTTTTTCGGAAATTCACCTGAGGGAAAATGCGCGAAAATGTTGACTTTGCTTAAATCCGAAGGTCTAAAATCTATCAAATGATCAAAAAAGAACATGAAAACGGAATGCTTTCGCAAAACTGTTTCGAAATTGTGGCAGGTCGCCTTGGGTAGAACCATTCTCCAGACACAGGGATACAAGATGAAAACGCTTTCCTACGGATTGAAATTTACCGTTTCGGCCTTGGCTGTTAGCCTTGCCGCACCTGCAAGCGCCGACACGCTGCGCCTGCTGACATGGGGTGGGTACGCCCCCAAGAATGTCATCGAGATGTTCGAGGCCGAAACAGGCCATACGGTCGAAGTGACGACATCGAACAACGAAGAAATGATTGCCAAGCTGCGCGCCACAGGCGGCGGTGGCTTTGATCTGGCCCAACCCAGTCAGGACCGCATCGCCGGTCCGCAGGAAGAGTTCGGCATTTACAAGCCAATGGACCTGTCCAAGATCGACGCGGCCTTGTTCATCCCGTCGATGTTGGAGGCCACAAAGGCCAACACCACCGTTGGCGCCGACGTTTACGGCGTACCGCATGTCTGGGGCACTGACGGTCTGGTGCTGAACACGGCGCAAGCGGCATCGGTCAAGGATTACACCGACCTGTGCAGCGACGATGTGGCGGGCAAAGTGTCCTACCGCATGCGCCGCCCGACGCTGATCGGCTTTGCCTTCTCGATGGGGATGGACCCCTTTGCCGCTTATGCTGACGAGGCCGCCTATACCGAGATGCTGACCAAGGTCGAGGCGGCGCTGATCGCGTGCAAACCCAATGTCAAAACCTACTGGTCCGGCGGTGACGAGTTGATGGGTCTTGTCCGTTCCGGCGAAGTCGTGGCGGCGATGGCATGGGACACCGGCGGCTGGAAACTGAACGAGGACAATGCGGATGTCACCTTTGTGGCCCCTGCATCGGGTGCCTTGGGCTGGATCGACACATTCGTGATCCCGTCCAAGGGTCAGGCGGATGACGCGGCCTATGCCTGGATCAATTTTGTGATGAAACCGGAAGTCGCGGCGATGATCACTGAATCTGCTGGCAACTTCACCGCTTCACAGGGCGCGGATGAATTTGTCTCGGACGCACTGAAAGCCCGCTATCAGGCCAGCTTCCCGCAAGAAGCGGTGGACAATATCAAATGGTATCCGCCAGTTCCCGCTGGACTGGAAGCGCTGGAAGGTGCCGTGCTGGACCGCGTACAGGCTGCGCGCTGATCTTTTGACTTCCAAGGGCGGCACCCGCAGGTTGTTGGTGCCGCCTTCGTTTTGACGACACAGCAGGACCGGACCCGAAACATGACAGCTTCCACGCTTCCCGATCTTGAATGTGACGGGCTGACAAAGCGCTTTGGCGCCTCCGTTGCGGTGGATGATGTCTCTTTCTCGGTGCCTGCTGGATCATTCTTCTCGATCCTCGGACCATCAGGCTGCGGCAAGACCACGATCATGCGGATGATCGCGGGCTTTCTGGAACCAACGGGTGGCGATATCCGCATCAAGGGGCGGTCCGTTCTGGATGTTCCGCCCAACAAACGGCCCGTGAACATGGTGTTCCAGCATCTGGCGCTTTTCCCGATGATGAATATCGCCGACAACATCGGTTATGGGTTGCGCCGCAAGGGTCTGGGCAAACCCGAGATCGCCCGCAAGGTAGATGAGGTACTTGACCGGATCGGATTGCCCGGTATCGGCGCGCGGAAGGTGGACGAGCTATCAGGCGGGCAGAAGCAGCGTGTCGCTATTGCCCGTTGCATGGTGCTGGAACCAGATGTGCTGCTGCTGGACGAGCCCTTGGGCGCGCTGGATCTGAAACTGCGCGAACACATGAAAGTCGAGTTGAAAGCACTTCAAGCGGCCTTTGATACCACCTTTGTCTATATCACACATGACCAGTCCGAGGCCTTGGTGATGTCCGACCGGATCGCCGTGATGAACGCAGGCAGGTTCGAACAGATGGGCACGGCGCGTGATCTTTATTACCGCCCGCAGACCGCCTTTGTTGCGGGCTTCGTGGGCGATGCAAACCGCTGGCAGGGTCGCGTCGTCAGGGCCGAGGGCGAGGCGCTCGAGATCAAGACCGATGGCGGCCTGATCCTGCGCGGTGTCAGCCCCGGACGTAGCCTGGCCATAGGGGACAGGGCCGAGGTTTTCGTCCGCCCCGAAGCGATCCGCCTTGCCGAGAACGCCGCGCAACTGGCGCATTTTGACACGCAGATCAGCGGCCATGTCGCGACAATCCTGTTCAACGGGGCGGCCAGTCGCGTGATCGTCGCGGATGCCAGCGGCGCAGAGATCGAAGTGACGCTGCCGCAATCGGGCGAGTTCGCGCATCTGTCGCGCGGCATGCCCGTACATGTCGGCTGGTCCGGCGAGCAGGGCAATTGCTTTGCCGCGATGGGACGGTGACGCGGATGCGCGCGGGGCAGAAACTCGGGTTGATCCTGCTACTGACGCCACTTTTGCTGTGGCTGTCCTTGCTCATCATCATTCCGCATATCGACTTGTTCCTGCTGTCGTTACGGGAACGGGTGGGCGTGCGGCAGTATGAAACGGGCCTTGGCAATTACACCACGATCCTGACCGAACCGCTTTACATGGTGACTTTTGCGCGCACGGCGATGATGTCGATCCTTGCTACCGCCCTGACCTTGCTGATCGCCTTTCCAGTCTCGTATTACATCGCCAAAATGGTGCGGGGGCGTGCGCGTTCGGTGTTGTTTCTGATGTGCCTCATACCCTTCTGGGTGTCCGAGTTGGTCCGTACTTTTGGCTGGATGATCTTGCTGCGCGAAAGCGGGGTGATCTCGGGCTTACTGCAATGGGCAGGGCTGGCCGCAGGGCCGGTTGAGTTGCTGTATAACGATGCGTCCATCATGGTCGGACTTGTCTATACCTCGATGCTGTTCATGGTTGTCCCGCTGGTGACCACGCTGGACAGTCTGGACGATGCGGTGATCGAGGCAGGGTATGATCTGGGCGGATCCGGCCCCAGTATCCTGCGCGAAATCGTGATCCCACACGCCATGCCGGGAATCGTATCAGGCAGTATCGTGGTGTTCATGCTGAGCCTTGGAAACTACCTGACGCCGACCATGTTAGGCGGTAAAGACAGCTTGTGGTTCACACAGATGATCTATTCGCAGTTCATCGTGCGCTTCAACTGGGAACTGGGCGCAGCCTTTGGTTTCATGCTGTTGATACTGTCATCCTTGATCGTTTGGGCCGTGCTGCGTCTGACCGGGCAGACGCTTGAGAAGACCATGGGTTAGGGAGCGACATAGATGATCCCGACCATTCCGCAGAACCCCCTCATCCGCGTCGCTTATGGCGCCTATGTCGCCCTGTTCTTTGTTTATCTGGCACTGCCGCTGACAGTTGTTGCTGTCTTTGCGTTCAACGACAGCCAGTTCCCGTCACTGCCTTGGCAAGGCTTCACGCTCAACTGGTTCTTCGGGTCCGAGCGCCCCATGATCGGTGTCTTTCACGAGCGACCCATTCTGCGCGCGATCGGTACGTCAGTGATCATCGGGCTTGCAGTCTCGACCCTTTCGGTTGTGGTCGGCACGACAAATGCCTTTCTGTTCAATCGCTACCAGTTCCGGGGACGGAGCCTGCTTTATGTCCTGATGCTGCTGCCGCTGGTCATTCCCGGAATCGTGTTGGGCATCTCGATCCTTGTATTTTCCAGCACAATGGCAAATGCCGCATGGGACGCCGCGCAGATCGACATTCAGGCACTGCGCCCCGGCCTTGTGCTGGTTATCCTGGGACAATTCTCCTTTGTCACAACCATCGCCACGCTGGTGATCGCAGCGCGCCTGCAAAAGTTCGACCGTACGCTGGAGGAGGCCGCGTTGAACCTGGGCGCCAACCACCTGACAGCCGTGCGGACCATCACCCTGCCCTATCTGGCACCAGCGATCATAGGGGCATTTGTCGTGTCCTTCCTGATGAGTTTCGAGAACTTCAACACGACTTTGATGCTGGTCGGATCGGACTCGCCATTGACCATCGCAATGTTTGACAGGCTGAAACTGGGATCAACCCCGCTGCTGAATGCAGTGTCACTTCTGCTGATGCTGGGGTCCAGCCTGCTGGCGCTGGTCTTGATCGCCTTCCAGCGCAAAGGCTGACACGGACAGGTTCTCCTCATCACTCGCTCTTGCATGAAAAATGGCTGCTTGAGACAAGAAAAAGGGCCAGAGGTTTCGCTCTGGCCCTTTGTAAGTGCTTTTTTCATTGCTTACTTGAAGCGCTTGATCTCACCCGACTTCAGCCGGCTCAGATAGCTTTCAAGTTCCCGCTTCACGATTGGCATCAGGAAATACAGACCCGCGATGTTGACCACAGCCATGGCAAAGATCGCCGCGTCCGAGAAATCGATCACCGGCCCAAGACTGGCTGCTGCACCAATGACGATGAAGATACAGAAGATGACCTTGAACGTCAGTTCCTGGGTCCTGCCTTCGCCGAACATGAAGGTCCACGCCTTCAGACCGTAATATGACCAGCTGAGCATAGTCGAGAAGGCGAACAAAACCACAGCGACCACCAGAATGTAGGGAAACCACGAAAAGGCGGATTCGAACGCTGCCGAGGTCAGACCGACACCTGTTGCGCCTGTTGCTGTTGTAACCTGCCCTGCTTCGTTGATGATATAGAGGCCGGTTTCGGGATCGGTCAGGAGTTGACCGCTGATGATAATGACCAAGGCGGTCATGGTGCAGATCACGACCGTGTCGATGAACGGCTCAAGAAGTGACACAAAGCCTTCGGTGATCGGCTCTTTGGTACGCACCGCAGCGTGGGCGATGGCCGCAGAACCAACGCCAGCCTCGTTCGAGAATGCCGCCCGCCGGAAGCCCTGAATCAACGCACCAACCATACCGCCTACGATCCCGTTGCCTGTGAAGGCCCCGTTAATGATCTGGCCAAATGCCGCACCGACCATGTCGGCGTTCATTAAGATGATCACCAACGCTGTGCCGACATAGAGAACACCCATTAACGGCACGACCTTCTCGGTGACGCGGGCAATGGATTTGATCCCTCCGACGATCACTGCAAAGACGATCCCGGCAAAAACAACCCCCGTGATCCAACCCGGATACTCGCCAAAGACACCTGACAACTGTTGATGTGCCTGATTGGCCTGGAACATGTTCCCGCCGCCCAGCGCACCCAGCACACAGAAAATCGAAAAGAGCACCGCAAGAAACTTGCCTCCCGGCAGACCACGCTCGGCAAAGCCTTTGGTCAGATAGTACATCGGACCACCCGATACACGACCGTCAGGGTATTCGTTGCGGTACTTAACCCCTAGCGTACATTCCGTGAATTTGGACGCCATGCCCAGAAGACCCGCAAGGATCATCCAGAAGGTTGCACCCGCACCGCCTATGCTGACTGCGACGGCCACGCCTGCGATATTGCCCAGACCCACGGTGCCGGACAATGCCGTTGCCAGCGCCTGGAAATGGCTGACCTCTCCCGCATCGTTCGGATCGGAGTATTTGCCGCTGACAAGCGCCAGAGAGTGACCGACCACGCGAAACTGGATAAACCCAAAATAGATGGTAAACACCGACGCCGCCACGACCAGCCAGATAACGATCCACGAGATCGAGGTGCCGGGAATAGAGGCAAAAATGAAACTGACAAACCAACCGGTTGAATCGGCAAATATCCGGTTAACTGTCTCGTCGACGCTTTGCGCTTGCGCGGTTATCACCGAAAGGATCAACGCGGCAAAGGCGGCGACAGCAGCAAAAGCTGCGGAAATAGATTTCTGTGTCATCTGTGTTCCCTGTCCCTGCTCATGGCACGATGGTGCAAGGCACCGGTGCCGCTTGCGCCAGATGCCCGGCCACCGAGCCGAAAATCCGGCTACCGATCTGGGTATGCCCATTGCGACCGATCACGATCTGAATCGCGCCTATCTCTTCGGCAATCCGGCAGATCGTATCGGCAATGTGGCCATATCGGATCGTGCTTTCTACCTCGACCCCCTCGGCGCGGACCTTCTCCAACACCGGGGTGATCAGCGCTTTCTCGGCACGCTCCAGCTCTTCCCGGCGGCGCTTGTGACGCTCTTCCAGTTCGGATGCGCTCAGAAACGAATAGGGCGACCATTCCAGAACATGAACGAGAACGACCGTTCCCCCTTGAAGCTTGACTCGGCCCACGGCAAAGTCGAGCGCCCTTCGAGAGGCCTCGCTACCGTCATAGCCGACGACGAATTTTGCAGACATTTGTCCCTCCTGCGTGTTGGCTTGCATTCAATGATGCCGCGACAGTTTAACGCAGAGGGTGTGTGAAACATATATGACGGGTTCCTGTAATGGTCCGGCACACGGACATTTCGACCTTTATTTCACAGTTTCGCAGGTCATAAGTCTGCCGGAATGCTTTTTGCACAATTTTGGCCTGCTGGACACCAACGCATCAAAGACGGGGAAAGAACGCGGAACACGCCGTTCCCGGAGTGTTCAAAGGCCTGATGATCCTGACACCCGATGGCTAAAATATGTATTTGCGGGAGCGGTTGAAAATCACATTCTGAATGTATTATATGACAAATCACGCTCGCCCGCCTGAAGCTGGCAGCATTGCAGGACAGGCGCATTCATGACTATGCCCCCAAATCCGGGCCGTTCCCCACTCCGCGCCGCTTCTCATGGGATCGCACGTTACTTTCCCATACTGCAATGGGCCCGCAGCTATGACCGTGACGCGCTGACCGCAGATAGCGTAGCGGCCGTGATTGTGACCATCATGCTGATCCCGCAGTCACTGGCTTATGCATTGCTGGCGGGCCTACCGCCCGAAATGGGGCTTTATGCCTCGATCCTGCCGCTGGTCGCCTATGCGGTCTTTGGCACTAGTCGTGCACTAGCGGTGGGACCGGTCGCTGTGATCTCATTGATGACTGCCGCTGCAGTCGGCAATATGGCACTGCAAGGCACCGCAGAATATGCGCTGGCAGCCATCACGCTAGCCTTCATTTCGGGTGTGATCCTGACCGTGATGGGGCTGTTCCGTTTAGGGTTTCTGGCGAATTTCCTGTCGCATCCGGTGATCGCAGGCTTCATCACCGCAACTGGTCTGCTGATTGCAGCCAGTCAGATCGGCACGCTGCTTGGTATCAGCGCAGGCGGTCATTCCTTGGTCGATTTGGCGCGCAATCTGGCCGCCAACCTGCATCTGGCCAATCCCGTCACACTGGTTATCGGCATCACGACGACTGCTTTTTTGTTCTGGGTTCGCAAAGGTCTGAAACCCCTACTCATCCGCACCGGCATGCGCCCGCGTCTGGCCGAACTGTTTGCAAAAGCGGGGCCTGTGGCGGCGGTGGCCGTCACCGCCGGTGCAGCCTGGGCATTCGATCTTGAAGACATGGGAGTGGCCATTGTCGGGCATGTGCCGAATGGCATACCGCCCTTCAGCCTGCCCAGCTTTTCGGGCGAAATATGGGGACAGCTTTTTGTGTCGGCTCTGTTGATCTCGATCATCGGCTTTGTCGAATCCGTGTCGGTGGCACAAACCCTTGCTGCGCGGAAACGCCAGCGCATCGACCCTGATCAAGAACTGGTGGGCCTTGGCACGGCCAATATTGCGGCAGCCCTTTCGGGTGGCTATCCGGTCACCGGAGGCTTCGCGCGATCGGTCGTCAACTTCGACGCAGGGGCTGAAACGCCCGCAGCAGGAGCTTTGACCGCGATCGGCATCCTGCTCGCAGCCATGTTCCTGACCCCGCTTCTTTACTTCTTGCCCAAGGCCACACTGGCGGCGACGATCATCATTGCTGTGCTCAGCCTTGTGGATCTGTCGATCCTCAAGCGGAGCTGGACATACTCGCGCCTTGATTTCGCAGCCGTTGCCACAACGATCGCCATCACATTGGGATTAGGGGTCGAGATGGGCGTATCCGCAGGGGTAATCCTGTCTATCGGGTTGTTTCTCTACAAAACCTCGCGTCCGCATGTGGCCGAGGTGGGACTGGTTCCCGGCACCCAGCATTTCCGTAACATCCTGCGCCATAAGGTGCAGACCTCTCCGCATCTGGTCACCCTGCGCATTGACGAAAGCCTCTATTTCGCCAATGCACGGTTTCTGGAAGACTACGTCACCGACCGCGTGACCTGTGACGAACCGATCCGGCATGTCGTACTGATGTGCTCTGCCGTGAACGAGATCGACATGTCTGCCCTGGAAAGCCTTGAGGCAATCAATGCAAGATTGAAGGACATGGGCATTACCTTGCATATGTCAGAGGTGAAAGGCCCGGTCATGGACCGGCTGAAGCGCAGCCATTTTCTGCACGACCTGACAGGGCAAGTCTTCCAGTCGCAATATGATGCGATGATTGCCCTTGCTGCACCTTCGGACAGTTGACCCTTTAAGGGATCACGCAAGATCAATTGACGAGGTCGGACCAGACACATATCTGGACCCCTATGGCACAAGATATCTGGATCGGCATCGAAGTGGCGCAAGATCGCGCGCAAGGCTGGCGCTTTGACGGCACCACGGCACTGAACGAGATGTCGGGCAAAGTCTCGGACGTTCTGGAGCAAATCGGCGATGCGGCTGCGCTCGTCATCAAGGACGGGTCTGCCTCTCAGAGCGTTCCAACGCAGGTCATTCCCGCCTGCCTTCCCCTGTTGGCCTTGCATCAAGACAAACCGCAGGGGCATCTGTGCCCCGCAGCACGGCTGCGCCTGATTGGCGCGCTGGCAAGACATGACGGGTGGGACGGCGTGATTTGCATGCCCATGGCAGATGTGAAGCATTGGTGCCAGATCAGCGCCGACGAAGTGGTGAGTTTTCAGTCTGCCCTGACACCGCAACTCGCACGGGCCTTGGGCGCGTCGGACAAGGCCGATCCCGCGGCGGTAGCCGACACCCTGTCGCGGCCTGAACGACTATCGTTGCATCTGCGCAGCGCGACGCTTTCAGGACAGGCGGACGCGGTTACAGGCCATCTACTGGGGGCAGAGCTGTCCGCAATGCGGCCCTACTGGCTGGGTCAGCAGATCATCGTAATTGCACGAAACAGTCTCTATTCAAGCGCACTTCAAGCCCAGGGCGTGCCGGTCCAAAACCTCAGCGCGCAGGAAGCTGCCCGCGCGGGGCTAATCGCGCTGCGCTCTCGCATCCGCACCTGATCGCAACAGCGGCAAACGCCGACGCCTCCCTCCGGCGGGGACATGTCATGCAAGAAGAAATCACGGGGTCAGGCGATGGAGGCCGCACCTGCGCGGCGACGGCAAGGGCCTGCCAGCATCGCAACCCCAAGGATCAGGCCCGAGACAGTCGCGATCATCCCGGCTGCGCTGACCGAACTGTCAAAACCAAGCCAGAGCGGGCCATAGCCTGCAAGCACATAGCCGATCACGGCGGACAGGGTCGCGAAAGCCACGCTCCATCCGATCTGCCGCGACAGCCGGTCTGTCATCATCCGCGCCGCGGCAGGTGGGCAGATAAACATCGCAATTACGATTATTGAGCCGACCGCATCAAAGGCAGCAACCGCCGCAAGCGCGGCCAGCATGACCAGACCCAGACCCAGCGCGCGCACCGGAAGACCCAGTGTCGCGGCGAAACCTTCATCGAAGGTGGACAATGCGAGCGGGCGCCAAATCAGTGCGATGGTCAGCGCCACAACCATCAATGCTGCAGCCATACGCGGCAATTCAGGCGGTAGCCCTGCCAAAGCCACGGAGTCCAGCAACGAAGACCACCCTGTCGCATCCAGCCAGATCAGGCTTTCGAGACTGCCGTAAAGCGCGTGTTCGACATCCAGATGCACGCCGCTGGTATCCGACTGCTCCAACAGCAGAACACCTGCTGCAAAAAGGGTCGTGAAAACCACACCCATGGCAGCCCCTGCCTCGATCCGCGCCATGCGCCGGACGGCCTCGATCAAGGCAACCGAGACCAGAGCCGCCCCTGCTGCACCCAGCATCATCGGTAGGGCGGCGACCGTTCCGGTCAGCAGGAAAGCAACCACGATTCCCGGCAAGACGACATGACTGATGGCATCCCCGATCAGCGCTTGACGCCTGAGCAGCAGGAAGTTGCCGGGCAACGCGCAAGTGATGGCGGCCAGCACCCCGATCAACATTGGTGGCAGGGATAGTGCAACAAATTCGGAACCCATCATGTCACCCCCTGAAGGCGGGGCAGATGACGGTCCAGCTCGGCGATCTGATCGGGTGTCAGCACGGTCTCGATCGGGGTCAGTCCGTCATAGCGGCTGGCTGTCAGCCCATGCGCCGGATCGGCACGCAACGCGGCCCAGCGCGCCTCGTCCAGCAACGCCTTCGCAGCGGCGGCACGGCCTTGTTGCGTCGGCTCACCATCTGCCCTTGCCATACCCTCGCGCCGCAGCAGGGCGAGAGTAAAGTTTTCGTGGATCGGTTGACCCAATCCCAGCGCAAGAAGGCCCTGACGCCGATGCACCCGACGCCGGAAGCGGGACCGTTTTAGCAACAAAGCCACGCCGCCACGGGTAGGTGCCAATGCAAGCGAAAGCGCGAAAAGCGTGAAGCTTGCCAGAACGATGATCGGTCCGGTCGGCAAACCCGGCGCCGTGGCCGAGAAGGCCGCTCCTAAATAGGCCGCAAGTCCGCCCACAACCCCTGCCAGCGCGACCATCACTTCGGCGCGGTCCGTCCAGAGCCGCGCTGTCACCGCAGGAATGATCAGCAGTGCCACGATGAGGACCAGCCCGACTGTTGTCAGTCCGAGGACCGTGACGGCCATGACCAGCCCCATCATCGCAAGATCGGTGCGCGCGACATTGATCCCCGTGACCGCGGCGTGATCCGGATCGAACCCCACGGCCAGCATGGGGCGGCGCAAGATCAAAACCGCCAACAGCACCAACGCACCGCCAGCACCAATGACCAGCGCATCGGCACGCAGCATGCCAGCGGTCGATCCCAACAGGACGGATTCCAATCCTGCCTGACGGCCCGACTGCATCGACTGGATCACAGTCATCAAGACGATGCCCGCTCCAAAAAAGACCGACAGGACGGCGCCGATTGCGGCGTCTTCGGTCAAGCGCGTATTGCGGATCATCCAACCGATCACGATCAGCCCCAAGCCCGAGGACAACGCCGCCCCCAGCATCAGCCCCGGCAGGAATCGCCCTTCCCCCCCGAGCGCCACCATTGTGATGAAGGCAAGGGCAATCCCCGGCAGCGTGGCATGCGAAACCGCATCAGACACCAGTGCGCGTTTTCGCAGAAACAGAAAGCTGCCTGTCACGCCGGATGCGATCCCCAGCAGCGTCGCACCGATGGCCACCAGCGTGGCGTTATATCCAAGTTGCAGTGACAGGGCCTGCCAGATCATTACGGGCCTTCATGACCTTGTACGCCATCCGCCTGCATACCGGCGACTTGCGCCTCGCCCAGCCGCCCGCCATAGGCGCGTTGCAGATTGGCGCTTGTAAACACCTCGGCCACCGGACCAGCGGCGATAGCGCGGGTATTGATCAGGAACAGATGGTCGAAATAGGCGCGCACCGTCGACAGATCGTGATGCACGGCAACGATGGTACGCCCTTCAGCCTGAAGATCCTTGAGAACGGCGATGATCGCTTTTTCGGTGGCTGCATCAACCCCTGCAAAGGGCTCATCCAGCAGATAAAGGTCCGCCGATTGCGCCAAGGCACGGGCCAGAAAGACCCGTTGCTGCTGACCCCCTGACAATTGTCCGATCTGGCGGTTGGCAAAATCTTCCATTCCGACGCGGGCCAGACAGGCACGGGCCCGGTCCAGATGTTCGGTCCGGACGCGGCGCAACAGGCCTAGTTCGCGGTGTAGTCCCATCAGCACGACATCGACTACACGTGCCGGAAAGTCCCAGTCTACACTGGCCCTTTGCGGCACGTAGGCAAGCCGGTCCCGCACCCGTGACAGCGGGAAGTCGAACAGGCGTACGTCACCGGACAAAGGTTTCACCAGACCCAGAACGGCCTTGAGCAGGGTCGATTTTCCGGCACCGTTGGGACCGACAATCGCAGTCATGGTGCCCTGTGCAACCGTCATATCCACAGAAAAAACCGCCGGTTTCTCGCCATAGGCTACTGTCAGCCCGGAAACTGCCAGAGCAGGCGGCGGAGAGACCGCGCTCTGGCGTTGCCGATCGGACAGCGCCAGATCACCCGGTCGTCGCGATGCTGCGTCCCGAACCACCATCAGATTCCAGCGCTCAACCGGCCATCCATGCCGCGATCCGGCACCAGACCGCCCAGCGCACCAGCAATCACCGTAACGTTGTGATCCACCATGCCGAGATAGGTGCCTTCATACGAGCCATCCGGCCCCATCGCGTCCGAGTACACCTCGCCACCGACCCGCACCTCGTGTCCGCGTGCAGCTGCCCCTTCGATCAGGGCCCTGATATTGCGATCGGAAACCGAGCTTTCGACGAAAACGGCCCTAATCTGGCGTTCAACCAGAAGATCCACCAAGGCGCCGATCCGGTTCAGACCCGCTTCCGACTCGGTTGAGATGCCTTGAATGCCCAGAACCTCGAACCCGTGTGTACGCCCGAAATAACCGAAAGCATCATGTGCCGTCAGCAAAACCCGCGCCTTTTCAGGGACAGAGGCAAGACTGCGCGCCGCGTATTCCGAAAGCCGCGTCAGATCGGCCAGATGGCGTTCCGTATTTTCGGCAAACCTGTCCACATGATCCGGACGAGAAGCACTCAGAGCATCGCGCACCGCCAGCACCACATGGCGCCACAGGTCGGGGTCCATCCAGACATGGGGATCAAAGCGGTCCTGATAGTCGGGATGGGCGATACGGTCTGCTTCGGGAACAGCCTCGCCCACGGCAATCACACTGCGGGTCCGGCCAAGGTCCAGCAGGACGCTCTCAAGCTGTGCCTCAAGATAAAGCCCGTGCCAAAGAACCAGATCGGCGCGGGACATGGCGACGATATCGCTGCGGGTCTGCCGGTAGGAATGCGGGTCGATCCCCGGCCCCATCAGCGCCTGCACGGTGACAAGATCGCCCCCCACCTGACGGGCTGCATCTGCCACCATACCGGTTGTGGCGACCACCGACAAAGGCGCATCCGCTGCCAGCACACCCTGCGGCACCATGAGGCTGGCGGCAAAGGCCGTCAAAACAGAGCGTCGGGTCAGGGTCATGCGGTTGCCTTCTCGGATGCGGGCGGAATTCTCGGAGCTAGCGCTAATAATGAGAACGGTTCGCAACTTTGTCAATGTTATTGCGAGTTATTCGCAAATTAAACTTCCGTAAGGTCCGCTGTTGTCCGCCGCTTGCCTCGGAACCGGTCACATGCGACCTTGGCAAGAGATACAGACAGAGTGTGACATGCAGAAAACCGAAGCTCAGCAAACGACCCATTTGCCACAGACCCTTCTAGTACAGGATGCGCGCAATCCCGGTATGGATCTGGACATGGAATGGGTGCGCTCGGTGCAAGCGAACAGTCCGGCCATCGAACGGCGGGCCGCCAGCCTTGGGGCGCGACGGTCGGTCAAAAAAGACTTTCAGGCGGCGTGGCTCCTTAAGGCGGTCACCTGCATTGATCTGACAACACTGGCGGGCGACGACACCGAAGGACGTGTTGCGCGGCTTTGTGCCAAAGCGCGACAGCCGGTGCGCGCCGATCTTCTGGATGCGCTGGGCATGACTGGCATCACCACCGGCGCCGTGTGTGTTTATCACGAGATGGTCCCGGCAGCAGTGCGCGCCTTGGAAGGCAGCGGCGTTCCGGTCGCGGCTGTGTCTACTGGCTTTCCAGCGGGGCTATCGCCTTTCCATCTGCGACTGGCCGAGATTGGTGAAAGCGTGAACGCCGGCGCAAAAGAGATCGATATCGTGATCTCGCGCCGACACGTCCTTACCGGAAACTGGCAGGCGCTTTACGATGAGATGCGCCAGATGCGCGACGCTTGCGGGACCGCGCATGTCAAGGCAATCCTCGCGACCGGGGAACTTGGCAGCCTGCGGAATGTGGCCCGTGCCAGCCTTGTCTGCATGATGGCGGGGGCCGATTTCATCAAGACATCGACCGGCAAGGAAAGCGTGAACGCCACCCTGCCTGTCAGTCTGGTGATGATACGCGCGATCCGCGACTATCACGAGCGTACGGGTATCAGGATCGGATACAAACCTGCGGGCGGCATATCCAAGGCCAAGGACGCGCTGGTTTATCTGAGCCTGATAAAAGAAGAACTCGGACCGCGCTGGATGCAGCCCGATCTGTTCCGCTTCGGGGCGTCCAGCCTGCTTGGCGATATCGAACGGCAACTCGAACACCATGTCACAGGCGCTTATTCCGCCGCGTGGCGGCACGCGCTGGCTTGACGACTGCAAGGGTCAGAAAGGAGCGTATTCAGGGAATGATGAAGGCATGAGCGTCAAGGACATTTTCGAGTCGATGGAATACGGCACGGCCCCCGAAGCGGCAGGCGATGCACTGGCATGGCTGGTCGATCAAGGCGACCGTTTCGGTCATTTCATAGGTGGCAGCTTTACAGCCCCGGGCGACAGTTTCGAGGCGCGCAATCCCGCCACATCAGAGGTGCTGGCGACTCTGACACAAGCAACGCAAAGCGACGTGGACGCCGCCGTTGCCGCTGCACGACGTGCACAGGCGAAATGGGAGGCTCTGGGCGGGCACGGGCGTGCGCGCCATCTTTATGCCTTGGCGCGGCTGGTGCAGAAAAATGCACGTCTGTTTGCGGTCCTTGAAACCCTCGACAATGGCAAACCGATCCGCGAGTCGCGAGATATCGACGTGCCCTTGGTGCATAGGCATTTTTATTTCCATGCCGGACTGGCGCAGTTGATGGACACCGAACAGCCAGACGTTCAGGCGCTGGGCGTCTGCGGTCAGATCATCCCGTGGAATTTCCCGTTGTTGATGCTGGCATGGAAGATCGCACCTGCGCTGGCGGCGGGTAACACGGTCGTTTTGAAACCTGCGGAACAAACTTCGCTGACAGCACTTTTATTCGCGGATATCTGCCGTCTGGCGGGCCTTCCCAAAGGTGTTGTGAATATCGTGACAGGCGATGGCGCTGTTGGCGAGATGATCGTAAACCATCCCGGTATCGACAAGATCGCCTTTACCGGCTCGACCGATGTGGGCCGCCGCATCCGGCAGGCGACGGCGGGCAGCGGCAAGGCACTGACGTTGGAGTTGGGGGGGAAATCCCCCTACATCGTATTTGACGACGCCGATCTGGATTCAGCCGTCGAAGGGCTGGTCGATGCAATCTGGTTCAATCAGGGGCAGGTCTGCTGCGCCGGATCGCGCCTGCTGGTGCAGGAAGGTGTGGCCGAGCGTTTCTACACCAAGCTGCGCGCCCGCATGGACAAGCTGCGGATCGGTAACCCGCTGGACAAGAGCATCGACATCGGCGCGATGGTCAGCCCCGAACAACTGGCGCGTGTCAGCGCTATGGTGGATGCCTGCGAGGGTGGACAGGTGCATCGCAGCACCGCAGCCTTGCCGGAAGCAGGGTGTTTCTATCCGCCCACCCTGATCACCGGACTATCGACCGCTTCCCCGCTGATGCAGGAAGAGATATTCGGCCCCGTCCTTGTGGCCACGACGTTCCGCACCCCATCCGAGGCTGTGGAACTGGCGAACAACACCCGCTACGGGCTGGCAGCCTCGGTCTGGTCCGAGAACGTGAACCTCGCGCTGGATGTTGCTCCCAAGCTGGCAGCCGGTGTCATCTGGGTAAACGGCAGCAATATGTTCGACGCCGCAGCGCCTTTTGGCGGAATGCGCGAAAGCGGCTTTGGTCGTGAAGGGGGATGGGAAGGGCTGGCCGCATATACCAGACCGCGCGGCAAGGCCAAATCACTGGCGCGGATCACGCCCTTGGGCGGAAGGAATGGTGATCCATCGGATCTGTCCATCGACCGGACCCCCAAACTTTACATCGGCGGCAAACAGGCGCGCCCCGATGGCGGTTACTCCCGCACCGTCTATGCCAAATCAGGCGGCATCCTTGGTCAGGTGCCGGTCGCAAGCCGCAAGGATATCCGCAACGCTGTCGAAGCGGCACGGAATGGGGCAAGCTGGTCCACGACAACAGGCCACTTGCGGGCACAAATCCTGTACTACATGGCCGAGAACCTGTCGGCCCGCGCACCCGAATTCGCAGCAACCCTGAATGCGATGCAGGGCGGAAAATCAGGCACGGCCGAGGTTGAAGCCGCGATCCGTCGTCTGTTCACCTATGCTGCATGGGCCGATAAATATGATGGCTCTGTCAAAGGTGTTCCGCTGCGCGGTGTGGCAATCGCCATGCCTGCGCCGCTGGGTGTGATCGGCGCGATCTGCCCCGATGAAGCGCCATTGCTGGGCCTGATCTCTGCCATGGCGCCCGCTATTGCCATGGGAAACCGTGCTGTTCTGATCGCATCCGAGGCGTTCCCGCTTGCAGCGACAGATTTCTATCAGGTGCTGGATACTTCCGACGTTCCGGGTGGGGTCGTGAATATTCTGACAGGCAGTCACGAGGAGCTGGCCCCTACACTGGCCGCACATTTGGATGTGGACGCGGTGTGGTGTTTTTCCTCGACCCCGCTGTCAGAGGGAATCGAGGCGGCCAGCGCCGGCAACCTCAAGCGCACTTGGGTCAATCACGCCAAGGCGCGCGACTGGATGGGCCCAACCGGAGAGGGCCGCATATTTCTGCAACAGGCGACCGATATCAAGACAATCTGGGTGCCTTACGGCGAATGAGTCTGCGGTTCGGTAGATCACACCCTGTGGTAAGGTGACCCTGCAAGGATCGAGGCGGCGCGGTACAATTGCTCGGCCAGCATAACCCGCACCAGCATATGCGGCCAAACCATCTTGCCGAAGGAGAGGCTGAAATCCGCGCGCGCCCGCAATGATGGGGCAATCCCGTCCGCACCGCCTATCACCAGCGCCAGATCACCCCGTCCGGCGTCGCGCCATCCGGCCATACGTTCGGCAAAGTCAGGGGAAGACATGACCGTCCCACGCTCGTCCAGCGTACAGATCAATGCACCTGTAGGAATAACCCGTTCCAGCAGAATGGCTTCGGCGGACATACCGCCACCCTTCTTGTCCTCGACCTCGTGCTCTTGCACGGGGCCCAGACCAAGCACCCGCCCTGTCCGGTCAAGCCGCGTCAGATAGTCATCGATCAATGCGCGTTCAGGGCCGGTCCGCAACCGGCCCACTGCGCAGATATGCACCCGCATCAGACGATCGAAGCGGCCGCCGGTTGTGTGGTGCCGCTGGGCATCCACATCTTTTCAAGCTGGTAGAAGTCGCGCACTTCGGGCCGGAAAACATGGACGATCACATCGCCTGTGTCGATCAGCACCCAATCGCCGGTCTCCCTGCCTTCAATGCGGCTGAGCCGTCCATAATCCTGCTTGAGATGGTCCGACAGCTTTTCAGCAATGGACGACACTTGCCGCGAGGACCGACCCGAGCAGATAATCATGTAGTCGCCAATGGCCGTCTTGCCGCGCAGATCGATCTGCACGATATCTTCGGCCTTGTCGTCTTCAAGCTGGGTCAGGATAATGGCCAAAAGCTCTTCGCTTGTGACTTGTGTCGGGGCTGCGGTCATCGGTGCACCGACAGGAACGGCAGATGCCGCTTCAAAGTTGAGTGACAGGACATTGTCCTCCTTGTGGCACGCCGACAGGGCCCCGGCGCTGGGCACATCCCTAACATAACATCGCACAAGGCAAATCTCAATGAGGGGCGCATTGCCCTGTGCACCTGCTGGGCTCCCGAGTCAATCGACAGCTTGAACATCTGGGTCACGGTCGGCGGTTCCCAGCATACGCACCTCGCGTTGCGGGAAGGGAATCGAGATGTTGTTCTCCTTGAATGCATCCCAAAGCGCCAGATAGACGTTCCCTCGGATATTGGTCAGACCTTGTGTGGGGTCACTGATCCAGAACCGCAGGATATAATCCACTGAACTGTCCCCGAAACCCACGATGTGACAAACGGGTTTCTTGAAATCCAGAACCCTCTCCACGCGCTGCGATGCCTCGATCGCGACACGCCGCACCAGATGTGGGTCATCACCATAAGCCGTTCCGAAATGGATGTCCAACCGCACAAATTCATTGGAATGTGACCAGTTGACGACCTGTCCGGTGATCAGATCCTCGTTCGGAATCAGATACTCACGCCCGTCCCGTGTAACAACCGAGACATAGCGCGCGCCCAGCGCATTGATCCAACCGAAGGTCTCGCCAAGGCTAATGACGTCGCCGGGTTTGATGGATTTATCCAGCAAGATGATCACGCCCGAAACAAGGTTCGAGACAACTTTTTGAAGCCCGAAGCCCAGACCCAGCCCGATGGCGCCTGACAGCACGGCAAGTCCGGTCAGATCAAAACCGACCGTGCGCAATCCGATGAAAAACGCCGCGCCATAAAGCCCGACCTGCAACGCCTTGACCGCAAGCACCTGCATTGAGGGGCTGATATCCGCGTTCTCGCGGATGCGCTGGGTGGACTGCTTCGTGATAAACCGCGCCAATGCAAACAAGATCGCTAACAGCAGAACTGCTTGTATGACCACCCAGACAGAAATCCGGGAATCAGCGAACTCGACCGCGATACCGTCGAGGATGCGTCTGGTATCGTCGGTCAGCCCAAGGATCGACAGCGACACCCAAGCCCATCCGATATAGCGCACAAGAGCCCGCACAACGGGGTTGCCGATGATCCGCGTCAGAATGGCAATCACCAGCCATGCCAGTGCCAGTTGGGCCACCGCTTCCAGAAACTGCGAGCGGCTTGGTATCGTCACTTCGCGCAGAACCCAGACAAGGGGCCATATCATCACCACGAACAAGATCAGGCGCAGCCGGTTGCGCAGGGTCACAGCCAGCCGCATACGCCACTTCGGCCAACCTTCCTGGCCGCGCAGCCATTCGCTGAACCGTGGTACCAGAACACGGGCAAGGACATGGGCTGCCAGAAGCAACGCGACTGCCATGCCGATCTGATAGGCGTTCCACGGACGCAACAGGCTTGCCATGAAAACTTCGATCTGCCCCAGCAGGCCGAATGCGACCTCCATCGCGTCGTCAGTATCGAAATCCTGGTTCATGCGTCTCCCGTCATTGTTCAAGCGTTGCATGACCGGGCGGATCGGACAAGTCTTGCTTGGCCGGCCTGTTGTCGCGGGCCTTGATAGACTCGGTCAGGCATAGTATTCCGCTTCGGATGGTACGTATTTTCGATATGGGTGACCGCGCGCGCTTGCGTGAACGCTTCTTCGGGGCATCCCTGACGGTGCTGGCCCGTCTATAAAGGCCTGCCCCTACGCCTATTCATACACCTACAGCCAGAACACCAGCCAAAGGGAGTGGACCAATGTCCCCCAAAACGCTTTACGACAAGATCTGGGATGCCCATGTCGCCCACGAAGCCGAAGACGGAACCTGCCTTCTTTATATCGACCGCCACCTTGTCCACGAGGTGACAAGCCCGCAAGCATTTGAGGGCTTGCGGATGACTGGTCGTACCGTTCATGCCCCCGACAAAACCATCGCCGTGCCTGATCACAACGTGCCGACCACGCTGGACCGTGCGAAGGGTATCGAGAACGAAGAAAGCCGGATTCAGGTCGAAGCACTGGACAAGAACGCCAAGGATTTCGGCATCCACTATTACCCCGTGTCCGATGTCCGTCAGGGGATCGTTCACATCGTAGGCCCCGAACAGGGCTGGACCCTGCCGGGCATGACCGTTGTCTGCGGCGACAGCCACACGGCAACACATGGCGCATTCGGCGCGCTTGCCCATGGCATCGGCACGTCCGAGGTCGAGCATGTACTGGCGACCCAGACGCTGATCCAGAAGAAATCCAAGAACATGAGGGTCGAGATCACCGGCAAACTGCGCCCCGGCGTGACCGCCAAGGACATTACCCTGTCGGTGATCGGCAAAACCGGCACCGCCGGCGGCACCGGCTATGTGATCGAATATTGTGGCGAGGCAATCCGCGATCTGTCGATGGAAGGGCGAATGACCGTCTGCAACATGGCCATTGAGGGCGGCGCGCGTGCTGGCCTGATTGCGCCGGACGAAAAAACATATGCCTATGTCATGGGCCGCCCGCACGCGCCGAAAGCCGCGCAGTGGGAGGCCGCACTTGCATGGTGGAAGACACTCTATTCCGATGACGACGCACATTGGGACAAGGTGGTGACCCTCAAAGGCGAAGATATCGCGCCTGTTGTGACATGGGGCACCTCGCCCGAGGATGTGCTGCCGATCACGGGCAGCGTTCCCGCGCCCGAGGATTTCACCGGCGGTAAGGTCGATGCGGCCAAGCGGTCCCTAGAATATATGGGTCTGGAACCGGGCACACCCCTGAACCAGATCAAGATCGACACGGTGTTTATCGGGTCCTGCACCAATGGCCGGATCGAGGATCTGCGCGCCGCCGCTGCCATCCTGAAAGGCAAGAAGATCAAGGACGGGATGCGGGCTATGGTCGTACCCGGTTCGGGCCTTGTGCGCGCGCAAGCCGAGGAAGAAGGGCTGGCGCAGATCTTTATTGATGCAGGCTTTGAATGGCGTCTGGCCGGTTGTTCAATGTGTCTGGCGATGAACCCGGATCAGCTTTCGCCGGGCGAGCGTTGCGCCGCAACCAGTAACCGGAATTTTGAAGGCCGTCAGGGTCGTGGGGGACGCACCCATCTGATGAGCCCCGCCATGGCTGCAGCAGCTGCCGTAACCGGGCACCTGACCGATGTGCGCGAAATGATGTGATTTTGGCAGCGCTCGCTCTGCCCTTGCGGGCGTCCTCACGCGGACGGCCAAAAGTCGGACCCAGCGCCCAGTAGACAGGATAACGACGATGGACAAATTTGATAAACTCAGCGGCATTGCCGCGCCACTGCCCCAAATCAATGTCGATACCGACATGATTATTCCCAAACAGTTCCTCAAGACGATCAAGCGGTCGGGCCTTGGCGTGAACCTGTTTGACGAGATGCGCTATGATGACGATCGTAACGAGATCCCAGGTTTTGTGCTGAACAAGCCGCAGTATCGCAATGCCGAGATCCTTGTCGCAGGCGACAATTTCGGCTGCGGTTCGTCGCGCGAACATGCGCCTTGGGCCCTTCTGGACTTCGGCATCCGCTGCGTGATCGCGCCAAGCTATGCCGACATCTTCTTCAGCAACTGTTTCAAGAACGGCATCCTGCCGATCGTGCTGCCGCAAGAACAGGTCAACATCCTGATGAAAGATGCCGAGAAAGGCTCCAATGCACGGATCGAAGTTGATCTGGAAGCGCAAACCATCACCTCTTCGGATGGTGAGGTTTTCTCCTTCGACGTTGATCCTTTCAAGAAGCATTGTCTGTTGAATGGCCTCGACGATATCGGCCTGACGCTTGAGAAGAAAACCTCGATCACATCCTATGAGACAAAATTGGCTGCCGAACGGCCTTGGGTCTGAGGACATCTCGAGAGATTTATCAGTCTAGACAAACGCAAAGGCCACCCCCACTGGGTGGCCTTTGTCATTGGTGTGCGCGCAGGTTGCAGACACAAGATGTTGTAAATGCCTGAATATCATCCAGAATTTGTCACTGTGTTGGTACATTTCCGCACCAGTCCCACCATCAAATAGCCCAAAAATTGAGGTTAACTTTAATGGTTAGTTGAGGCCTACCAGAAAAGAAGGCAAAACTTGGGCAATAATGAGGCAAACCGCCTTTATCGGCGGATTCAAGTTGGAAACAGAACGCGGCATTGTATCGCGGTCGGCCAGTTTGGAAGGGGCAAAAAGTGATCGGACAACTGACAGGCGCAGCCCTGCGGGCCATGCTTGTGGCACTGCTGATCGCAATGCCATCCTTGCTGATTTCCGGCGTTGGAATCGACGGGTCTCAATTCGTCATGCTGCTGGCACTGCTGTCCGCCGGACTTGTGATGGTGGAATATAATTCGGCCTATCCCAGCCTGATCACCTTTCGCCATGCTCCTCCCTATAACCGCTTGCGCTTCGGTATGGTCTTTGTTGCCGTTATGATCCTGACACTGGTGTTTCGCGGCTATCGCGACCCGGGAACGACAACGCAGATCATGTCCTCAATTGGTGTCATACTCGGCAACACGACCGATTTCCCCTTTTCGCCGGTCCGCCTCGCGGTTCTGATGCTGCCAGCAGAGACGTCCGACAGTCTGGTCGATGCCGTGCGTATGGCTGCTGGAGTGTGCTATTCGCTGTCTGTGCTGATGGTGCTGGCTTTCATCGCATTGGTACAGCTCTATGGATGGCCCTCCCGCAACGGCGCTTTCAACGTCTGGATCAACCTGCCAATGTTTGACGCTACATCAGGCGGCGATGTGGTCTCGCGGTTGAAAAGGCATGCACGCATTAACCTGGTTTTAGGATTTTTGCTGCCATTCTTGATTCCAGCAATGGTGTCCGCCGCATCCGAAACGCTTGATATCGGGGCCTTGGCCACACCACAAATTTTGATCTGGATGATGTGCCTATGGGCCTTTTTTCCTGCCAGTCTGATGATGCGCGGCATTGCCATGGTCCGCATCGCCAGCATGATCGAAAACAAACGCCGCCGCACTTATGCGGCCGCCGAAGGCTTGCAAGCGATCTGAACCGGTCACGCCGTAATCGGAACACGCCTGCAAGTCATTCGCTGTCTGGCTTTATTCTGGCGCTCTGGGCTTTGCTGGTGTTTGCAATTTCACCTCAACAAGGAGCTGCTGAACCCCTAACTATCGCAGTGTATCACACAAGCCTTGCACGATCCGGTCCCGGTCTTCTGTTTCGCGACATTCAGGGCGGCAAAGACCCGCAGGTGCTGGCCGTGACGCAGGTGATAGCCAAGGCGACCCCTGATATCCTGCTGTTGCTGGATGTCGATTATGACTACGATCTGGTCACGCTTAAGAGACTGCGTGATCAGGTGGCGGATGCAGGAATGGCCTATCCGTATGTGTTTGCGCTGCCGCCCAATACCGGACGGGCTACGGGCTTTGATATTGACGGGGACGGGCGACTTGGCGGACCAAGGGACGCGCAAGGATATGGGCAGTTTTCGGGTCAGGGCGGGATGGCCCTTCTATCGCGTTACCCCATACGCAGCGAAGGTGTACAGGATTTCAGCGCCTTTCTCTGGCGTGATTTGCCGGATGCTCTGCTGATGCTTCCGGACAACAAGCCACTACTGGAACCTAATGTGCTGGCTGTGCAGCGCCTGTCCAACACGGCGCATTGGGTCGTTCCGGTCGCTGTGTCCGGTTATGACATCTGGCTGCTGGCCTTTCACGCGACACCGCCTGTCTTTAGCGGACCCACAGACCGCAATGCTCGGCGTAACCATGATGAAGCACGGTTCTGGACCGCTTTCCTTGACGGGGTGATTGCCCCACCGCCAAAAGAACGCTTCGTGATCATCGGCGGTGCCAACATGGATATCGAGGACAGCGATGGCCGCCCGCAAGCGATGCACGACCTGCTGTTTGATCTGCGGCTGTCCGACCCGCGCCCGCAGGGCGGTGGCGGGCAAGATCCAACGGCTGGGCAAAGGGGCGATCCGGCGCTTGATACCGCCCGTTGGCCAACACCGGGACCGGGCAATCTGCGGGCAGAATACATTCTTCCTTCGGCAGATTTGAGGATAAAGAAATCACAGGTCTATTGGCCTGATGACGATGATCCGATGGCCGAAACCGTGACACAGGCAAGCCGCCACAATCTGGTCAGCGTTGCGGTGGACTGGCCCTGACAACGACCTTCAGGCTGGCCAAAAGATGTCAGCGGGTGAAACGCCGCGTCGCAAATCTGACGGCAACAGACCCTGAATAAGGTCGTCCATCAATATGTGCTGGAAATCAGGCAAAAGGCGGCTGAACTTTGTCTCGCTCAACCTGTGTGGCGTGTCCCACAGATATCGCATCTCTCGCAACTCCCGCGCCAATTCCCAAAAAGGCGCTGCAATTGTCATCAGCCACCAAGGAAAGCCCACGATCCGCAATGGTTAACTCTGATAGGCTGTGAGTCGGGTCCGAAGCTCGTCTATGCTGAAATTATGGCCCGGAAAGGGAATATCCTCGAAAGAGGACAAACCAACCCGCATCCGCGCCAACTGTTCCGCCGCGCGTGCCCAGTCAGGTACGTAGCACCACGCTTGCGTCACATCCGGTGCACCGCCGCTGGTGATCTTTCCTTTTGCAATATCGCGCAGGATAAACAAACGCATTATATCGTCCTGCCCCTCGGGGTCGACAAAGTTCCCTGCTCGCAGAATGATGGTCTGCACACCTGAGGATCGGTAACCCTTCTCCATATCCATACGGATGTGACCCTTGCGACTGACCGGTCGCTGCGGCGTTATTTCGTACCAGACCCCGCCTTCTGTACCATGTTTGTAGACATTACCCGGCAAGATCACCGTGGCGCCGCTGGCCTTTGCCGCCGCGACAACCTGCTCTATCGCGAGGCTGATATCGCCCTGCGTATGTATCGCAGCACGCAACTGGATATCGTCACCCGGCATCTGGGCGACCTGAGGCTGGGCGTCTTTGCCGCGCGCGCCTATCTGGAGCGTCGCGGCGCACCCCGAAGTATCGACGATTTGTTGCAACATGATCTGATCGGATATGATCGAACTTGAGCTTGGCCTTGACCTCCCGCACCTTCCCCGTTGGCTGGCAGCGCCGCAAGCCATACGGTCCACGCTGCGGATCAGGCGGATCTGGGACCTGCTGGCAGTGGCGTTGACCCCCTGTTTAATCCCGATCTGAGGCGCTTTGCCTTGTGCTTTCTTGACCCTGCGTCCGGCAATCGCTAGGCCAGTGGCGAACAAATGTCACAAGGGACAGACCGCAATGACCAACCCCTCGCTTCTTATCCTCGCCGGTGACGGCATTGGCCCCGAAGTCATGGCCGAAGTACGCAAGATCATCGACTGGTACGGTACCAAACGCGGTGTGACCTTTGACGTGTCCGAGGATCTGGTCGGCGGCTGCGCCTATGACAAGCACGGCACGCCGCTACATGACGATACGATGGCCAAGGCGCAGGAAGTGGACGCCGTTCTGCTGGGTGCCGTTGGTGGACCGAAATATGACAACCTTGATTTCAGCATCAAGCCAGAACGGGGTCTGCTGCGTCTGCGCAAGGAAATGGACCTTTATGCCAACCTGCGGCCGGCGCAGTGTTTTGATGCGCTGGCAGATTTCTCGTCGCTGAAAAAGGATGTTGTGGCAGGTCTGGACATCATGATTGTCCGCGAACTGACGTCAGGCGTCTATTTCGGCGAACCGCGCGGCATCTTCAAAGAAGGCAACGAGCGGGTTGGCATCAACACCCAGCGCTATACAGAATCCGAGATCGAACGTGTGGCGCGGTCGGCATTTGAACTGGCCCGCAAGCGTGGCAACAAACTGTGCTCGATGGAAAAGGCCAATGTGATGGAATCCGGCGTGCTCTGGCGCGAGGTGGCGCAGCGCATCGGTGATACAGAGTATCCCGATGTCGAGCTGAGCCATATGTATGCCGACGCAGGCGCCATGCAGTTGACCCGCTGGCCCAAGCAGTTCGACGTGATCGTCACCGACAACCTGTTCGGTGATCTGTTGTCCGATCTGGCCGCGATGCTGACCGGATCGCTGGGCATGCTGCCCTCGGCCAGCCTTGGCGCGCCAATGGCAAATGGCCGGCCCAAAGCGCTTTATGAACCGGTGCATGGCTCTGCCCCAGACATCGCAGGTCAGGGAAAGGCGAATCCGATCGCTTGCGTGCTCAGTTTCGCGATGGCGCTGCGCTATAGCTTCGACATGGGCACCGAGGCGGATCGGCTGGAGAAAGCCGTCGAAAAGGTACTGGCA
>Ga0075109_1000319_pt1 | contig 33309 bp, 32 predicted proteins | sample AntAceMetag02UKD_FD_69798 | JGI IMG/M metagenome (GOLD analysis project Ga0075109, IMG submission 69798) | Saline lake microbial communities from Ace Lake, Antarctica - Antarctic Ace Lake Metagenome 02UKD | ecosystem: Environmental > Aquatic > Non-marine Saline and Alkaline > Saline | place...
GGTATTGTCAGGGATCGTTAATGGCATGGAAACAGGATCAGAGGTGCATTGCCACCTGCCTTTACCCGAAACCGTCATCTTTTCCGCCCCGCCCCGAGCGCCTGAATTTCAATCAAGCTATTGTTTTTAAAATATTTACTTTGTATCTCACTGAAACCATACCCTGCAAGACAACGTGCCCTGTGCAATTGTGTTCCCTTTTTGGATGCTGAAAATATATGGCTAGAGGGTGAAACAGTCCCAGCGGGGGAAGCGGCGGAATGGACGGTCATGTGACGCAAGAGATTGGTTTGATTGCGGGCGTCTCCAGCCGCCGGATTGGGGTTATCGGCGCACGGGAAGGCGCGGCCTACGTTGCCGCACGCCCCGTGACACAGACCGCGCTGGTGCAGGGATCGCCCCCTTGGCTGGACGGTGTGCCCATGCACTGGATGAAGGACTGGCCGATGCCCTTTCCCATGTTGGTCGCCAAAGCCCGAAAGGCGCGGCTGACCGATCTGGACGGGCACCGGATCGACGATTTCTGCCTTGGCGACACGGGCTCAATGTTCGGCCACTCGCCCGCACCTGTTGCAAAAGCAATCCGCAAACAGGCGCGCTACGGTCTGACCTACATGCTACCCACCGAGACAGCGTTAAAGGCTGACCATCTTCTGACATCGCGTTTTGGTGATTTCCGCTGGCAGATTGCCACCACCGCCACCGATGCCAACCGCTTTGCCCTGCGTGTGGCGCGCGCAGTAACGGGGCGACCCAAGGTGCTGGTCTTCAACGGTTGCTATCACGGCACCGTGGACGAGGCGATGGTGGCGCTGAAGGATAATCGCACCGTCGCGCGCCCCGGCCTGACCGGACAGGTTGCAGACCTGACCCAAACCGCAGTTGCTGTCGAATTCAACGATCTTGCAGGGGTCGAGGCGGCTTTGGCTACGGGCGAGGTCGCGGCCATCCTGACGGAACCGGTGATGACCAATTCCTGCATGGTTCTGCCCGATCCCGGCTTTCACGACGGCTTGCGTGCCTTGTCGCGGGACTATGGCGCGCTGCTGATCATCGACGAGACGCATACGATCTCAAGCGGCATGGGCGGCTATACGGGCGTGCACGGGCTGGACCCCGACATCTTCGTCGCCGGCAAATGTGTAGCAGGCGGCATGCCCACTGCAATCTGGGGATTGCGCCCCGATGTGGCCGAACGGCTGCACGCCTATAATGCTGCGCGCCCTTCGGGACATTCCGGCATGGGCACGGCGCTTTCGGCGAACCCAATGCAATTCGCCTGCCTGCGCGCAACTTTGGCAGATGTGATGACGCCCACAGCCTATGCACACATGGAGTCTGGTGCCGCGCGACTGGAAGCTGGGCTATCTGCCGCGATAACACGTCACAAAGCCCCTTGGCATGTGGTCCGGGTCGGTGCGCGGGTCGAGTTTATCTGCGCTCCAGGGCCGCTAACTAACGGGATCGAGGCCGAAGCCGCGCATCAGCCTGTGCTGGAGGGGGTGATCCATACCTGCCTTCTCAACCGTGGCTGTCTGATCGCACCCTTCCACAACATGATGCTGGTCAGTCCGGTCACAACGATGAAACAGATCGACAGGCTCATTGCCGCATTCGACGATACGCTCGCCCTGCTTTTCGGGCCTGACGAGGACTGACATGACGACAACTCCTTCAAGCCCCTCGGGTGCGATGATCAGCGAGGCGCAAGACTTTCTGGACGCCCACCCCAAGATTGAGGCTTTCGATATCGTCTTGCACGATTCCAACGGCATCGGACGGGGCAAGATCATCCGGCGGCATGAGTTGCTGGCGTTCTACACATCGGGACGGTTACTGCCGATCTCGATCCTCGGGCTGGATATCTGCGGCGAGGATGTCCATGAAACCGGGCTGATCTGGGATCAGGGCGACGGTGACCTGCGTGCATGGCCAATTCCCGGCACGTTGAAACCGCTGCATGGCTCTAACCCGCCACGTGGCGAGGTGCTGATGTCGCTGTATACACTCGATGGCACGCCGATGACATCAGACCCGCGCCACGCGCTGCAAGCGCAGGTTGATGCGCTGGCAAAAGACGGGCTGTTTGCGGCAGGCGCATTCGAGCTGGAGTTCTTTTTGCTGTCCAACACACGCGGCTCCGATGGCAAGGTGCGCCCCGCCGCCGATGTGCTGGACGGTCGCACCAGCAATCGCACCGAGGTGTATTCCGTAGACCAGTTGCACGGGATGCTGCCGCTGTTTTCAGATATCTATGCCGGTGCTGAAAAAGCAGGGATCAAGGCCGAAACCATGATCTCGGAATATGCGCCCGGCCAGTATGAGCTGACGCTGCATTACCGGGAGGATGTGCTGCAAGCCGCCGATGATCTGATCCGGCTGAAACGGATCGTGCGCGCACAGGCCCGCGCGCATGGCGTGACCGCCTGCTTCATGGCCAAACCGATCGAGGATTACGCCGGGTCGGGGATGCATTTTCACGTGTCCTTGCGGGACGCAGAAGGGCGGAATGTCTTTACCGAAGACGTGGAGGGCACATGGTCGCCTGCCGTTCTGCACGCTCTGGGTGGCCTGCGCGCCACGATGGGAGAATCGATGCTGGTCTTTGCACCGCATGCCAATTCGTGGCGGCGCTTTGCCAACCAAAGCTATGCGCCCGTATCCACCAGTTGGGGGGTCAACAACCGCTCGGTTGCGCTGCGGATTCCGGCAGGCGACAAAGCTGCGCGGCGGATCGAGCATCGACCCGCAGGTGTGGACGCAAACCCCTATCTGGTGGCGGCGACCGTTCTGGGCGGGATACGTCACGGGCTGGCGCAGCGGATTGATCCGGGGCCGCAGACCACCGGAAACGGATATGACGAAGCCCCCGGCGATGACACTATCCCGCGCGACTGGCGTGCCGCGATTGCCGCTGCGCGCGATTCCGCGTTTCTAAAAGACTCCTTGGGCGCGGATATGCACCGCACATTTGTAGCCGTCAAAGAGGCCGAATATGCCCGCGTGGCGCGGACAATCCCGGATGTGGATTACGATCTGTACCTACATACGGTGTGATTGGGGCGGCGCAGGACCGGGGCGCTGCCCCGGACCCCGGGATATTTCGAGCAACAAGAGTGTGCGCGGCTAGAGCGTGGCCGCGAGCCGTGTTCCCTGATCAATGGCGCGTTTTGCGTCCAGTTCTGCCGCAACATCCGCACCGCCTATGACATGGGTGGTCACACCACGGTCTGCCAGAGCATCGGCAAGGCTGCGCTCGGGCATCTGACCCGCGCAGAGCACCACTGTATCTGCAGGAATAACCCGCGGGTTTTCCCGCGCATCGCCAAAGCTGATATGCAGACCTTCGTCGTCTATGCGCTCATAATTGACGCCGCCGATCATCTGGACGTTCTTCATCTGCAATGCGGCGCGATGGATCCATCCCGTCGTCTTGCCCAAGCGCTTGCCGGGACGTTCCGCCTTGCGCTGCAACAGAGTGACCTGTCGCGCCGGCGCATCAGGGCGCGGCCCTTCGGCCGCAAGCCCCCCGCGTATGTCGGCCGGATCGGCCACCCCCCATTCCCGCATCCATAGGGGAATGTCGGTTGTCGGGCTGTGGCCCTCATGGACCAGATATTCTGAAACATCGAAACCGATGCCGCCTGCGCCCACCACCGCGACATTCTTTCCGGCAATGGCCTTACCCGTTAGCACGTCAATGTAGCTGACAACATTTGCACGGTCTTGTCCGGGAATCCCCGGATCACGCGGGATCACGCCGGTGGCAATGATCACCTCGTCGAATCCAGACAGATCATCGGCGCTGGCGTCGGTGTTCAGACGCAGGTCGATGCCTGCATCGGCGACCATCACCTCGTACCAGTCGACCAGACCGTGAAATTCTTCCTTGCCGGGGATCTGGCGAGCCAGATTCAACTGCCCCCCGATCCGCGATGCGCGGTCGAACAGCGTGACGCGGTGGCCGCGATCCGCAGCCGTCAGCGCGACAGACAGGCCCGCCGGACCAGCGCCGACGACGGCCACGGACTTGGGCGTGCTGGCGGGTTCGATCACCAGCGTGGTTTCGTGACAGGCACGGGGGTTCACCAGACAGCTTGAGATTTTGCCACTGAACGTATGGTCCAGACAGGCCTGATTGCACGCGATGCATGGTGCGATCCGGTCAGCGCGTCCTGCCATCGCCTTGGCTACGAAGTCTGCATCCGCCAGAAGGGGGCGCGCCATCGAGACCATATCGGCGCAACCGGTGGCCAGCACATCCTCGGCCACTTCGGGCGTGTTGATCCGGTTCGAGGTGATCACCGGAATACCCACATGGCCCATCAGCTTTTTGGTCACCCAAGCAAAGGCCGCACGCGGTACCGAGGTGGCAATTGTGGGAACACGGGCTTCATGCCAGCCGATTCCGGTGTTGATAATACTGGCGCCTGCCGCCTCGACCTCTTTGGCCAGTTGCAGCACCTCGTCGAAAGTTGATCCGTTTGGCACCAGATCAATCATGGACAGGCGGTAGATAATGATGAAATCGGCCCCCACCGTGGCACGAACGCGTTTGACCACCTCGATCGGAAGACGCATCCGGTTTTCATAGCTACCTCCCCAGCGGTCTGTGCGCTTGTTGGTATGGGTTACCAGAAACTGGTTGAGGAAATACCCCTCGGACCCCATCACCTCGACCCCGTCATAGCCAGCGGCGCGTGCACGCACGGCGGCGGTGGCGATGTCACTGATCTGTTTTTCGATCCCGTCCTCATCCAGCTCTTTGGGCGCAAAGGGCGAGATCGGGGATTTGATTGGACTGGCCGATACACATTCAGGGCCGTAAGCATAACGCCCCGCATGCAGGATCTGCATGGCGATCTTGCCATCCGCCGCGTGCACCCGGTCGGTGACAATGCGGTGGTTGGCAATGTCCTGATCGTTGAACAGGCCTGCCGCGCCCGGGAAAACCCCGCCTTCGCGGTTGGGGGCCATGCCGCCTGTGACCATAAGACCGACACCTCCGCGCGCACGGGCGGCGTAGAATTCCGCGACGCGGTTCCAGTCTTTCGTTTCCTCAAGCCCGGTATGCATCGACCCCATGAGAACACGGTTCTTCAGGGTTGTATGGCCAAGATCCAGCGGGGCCAGAAGATGGGGGTAATCAGTCATAAGGTGCCTCCCGTTTCAACGCATCTGAACGGAAGGCACGGGTCTTGTCATCCAAAACCCAGCGTCAGCATGGATTGGGACTACATGGTTTCCAGACAATGGCGGCGGAAGGCGCGCTTGAGCAGGTCCAGTTCTTCGCGCAACAGGTCCATCTCTGCGCGGATATCGTCCGACAAAGCCTCTCCTGCAAGGATCGCGAAGCTCTCGAGTGTCTCGCCATCCACGGGATCCCGGATCAGAAATGTGTGCATTCCATCGCTCAATGCCTCGCGCGGAACCGGAATTCGCAGCAACCAGCCGCCGTTCTGCGCGGTTTCGACAAGTTCCGCGCCGGGAACAGGTTGTTCCAGATGGGTCACGGCAATGGCAGGCCGCACCCCTGCGGTGGTGCCGGATACGACACCTTCCCAGATACCCTGAAACAAGCGTGTCTTGGTGACTATCAGATCGCTCACGAGATCATCCTTACAAGTAAAAGCTATACTTCGGCGCGGGGACGGCGGCTGAAGGTCAGATCGCGCAGGATAACCTCGTTCATCTCTGGCCCCTCGAAGATCAGATCAACCCAGGCCTTTTCCACCCGTTTTTCGTTCATATTGGAATAGGCCAGATCGAACTCGACCATGATATCTTGTTCGTGAAGCGGCAATTCGCGCACAATCTGTTCCGTGTTCGGACCATGGCGGATATTCAGGCGCGCAAAAATCTCGAGCGGCTTTTCCATTTCGACGATGGTATTCATCCGGATCAGGTGCCGCCGCTTCAGCCCTGCCACCGCCTCGGGGGGGAGATCCACGACCAGCGACAGGAACGATCCGTCAAAACGGAACACGTCCATCCGCAGACCAAAAGGGGCCAGCTCCTGTTCGCGTCGGTTGCGTAACTGGCGCAATGTCAGCTCGGAACGGTCACAATCGTGAAACAGTGTCACCTCGTCGCCCAGCATGCTTTTATTCTGGACCGAGGCCAGCCCCGGCATCGGTAGAGGCCCGCGCCAGAGTTCGGGACGCCAACCCCAATCCGAACCATGCGGCCTGCGAAAAGCGGTTGATCCGATCATCGGCAGCGCAAGACGGCTTTCGGCCACATGGATCAGATCGTCAAGATGGCGGCGCAACTGACGGGCCCGCAAGCGTTGCTGACGCAGCTCTGTCAGGTCTGTTTGATCAGCGATACGCGCGGCATTGGCCCAGCGCTTGCGATTCCGCGCAAAAACGACTGCCTGAAACAACTTGCTGCCCAGCCCTACCATGAACCTGATCTGCCCTTGCTACCTGTTGCCGTTGCACGCTTGGTATCGCCACCATGCGCCAGCAAAACAATACTTAATCAAACGGCGAATTGTTGCAATTCTGGAAACCGCTTTGCTGCGCTTACTCTGCCGCATTCGCAGGGCTTGATGCAACTATGCCTTCTGCAAGGCTGTCACGCTTGATCGTTTCTGCCAATGTGATCATCATCCGCATTCCTTGATCATCCACCATCGGGCTGTCCTTTGCACCGTAAAGGGCCAGACCAAGAACATACCCGTCCAGAGGCATCAGGCCGCGCCAATGGCGCTCGTCGGCACTGGGTGGCACACGGGCGCCACCTTGGACATGTAGCAAGCTCAGATCATCGCGGTTGATAGCCCGGAGAATGGTTCCCCGACCAAGCGCTGTCTGGAATGCGCTGCTATCGGTGCTGACCTCACCCTCTTTGGCAGGAGAAACAGACAGGGTGATAATCGCGGGCTCGACAAAGACGCCTGAATCGTCACCAGTCAGGCTGGCACAACTGCCGATCAGGGCGAAACCACCACTGGCGCGTGTGCTGAGACTGTTGGGGTCAATGCAATAGCCTGACGGAGGCCTGACGATGACTGCACCGCCCGCCAAGGTCGCCTGACGCAGCGCGGGTGCGCTGGATGGTCCGCCTGTCGGGGCAAGACACCCCGACAGGACAAGAACCAGCGAAAAGGCGACAATCGCGCGCATGTGCAACCGGGCGTCGATGTCACAGATCCATATAGATATGCTTTTCGGCTTTGCCGCCCGGATGGGTGACAGCCCCTTTATGGGTCTCTCCGACCTGCTGGGCATATTTCCACAGCGCGCCGCTGGCATAGATCGTAGGACGCGGGCCTTTCCAGTCGGCTTTGCGAGCTTCAAGCTCGGCATCGGTCAGCGCAACGCTGATCTCGCCTTTCAGCGCGTTCAGCGTGATCATGTCACCGTCTTTCAGAAGCGCGATAGGCCCGCAATGCGCAGCCTCGGGCCCAACATGACCCACACAGAAGCCGCGTGTCGCGCCGCTGAAGCGACCATCGGTGATCAGCGCGACTTTCTTGCCCATGCCCTGACCTGACAGAGCGGCCGTAGTGGCCAGCATCTCGCGCATACCCGGCCCACCGGCGGGGCCTTCGTTGCGGATGACCAGAACATCGCCTTCCTTGTAGTCGCGCTTTTGCACAGCAGCGAACGCGTCTTCCTCGCACTCGAACACACGCGCGGGGCCGGTAAAGACCTGCTGGTCCTCGCTCATGCCTGCAACCTTCACGATGGCGCCGGAGGGGGCAAGGTTACCCTTGAGGCCCACGACGCCGCCCGTCTTGGTAATGGGATTGGCGACAGTGTGAATGACCTTGCCATCCGCCTCGCGGGTGATCTTGTCCAACTCCTCGCCGATGCTGTTGCCGCTGGCGGTGATGCAATCCTCGTGGATCAGACCCGCTTTGCGCAACTCTTTCATCACGACCGGCACGCCACCGGCCTCGTACAGGTCTTTGGCAACATAATCGCCACCCGGCTTGAGGTTCACGAAATAGGGCGTGTCGCGGAAAATTTCGCACACGTCATCAAGGTAGAAGTCGATCCCCGCCTCATGTGCGATGGCGGGCAAGTGAAGCCCTGCATTGGTGGAGCCACCCGTGCAGGCGACGATGCGCGCCGCGTTTTCCAACGATTTGAGTGTGACGATATCGCGGGCGCGGATATTCTTTTCAATCAGGTTCATGACCGCACGGCCCGACGCCTCGCCATACTGGTCGCGGCTTTCATAGGGGGCGGGCATACCTGACGAGTTCATCAGCGCCAGACCGATCGCTTCCGAGACGCAAGCCATGGTGTTGGCAGTGAACTGGCCGCCACAAGCGCCCGATGTCGGGCAGGCAACGCGTTCCAGAATCTCAAGCTCGGCATCCGACATGTTGCCCGCCTGATGCTGGCCGACGGCTTCGAACACATCCTGCACAGTTACATCGCGGCCGTTCAACCGGCCCGGCAAGATCGATCCGCCATAGATGAAGACAGACGGCGTGTTCAGACGGACCATCGCCATCATCATGCCCGGCAGGGATTTGTCGCAACCCGCCAATCCGACAATCGCATCATAGCAATGGCCGCGCATCGTCAACTCGACCGTATCTGCAATCGCCTCACGCGACGCAAGCGATGAGCGCATCCCCTCGTGACCCATGGCGATGCCGTCGGTCACGGTGATTGTGGTAAATTCGCGCGGCGTGCCCATCGCTTGTTTGACGCCCATCTTCACGGCCTGTGCTTGCCGGTTCAGCGCGATGTTGCAGGGGGCGGCCTCGTTCCAGCAGGTGGCAACGCCGACCAGTGGCTGGTGGATTTCTTCCTCGTTCAGACCCATCGCATAAAGGTAGGAACGATGCGGCGCGCGGGCTGGCCCCTCGGTCACATAACGGCTGGGCAGTTTGGATTTATCAAAACGCTGGTTCGTGGACATGGCGGCCTCCCCGGTAACTGTGTCCGGATCGGAATAAAGAAGGCTCTGCCATGGCACAAGTGCGATTGAGGCACGCAGCGTCACTGCCGCCCAACTCGGTGGATACGTTGACACAGAAGGCCGAAGGGCAAACACTCCGTTTACATCGCGGAGGGGAGAACGAGATGAAGACCGATACGGCCATTGCGAAAGAGGGCAAAAGTCATCAGGCGCTGGGCCGCGCGTTTTTCACAACCGATGAAATCCGCGCCCTCGGTGAACGGTCCGACCTCTGGGGCTGGTGGCTGGTCGCACATTGCTGGGGCACGATTGCGCTGGCGTTGGGTGTTTTCGCACTCTGGTCAAATCCGGCGACATTTGTGCTGGCCGTGGTTATCATCGGTTCGCGGCAGTTAGGGCTGGCTATCCTGATGCACGAGGCGGCGCATAACGCGCTGTTCAAATCGCGCAGGCTGAACGAGTTTGCGGGCGAATGGCTGTGCGGCAGGCCCATTCTGGCGGATCTGGCCGAATACCGCCGCTATCACCTAAAGCACCACCGTCACACGCAGACAGACGAAGATCCCGATCTGATCCTGTCCAAACCCTTTCCAACCACCCGCGCCTCCTTGCGGCGCAAATTCTGGCGCGACATTACCGGACGCACCGGCCTCAAGCAACGCAGCCAGCAAATCATGTTCGCCCTGAAAATGGCAGGCGAGGTTGAAGGCCAGCCCGGTGCGCAAGAACTGGCGCAGGCGTTTTCCGGACCCGTTATCGGACGCGCGCTGATCGCCAACGCTGTGCTTTTCGCCCTGATGTGGGCGGTGGGGGCATGGTGGTGGTGGCTGGCTTTCTGGGCATTGCCACTGCTGACATGGTTCCAGCTTGTGCTGCGCATCCGTAATATCGCCGAACATGGCGCGGTCGAAGCGGTGGATGATCCACTGCGCAACACGCGCACAACCTATGCCGGGCTGTTGATGCGCCTGCTGGTGGCGCCCTACTGGGTCAATTACCATCTGGAACACCATCTGGTCATGCATATCCCCGCCCGCAACCTGCCCGGCTTGCATGCGCTGATGGTCAGACGGGGCCATGCCGCCAAAATGCAGATTGGCCAGAACTATCTGGACGTACTGCGCATCGCCTCATCCCGTCCCGCCTGACAATCAGCAATAGGCCCTGTTCGCCCGCCATATGACGCGCTAGGTTTCCCCTGACAGAGCTAAAACAGGTCGAACCCATGTCTTATGACGCCCATTCCGCGTTTATCGCCCCGGCCCGTGCAACAGCACAGGTCTGGCGGTTTCTGGCCGGTCTGGTGCTTATTCCTGCAACGATCATTGGTCTGACCGCGCTTTTCCATTCTGCGGTTTTGTCCATTGGCGGGCAGGAACTGCACCGCGACATCACGCGGCTTGAAGGGACAGGCAGCACGCCTGCTGGCGTGGTGGTGCTGCTTTACAGCTTCGGAATTATGATACTGGCCGTGGCGATGGTGACCGCGCAACTTCACAAGCGCAGCCCGCTGACCTTGCTTGGCCCTGTACCTGTCTTGCTAAGGCAGTTCGGTGCGACGCTGGCTGTGCTGATCGCGGTTGGCATTGCAATCATCGTGTTGCCGCCTTGGGGATATCCCGATCCGATCATACGCGGTGTTGCGCCGCTGACATGGATACTGCTGCTGCCAGTGTCCCTTGGGGCCGTGCTGGTGCAGACATCTGCCGAGGAAATCCTGTTTCGCGGCTATGTCCAGCAACAACTTGCAGCACGATTTCGCAGTCCTTTGATCTGGATGGTCGCACCGTCGGTTTTGTTCGGCCTGCTGCATTATCGCCCGGAAACCGGTGCAAATGGCACGCTGATCATGCTTTGGGCAACAGCGTTTGCCCTGATCGCCGCCGATCTTACAGCGCGTGCGGGCACGCTTGGCCCCGCGATTGCGCTGCATTTCGTATCAAATAGCAGTGCGCTGTTGATCTTGTCGGCGGATAGCACTTTGTCCGGCCTTGCCCTGTTCCGCCTGCAAGTGGACATGGCCGACCCCGAGGCGCTGCGCCCCTATCTGATGATCGATGCGATGGTGATCCTTGTGGGCTGGCTTGCAGCTCGTCTGGCGATCCGACGCTGATGCCGCGCCCTGCCTATGCCCCGCATGAGGATTTCATAGACCCTGCACGAGGCAACCCCAGCATCAGCCTGCTGATTCTCGGTGTTCTTGTGATCGAGTTATTCTATCTGGCCTCGGTGCATCTGATGGAGCCGTTTTTGATTCTGGTACCGTTGGCCAGCCCTTCCGAAGTTTCTACCGGATCGACACCCCGCGGTCTTTTGATCCAGTTGACCAGTTTTCTGGTACTTGCGTTTGCGGTCATTCTGGTCAGCCGTCGGCTGCACGGACGGGGCTTTGTCAGCCTGATCGGGCCGCCACAGGTGGCGACACGCCAATTGCTGCTGGTGACATTGGTACTGGTCGTTGTGGTTATGGTCGCGGAATTCATCCCACCAGACCTTGCCATGCTGCGCCAAGCCAATATGAGGCCGCTGCAGCAATGGCTTTTGCTGCTACCTCTGGCCCTGACAGCACTTCTGATTCAGACGGGGGCGGAAGAGCTGTTCTATCGTGGCTATGTCCAGCAACAAATCGCGGCACGGTTCAGCCAGCCTTGGGTCTGGTTGGTGCTGCCCAGCTTATTGTTTGCCTCGGCCCATTATTCACCGGACCTGCCGATGGTCGAGATGCTACAATACATGTGCTGGGCTTTTGTATTCGGGCTGGCTGCGGCTGATCTGACCGCGCGCAGTGGCACGTTAGGTCCGGCGATCGGTTTTCATCTGGTCAACAACGCGCTGGCCTTTCTGATTTACGGCGAGGCGGGCGGCGTTGATTCGGGTTTGACCCTGTTTCTTTTCCCCTATGAGATGCCCGCCAAATTCTTGATCCCGCAAACCGACACACCGGACAGCCCACCATTTGATCCGGGCGCGCTGATCAGTCCGGATTTCCTGTTTGAGTTGGTCGGGGTTGGCATCTTCTGGGCAGGCGCGCGTATCGCGCTGCGGCGCTGATTGCAATTTGCCGCCCGAAGGCTTAACTCGGCCTCTGAAATGTCCAGATGGACACACGACCCCGGATAAGGCCCGCAGCCCATGAACTGGATCACCAACTACGTCCGCCCACGGATCAACTCGATCTTCTCGCGCCGTGAGGTTCCCGAGAATCTCTGGACGAAATGCGAAGCCTGCGGGACGATGCTGTTTCACCGCGAGTTGAGCGATAACCAGAATGTCTGCACATCTTGCGGGCATCACATGTCGATCACCCCGCGTGAACGGTTTGCGGCGTTGTTCGATGGCGGCATTTTTGCCGAAATCGCTGTGCCCGAGGCACTGGCAGACCCGCTGCATTTCCGCGATCAGAAGAAATATCCCGAACGGATGAAGGCCGCGCAGAAATCAACTGGCGAACGCGATGCCATGCTGGTCGCGTCGGGCGAGATAGGGCGCACGCCTATCGTGGCCGCCGCGCAGGACTTCAGCTTCATGGGTGGCTCTATGGGTATGTATGTCGGCAACGCCATCATCGCCGCCGCCGAAGAAGCCGTAAAACTGAAGCGCCCGCTGATCCTGTTCTCCGCTGCAGGCGGTGCCCGCATGCAGGAAGGTATCCTGTCGCTGATGCAAATGCCGCGCTCGACCGTGGCGATCCAGATGCTGAAAGAAGCGGGACTGCCCTATATCGTAGTGTTGACCCATCCGACAACGGGCGGCGTTACCGCATCCTATGCGATGCTGGGAGATGTGCAGATCGCTGAACCCGGTGCGCTGATCTGCTTTGCCGGACCGCGTGTGATCGAACAGACCATCCGCGAGAAGCTGCCCGAAGGATTCCAGCGTGCCGAATACCTGCTGGATCACGGGATGCTGGACCGTGTAACTCCGCGCACAAAAATGCGCGAGGAGCTGATCACGATTTGCCGTATGCTGATGCGTCAGACCCCTGCTGTGCGGGGTGATCTGCCTGCACCCACGCCGGGTGCCGTGCTAACCGCCCCTGACAGCACGGCCTGATCCGTCGATGTCAGCGCGCGGATCGGACCTCATCCTTGAAAGGATGATGTCGCTTCACCCCAAGATTATAGACCTGACGCTGGACCGTGTCTGGCGCTTGCTGGCGGCGCTGGACAACCCGCAGGACCGCCTGCCGCCCGTGATTCACATCGCGGGCACCAATGGTAAAGGCAGCACGCAAGCGATGATCCGCGCCGGGTTGGAAGCGGCGGGTCACCGTGTACATGCCTATACATCGCCTCATCTGGCGCGGTTTCACGAACGGATCCGGTTGGCAGGCGCGCTGATCACCGAAGAGCATCTGACCGATATGCTGGCCGAATGCTATGCCGCCAATGACGGGGCAAATATCACCTATTTCGAAATCACGACATGCGCCGCATTGCTGGCCTTTGTCAGAACGACTGCCGATTATACCCTGCTGGAGGTCGGCCTTGGCGGACGTCTAGACGCGACGAATGTTGTGGCCAAACCTGCGCTTTGCATCATCACGCCTGTGTCGATGGACCACGAGCAATATCTGGGCGATACTGTCGGCAAGATCGCGGGTGAAAAAGCGGGTATCCTCAAGCGCGGGGTGACTTGCGTCGTCGGCCCGCAGTCCGAAGACGGGCTGGACGCGATCGAAGCGATTGCCGCTCGCGTCGGTGCCCCGCTGCTGATCCATGGCCAGCACTGGCATATCGCGCGCGAAGGCGACCGGATGGTCTATCAGGACGAGAGAGGCCTGCTGGACCTGCCCCTGCCCAATCTTCCCGGTGCGCACCAGATCCAGAACGCTGGCGCCGCCCTTGCGGCACTACGCTATCTCGGCCAGCCCGATGTAACCCATGAGGTTGCAGTAACCCGCGCCTTCTGGCCTGCGCGGATGCAGCGCCTACGGCATGGTCCGCTGGTCGATTTGGCACCGCAGGTCGAATTGTGGCTGGATGGCGGGCACAACCCAGCGGCAGGACAGGCTATAGGCGCGCATCTGGCAACCTTGCCAAAGCGTCCCACGCATCTGATCTGCGGCATGCTGAACACCAAGGATATCGACGGCTATCTGCGCCCTTTGGCAGGACAAGCTGCCAGTCTGCATGCTGTCAGCATCCCTGACACGGTGGCCACACTGCCTGCGGAGGATACCGCGGCCGCCGCAAACAAAGCCGGAATTCCCGCTGTTATTGCAGCATCGGTGGCGGATGCACTTGCGCGGATCGCAGCGGATGATCCTCAGGCGCGCGTTCTGGTTTGCGGATCGCTCTATCTTGCCGGATCAGTCCTTCAGGACAACGGATAGATAAAAATCCAAGCGATTCGATCGCTTTGACTCGAATCGCCTTCAGAACGAATCACTTTATGTTGACTGATTCGCAGTGATTCGCCTATATCTTGCCTATTCATACGGGTATGACCGCCTGCCAACATCCACAGGTCTGCCTGTCCTTAGGGGGATTTCTGACATGTTGCGCCGTTTGGGCCTTTGTTTTGTTTTCATCAGTATGGCCACACTACCCGTCACCGCACAGGATGTGCGGATCACGCCGGATGTTGCAGCGCGCACAATCACGCTGAACGGGGCAACCATCGTCATCGACCGGATACAGGACAGCGAAAACCGTCTTGAGGGCGAATTCACCCGCACATCGCGCGCCTGCCCACCTTTCTGCATCACACCCATGACCATCGCCCCCGGGGTCGCCACCATCGGCGAGCTTGAGGTGATGGATTTTCTTGAAAAGCAAGCCGCCAGTGGCGCGGGTCTGTTGCTTGACAGCCGCCTGCCCGAGTTTTTTGCCAATGGCAGCATTCCGGGGGCGGTCAACCTGCCCTTCGCGACACTGGACCCGGGCAACCCCTATCGCGACGAAATTCTTCAGGCTGTCGGCGCGGTAAAAGTCGCATCAGGCTGGGATTACAGGGATGCGATGGCGCTCGCTATCTTTTGCAACGGGGCCTGGTGTGATCAGGCGCCCCGCGCCATCCGACATCTTCTTGCCGCTGGCTATCCTGCGGACAAGATCAGTTTTTATCGCGGCGGGATGCAATCATGGCTGCAACTGGGCTTGTCCGTCCAGATGCCGACCGGGGGCTGACGATGAGCCAGAGCATCATGCAGCACCCCATGATGCCCTGGCCGACGCCATACCTTTCGATCCCTGTTTCCAATACCAGTACCCCCCGTTTTCCGGAGTTTCCGATGTTGCGCACCCTTGTACTCGCTGTTGCCTTTCTGGGCATCACCCTCGCATTAATCATGCTGCAACCAATACAGGATCTGCCTGGAATGGGTGAAAACAGTGCAGTGACGCGGGCCGATGCCACGCTGGACGGGCCAGAACTTGCACAGGTCGCGCTGCAACAACCTGCGACATCAGCTGCACTGCCAGCACGCCGCAACAGCAGCGACCCTGACCTGCAAACCATGACACGCGGCGTTCTGGTCGAGCTTGGCGTGGCACCAGCCAGCCTTGACACTGTGCAGGGTGCGTCGGGCGATGCCATGCGCAGCATGTCGTTGAAAGCACTGAGCAACCTGCGCACCATCACTGGTCAGCCCGTCCCTGAGGCGACACCCCTTCAGACCCTGATCGTGCAAGCCTTGCGCGCAGGACAATCTGACACCTATATCGACACGCTGTTGAACGAGGCTGCCAAAAGCGGCGAGATCCGTGTGCCGACCGCTTTGATCACCTCGGACGGGCGGGTGGATACACATGTGCTGCTGGGCAGTATTGTGGCGCAAGCTACGATAGCCTCCGGCCAGTCCGGTGCCCCCCTTGCCGCGCCAAGTGGTCCCGGCGTCGAGGTCCGCAGCGTGCAGCGCGCCGACAGCACGACACAACATCATTTCTATACGGTTGGCCCTGGCGATAGTCTGGGTGCTATCGCTGTGAAGTTCTTTGGCGATGTAACACGCTACAGCACGATTTTTGAAGCTAACCGCGCGCTTTTGTCCAGTCCGGACAAGCTGCGCGTCGGGCAACGGCTGGTGATCCCAACAATTTGACGCGTTAAGGCAGGCAGGAGACGAAAGAGGGGCCGAACCAACGGCCCCCTTTCATTTTCAGGGATCTAGCTTCAGAAAGCCGCCGCTGTCAGCTACGCAATCCGGTTTCGCGCAGCATGCCACGGCGCTTTGCCTCGTAGTAATAGCCGCGCGCATACCACATGACAGCACGGTCATGGCTGCCATCCGACAACAACCATGCACCGCGCAGATAACGCACGGCATAGCGCAGGTTTGTTTCCGCATCCAGAAGGTCCGTCGGCTGACCACGAAAGCCCATCGAACTGGCCGTGGCTGGCAGAATCTGCATCATGCCATAATACGGACCGTTGCGCGCGCCGGGGCGGTGGCGACTTTCACGGATGATCACACGGTGCACCAAGTCCACGGGAACGTCATTCTCGCGGGCGGCGGCTTCGATCAGGCGACGCAGCTCGGGTGTTTCATTGGGATGAAGCGGGGTCGTACTTGGCACGATCTCGGCAGGCTCGGTGCCTCCGCGCGCACAAGCTGTCAGCGCCAGCGCGCCCAACACAATCAAAAATTGCCGTCTTGTACCAAACACCATCACCAAAGCCCGTCCCTTTTACAAAGCAGCCAAGTGATAGCCCGATCCGCTGACGCGCAGAAAGGGCATTCGTCTGCATCGGCAAGCTGACGCCTATTCACGCGTCCAGTCAGCAGATTGCATTTCGCGCAAACGGCTTGCTGTGCGCTCAAATTCAAACGTGCCCTCGCCCTCCAGATACAGGTATTCCGGTTCGGCGGCGGCGGAACAGATTAGCCTCACCTTGGCCTCATAAAGCGCATCAATCAGCGTCACAAAACGCTTGGCCTCGTTGAAATTGGTCCGACCAAGGGTCGGGATATTCTCCAATACCAGTACACGGGCCGCTTCTGCCAGCGCCAGATAATCGGCCGCGCCCAGTGGCTTGCCGCAAAGATCATAGAACGACGCACGCGCAACGCCATTGCGAAATGCCGGTATCTGGACCTCGCGACCCTTCACATGCAGCGTAAGCGGTCCGGCCTCACCACCGGTCAAATCCTGCCAGACAGCCGCAATGGCGTGCCGCGCTGCATCGTTTACAGGCGTGAAATAAACGGGCGAGCCTTCCAGACGGTCCTGTCGGTAGTCGCGGTGGCTGGCCAGTTCATGCACGACCATCTGTTCCTTGAGCGCTGCGATAAACGGCAAAAACAACTGCCGGTTCAGCCCGTGCTTGTACAGATCGTCAGGCACCCGATTCGAGGTGGTCACGATCACAACCCCCGCCTTGAACAAGGCTTCGAACAAGCGGCCGACAATCATCGCGTCCGTGATATCGGTGATCTGCATCTCGTCAAAGGCCAGCACCTTGACCTCGGCGGCGACAGCTTCGGCGACCGGTGCAATCGCATCCTCGACCCCGCGTTGACGGGCCTTGTGCATCCCTGAATGGATTTCCTGCATAAAGGCGTGGAAATGGACGCGGCGGACTGGCACATCCAAACTGTCAACGAACAGATCCATCAGCATCGACTTGCCACGCCCGACCCCGCCCCAGAGATACAGACCCTTGGGCGGCGGTGGTGCTTTGCGAAACAGGCCACGCTTGACCGGCTCAGCCACAGCGGCGCGGATACGTTCCAGTTCGGGCAAAGCCTCCAACTGGGCATCATCAGCAGTCAGGCTGCCCTGCTGCACGCGCGCGTCATAGATCTTGGGCAGTGTTTTCATACCTCTCCTTAACCCGCTGTCTGTGCTCTGAAAAGGCGGCAGAGCATCATCAAACGTGAGAATGATAAACACATTTCGTCGATTGACGCTGTTCACTATTGGCGTAACGTCCGCGCTGATATCTCAGGAGCACGACATGGACAGCGCCGTCTCGCCAAAAACCGCCTCGATCTTTACGCCCGTTCTGGTGGTGGGCTGCGTTATCATCATGGTCTCTTTTGCAATACGCGCCAGCTTTGGCGTCTTCCAGATCCCGATTGCCGAAGAGTTCGGCTGGCTGCGCGCTGAATTCAGCCTGGCCATTGCCATCCAGAATCTGGCATGGGGTATCGGTCAGCCGCTATTCGGCGCGATGGCGGACAAGGTGGGAAACCGCAAGGCGATCATCCTTGGCGCACTTGTCTATGCGGCAGGTCTGGTTCTGTCGTCCTTTGCCGTCACACCGACCGAGCATCAGGTTTATGAAATCCTTGTCGGCTTTGGTGTCGCGGGCACCGGGTTCGGCGTAATTCTTGCGGTTGTGGGCCGCGCCTCAAGTGATGAAAACCGCTCGATGAGCCTTGCCATCGCCACGGCGGCAGGTTCTGCAGGGCAGGTCTTTGGGGCACCAATGGCGGAATGGCTCCTGACGTTGATGAGCTGGCAGAACGTGTTTCTGGTTTTTGCAGCCACGATCATCGCCGTGCTGGCATTCCTGCCGCTGATGCGCGCACCCACACCACCTGCCACACGCGCAGAACTGGAAGAAAGCATGGGCGCCATTCTGAACAAGGCGTTTCGCGATCCGTCCTATACACTGATCTTTCTGGGTTTCTTCAGCTGCGGCTATCAACTGGCCTTTATCACCGCGCATTTTCCCGCCTTTGTGACCGAGATGTGCGGCCCGATCATGCCAGGCGGCATTTTGCACAGCGTCGGCATCACCACCACCTCGGCACTTGGGGCGGTGGCCATATCGCTGATCGGTTTGGCGAATATCGCAGGCACCTTGGCTGCGGGCTGGGCAGGCAAGCGGTATTCCAAGAAATATCTGTTGGCAGGTATTTATACCGGACGCACGCTGGTGGCAGCGGCCTTTATCCTGACGCCGATCACACCCGCAACCGTGCTGTTGTTCTCTGTCGCGATGGGCTCGCTGTGGCTTGCGACGGTGCCACTGACCTCGGGGTTGATCGCGCATATCTACGGGCTGCGCTATATGGGCACCCTCTACGGGATCGTCTTTTTCAGCCACCAACTGGGCAGTTTCATGGGCGTCTGGCTGGGCGGCAAGATGTATGACCTGACAGGCGACTACACACTGGTCTGGTGGATCGGGGTCGGGGTCGGCGCATTCAGCGCAATCGTACATCTGCCAGTGAGGGAAAAGCCTATGGCACTGGCTGTCAAAGCAGCCTGAAGCCTGTAGCTTCTTGCACCATGTCGTAAGGAATCGCGGCAGTTAGGGCCACGAAACAAACCTCAGTCTGCGGCAACGTCAGTTTGTATTGCATCAAGAACGGCGCTGGCATGGGTATAGGTCAAACCGTGCCCCGCACCCTCGATCACCTCGTGGCGGGCCGTCAAGTTCCATTGCGCCAACCGGCCCATGGCGCGCAACGGGATCACCGTGTCATCATGCCCCCAGATCGCCAGAACAGGTATATCTGCGCGTCCGATGGCGCGATGTGCCTCCTCCAGCGGGCGGGGCAATATCCCGCGCAACGAGGACAGGACAGCAGGGATAAACCCGCGCTTGCCCAGTTCGGTTTGCTGGTAGTCGATGATCCCCTCGACCTGCGAAGGAAGGCCCCTTTCGGCTTCGGTCCCCTGCATATGCGCGCGCGGATAACGCAGCAGCATCAACCAATCCCCTAGAACGGGTGTGTCGCGGGTAAAGACAGCCAGACGCCCCAAATCGTGCCCCATACCGGCGGGGGCCAACAGGATCATGCGCCGTACCCGTCCCGGATTGCGTGCGGTAAAGACTGTCGCGATAGCCCCGCCCATCGAATAGCCCAGCAGCGTGATATCATCACGGACGCCCTGCGATGCCAGCAGATCATCCAGCTGCCTGACAAAGAAATCCTGATCCTGAAGCCCGGGTGCACGGTCGGAATAACCGCGTCCGTACAGATCATAGACCAGAACGCGAAACCCCATCCGCGCCAGACCCTGCGCCACCGCTTCCCACACCATCGAGGGCGTAGTCAGTCCGTGGACACATACAGCAACAGGCCCGCGCGCCGGACCGACCCAGCGGTAATGCGTGACACCCTGCGACAGTTTTTCAAACGCGCCGGGCGCATCGCGGCGCGTCGCCTCGTTCACAGGCGCGCGCATGGCTTCGCGCACGAAAGGCCAGACTGCAAAGCCTGAAAGGACGATCAACAGACCAAGGCCGACTTGCCAGATCATTGCGCGGCCCTCCATGTGTCAAGAATATAGCGGCTGGTCATCAGATCCAGATGCGCACCACCACCGTTTTTGAACAATGTGATGTCATCATCAGATTGCCTGACAAAGGCTGCAGGATCATAGTAGTCGGCCAGAATATCCGAACGCGCGATCACACCGCGCGCCAGCGGATCCTTGATCTCGCCGATATGACCCACAGTCGTATCGACACTGTCCACAAAAATGCGCGCGCGCTGCAATGCCGTATCATCGGCCTCGCGCATATCTGGACGGTAGGCCCCGATCAGATCCAGATGCTGGCCGGCGCACAACCATTCCCCTTTGATCACTGGTTCGGTGCTCATTGTGGCGCATGTAATGATATCAGCCGCTGACACGGCTTGCGCCAGATCATCAGCTACTTGCATGCCGGACCAGTCGGCGGCCATCGCTTCGGCCCCTGCCCTGCTGCGGTTCCAGATGGTGAATTCCGCTTCGGGAAAACCGGCGCCGTAAGCCTCGCGCAGGGATCGCCCGACTGTGCCGGCACCGACAATCAGGATGCGGCGGCTGTCAGGGCGCGCCAGTCGCAATGCAGCGCAAAGGCTGTCGCCTGCCGTCTTCCACTTTGTCACCAGATGGAAGTCGACAATCGCCTCCAGCATCCCGTCGCGATCAGAATAAAGCGTGACCCCCCCGTTGACGACAGGTTTGCCCGCCTGCGCATTGCCCGGAAATATCGTAGCCGATTTGACCGCCAGCCCCAAGCCGTCGATCCAAGCGGCGCGGTTCAGCAGCGTGTCAGGGTTGCGATAGAGAAACGTATCGGCAATCTCAGCCTTCGGCAGGGTATGCCCCTGCATCAAAGCGCGGGTCAACGCGCGCCAGTCCAGATGTTTCTCGGCCTCGAAGGGGATAATGGGTATGCTCATGCGGCCTCGCTCTCATGCAATAGACCCTCGGCGACAAGACGCTTCGCCCAGCCTTCAGGTCCGTCGAACAAATGGGTTTGCCAACCGCGCGCAGCGGCGGCGTCGATATTCTCGGTACGGTCATCAGTGAACAAAAGCGATGCGGGGGACAGACCGCAACTGTCTTCTAACATCTCGTAAATGCGCGGAGCGGGTTTCGTGACGCCCATCTCGCCTGACAAAAACAAGCGGTCGAATTCTTCCAGAAAGGGATATATCCCCCGCGCCAGCGCGAACGGCTCAAGCCCGAAATTCGACAAGGCAAAAACCGGAATACCCCGCGCGCGCAGGGAACGTAGCAAGCGCACGGAACGGGGAATTTCGGGACGGGCCATATCCAACCAGTGGCTGTGCCACAGGCGGATCGCATCCGCATGATCGGGCCATTGCCGCGCTGTACGTTCGATCTCGGTGGCGAAAACACCGCCACTATCGACGCGGTCATTCATGGCATGCAGGTCGACATCCGCGAACATTGCCTGCCGACGTTCGGGGCCGATAGTGACGTCATAGAAACGCTCTGGCTGCCATTCGATCAGCACGTTGCCGATGTCGAAAATCACCGCGCTTACCTTCATCCATCCCTCCGATACCGGCGCCGCCAAGGACTTTTGACCAAAAGTCCTGCCAAAACTCCGTACCGGAGTTTTGGCAGGTCACCTGTTTTTCTGTGCCGCGCGGATCTCGCGGTCCAGCGCCTCCAGAAAGCGCGACCGATCCGTCTTTGTAAAGCCCTTGCCACCGCCCTGCCGGAACGGATCAGCCGCCCGCAGATCAGCCATCAGGTCACGCGTGGCCAGCACATTGCCGATATTGGCCTGCGTCAAAGCCTCGCCATTATGCTTCAGCACCCGCGCCCCATTTGCCACGCATTTCGCAGCCAGCGGGATATCTCCGGTGATGACGATATCGCCCGCCCCTGCCCGATCGGCGATCCACATATCCGCCACATCGGGACCGGCATCGACGATCACGGTCTCGACCAGCGGATTTGGTGAGGGCCGCAACCCTCCGTTGCTGACGATACAGAGCCGCAAACCGTGACGGGTCGCCACGCGTTCAGCCTCGTCCTTGACGGGGCAGGCATCCGCATCGACATAGATCACTGTCATGCGTAGAGCGCCTCGGCATGGAAGGCCACGTGATCCTCCATGAAGGTCGAGACAAAGAAATAGCTGTGATCATAGCCCGGTTGCAGGCGCAGTACCGCTTGCGCGCGCCGTGCCATCACGGCCTCGGCCAGTGTTTCGGGGCGCAGATTGTCCAGAAACTGGTCTTTGGTGCCGGTATCGCAGAGAAGCGGGATATCCAGCCCCGCCGCGCGCATCATCAGGCTAGCATCATGGCGCGCCCATTCCGCCTCATCCGCACCCAGATAGGCGCTCAATTGCTTGCGGCCCCAATCCGCACCCGTCGGGTTGCAGATCGGCGCGAAGGCCGAGACCGAGCGGAATCGCCCCGGCAGGCCCATCGCCAATGTCAGTGCGCCATGGCCACCCATGGAATGGCCCGTGATCGCCTGCCGCTCGGGGTCCAGCGCAAATTCATCGAACAGCACGCCGGGCAAATCCTCGGCGACATAGTCCCACATGCGGAAATGTGGTGCCCAAGGCGTTTGCGTCGCATTGACGTAGAACCCTGCCCCCTGCCCCAGATCATAGGCCGCGTCGTCCGCGACACCCTCACCGCGCGGGCTGGTGTCGGGAAACACCAGTGCAATCCCCTGCTCGGCCGCCCAGCCCTGCGCACCAGCCTTGACCATGGCGTTTTCATGCGTGCAGGTCAGGCCTGACAGATACCAAAGAACAGGCACGGGGCCGTCCTTGGCCTCGGCTGGCAGGAACAGACCAAAGGTCATATCGGTGCCGGTAGCCTTTGATGCCTGGGTATAGACGCCTTGAACGCCACCAAAGCAGGCATTCTCTGAAACGGTTTTCATCATCGTTCCTCCATTCTTGTGGTTGGTCGCATGGCTAGACCACATGGGCCTTGCTCACAAGCTTACAGCATCGAGATCCAGCCGATCACCAGCGAGACCGTCACGATACTGAACGCTGTCGAGATCAGGATGGACGAAGACACGCGGTGCGGGGCGATTCCGTAATGCTGCGCCAGCATGAACACGTTGCCCGCCACCGGCAGCGCTGCGGCAGCGATCATCACGCCTGCGGCATAGGGTTCAACCGGAAAGATCATCAAGGCCGCCACGGCCACAGCAGCAGGATGCAAGACCAGCTTGCAGAAGGACAACCAGCCTGCCACGGAAACGCGCTCCGCCGATTTAGATGCAAGCGAGGCCCCGATGGCAAACAGCGCGCCAGGCGTTGCGGCATTGCCCAACAGGATAACGAACGCGTTGAGCGGTCCGGGAATCGGAATTTCCAGTCCCGACCACGCCAGACCCAGCACGATCGACACGATCATCGGATTGCGGATCAGCCCCAGCCCGATGCTGCGGAAGATACCAAACGAGACCCGCCCGTCGCGGGCACCACTTATCAGGATCACGATCAGACTGCCGAATACGATCAGATCAACCGCCAAAACCAGCATGACCGGCGCGATTGCAGGCTCTCCCAACAGCAGAACCAGCATCGGAATACCCAGAAAACCCACATTGCCGATCGTGGCGCATTGCGCCTCGATCGCGGCTTCCTGCATCGGGATACGGCGCAGAAAGGCCACAACGGTTGCCAGCAGATAGACCGCGACAGTGCCCAGCAAATAGGCTTTCACAAAGGTTGGATCAAAGACATCCGCCAGCGACAGGTTCGCCGAAAACCGAAATAGCATGGCTGACAGAGCGAAGTAGAAGACGAATTTGGTCAACCAGGCGGTTGCCTCTTCTGTAAAGAAACCTGTACGCCCCGCGCCGTAACCGACGCCGATGACCATAAAGAAGGGCAAGGTTTTCAAGAATATTTCGAACATCCCCCGTTGGTAGCATGGCAGGGGGCCGCGTCAATCGCAGATGGCGCACGCTGCCGCCTGGCAATGATCAACTGCTGCCGATCAAAACACCTGCAGCCAGAACCAATGCGCCACCCAGAACCACCTGAAGGGCCGCACGGAAGAACGGCGTTTCCATATACTTGTTCTGGATCCATGCAATGGCCCAAAGCTCGACAAAGACGACGATGATGGCAATGGTTGTCGCTGTCCAGAAATCGGTGATCAGATAGGGCAGCGCATGCCCCAGACCGCCCACTGTCGTCATGATCCCCGAGGCAAAGCCGCGTTTGATCGGCGACCCGCGCCCTGACAATTCGCCATCATCCGATGCGGCCTCGGTGAAGCCCATCGAGATGCCCGCCCCTATAGATGCGGCCAACCCGACCTGAAAGGTCGTCCATGTGTCCTGCGTAGCGAATGCCGTGGCGAAGATCGGCGCGAGGGTCGAGACCGAGCCGTCCATCAACCCGGCCAGCCCAGGCTGGACCCATGTCAGCACGAACTGTCGATGCGCCTTACGCCCCTCTGCCTCGCGCGTATCATCGGGCAGGTGGCTGGATTGAAGTTCATCAGCCACGGCCATATGCCCCGCCTCGGCAGCGGCCAGATCACCCAGCAGTTTGCGGGTCGCGGTGTCCGTGCTGTTCTGTGCGGCCTTAAGATAGAACGCCTCGGCCTCGCGCTCCATCGCCTCGGCCTCGGCACGGATGCGCTCGATACCAAGGTTCTCGACCAGCCAGACAGGACGGCGCGCATAGTATCCCGCCACATGCTCGCGCCGGATCAGGGGAATCACAGGACCGAACCTTGCCGCATGCAGGTCGATCAGGCGATGCCGGTGGCCATCCTCCTCTGCGGCCATACCGTCAAAGACGGCGGCGGTGTCTGGAAAGTCCGCCCGCAACTTCTCGGCGTAGCTGCGATAAATCCTTGCGTCATCCTCTTCGGACGAGATCGCCAGTGCCAGAACCTCGCGCTCGGACAGATCGCGGAAGCGGCGGCGTTGAAACATAAACCGCATGATCGGGTCACCCTGATTAAATTAGAATAATTCTAATCTATGCCTATCTCTGCGCGACGGCAAGAGGGCGGCAGACAGCTTGCCGAAACTGAACCAATCAGTTTAAACTGATCCTTGGGAACAGAGGGTGTCACGATGAACATGAGCGCCGTTCAGGGCCGCGCACGACCGCATAAGGGGCGGAAATACGATCAGGTTCTGGATGGTGCACGCACGGTGTTCCTTATGGTCGGATTCGAAGGTGCCTCCGTTGACGATACCGCGCGGGCAGCAGGTGTTTCCAAGGCCACGCTCTACAGCTACTTTCCGGACAAACGGCTAATGTTCATGGAAATGGCAGAACGCGAATGTTGCCGTCAGGCAGCAGAAGCACTGCAGGTTATCGACATGACCGCCCCGCCCGCACAGGTGCTCAGGCTCGCGGCGCAACGTCTGATGCAGATCCTGCTCTCCGACTTCTCGCAACGCATCTTTCGCGTCTGCGTCGCCGAGGCGGACCGCTTCCCCGAACTGGGACGTGCGTTTTACGAAAGCGGGCCCGCATTGGGCCGCGCACGGATCATGGATTACCTGCGTCAGGCCCATTCACGCGGCGAAATTAAGATCACCGATTTCGAGCTGGCAGCCGACCAGTTTGCCGAACTGTGCAAGGCTGATCTTTGGACACGTGCTGTCTTTGGCATCCAATCCCGCTTCACCGACACAGAAATCGACCGCGTTGTAGACGGCGCTGTCTCGACCTTCATGGCGCGTTATGCCACCAAGCCTTAAAGCTCAATCGATGCGACGCACCAGCAACTGGTTGCCCGATCCGCGCTTTGTCTCGAATATCTTCAGATCCGCCACCAGATCGCTCAGCTTCTTCTTGCCGTAGCTGCGGGTGTCAAAATCGGGATTGGCCGCTGTGATAAACTGCCCCAAGGGGCCAAGCGCGTACCAGTCATCCTCCTGATCAATGCTGTCCATCGCCTTGAGGATCATGTCGCGGGCTTCAAACAGATTGCTGGACGGCAGCAGCGTGGTCTTTGCCGCAGGCTTGTCCGTGGGGTCCGCGCCTTCAAGGTTTTCAAGGAAAATGAAGCGCTTGCAGGCCTTGCGAAAGGCCTCCGGCGTTTTTTGCGCGCCGATCCCGAATACATCCAGCCCCTGTTCGCGAATGCGGCTGGCCAACCGCGTGAAATCGCTGTCTGACGAGATCAGCACAAAACCGTCGAAGCGGCCTGAATGCATCAGGTCCATCGCGTCGATCACCAGTGCGATATCGGACGCGTTCTTGCCCACTGTATTGGCCGGCTGGTGATGGGGGACCAATCCGAATTCCGCCTGCACCTTGTTCCAGCCATTCATCTGCGGGCTCGAGAAATCGCCGTACACACGACGGACGCTTGCCTCGCCCATGCCTGCGATCTCTTCGAAAATGGCACGTGTCCATTTCGGCGATGTGTTGTCCGCGTCGATCAAGACGGCCAGAAGCGGCGGGCGATTTGGATTGTCCATCGGTCTGTCCAGTCTGTCAGAGTATGCCTGTGCCCTTATCAGCCACAAGACTGCGATACATCACCAAAGCGTCCACATAGCCTTGGACAGGATGCAGATAGGCGCCGGGCAGGCGGCCTGCAATCTCGAATCCTGCCGATTGCCACAGGTCAACGGCGCGGGTGTTGGTGCTGATCACGAAATTGAACTGCATCGCACGGTAGCCCGATTGCGCGGCACGGTCCAGCGCCTCGGCCAGCATGGCCCGCGCCACGCCGCGCCCCTGCGCCGTTTCTTCCGTCACGAAACCGCAGTTGCAGACATGTGCCCCGCCGCCTTCGGCATTGGGGCGGATGTAATAGCTGCCAAGGACCTGCCCGTCACCTTCGGCTATACGCACCTCACGCCCCGATCCGAACCAATAGGCCAGCGCCACCTCTTGGGAGATTGCCGGATCAATCGCATAGGTTTCACCCGCACGGAACACTGGACGCAGAATGTCCCAAACCGCGCCGTGATCGGCAGCCACCGCCGCACGCAAGACCAGATCGCCCATGGCGCTCTCCCGGTTTCTTCTTGTCAGAAATATCCCCGCCGGAGGCTCCGACCTTGCGGCCAGAGCCTCCGGCTAGGGATGGATCAATAGGTCACAACCGCCCTGATCGACTTGCCCTCATGCATCAGATCGAACCCGTGGTTGATCTCGTCAAGGCTCAGGCTATGGGTGATCATCGGATCAATCTCGATCTTGCCATCCATGTACCAGTCCACGAACTTCGGCACATCTGTGCGTCCTTTCGCGCCGCCAAAGGCGGTGCCTTTCCAGACGCGCCCTGTGACAAGCTGGAAAGGCCGCGTGCTGATTTCCGCCCCCGCAGGCGCAACACCGATGATGACCGACACACCCCAGCCGCGATGCGAGCATTCCAGCGCGTCGCGCATCACCTTGACGTTGCCTGTGGCGTCGAACGAGTAGTCCACGCCGCCGATATGGTCATTCCCGCGCTGGGTCAGTTTCACGATCTCCTGCACCACAGAGCCTTCGATCTTGGACGGGTTGATGAAATGCGTCATCCCGAACTTGCGCGCCATCACTTCCTTGTCGTCATTCAGATCGACACCGATGATCATGTCCGCACCTGCCATCCGCAGGCCCTGGATCACGTTCAGCCCGATCCCGCCCAGACCGAAGACCGCCGCTGTCGATCCGATCTCGACTCCGGCGGTATTGATCACAGCGCCGATCCCCGTCGTCACACCGCACCCGATATAGCAGATCTTGTCGAAAGGCGCGTCATTGCGCACCTTGGCCAGCGCAATCTCCGGCATGACCGTGTGATTGGCAAAGGTCGAGCAACCCATGTAGTGATAGATCGGCGTGCCATCCAGCATTGAAAACCGCGTCGTGCCATCGGGCATAAGCCCCTGTCCTTGCGTGTTGCGGATCGCGGTGCAGAGGTTGGTTTTTCCCGACAGGCAGGAATAGCACTGGCGGCATTCCGGCGTATAAAGCGGGATCACGTGATCACCGGGTTTCAGCGTGGTGACACCCTCGCCGATCTCGATCACGATACCTGCACCTTCATGACCCAGAATGCAGGGAAACAACCCCTCCGGGTCCGCGCCCGAGCGGGTGAATTCATCGGTGTGACAGATACCGGTCGCCTTGACCTCGATCAGAACCTCCCCGGCCTTGGGGCCTTCAAGGTTCACTTCCATCACTTCCAGCGGTTTGCCGGCCTCTAGGGCCACTGCGGCACGTGTGCGCATTCTCGCGTCCTCCTGTTGTTCGGCGCTACCATTTGCGAAACTGCGCCATTTTTCAACCTCCTCCTACCCGTCGACAAGGTTCCGGTCTAGGCTGCAAGCGGATCAATCGCAGCAAAGGCCCCGTTTCATGCGTTACCCTGTCCCCGCCGCCCTTGGTGTATTCCTGCTTCTGACGGCCTGCGTGCCGCAAGACCCGTCCGTTGCGCTGCCGGCTGAGGATGCTTGCGGCGCGACTGGCCTTCAGGGTTTTCTGGGACAGCCTGTGGCGCAGCAGAATTTCAAAGGTTCCGGCAATGCGCAGCGTATCATGGCGGATGGCAGTGCGATGACGATGGATTACCGCCCTGACAGGTTGAACGTGACCTATGACACCCGCGGCCGGATCACACGCATCTGGTGCGGCTAGGGCGGGGACTCGACTCTGCACTGTGGTAGCCCTAGATAAGAACAAATAGTGAACAAACAACCCAAAAGCTGCCCATGGCCCCTAAACGCATACTCTCGCTCTGGTTTCCCCGCCTTGGCGCGGAACGGCTGCTGCGTGCGCTGCGCGGCCTGCCTGATACGCCTTTCGCGGTGATCGAACAGGCAGGACAGATGCAGCGGATCGCTTCGGTATCGGTTCTGGCGCAGGCGGCAGGGCTTTATCCGGGTCAGTCCTTGCGCGATGCGCTGGCGCTGTGTCCCCAGCTTGTGACGCAGGCCCGCGATGCGGCAGCCGAAGCAGCCTTTCTGGCAGGGCTGCGCCGCTGGGCAGGGCAATGGTCGCCGCTGGTCGCGGAGGAACCGCCAGATGCGCTGGCGCTCGATATCACGGGGTGCGCGCATCTGTTTGGCGGCGAAGCCGCTATGGTTGACCAGATCGGCGCAGCGCTGGAACGGATGGGCCTGTCGGTGCAGGCGGGGCTGGCCGATACGCCCGGTGCCGCATGGGCTATGGCACGCCATGCCGGGCGCACCGCCACATCCAGCCGCAGCGGCGACGCCATCCAGCAGGAAGCGCGCGCCACCCGCTCGCGCGCCGCAAAGCGCCCGGTGGACCGGACCGCTGCACAGGGCGGTATCCGCTTTGCCCCCGCCATTGCACCGGCTGGCCAGACCCATTCCGCCATCGCCCGTCTGCCTGTGGCCGCGCTGCGGTTGGATGCCGATACGGTCGCGCAGCTGACACGTCTTGGCCTGCGCCATATCGGCGATCTGACAGGCCAGCCGCGCGCGGCGCTGGCGCGGCGCTTTGGCAAGGGGCTGGTGCTCCGGCTGGATCAGGCCCTTGGCAGCACACCCGAACCGATCAGCCCCGCGCGCCCCGACACGGCCTTTGCCACAAGGATGAGCCTGCCGGAACCCGTTGGGCTTGAGACGGACATGCTGGCCGCCCTGGACCGGCTTTTGCCGCGACTTTGCAACATGCTGCGCGACAAACGGCGCGGCGTTCGCACCCTGCGACTCGAGGCTTATCGCATCGACGGACAACGGCAGCAGATCACCCTGACCCTCGCCCGCGCCACCCATGATCCCGCCCGTATCCATCCCCTGCTGGCGATGCGGCTTGGCACAATCGATGCAGGCTTCGGGATCGACATGTTCCGGCTTGAAGCGCTTGTTACCGAACCTTTGCATGACAAACAGGCCAGCGGCCATCTGGACGCGGCCCATGCCGCCGCTGGCCGTGCGGCGCGCGATACCGCGCTGGAGGACCTGATCAGCCGCATCGGCGCGCGTATCGGGATGGAGGCAATCACCCGTCACCATCCCGGCAACAGCCATATCCCCGAGAAAGGCGCGCAGGTGCTGGCCGCTGCCTGGTCCGACCCCGCGCCGCACTGGCCCGCGACACCCGCACCGCGCCCCTTGCTCCTATGGCGGCCCGAACCTGTGACAGCACCCGAGGCACCGGAACCGCCCGCACAGTTCCGCTGGCGCCGCCGCGATCTGGCGCTGATTTGCGCGCAGGGGCCGGAACGCATCGCGCCGGAATGGTGGCTGGACGAGCCTGACTGGCGCAGCGGCACGCGCGATTACTGGATCGTGACCACCACCTGCGGCACACGGCTATGGCTGTTCTTCGCCCATGGCGCAGCCCTGTCACGCGGCTGGTTCTGCCATGGCAGCTTTGCCTGAGAGGGCGGCAAACGAGCAAAATGAGTATTTCCGGCAAGATGAAGCCGGTGGTGATCTTGCCTTTCATCTTGCTGGAAATACTCAAATTCCGGCAGGGCAGTCCCAAGCCACCGTCAAACGGCGCGCAATCCGCCCATCACGAAATTCGCCGCCAGATCAGCATAGGCGGCGCGGCTGAGGCCCTTGCCGGGCCGGTGCCACATGTAGAACCAGTTGAGGATACCAAAGACCGACATAGTCAGCGCGCGCAACTGGTCTGCGTCTAGTCCGGGGCGCTCTTGGGTCACCGCTTCGGCCATGACCGTCACAAGCCGCCGCTGCGCCGCGATCAGGGGCGCCTGTCGTTCGGCGGGCAAGGTGGCCAGCGCATCCAGTTGCAGCTTGTGTTCGGCATCCGCATCCTCATAGGCCGACAGCACGGCACGGATCACACCACGGATACCGTCACCACGGGCCGCCTCGACCACCTCGACCAATGCACCAAGGTGATCGTCAAGGATGTCGAACAGCAGGTCTTCCTTGCTGCTATAGTAATGATAGATCAAAGCCTTGGACACACCGCAATGCTTGGCCGCCCCTGTCATCGAGGCGCGATCAAAACCGTGTCGCGCAAAGTAATCCGCAGCACCTTTGCGCAAGGCAGCACGTTTTTCATCATGATCGCGAGCCAGTCCGCGCGCCATGTTACCCGGCCTTAGGACGGTTGTCGATGATGCGGACCGCCTTGCCTTCGCTGCGGGCCACACCGCCCGGATCGAAGACATGGATCTCGACCGACAGGCCGACCATCTGCTTGATGCGGTGGCCCATATCGCGCGCCGCCGCCTCGCGCCCCGCAGGTCCGACACCCTCGCAGGCCTCACACAGAACACGCATCGCATCCATCCTGCCCTTGCGGTGCAGTTCGATCTGGAAATGCGGCGCCAGATCGCGGACCTGCATCAGCACTTCCTCGATCTGGGTCGGAAAGACATTCACGCCGCGCAGGATGATCATGTCATCGCTGCGCCCGGTGATCTTTTCCATCCGCCGCATGCTGCGCGCCGTTCCGGGCAAAAGCCGCGTCAGATCACGGGTGCGGTAGCGGACAATCGGAAACGCCTCTTTGGTCAGCGAGGTGAACACCAACTCGCCCAGTTCTCCGTCAGGCAGAACCTCGCCCGTCTCCGGGTTGATCACCTCGGGATAGAAATGGTCCTCCCAGACATGCAGCCCGTCCTTGGATTCCACGCATTCATTGGCAACCCCCGGCCCCATCACCTCGGACAGGCCATAGATATCGACGGCATGCATGTCGAAAGCATCCTCGATCTCCAGCCGCATGGCGTTGGTCCATGGTTCGGCCCCGAATATCCCGACCTTGAGCGGCGATTTGCGCGGGTCCAGCCCCTGTTTGGCGTATTCGTCAAGAATAGACAGCGCATAGGATGGTGTCACCGTGATCCCGTCGGCGCGGAAATCCTCGATCAGGCGCACCTGTCGCGGGGTCATGCCGCCCGACACGGGTACGGTGGTCAGGCCCAAAGCGTCCGCTCCCAGATGGATACCCAACCCGCCTGTGAACAGCCCGTAGCCATAGGCGTTGTGCAAGATATCGCCTGCCCGCAGACCGGCCGCGCGCAAGGATCGCGCCACAACACTGCCCCAGATATCCAGATCGGCGCGGGTGTAGCCCACCACCGTCGGTTGGCCAGTTGTGCCCGATGAGGCATGCACCCGCGCTACCTGTGCGCGGGGTACAGCGAACATACCGAAGGGATAGTTCGCACGTAAATCCGCTTTGACTGTGAAGGGGAACTTCGCCAGATCGGACAGGGATTTCAGATCATCGGGATGCACCCCTGCCGCGTCGAAACTGGCACGGTAATGGGGCACATTATCATAGGCATGGCGCAGCGACCATTGCATCCGGCGCAGTTGCAGCGCCGCAATCTCGTCACGGCTGGCGGTCTCGATCGGTTCCAGATCGCCGGGTTTCGGAGACAGGTCTTCCATCACACAGACTCCAGCATCAGGGCGATACCTTGGCCCACACCGATGCACATGGTGCAGATGGCGCGTTTGGCCCCGGCATCGGACAGGTTGATTGCCGCTGTCAGCGCCAGCCTTGCACCTGACATGCCCAAAGGATGGCCCAACGCGATCGCCCCGCCATTGGGGTTCACGTGATCCGCATCATCGGGCAGACCCAGTTGACGCATGGAGGCCAACCCTTGCGCGGCAAAAGCCTCGTTCAACTCGACAAAGTCGATGTCACTGATCTTCAGCCCATGCCGGTCCAACAAAGCCTGTGTCGCGGGTGCAGGTCCAATCCCCATGATGCGCGGGGCCACACCGACTGTGGCCATCGACACGATCCGCGCCTTTGGAGTCAGGCCATATTTCTTGACCGCATCGGCAGAGGCAATGATTAAAGCCGCGGCACCGTCGTTCACACCAGAGGCATTGCCAGCCGTCACCGATCCCCCTTCGCGGAAGGGCGTGGGCAGCGCGGCCAGCTTCTCTATCGTTGTCGCGCGGGGATGCTCGTCGCGGTCCACCACGACCGCATCGCCCTTGCGCTGCGGGATCGTGACAGGCGCGATCTCGCGCGCCAGCCGTCCGCTTTCCATCGCGGCTATGGCGCGGATCTGCGAACGCAGGGCAAAGGCATCCTGATCAGTACGGGAAATCCCGAAATCCGCCGCGACATTCTCGGCAGTCTCGGGCATCGAATCGGTGCCAAAAGCCTCGTGCATGGCACGGTTCACAAAGCGCCAGCCGATGGTGGTGTCATAAATCTCGGCCCTGCGCGAAAAGGCGGCATCCGCCTTTGGCATCACCAAAGGGGCGCGGCTCATCGATTCGACGCCGCCTGCAAGTATCACCTCGGCCTCGCCCGTTTTCACCGCGCGCGCCGCCTGCCCCACCGCATCGAGACCTGATCCGCACAGACGGTTCACAGTGACACCCGGCACGCCCTCGCCCAGTC
>Ga0075109_1000329_pt1 | contig 32994 bp, 29 predicted proteins | sample AntAceMetag02UKD_FD_69798 | JGI IMG/M metagenome (GOLD analysis project Ga0075109, IMG submission 69798) | Saline lake microbial communities from Ace Lake, Antarctica - Antarctic Ace Lake Metagenome 02UKD | ecosystem: Environmental > Aquatic > Non-marine Saline and Alkaline > Saline | place...
CCAGAAAAATGGCCCGAATTCCGCGACACCGTCACAGACAACTTCCGCATCGTATCGTTCAAGGAATACAGGACAATCTGAGCCCAAAACTTCAGGTCAATTCAGGTCGTGCAGTATAACTCGAGATTGCTGGATATTTTTGGTTTACGCGCAGCTCCTTTTTCGAAGTCATGGATCAACTGTCCTTCCCCCTTAAAACAGCGCCTAATGGGACATTTGCCGCATTGAAACGGAAGTAATATATCATTTCTATAACTGTACTCTTTTCATTTTGCAGGCGTTGGGACATGTTGCCCGTAAAGGTGGGGGCATTGTAATGCGTGGATTAATTGTTGGGGTTTTGGTGGCTTTGGCGCAGGGAGCACTGGCGACGGATTTGCCGGAGCCCTTGAGTGATGGCGATTTTCGGCCTGTCCGGGGGGAAGAAGCCGCACTTGGTCAGCTGCTGTTTTATGACCCCTTGCTCTCGGGCAACAAAGAGGTCGCCTGCGCGACATGTCACCATCCTTCCTTAGGAACGGGCGATGGCTTGTCGCTCTCACTTGGCGATGGCGGCAAAGGCCTTGGGCTGAAACGCGTTGTGGATTCGCAAAATCTGCCGGAGCAACGGGTGCCGCGCAATGCTCAGCCCTTGTTCAATCTTGGTGCCAAGCAAATTCGCGCCCTGTTTCATGATGGACGGGTCGAGGTGGATGCGGCGCGGGCCTCCGGTCTGCGCACCCCATTGGAAGATGAGATGATCGGTGGATTTGCATCGATCATTTCGGCGCAAACCATGTTTCCGGTGCTCTCAGGCGATGAGATGGCGGGGCATTATTCTGAAAACAATATTTCGCAGGCGGTTCGGCGTGGCACGCTAACCGGCAAAAACGGCGCGTGGGATCTGATTGCGCAACGAGTGGCGAAGGTGCCGCAGTATGCCAACGATTTTGTAGCGGTTTACCCACATATTAACCGTCCCGATGACATTGCATTTACCGATGTGTCAAACGCGATTGCGGTGTTTATGGAGTTGGAATGGCGGTCTGATACTGCGCCCTTTGATGCTGTTTTGAGGGGGCAAGGGTCTCTCTCGACAGATGCCGGTAAGGGAATGGAACTATTTTACGGTGCAGCAGGTTGTGCCAGTTGCCATAGTGGGGCGCTTCTGACTGATCATGGGTTTCATGCTATGGGCCAGCCGCAGCTGGGCCCGGGCAAGGGCGCGCGGTTTGAATCGCATGCTCGGGATGAAGGCCGTTTCCGTGTAACCGGTGTTGAGGCCGACAAATATGCGTTCCGCACACCATCGCTGCGTAATGTCGTATTGACTGGACCATGGGGCCATGCCGGGGCCTATAGCGACCTCACGGCATTTGTCGCTGGTCATGCGGATCCGCGTGCGGCCTTGGCGGCCTTTGATCGGAGCGGGGCTATCTTGACTGAATTTGATGCGGCAGATTGGCGGATCATGGATGACCCGGCCGAGGTTGCTGCAATTGCAAATGCGGTGAAGATTGATCCGGTGCTCCTCACTGCTCAGGAGGTGGCGGAGGTGGTTGCCTTTCTGGGGACTTTGACAGATACTGCGGCTCAGACTGGGCGGCTTGGAGTGCCCAAATCGGTGCCCAGTGGTCTGGCAGTGCCGAACCCATAAAGGCCCCGAATCCCTAAGGTTGGAGTGTTATGGTTTGATCGGCTTGAGCCCTGTGCTTGCTCAACTGACCATTTGGCCATTCAACTGTGACTTCGACCTCTGTCGCATCGCCTAGGCCAAAGTGCAGCGGGAGAGCTTGGCCACCCGCATGGCCGCCGCCGATGGTGAGATGCTGCATCTCCGCTCCAACTGTCACACGCGCGCCAATCGCATTTCGGTTTCCGCCTTCTTGCAGCAGAACCACAGCCAGCCAATGGCCTACGTTTTGGGTCTCATTGCGGTAAATCTCCATCGCGGCGCGCCGATTGAGCACAAGGATATCCAGCCGCCCATCTAGATCAAAATCAGCCAGCGCTGCGCCGCGCCCGCGTTCGGTACTGGCAACACCTGCCGAGAGGCCTGCTTCACTGAATGTGCCGCCCGGTTGCTGCATCAGTAGGTTGTTGGGATCGTGAATAGCGTTGGACGGCATTTGATCGACGTTGCCTTTGGAAATAAACAAATCAGCTTGGCCGTCATTGTCTATATCACCAAATTGCGCGTGCCAGCCGGTCGAGGGCCGCCCGTCATCGCCAAAATATGGTCGGTGCGCATAGGTGCCAATTGAAAAAGGTGCGTTGGAATAGCTGCCATCGGCGGCTGCAAGTTGCAAAATCTGATCGCCCATGGATGTTAGCATCACCTCGTCGCGGCCATCGCCGGTAATGTCCCGGCTCGCGATGCCCATTCCCCAAATCGACAGTTTGCTCCATCCATCAGACTCGTCCAGAAAACGAAGCTCGGATATATCCCACATCTGTTCATAGCCACCGCGCACATAATATTGCCGGTCGTTGGAGATGCGGAGCCGCAGGGACCCACTGGCATCAGGCACAGCCAGCATCGAGAGGGTGCAAAACCCCGGTGCAAGAGGTTGCGAGGAGTATGCCTCGGCTGAAGGTATGAGCAATTGATGGGTGTCACAGGCAAAGAAGGGGCCGTCTGGATTTTTCAGGTCCACATAGTTCCCCACAGCCATGTGCGGCAGACTATCATCTCGCCACCATGCGCTGAAGGCAGTGGACCATTGATCTGCGCCAGGCAGTTTAAATTCCATGGTAGCATCGGTGAAACTGCAATCCGGGCCACCTTTGAGAACTACATTCGGGCCGATGCGCAGAACGAATAAATCCATATAGCCATCTGCATTGATGTCGATTGGATAGGCGCCTGTGGTATCAATGATTTTGGGTAAGGCAGCGGTGGTGAATGCAAAATCGCCTTGATTGACGAATAGTGCAGCGGGTTGTGATCCGCCGGCGGCAAAGATGTCGGGCAAAGCATCGCCATTACAATCCATCACCGCAACGCCACCGCCCACAAAATGGTTCCATTCGCCAGAATAGCTATGGTTTGGAAAACCACTTGAAAGATCTTGAAACTGCGGGCCTGCCTGTGCGGGAGACGTGAGCAGAGCCGTGATTATAATGAGGAGCCTCAAACTTTTTGCCGCCCTTCGACTATGACCGTGCGTGTCAACTCAGTAAGCGCTAAGGCCGTCGCGCCGCGCGCCCAGACCATGTCGCCCCAGGATTGAATTTCGATCCGTGTTTCATGGCGGCTATGGTAAAGCGCAAGTGCGCGCATCTCGCTTTGCATTTCTGCGGCATTGAGAAAGTCATAGCGCATCAATTGGCCCGAGAGAATAATCAACTCTGGATCGAACAGGTGAATGATGTTGGACAGGGCGACGGCCAGATAACGCCCGGCGCGTTGGAAAATAGTGCGGACATTTTGGTCGCCGTTGGAGGCTTTTTCATAGAGTTTTTTGAGAGCTTGCGGTAGATTGTGCGGTTTGTCTGGAGATAGGCCAAGTACTGTTGTTGCTTCGCGCGCCAGCGCGTAATCAGCGAGATATGCCTCCAAGCAGCCACGCTGACCGCATCTGCACAAGGCGCCATCAAGTTGAACTTTGGTGTGGCCAAGCTCCAAACCCATCCCGTGGGCGCCGCGAAACAATTGATTGTCGCTCACAAATCCCATGCCGACACCGTTCTCGATGGTTACCACCACAAAGTTGCTCAGAGCTCGACCTGCGCCGAACCACAGCTCAGCCAGTGTGAGGACATTCGCATCGTTATCCACTAGGACCGGAGTGCCAAAATGGTCAGAAAACAGGTTTCCAAGGGGGGCGTCAGGGCTCTCCAAAAGTGGGGACCAAGCGACAAGCCCTGTTTCACAATTAACAATTCCAGCGATCCCGACACCAATGGCTGAAATCGATTGCGGAGATATCCCAGCGATATCACACAGCTGCGTTACGAGGTTTTGACTGTCATTCAGCAAGTCATGCGGAGATTTTTTATCGGTGTTTGTTTTGAGGGCCGCACTGGCCAACAGGTTGCCACCAAGATCTGTCAAAACGGCAGTGTGGCGTTCGTCTGATAGTTTTATGCCGACCACGCGCAGGGCTTCTGGGACCAATTCTAGTGCCACGGGTGGGCGCCCTCGGCTGAATTCGTCGCGGGTGACGCCCTCAACTTCTCGCAGAAACCCGTCGGCAATCAGATCTGCGGTGAGTGCTGTGACGGAGCCAGGACTGACGTCCAAGCTGCGTGCAATTGTGGCGCGCGCGATTTGGCCGCTGGCCCGCACTTGCTCAAAAATTTGTTGGCGCAGAGAATTGGCCTCGCGCGCTGACGGACGCAGAATCGGACCATACCCAATCGACGATACAACCGATTCGATTTCATAACTAAATCCATCCTCAGACATAAATTCACCCTTTGAACTATAGATTGCGCAATGATCTTGGTGTCTGTTGAAAACTATGCTCAGCAGGCACATTACCAGCCCTTATCCTCGTTCTTTGCACGTTTCATTGCCCAAACATAGGAAATTTTAATTTGACAACTGAATTAATTCACGCATTATGTCTCGGTGGCCTAGACGTGCTACAGCCCGAAAGGGCCAAAATCTTTGGGAGGAATACAATGAATAAGCTAATCATAGCCGCTGCAGTTGCGGCCGCTGGTTTCACGAGTTCTGCTGCAATTGCAGACGTAGTTGGTGTATCTTGGGCCAGCTTTCAGGAAGAGCGCTGGAAAATAGACGAAGCAGCAATGGTCGCCGCAATTGAAGCGGCTGGTAATACATATGTTTCTGCAGACGCCGAATCGTCCTCAGCTAAGCAGTTGACAGATATTGAAGCATTGATCACTCAAGGCGTTGACGTTTTGATTATTAACGCATGGGACAAAGATGCAATTGCACCAGCCATTGAAGCTGCCGCAAACGAAGGCATCCCTGTTATAGGTTACGACCGTCTGATCGAAGACGCCCGTACATTCTACCTGACGTTCGATAATGTAGGCGTTGGCCGGATTATCGCAAAATCCGTGCAGGCTGTTCAACCTTCCGGCAACTATGCGATCATTAAGGGCGACCCGGGCGATCCTAACGCAATGTTCTTGTTGCAAGGTATGATGGAAGTCATTGGTGACGACGTTGCATCCGGCAAAATCAAAATTGTTGGTGAATCTTTCTCCGACGGTTGGAAGCCTGAGAATGCTCAGAAAAATATGGAGCAAATTCTGACTGCCAATAACAATGAGGTTGATGCTGTTTTGTCCGAAAATGACGGTATGGCTGGCGGTGTTGTTGCTGCATTGTCCGCACAGGGTATGGTAATACCAGTTGGCGGCCAAGATGGTGACCTTGCTGCAATCAACCGGGTTGCACGCGGCATTCAAACAGTTTCTGTTTGGAAAGACGCGCGGGACTTGGGTAAAGCGGCTGGCGAAATTGCCTCGGCTTTGGCAAACGGCACAGCAATGTCCGACATCGACGGTGCATCCACGTTCAGTGGTGGCGAAAAAGGTATCGCAATCAACGCTATCCTTCTGGATCCAACACCGTTGACACGTGACAACCTTAGCATTGCAATTAACGGTGGCCACATCAGCAAAGCTCAGGCTTGCGAAGGTGCGATCGCTGACGTTGACGGCTGCTAATTAGACTTAAGAATCGGCGTCGGTCCTGAGGGGCCGACGCCACAGAATTTTATACAATGGTCATTGATTTTTGAACTTGATTAACTGGCCTGCAGCTTAAAGCTCCACTGCAGTAAATCGTTTTGCTCGATAGACCCTATAGCCATGCTGGATCTCCCCATGAGTGATACTTCTTCATCCGACGCCGCAACCCAAAGTCCAAGAGGCGTAGTCGCGCGGTTTTTAAACGTTACAGAAATAGACACCCGCCTTCTGGGCATGCTCGGCGCATTGGCATTGATTTGGGGTGGTTTTCACCTTTACGGTGTCTTCATTAATAATTTTGGCGCATTCCTGACTCCTCGTAATCTTTGGAACCTTTCTGTACAGACATCCTCTATTGGGATTATGGCAACAGGCATGGTATTGGTGATCGTAACTCGAAACATTGACCTCTCTGTAGGGTCGATGATTGGGGTGATTGCGATGGGAATGGGGCTTTTACAGGTTGAAGTGCTACCGCAGTTTGTAGGGATCGGACATTGGTCGATTTGGATCCTCGCGGTAATCTTTGGATTGATTTTTGGCACAATGATCGGGGCGCTTCACGGTTGGTTGATTGCCTATCGGGGAATTCCTGCCTTCATTGTGACGCTAGGCGGTCTTATGGTCTGGCGCGGTATGGCGTTCCTATCAGCTGGTGGACGAACAATCTCTCCCGTCGACAGCAGCTTTGCATTGCTTGGAGGTGGTCCGTATGGAGCCGTAGGTGAGGTTGGCAGCTGGATTGTGGGTATTTTGGCCTGCCTTGGTGTCGCGTTTGTTATCTATTCTGGTCGTAAGTCGCGTGTTAAACATGGCTTCCGCCTCCGTCCTATCTGGTCTGAAGCCTTTTTGACAATCGTTGGGTGGGCAGCGATCATTGGGGCGGTGGTGCTGGTTAACTCATATCCTTGGCCCAAAGGTATCGTGCGTCAGTATGGTACGAAGATTGGACAAGACCTTGAGGGAACTTTTATCAGCCACGGCTTTGCAATTCCTGTTTTGATTTTGATCACAGTCGGCATTTGCATGACAATTTTGGTAACCCGCACCCGGTTTGGCCGCTATGTCTTTGCCATTGGTGGCAACCCTGAGGCAGCAGCCTTGGCGGGCATCGATACCAAATGGGTGACGCTGAAAGTCTTTGCCCTGATGGGCATGTTGACGGCTATCGCTGCAGTTATCGCTTCGGCACGTTTGAACTCCGCAACCAATGCGTTGGGGACCTTGGATGAACTCTATGTGATTGCGGCCGCCGTTATTGGCGGTACGTCTTTGGCAGGCGGGGTCGGCAAGATCTATGGCGCCATACTTGGAGCCTTGGTGATGCAAAGCTTGCAATCTGGCATGGTCTTGATCGGTTTTGACAGCGCCATTCAGCGGATTGTTGTGGGTGTCGTGCTGGTGCTCGCCGTCTATCTCGACATTTTGTATAACAAACGCGTTAAGTGAGGAGACATATTATGAGCAACACAGGCACTCCTCTCGTCGAGTTGAAAGATATCTCGATCGCATTTGGCGGTATTAAAGCGGTAGATAAGGTTAGCGTTAATCTTTATCCTGGCGAAGTTGTGGGCCTTTTGGGCCACAATGGGGCGGGAAAATCGACTTTGATTAAATGTCTCTCAGGAGCCTATAAGGCTGACTCTGGCGAGGTCTATATCAATGGCGAAAAGGTGACGATCAACACTCCACGTGATGCTCGCAAATTAAATATTGAGACCATTTACCAGACCCTTGCTCTTGCCGATAACCTTGATGCGGCGTCTAATCTGTTTCTTGGACGCGAAATTATTGGTGCTGGTGGGTTTTTGGATGATAGCAAGATGGAAGCGGAGACTCGCAAAATCATGGCGCGTCTCAATCCAAACTTCCAAAAGTTCAATGTGCCGGTTTCCGCACTGTCTGGTGGTCAACGCCAGTCCGTCGCAATTGCGCGCGCTGTATATTTTGACGCTAAAATCCTGATCATGGATGAGCCAACAGCCGCTTTGGGGCCGCAGGAAACCGAAATGGTGGCGGAGCTTATTCATGAGTTGAAAAAGCAAGGGCTTGGCATTTTCCTTATTGAGCATGACATTCACAATGTGATGAAACTTTGTGATCGTGCCAGCGTGATGAAAAACGGCCGTTTGGTCGGGACTGAGCGCGTTGAGGACGTTACAGAAGATGATATCTTGTCGATGATCATTCTCGGTAAAAACCCAAAGCAAGCTGCATAGTCAATGTACATTGGCCTTGATCTCGGAACATCAGGTTTAAAGGGCATCGTCATTGACGGTGCCCAAAACATTTGTGCGGAAGCGACTGCGCCTTTGACGGTAAGCAGGCTGCATGACGGTTGGTCAGAACAATCGCCGCAAGACTGGGTGGATGCGGCCGAGGTGGTTATGGTGGCTCTGGCGGGCCAGATTGATCTGGCGGCGGTGCGGGCCATTGGCCTGTCAGGCCATATGCACGGCGCAACCTTATTGGATGCCAGTGATAATGTATTGCGGCCGTGTATTCTGTGGAACGATACCCGATCCGCACTTGAAGCGGCAGAGCTTGATGCAGTTCCCATTTTTCGCCGGTTGACCGGAAATATTGTATTTCCGGGATTTACCGCTCCCAAGCTATCTTGGGTTCGCACACATGAGCCAGATCTCTTTGAGCAGGTGGCCAAGGTGCTGCTGCCGAAAGACTATCTTCGTTTGTGGCTGAGTGGCGAGCATGTGGCTGAGATGTCAGACGCCGCTGGGACCTCTTGGTTGGATGTTGAAAAACGCGACTGGTCGGACGATTTGCTCGCGGCTACCGGTTTGACCAGATCGTATATGCCGCGATTGGTTGAAGGCTCAGAGGCTTCAGGCACTCTGCGTGCGGTACTGGCCAACCGTTGGGGTTTGCGATCCGACGTGATCATAGCGGGCGGTGGTGGCGACAATGCGGCCAGCGCAATTGGTGTGGGTGTAGTCAACGGCGGTGACGCGTTTGTCAGTCTTGGAACCTCTGGCGTACTTTTTGCAGCTTCAGATGCCTATCAACCAGACGCGGCCAGTGCGGTGCACAGCTTTTGCCATGCGTTGCCGAACACATGGCATCAGATGGGGGTTATCCTAGCAGCCTCTGATGCTATGAGCTGGTTCGGCAGGGTGCTAGGCGCTGCTCCTGACAATATGACCGCAGAGCTTGGACCGCTACAGGCCCCCTCAAACACCTTGTTTTTGCCCTATCTGGGTGGGGAACGAACGCCGCATAACGACTCGGCCATTCGGGCGTCTTTTCTCAACCTGGATCATAGCACGGATCGCAATGCGATGACCCGCGCGGTGATAGAAGGCGTCACATTCGCGGTGCGTGACAGTTTTGACGCGCTGACCTCGACCGGTACGAAAATCGAGCGCTTGCTTGCGGTGGGCGGAGGCTCAAAATCTGAATATTGGGTACAAGCAATTGCAACCGTGCTTGGTCTGCCCATCAGCATCCCTGTATCGGGTGATTTCGGCGGGGCTTTTGGCGCCGCAAGGCTTGGTATGATGGCCGCTGGAGGCAGTGTTTCGGATGTGGCCATAGCGCCAAAAATAGCGCATGTGATTGATCCGGTATTGGCATTGCAAGATGATTTTTTATCTGGTTTAAGTTCTTATCGAGCTGCTTATAAGGCCCTTAAAACACTAGCATAAAGGTTTCAGATGACTGACTTTTTCAACGGGATTCCAACCATCAAATATGAAGGTCCAGAGTCACAAAATGACTTCATCTTTCGCCATTATAATCCTGATGAAGTTGTGTTGGGAAAAACCCTTAAAGAGCATTTGCGCTTTGCCGTGGCCTATTGGCATTCTTTTGCGTGGGAGGGGGGCGATCCGTTTGGTGGGCGTACTTTTGACCGGCCATGGTTTGGATCAGAGATGGATCTGGCCAAACTAAAAGCGGATGCAGCCTTTGAGATGTTTGAAATCTTAGGTGCGCCGTTCTTTTGCTTTCACGATGCCGATGTGCGGCCTGAAGGGCAGAATTTTGCAGAGAATACCCGCAATCTTGAAGAGATTGTTGAATATTTTGCTGGTAAAATGGAGGGCTCCGAAACGAAATTACTCTGGGGCACGGCGAATTTGTTTTCGCACCGTAGGTTCATGTCCGGGGCGGCCACCAATCCAGATCCAGAGGTGTTTGCCTTTAGTGCGGCGACCATCAAAACCTGTATGGATGCAACATATCGGCTTGGCGGGCAGAACTATGTGCTTTGGGGCGGTCGTGAGGGCTATGAGACGCTGTTGAACACTGACATGGGGCGCGAACGGCAGCAGGCCGGGCGGATGCTGCAAATGGCTGTCGAATATAAGCATAAAATCGGCTTCAAAGGTGCTATTTTGATCGAGCCAAAACCCCAAGAGCCAACCAAACATCAATATGATTATGATGTAGCTACCGTGTACGGGTTTTTGAAAGACTTTGGCCTTGAGGACGAAGTACAGGTGAACATCGAGCAAGGCCATGCGATCCTTGCGGGACATTCTTTTGAGCACGAACTTGCTTTGGCCCGCGCGCTTGGAATCTTTGGGTCAATCGATATGAACCGCAATGACTACCAATCTGGCTGGGATACAGATCAGTTTCCGAACAATGTGCCTGAAACGGCTCTGGCCTATTATGAGGTGCTTAAGGCGGGAGGTTTCACCACCGGTGGCACTAACTTCGACGCCAAGCTGCGTCGCCAATCCTTGGATGCAGAAGATCTGATCTTGGGTCACGTTGGTGCTATGGATGTCTGTGCTGCGGGGCTTAAAGCGGCTGCTAAGATGTTGGACGATGGTAAGTTAGAGGCCGAACGCGACGCGCGCTATGCGGGCTGGGAGACCCCCGAAGGCAAAGCGCTGATGCACAGTGATCTTGAAAGTATCATGGCCCAAGTCACAGGTCAGGATATCAATCCTGAACCAAAGTCGGGACGCCAAGAGCGGCTTGAAAACCTTGTGAACCGCTATCTTTGAGGAACCCCAATAAGCGCCACCGTCTAACCACCCTACCCCAATTGGGGTAGGGTGGTTAGATCCCTACTTCGGCAGAAACATATCCCCAAATTCTTCACGCAGAACGTTCTTTTGCACTTTTCCCATCGTGTTGCGGGGCAATTCGGGCAGCAGGAACAGCTTTTGCGGATGTTTGAACCGCGCGAGGGAGGTGGTTATGTTTTTCTTGATGGCTTCAAGATCCGGCGTCTCGCCGGGATTGGCCACCAAAACACCTACAACAGTTTCGCCAAAGTCTGGATGCGGTACGCCCACAATAGCGCTTTCTAAAATACCGTCTTGCATATCCAGCAGCAGTTCAATTTCTTTCGGGTAAATATTATAGCCGCCTGAGATGATGAGGTCTTTGTTGCGCCCTACAATTTGTACATATCCATCCGCATCGATTTGGCCTAAATCTCCGGTGATGAAAAAACCATCCTCCCGCAGTTCTTCAGCGGTTTTTTCGGGCATGTTCCAGTAGCCTTTGAATACATTTGGTCCGCGCACCTCGATTTCGCCAATCTCGCCTTGAGGCAAGGTTTCACCCGTGATGCTATCGGTAATTTTTAGCTCAACACCGGGCAAAGGAAACCCCACAGTGCCGGCGCGGCGCTCGCCACGATAGGGGTTGGTGGTGCTCATATTGGTTTCTGTCATGCCGTAGCGCTCCAAGATCCGGTGCCCGGTTCTATCTTCAAAACGTAAATGTGTTTCGGCGAGCAGTGGTGCGCTGCCCGACACGAACAGACGCATATGCTGTGTCAAATTTTTGGTGAAGCGGGGATCGTCCAATAGTCTTGTGTAGAAGGTGGGAACGCCCATCAAAGTGGTGGCCTGCGGCAGAAGGTCAATGACCGCATCAAGATCAAACTTTGATAAAAATAGTATTTTGCAGCCAGACAATAGCGCAATATTGGTGGCTACAAACAGCCCATGCGTATGGAAGATCGGCAGGGCATGCAGCAATACATCCGAGCCTGTGAATGCCCATTCTGTCATTAAAACTTGACCGTTGGACAGCAGGTTCTCCTGCGTCAGCATTGCGCCTTTGGACCGCCCAGTGGTGCCGGACGTGTAAAGGAACGCGGCCAAATCATCTTTTGATCTTGCGACGGTGTGGAATACAGTTGGCATGGAGGCTGCTTGCTTAGAAAAGCTGCCCTGTCCGTCGACGTTCATAGTTTCCAAACTTGCGCCAGCGGCCGTGGCGATGGGCCTTAATGCGTCTAGACGCTTGTTGTCACACAGCATCAGCCGTGCTCCGCTGTCATGGACAAAATAGGACAGTTCATCAGCGGTATAGGCGGTGTTCAGTGGCAAAAACACTAGTCCAGCTTGAGCACAGGCGGCATATACGGCCAAAGATTGTGGAGATTTTTCGATTTGTGCCGCAACGCGGTCGCCGGGTTCAAGACCAAATTTTCCAAACAGATGCGCGTATTGCGCGGACAATGCTACAAATGCACCATGGGTTATGACCTGACCATCAGCTAGCTGAATAAAGGGGGTCGTCTTCCCTTGGTGTCGCCCAAATAAGGCGTCATATAACGGATTGGCCATATCTAACTTCCTATTGTTTTGGTCTTCACGGAGGCGCTCAGGGATTTCACAGAGGCAGAGGCCACAACCGTCTGGTCACTCACAAATTTCTCATGATTTTGTGAGATTTTCGCTAGATCATACAGGTAATTGACCATTGTGCCATTCGATTGCTTCAAGCCATTGTCGGAGGTGTCGGCTAGCGCGTGCACTGCATGGACCTTTGCACCGTTGCCGAGGTGGAAGCGTGCCACTGGATCCAATGGGCTGCCGTCTGGTTTTTTGGCTTTCAGCAAGTAATGGGCGGCCAAGGCCTGATCTTGGCCGCGGCTATCTGCGTCAATATCCGAGGTTGCAAGCCATCGATTGAGGCCAGGGATTGGCGAGAGGGTTACAAAGGTCGACAGACTGGGTAAATCGCGAGCCAAATCAGCGGCCACTTGTTTGATCAGGGAATTGCCGAACGAAATTCCCGCCAAGCCGGTTTGGCAGTTTGAGATGGAATAGAACACTGCCGTATCCGCATCGGCGGCATTGATCGGGTCACGCTCGTCGGCCAGTAGGGCTTGGATTGAGTTGGGAATGCCTTTTGTGAGGGCAACTTCGACGAAAATTAAAGGCTCACTTGGCATGGAGGGGTGAAAAAAACCAAAACACCTGCGATCATCAGGCTTCAAGCGAAGCCGTAAATCATCCCAGCTGTCAATCGCATGCACCGCTTCATAGGCAATGATCTTCTCTAAGATATCTGCAGGGCTGCTCCAGCTGATCGGACGCAAAACCAGAAATCCACGATTGAACCAAGACGAGAATAGATGTTTGAAATCTACATCTAAAGGTCCCAATTCTGGGCGATCTTTGATCACACTCAAAAGATCTTTGCGCATTTCGACAAGCTGCCCAGTGGCACCTGGAACTTGGTTCAAGCGGCGCGCCAGCTCTTGCCGTTTTGGCTCACTCGCCTCTGCAAAGGCGCTGTATGTGTCTTTGTTTGGCTCTGCCTTATAGGCTTGCAGCGTAGCGATGACCTTCTCTGGATTGAGTTCTAGTGCATGGGTCATGAATTCAAAGAAAGCTAGTTTTTCATCTGTATTCATGCCTGCATAGCGATCTAGTATGCTACGGGCCAAGGTGACCCCAGACACTTCGCCAATTCTGCCGAGTAGGGTTTCTGCAAGGTCAGCCGTGGTGCGAGCATCGGCCTCTTTGACTAGAGCTTTTTGATAGCGCCGCTCAAAGATTGTTGAAACCAGCTCGCCGAAAAAACTCAACGTGCAGCACCCATCACCTGATCAGGTAACCAAGTCGCCAGATTTGGGAAGATGCAAAGTAGGATGATCGCGAGTACCATACAGCCCACGAAGGGCAGCGAGCCCATGAGGATGGTTTTAAGCGAGATGTCCGGGGCAATGCCGTTGATCACATAAAGGTTTAGCCCCACCGGTGGTGAGATCAGCCCAATTTCCATGTTGATGGTCAAAACCACGGCAAACCAGATGGGATCAAATCCAGCTGCAGTGATGATTGGCATCAAGATGGGCGCGGCCATCAAAATCACAGCCACGGGCGGCAAGAAGAAGCCTGCAACCAGCAAGAATAGCATTACAAAACCCATGAGCACCCAACGGTTCACATCCAAAGTGCCAATCCATTCGGCAATGGCTTGGGTGATGAACAGGCTAGAGAGCATGTATGAGAACACACCAGCGGCCGCGATAATGAACAAGATCATGACGCTTTCTTTTGTGCTGTCACGCAGGATGACCCAGAGATCTTTTGGGTTCCACAATCTGTAAATAACCACAGCAATGACGATGCAGAGCAAAGCGCCAACAGCCGCCGTTTCAGACGGCGTCGCGATACCACCATACATGGCATACAGCACGCCAACAATGATCATTAGAAACGGAATAACACGTGGTAGGATCTCAAATTTTTCTTTCCAACTGTAGGTTTTGGACGCCAAGAGTGCTTTGTCGCCGGATTTCCAAGTCGAATACAGCGACCACGTCATGAACAGTATCACAAGCAGAAGACCTGGAATAACGCCAGCAAGGAACAAGCGGCCAATCGAGGTCTCTGTCGCGATGCCATAAACAATCATGGTGACTGATGGGGGAATAAGAATGCCCAAGGTGCCACCAGCCGCGATTGAACCCGCAGCCACACCATCAGGATAGCCACGCTTGCGCATCTCGGGGATGCCCATTTTCCCGATGGCCGCACAGGTCGCGGGGCTGGAGCCGGACATGGCTGCAAACAACGCACAGGCGCCGAGGTTGGAGATCACAAGCCCGCCGGGAACGCGGGTCAACCAACGCTCAAGCGCTTCATAAAGGTCAGCACCGGCGCGCGTGGATGAGATGGACGAGCCCATGATGATAAACATTGGGATCGATAGAAGGGCAAAGTTATCCAGTTTTCCGAATAGGATTTCTGGCAAAAGTTCCAAAGACCGCATTCCGTCAAACACCATCAAAAAGCCGGTGGATACGATCAAAAGGCCTAGGGCGACAGATACGCCGGAGAACAAGACGAGGATGGTGAGTATGGCAACAATTGCGCCTAAAACGAGCGGATCCATCACACGTCCTCCAAATGAAAGGGTTTATCAACTTTGAGGATGACAGCGACGAGATCGGCGATCAGTTGCAACAGAAATAGCCCAAAGCCAACAGGTAGGGCAAGATAAGGGATCCAAAGACGCACACCCCAGATGGTGTCGGATTTCCAATTGCGCTCAAAGGTCAGGTGCCAATGTTCATAGCCATACCACAGCAGCACGGCCACCATGGCAATCGACAGGCTCAGGGTGCAAATGCACATGATATACCTGGGGCGTTTTGCTAGAGCCAAGGGGATTAGATCCACATTCACATGCCCGCGTAAACGTTGCACATAAGGCAGACCAATTAGTGTTGAGCCGATGGCCAGATAGATCACGGCTTCAGTTTGCCAGATCGTGGATTGGTTGAGAACAAATCGGACGAAGATCATCTGGCAGGTTATCGCAACTGCCGAGACAATCATGGCGGCGGAACAATATCCAGCGATGTTTGAGAGTGCTGCGACGGTGCGTAAGAATGGGTTGTTTCCCGTGCGCGCTGTGACAGCAGAGCTTTGACCAGCCATGCCAGCTATCCTTTATAAAATGCGGGTAAGTCGTTCGGATGGGATGGGCGGCTGGCAAAGCTGCCAGGCCGCCCAAACAGGTTATCTTATCAATCGACTGCAAGCGCCAGATCAAGCAAAGCTTGGCCGCCTGGAACGTCTGCTACGAAGGATTTGTAAGATGTCTCTTTAGCCAATGCGCGCCATGCTTCAAAATCAGCAGGAGACATTTGCTTGATCTCAACACCCGCGTCGCGGAATACAGCTTCTGACGCTGCGTCTTCTTTCTTGGCTTCTTCCAAGTAGAAGGCTTCTGCCTCAGCCGATGCTGTGAGCAAAGCGGCTTGCTGCTCTGCATTCAGAGCTTCAAACGCGGATTTGTTCATCAAGAGTGGCTGATACATAAACCAAAGCGCCACATCACCAGCAGGTGTATAGCAGCTCACTTGCTCATAGATGCGGTAGGATACGAACGACGACGAAGAGGTGTTCGCAGCGTTCAGAATGCCAGTTTGCATCGCATTGTAGATTTCTGAGGACGCCATGCCTGTGATCGATGCGCCGGCACCGGCCAACATTTGCTCAAACGCTTTACCAGCCGCACGGGTTTGCAGGCCTGCAACGTCATCCGGATGGGTGATGCATTTATCTTTGCCAACAAAACCACCAGCAAGATAACCATGGACCAATACCATAACGTCATCTTCGGCCATTTTTTCTTCAAGAGCAGCCATGAAAGGCGAAGCGCTCAAGCGGGCTGCGTGGTCGTGGTTTTTAACCAAGCCTGGCATTAAGGTCAGGTTGAAGGCTGGCTGTTGGCCGCCTGCGTAGCTCAGCGGTAGCACGGTCATGTCCAGCTGGCCACGGCTCAAAGGGCGATACTGCTCACGAGGTTTGAACAGAGATTTGGAACCAAAGATTTTGATCTCAAGATCGACATTGGCTGCTGCCACGCCGTCTGCTACGATTTGTGCCACTTTGTGGCGCACGTCTTTGTTTGACCATTGATGAGATAGACGCAGCTCAGCGGCACTTACGACTGTCGCCAAACCCATCGCAGCGACCATCGTAGCTGTTGTTAGAAAATTCGTTTTCATAGCTTCCTCCCAGAAGTAAAACTGTCACCCCAGGTGTGACATTGAAAAAATATTCCCACTCATTGCATCCGAAGTCAAATCTTATGTATACAAAAATTAATTTATTGTGTTTTTATGAATTTTGATTCTATAAAGGGGACATGGACATCCGACGCGCAGATCAAATTGCTGAGTCACTGGAACAACTCGTCTTTCGGGGTGACTACAAGGATGGGCAAAGGCTAGATGAAATAAAACTGGCTGCGAAGTTTAATGTTTCACGCACTCCAATTCGCGAGGCGTTGCAAAGGTTGGTCCTTTCTGGGCTGGCCGAACAGCTACCCCGACGGGGTGTCTTTATTCGTCAACCCGGCCCAATCGAGCTTATGGAAATGTTTGAGACTATGGCCGAATTAGAGGCGGCCTGCGGACAATTCGCGGCGGCGCGTATGACGGAGGAAGGGTTAGAGCGGCTCGTTGCCGCCAATGAACGCTGCAAAGAGGCTGTTCAGCGGAAAAATATCGCAGATTATTATGATGAAAATGAGATTTTTCATAAAGAAATCTACCGTGGCTCCACAAACGCATTTTTAGAGCGACAAACCCTGCATCTGCAAAACAGGTTGAAACCCTATCGCAGGGTCCAATTGCGGTTTCGCGGGCGCATGTTGGAATCTCTCCAAGAGCATGAAGCGATCGTTGACGCTTTGCAAAAGGGCGATGAGGACCGGGCTGGGAAGATCATCAAACGGCACGTGACGGTCCAAGGCGAGAAGTTCCACCAATTGATGGCCGGGTTGAAGCCGGATTGAGACTGCCCAAACCTGGGCTGAGCGCTATCCGAGCAAGCGGCGTGCGATCACCTGAGCTTGTATTTCACCAGCGCCCTCAAAGATGTTCAAAATGCGCGCATCGCAAAGAATTCTGCTGATCTTATACTCCAGAGCAAACCCGTTGCCGCCGTGGATTTGCAGCGCATTGTCCGCGGCAGCCCAAGCCACGCGCGCACCTAAAAGCTTCGCCATGCCTGCCTCAATATCGCAGCGGCGTCCTTGGTCTTTTTCAAAGGCGCTGAAATAGTTCAACTGACGAGCCACCATGAGCTCTACCGCCATCATGGCAAGCTTATTGGCCACACGTGGAAAATCGATCAAAGATTTCCCAAATTGTTTGCGATCTACCGCATAGCGATAGCCAAGATCGAGCGCTGATTGCGCCACGCCAACTGCTCGCGCTGCGGTTTGAATTCGGGCGCTCTCGAAGGTTTCCATCAATTGTTTGAAGCCTTTACCAGTCTCACCACCAAGTAAATTCTCGCTCTTGATTGGGAAATTGTCGAAGGCCAATTCATGTTCCTTCATGCCGCGATAGCCCAAAACCTCAATCTCGCTACCGGTCATGCCGGGGCTGGGAAAAGGGGCCTCATCGGTGCCGGGAATTTTCTCAGCTAAAAACATCGACAGGCCCTTATAGTCGGTGGTGTTTGGGTCGGTGCGGGCGAGAAGGGTCATCACGTGGGTGCGCGATGCATGGGTGATCCATGTCTTATTGCCGGTCACGCTCCAATCCGCGCCATCGCGAACAGCCCGGGTGCGCAGGGCGCCGAGATCTGAGCCAGTGTTTGGTTCGGTGAACACAGCCGTTGGCAATTTTTCCGCGCTGGCCAAAGCCGGCAACCATTTTTTCTTTTGCTCTTCCGTGCCCCCGGCAAGGATTAATTCCGCTGCAATCTCGCTGCGCGTGCCAAGGGATCCCACGCCGATATAGCCACGCGAGAGCTCCTCACTGACTACACACATGGAGGCCTTTGAAAGGCCTAAACCGCCGTATTCCTCTGGAATTGTCAGGCCAAACACGCCCATTTCGGCCAGCTCGTCGATGACCTCCATTGGGATCAGCTCATCTTTGAGATGCCAGTCATGTGCGAAGGGCTCGATCTTTTCGACCGCATAGCGCCGAAACTGCTCGCGGATCATTTCCAATTCTTCATCCAAACCCGAAGCGCCAAGCATTGTGTCGGCTTCGCGCTCTTGCATCAGGGTCACGAGCCTAAGCCGGGCGGCTTGGGTGTTGCCGCATGCGGCCAGGAACGCCGCGGCTCCCGCGCGGAGGGGAGCAAGATCCTCAAATGTTAAACCGATATCTTGCAACCTGAAGATTTCTCCTTGGTTCATCGGGATGCCACCGGCCAATTGACATAGGTATTCACCAAATGCAATTTGATGGATCAATTGCTCTACCTCACCAAAACGATCCGATGCCTGCAAAGCCTCAGCCCAGTTTTGCATATGGCGCAGACTTTCCACATATGTGGCCACCCAAGCAAAACCATGGGCCGCGGTTTGGTGCTCTTCGATCAGCGAATTAACGACACGGCCCTCATCGCTGACCAATGCGCGCAGCTTGGTCTTGGCTATATCACAGACCGCCTCAGCCGTAGGCGTAGCCTGTGCAGTGAGGGTTAACAGGTCAGGCAAGAGTGCTATCGTTGTCATAATTATATCCTGTTTCCGCAGACCAAACCGGGCCTAGTTGCTGTAATTGGTGTAGGTTGTTTGCATGCGCAGCACAACTTTCATTCAAAAGAAAATGCTATTTTGAAGTATTATGTCGCAGTCGAATTAAAGTGCGGCGCCCATGGAGAGCCGTTATGATGAGAGAGTGAGTGAATTTTTCAACCTATATGCGCCAGATCTATTGCTTTTAATTGCCATAACAGCTGTATTTGCTGGGATGGTGAAGGGCATTGTTGGCTTCGCCATGCCGATGATTTTCATCACCGGCATGACGATGTTTATCAGTCCCGATTTGGCGTTGGGCATTCTTATTTTACCCACTTTGGTCACCAACGGTTGGCAGGCGGGCCGCCAAGGTTTTGCAGCAGCCTATCGCGCGCTTTATGACCACCGTTGGTTTTTAGGGATGGGGTATTCCGTGCTGTTGGTCACAACGCAGATGGTGCCCTTGCTGTCACAATCGCTGTTTTTCCTGTGTCTCGGTGTGCTGGTGGTGGGCTTTGCCAGCTTGATGCTGAGCGGATGGCGGCCCAAGGGCCGCAGCGGCACTGGCCTGTTGATTGGCTGTGCTTTGGTTGCTGGCGTTGGTGGTGGGATTTCGGGCGTATGGGGCTCACCAACAGTGATGTATCTGTCGACCCATAACCTTGAGAAACAGGCTCAGATGCGCGCGCAGGGGGTGATCTACGGATTGGGGGCTATTTTGCTTTTGATGGGGCACATGCGTTCGGGTGTGGCTACGGCACCAGCCCTTATGCTGGGGGCTTTTGCAATACTTCCGGCCTGCTTTGGCATATGGATTGGCTTCAAAATTCAAGACCGGATCAACCAACACGTGTTTCGAATGGCCACATTGAGCGTGTTGATTTTGGCAGGTCTAAATTTGATCCGCCGCGGAGTGTTGTAGCGCAGCCCGCAGCGGTTGTTTAGTCACGGTTTAGGTTATTTTCCGAGCGACACTGCGCGCACATCATCGTCGATATGTGGCAAATATTGCTCAAAGTTATAGGCAAACATGGAGACCAGTTTGGCCGCCTGCGCGTCATAGGCCTCTTTGTCCTCCCAAGTGCGTCTTGGATGCAATAGAATATCAGCTACGCCTGGAACCGATGTTGGGACTTCAAAGCCGAAGTTTGCGTCTACGCGGAATGCACCGTTAGAGAGGGTGCCGTCCAGAGCCGCGCTCAGCAAGGCCCGAGTGGCTCGGATTGGCATGCGACTGCCGTGGCCGTAAGCGCCGCCGGTCCACCCGGTGTTGACCAGCCAACAGGTCGCGCCATGTTTCGCAATCTTATCGCGCAGCAAATTTCCATATACTTCTGGCCGACGAGGCATGAATGGGGCCCCAAAACAGGTTGAGAAAGTGGGCTGGGGTTCGGTGACGCCGCGTTCTGTCCCGGCCACTTTGGCGGTGAAGCCTGACAGGAAGTGATACATCGCTTGAGCCGGTGTCAGCCGCGCAATCGGAGGCAAGACGCCAAAGCTGTCACAGGTCAGCATAATGATATTTTTAGGGTGACCACCAAGCGCAGTTGCAGAGGCATTCGAGATGTACTCCAAGGGATAAGCACAACGCATATTTGCTGTCAGGCTATCATCGTCAAAATCCAACTCTTTGGTTTCGGGATCATAAACCATATTTTCAATGACAGTGCCGAATTTTGATGTGGTTGCATAAATTTCAGGTTCAGCTTCAGCACTCAGATTGATTGTTTTCGCATAGCAACCTCCCTCAAGGTTGAATGTGCCACGTTCTGACCAGCCGTGCTCATCGTCTCCAATTAATACGCGAGAGGGATCCGCTGAAAGCGTGGTTTTTCCAGTGCCGGACAAACCAAAGAAAATGGCAGTATCAACTGGATTTCCAGGCGCGTGATTGGCGGAGCAATGCATCGGCATGATGCCTTTTTCGGGTAACAAATAGTTGAGTAACGTGAATACGGATTTCTTGTTTTCACCGCCATATTCTGTACCTCCAATTAAAATGATCTTACGGTCAAAGTTCATAGCAATTACCGTTTCAGATCTGCAATCGTGGCGATCTGGCTCCGCTTGGAACGAAGGGCAATTTATGATAGTCCAATCTGCAATGAAATCAGCTAATTCATCAGCATCGGGGCGGCGTAAAACGTGTCGGATAAACAAACTGTGCCAGGCCAGCTCAGTAACCATGCGCACATCGAGGCGGTGGGCGGGATCTGCGCCACCAAACAGGTCTTGCACAAAGTAATCGCGACCCTGCATGTGTAACAACATATCATCATAAAGTGCGTCAAACCCCACTTTTGACATCTCGGCGTTGTTGTCCCACCAAATGGAATCTGTGACGGATTCAGATCTCACTACATGCTTGTCTTTTGGAGACCTTCCAGTAAATTTACCAGTGGAGACTAAGAACGCACCGCCACGGCCCAGCTCACCTTCTTCTCGAGCAAGAGCATGCTCAATAATGGAGGGTTCTATTAGGTTGTAATACACGTTTCCTAATCCTGAAATACCTTGATGTTCGAGGGTGAAATTGGGATTTACACGTACCGATGGCATGCCGCTGCTCCTAAAGCTTAACGTCTGTACGAAGGCTTTAACACGGGACTAGATCGTATCAACAGCATGATTTTGGCTCGTTAGCGCAATCAGCGTCAGTTTGGCGCAACTAATTTTATACGGGTGTCAAAATAACATCAATGAATCGAATTGTAGTCCTGTTTTCAGGATATGTTTTCGCGATTCGCACTGATAGGTTGCACCTGCTGGCGAATTTATGGAAACTGGCGTCGATCAGTTATGCATTTAAGGCGGGGGCAGCCCAGAGGATTTTAACTATGCTACGAATTGCTCTTGTCGATGGTGATCGCAATATTTTGGCATCAATCTCGACAATGCTTGAAGCGGAAGGCTTCGAGGTTGAAATTTATTATGATGGTCAAGCGGCGTGGGAAGCGTTCACAAAAAACATGCCCGATCTCGCTGTATTGGAAATTAAAATACCTAGTTTAGATGGTATGGATTTATTGAAGCGGATGCGACAAAAAACAGCAATTCCAATTATCTTTTTGACAACGAAAACCGATGAAATTGATGAAGTCTTGGGTCTGCGAATGGGCGCTGATGACTATATTAAGAAATCATGTTCACACCGCATTCTTTTGGAGCGCATTCGCATGATTATGCGGCGTCAGGAGGCTATTACTAGCATTATGCAGATCAAAACTGAAGACACCAAAGTGATGGAGCGCGGGCCTTTGCTCATGGACCCACTGCGCCACGGCGTGACATGGCGCGGGTCGGATGTGGCTCTCACGGTGACTGAATTTATACTGCTGCAAGCCATGGCCGTGCGGCCTGGCTTTGTAAAAAGCCGGGATCAGTTGATGGATGTGGCGTATGATGAACAGGTCTATGTGGACGACCGCACCATCGACAGCCATATCAAGCGGTTGCGCAAAAAACTGCGTATGGTGGATGAGGGTTTTAATGCGATTGAGACACTGTATGGCATTGGTTATCGCTACAATGAAGAATAGCATTTACTAATTTTATTAGTATAAACCATAAACGGATTGCTTGCCTATTTTAGAGATAAGTTTATTTGGCGGAAAGATTATGAGCATGTTAATCCATCGTAGCGAAAAGTGATTAAGTGAATTTGTCAGGCAAAGCTCGCAAACCATATTGGCCAATTTTAGGGGTTTGGTTTTGCCATAACCAAATAAATTGTCGAGTTGCTTTGTGACGGTATTCGGGTGGATAATATTCAAGAAGCATATGCTTCGGTGAAATTTAAACATAGCTTGTGATTTTTCGTAGGCGTGTAAGCGGAGTGTGCTATGACTTATGATCCGTGGAAAACATATAGCAGCAACCCGGATGAGATATTATTACATGCTACTGCTGTGGCTGTTGATGGAAGTGGGCTACTAATTTTGGGACCTTCAGGTTCTGGTAAGTCGAGCTTGGCGATTGAGATATTGGCGCTAGGCGCTGATTTAATTTCAGATGATCGAGTTTGGCTGCGAAAATCGGCGGCTGGACTAATGATGCATGCAGCAGGTCCATTATCGGGGCGCATTGAAGTGCGTGGCCTCGGGTTAATATCTTGCCCTTCGTTATCTTGCGCGCCTTTAAAATATTGTATTGATCTGTCTCTGATGAGTGATGTGCGCTTGCCTTTTGCGCAAGAGGTTACAAAGTTTGGTCATAATGTTTTAGTGTTTCCTGGTGCTAAAATTGTACCGAAGGCTGCGGCACTTGTGCTCTTGGTTAAGAATGGCTTTTCTGTGTATTCATGAGGCCTCATATACTGAGCATATTGTGCTGGTGGAGATAGCTTTCGACATTGCACGACTTTGGTCGATGAGATGTTAGTCGTATGTTGCAGTACTTTTAGTACCCTTGAATTTCTTGATTGGAGTTAAGTTATGATATTGCCCTCTACCCCATCATTCTCCCTACAAGGCAAACGCGCCTTAGTGACCGGCGCATCCTCTGGCATCGGTCAGGCCTGCGCGGTTGCTATGGCCGAAGCAGGTGCATCCGTTGTATGTGCTGCGCGCAGTGCTGATCGTTTGAACAAAACAGTTGATGCTATATTATTAAAAGGCTTAGATGCGCAGGCAGTGGTATTGGATCAAGCCGACCTTGGTGTTTTGAAATCTGTCATTCAGGAGCCATTTGACATCGTGATCAATTCAGCTGGTATGGCGCGCCACAAAACGGCGCTTGAAACCTTACCTGAGGATTTTGATGTGGTGATGGACGTCAATCTGCGGTCAGCATATTTTCTGTCGACTTACTCCGCGCAGTTAATGAAAAAAGCTAAAATAAATGGATCAATTATTCACATCTCATCTCAAATGGGCCATGTTGGCGGCACTGATCGTAGTGTGTATTGCGCATCCAAACATGCGCTTGAAGGCATGGTGAAAAGCATGGCTATCGAATGGGGTCCGTTAGGTATTCGCATCAATACGATATGCCCAACCTTTATTCGTACACCGCTGACTCAAATAACTTTGGACAATCCTGAGCGTGTAAAATGGATTGAAGAGAAGATCAAACTTGGCCGTGTTGGCGAAGTCCAAGACATCATGGGCGCAGCACTTTATTTGGCATCGGATGCATCATCTTTAGTCACTGGCACCCACATGATTGTCGATGGTGGGTGGACCGCGGGCTAGCTAGAAAAATTAATATTTCTCTGGTTGCACAGTAGTTGGTGTCAGACAATGTGCTAGTAGGCGCATCTTAATAGTCGCGCTATTCTGTAAATCTAATGACCAACTCAACATTTTAAGTGTAACATAATGATATTGCATTTTATTTGAAGAGTAAAACTAACTAATATTACGCAATAGAATTTTCATTATAGTAAATTATCATTTTGTTAAATGTACCATCTGAAATATGAGTTACTGAAATCAATTCGGTGGGTGTGAGGGGATATTTAAAAATGTTGGATAAACTGCTGATTGAACCACGCGAACTTCGAAACGCGTTTGGGTGTTTGCCGACTGGCGTTAGTGTAGTTACTCTTTATGACGAAGAGGGAAATGCAACCGGAGTGACCGTGGGGTCCTTCACATCGTTGAGTATGGCTCCAGCTTTATGTTTGTTTTCTCTTGGTGAAAATCAAGCCAGTGCCCGCCTCTTCAAAGAGGGTGTACCGTTTGTAGTGAATGTCCTTTCGCATGAGCAGGCAGATATTGCTTGGCAATTTTCCAAGCCACTCAAGGATAAATGCGAAGGTATCCAGTTATCTGAAACGCTTATTGAGGTTCCTCGTTTAGGTGACTGCATAGCCTATTTTGTTTGTCGGACTGCTAAGATCCATGTTGGTGGTGACCATGTCATCGTAGTTGGTGAGATCATTGATTTTGACCATGACGCCGGCAACCCTCTGATTTTTCATCGCGGCCAAATGCATAAGGTTGCTCCGCTATGAGCAGAATGCCTCAATTGGATGCAACAGCGTTAACTTCTGATCAACAAGAGGTTTATGATGCGATAGTACACGGACCGCGAGGGGCTGTTGTTGGGCCATTACGGGTATGGTTGCAAAGTCCAGGATTAGCTTCAAAAGCTCAGGCCCTCGGGCAGCACGCTAGATACGATAGCGCTCTTCCAACCCATTTATCAGAGTTGGCTATATTAGTTACAGCCAGATATTGGTCTTCGGGATTTGAATGGTCTCATCATGTCCCGATTGCCCTTGAGGCTGGAGTGCCTAAGCAAGCAGTCTATGCAATTGGTCAAGCCAAACGTTTCAATTTTGAAGATGCGCGGATGCAGGCTGTTTTCAATTTTGTAGTTGAGTTGCATTTGCTTAAAAAAGTTAGTGACGCGTCCTATGCCGCGGCCAAACATTTGCTTGGCTTGCGGGGATGTGTCGACCTGGTCGGTATATGCGGATACTACACATTAATATCCATGACTATTAATGTGTTCGATGTCGCTGATGGATCCGGACCCACGCTGCCCAAATTGGAAGTGGGAATTGGTAACTATTTCAAAATTTAGTCGACGGTTACTGCCGTAAGTCGCATGATTTCGGACAGCCGTTTATGTGATGAGCCATCTTTGTTACTATTATCATTTTCGAGCATCCATGCTCCAAGTTGCCGTGCGGCGAGGTGTGCGCGTCTTGAGGCGGGTACGCGAATTTTCGAATAATCCCCTAATCGCTCTGCATGCTGGGCAAGGCATAATGCATCTTCAGCGGCCTTTGTAACACCCATTCCAACATGGGGGCGAGCAACGCAAGCGGCATCTCCACAGAGAGCAACACGTCCATCATGCATGATAGGTGAGTGATGGTCGTAGATTGGTGTAAAAAATGGACGCTCAGAACATTTTAGAACTTCTACGAATGCGTTTGGCAATATGGCATTTGCTAGTTCGAACATGTCTTCAATTATTTCACCTCTAATCAGTGGGGGGGGGATCGAGATCGGGTGATGTTGGCCGGTTGAATCGGTCAGCATATCTGTGAGGTTATTAGCTTTAACGTACCAAACAAAATTATACCGCCTATGGCCAATCGTTAGATCGTTGTTTGGGCCAGCAATTGGGTAACCAATAATTTGACTGTGTTCAGGCGTGTAAAACGCGAAATTTGGAAAAATGTTAGTAAGAATACCCTCGGAAAAATCTGCTTCATGTGCAAGCGCACGCCAGACTAAGTATCCGCTGAATTCTGGTTTGATGTTTGGCTGCATCTGCGCCCTTATAGCAGAGCGGAAACCGTCGGCTCCAACCAGTAGATCCGCTGTTTTTGAGGACCCATCCGAGAAATGCGCAGTAGCATTGGTTGCACTTTGGCTGTAGCTCGTGATGTACCGCCCAAGATGGTAGGAACCTTCTGGTATTAAGGACCGCAGAACTTGGTGAATGCGATCCCATGAAGTTACAATTTGCGAGTATGGTAAGGTCGCCACGCGCTGTCCAGACCTATTAAATGCAACTCGATCTTGCACGTGGACGCCAAGGTCTGCCAAATCTGCGTTAACGTTTTTTAGTGCATTTATAAGTTTCTCGTGGGTCACTATTCCCGCGCCGCGGCCTGACAGTTCTTCCTCAGTGCGTTCATAGATATCGACGCTCCACCCTGCTCGCAGTAATGCACTTGCAGCGAACAGACCACCGATAGAACCACCACTGACTATTGCGTGTTTTGTCATCTAAAATCCACTCTATTTATCATCTTATAAATAAGAGTAGTTTACTGTAGCTAGCCCGTCTAGGTGCTTATTTCATCTGTATACCAGTCGCCAATTTCACTTGCAGTCATCCAAGAAACTCCTTCGTGGCCTCCCACATAGTCTAGAAGTTCCTCAAGGTAGCGAATACGATGTGGTACACCGGTTACATATGGGTGTATTGAAATCGCCATCACCCGGGCATTATCGGCACTTTCTGCATAAAGTCTGTCGAACTGATCGCGGCCCCGGCGAAGGAATTCGTCAGATTGGTGCTGTTGTAGTGCATAGACCGTGATGTCATTCATTTCAACCGTATAAGGTATTGTTGTGATCACACCGTGTGGCGTTTCCACTTCCTGTGGTAGATCATCGAGCACCCAGTCAGCGACGTATTTAACTCCAGATTCCCTAAGAAGGTCAAGAGTTTCGGGTGTTTCCGTTAAGCCAGGGCTTTCCCATGATGTCGGTCGCGTACCAGTAAAACGTTCAATTGTATCCATGGCTAAATGGATTGCTCCGCGTTGGTCCTCAAGCTTGTGCATTGGGCCTTGTAAAAAGCCGTGACCCATAAACTCCCAACCCGCGTCAAGGCCAGCACTAGCTACACGCGGGTAGCTGTTACAAACATTGCCATTGATAGCCATGGTCGTGGGAATATTTCGCGATGTAAGTGCTTGATGCTGACGCCAAAAGCCAGAACGCATACCGTATTCGTGCCAAGACCAATTCGGGACATCTGGTAGAAGTGGTTGCCCCATCGGAGGCGGGAGCACAGTGCGTGGCATAGGGCGTTCGATACCCCATTCTTCCACATTCAAGATCACCCATACGGCAATTCGCTTACCATCTGGCAGTTTCAATTTTGGACGGTCAACAATAGCTTGGTACGGAAGGCGATCAGTGAGACGCATCATAACTCCAAAAACTTTTTAATAATTCTGTTGAAATCAGTTGCTTGATTAAGGTTTGCAATATGGGCACAATCTGGGATGTCATAGTAATGCGAATTGGGTGTACAAATCCACATTTCGTGCATTTCTGAGGACGCAGCACCCAGATCATTCGCTCCTGAAATATATTGCACAGGTGTCGTCATTTCAGTCAAGCGGCGTTTATAATCTAAGGTTTGTAAGGCCCTAGCACAGCCGGTGTATCCAACGACAGTGGTCTGTACGAAGTCATCAGCTAATTTACTGACTAATTTTGGATTGTTGATGAAAAAATCCTCTGTGAACCAGCGTTCAACTGTTCCAGGCCAAATTGTAGGCATTCCGCCATCAGCTATAGCGGATACACGGTCATCCCAGCTGGTTACAAAGAGTTGTGGCGCATCTGTTCGGGCACAGGCACACACAATCTTATTAAACCGTTCACTATGATCAAGGCCAAGCCCGATGCCTGTCATGCCGCCAAGTGATAGTCCTATATAATCCGCTGTTTCAATTTCAAAGTGGTCGAGCACAGCGATGGCGTCAGCAGTCAAATCGTCAAAACTATAGGCACCAGCAGGTGTACTAGATTGGCCATGTCCGCGTGTGTCATAACCAATGACCTTATAGTGTTCTTCTAGTAGTTCACGTTGCGGTTCCCACATTCCCAAGCCAGCGCCTAGTGAATTGGATAGTAGAATAGCCGGGCCATCCATACGGCCAGTCGCTAGCGCTGAAATGGAAACATCGCGGCCTAATATTGAAACACGAGACGTCATTGTGATGCTTTCGTAGTGCCTATCGCAGCATTGACTAATGGCATTGTTTTTTCTGCTAATAAGATCATAGAATTGCTACCTAGCTCAACGTCGGCCCAGTCTTTACCTGCGTAAAGCAGTGTTCCGAAGTCACCTACATTATCGCGTAGGGCGAGGATATCGTCTGCAACTTTGTCGGGGGTACCGAAAATAACACAATCTTCTAAAACTCTATCTAGAGTCACTTCATCATCTGACATATTTTGGTCAGCTTTAAATAGGTTTGCACGGCCATGTTTTTTCATCTTTGTCAAAAGTTGAGAATAGTAATAACGGTAGGGACTTTGGGCCCCTAAAGCATATTCTTTGGCTGTTGCCATATCGTCAGAAACAAACACTGACTTTGCCACGCGCCAATTGGCTGGGTCGGCTGGGCGTCCTACACGTTCGCAACCTTCTACATATTTTGGCCAATGTGATTTAACCCACTTGTTTAGCAAAAAATTAGCCGAGATTGGGTCCCAACCGCGCGCAGCAGCCTCTGTTACCCCCTTGGAGAAGGGGGCTACTGCAGTCACCACTATCGGGGGATGCGGTCGTTGTAGCGGCTTGGTCATTATACCTTGGCCAATTGATAACTCCATCTGCGTTTCTGTAGTGATGTTCCAAAACTCGCCTTTAATATTGTAAGGCGCTTCACTTTCCCAGATTTTCAGAACATGATTAATCCCTTCTAGGAACATCGCGGCGCGATCAGCATTTAAACTACCAAAAGCCTCTGCATCGGTAGCCAACCCACCTGGAGAAATCCCAAAAATGAAACGGCCGTCCAGCATGTGGTCTAGCATCGCTATTTGTCCGGCGACGGCTACGGGATGGTTGTTAGGGAGGTTTACAGTGCCGGTACCAAGCTTGATTTGTTTTGTCGCCGCAGCAATCCAGGCAATGAAACTAATACAATGCGTGATATTCTCTGCGGCGTCAGTTGAGTGCTCACCTACGTATGCCTCGGTAAAGCCCAGCTCGTCTGCCAATAGAAATGCTGCACGATCTTCATGCAACGAAGTCCGCCAATCCTTACCAACAGGGTGAATCGGCATCGTAAAAAATCCTAAGTCCATCTTATCCTCCAAGGTATTGCTTCTCAACTTACCTCATGGGGCATTTGATGGAAAATTATGAAATTATCCGCTGAGTATTTAGAAATCACATAATAGCAGTTGGTAATAGTGTTGCGAGTATAGGAAACGCCAAAACAAGGAAAGCGGCGACCAGAATTAGCACGAAGTATGGAGCCGATCCAATGAAAATTTTCTTTAGCGTTGCAGTTGGATCAGGGACTGATCCTCGGACGGTATATACGAGCAGCCCAAATGGCGGTGATAGAAGTCCGGCTTCTATTATCAAGATGCCAAAGATTGCGAATGAGATAGGATCATAACCCATCGCTAAGGCGAGTGGTGCAAAAATTGGAACTGTAAGTAAAATGATTGAAATGCTGTCGATCAGCATTCCTAAGACTAGCCAAATCAATGCCATAAGCATAATTACCATGAAGGGTGACAACTGGCTATCCAAGAACATTCCCTGAATGTAATTAACTCCGCCACCTAAAGCGAGTAGCCTTGAATACATCTGAGCCGTAATCAAAAGAAACATGATGGGTGCGGTAGTCCGCCCAGCCTGATACATGCTTTCCAAAATATCGTTCAACCGCATGCCTTTGATAATTCCTATTACAAGTGCGCAGATTACGCCAAAGCCTGCCGCTTCAGTTGGTGTGAACCAACCCAACCAAATGCCACCAATGACAACCATGATCAGTGCAAGGATGCCCAAGCCGCCTATAAGCTCAGAGCGTTTTGCTTCGGCCGTTGGTGCAACCAAAGGTTTATCATATGCGGGTGCAATTTCTGGAGTCATAATAGATGCAATTATGACATAGGTTGAAAAGAGCAATGCTAGAACCATACCCGGAATAATCCCTGCAATGAACAACGCGCCTACGGACATTTCAGTCAAAATAGCCCAGACGATCAGCAAGACGGACGGTGGGATCAGCATTCCTAAACATGCAGAACCCGCAACAGCTCCAAGCGCAAAGGTTTGCTTGTAACCAAGCTTCATCATCTCTGGATAAGCAATTCGGCTGAATGCTGCGGCAGATGCAATTGAAACGCCAGTCACAGCAGCAAAAACTGTATTCCCTGCTATTGTAGCGATTGCTAAACGGCCTGGCAAACGGCGCAGAGATCGATCGCAGATGCGATATAGATCGCCTGCAGCCCCACTTCGCCAGATGAAGTCACCCATCAATACAAAGAGCGGGATCACCACAAACACATCTTTCCTTACTGCCTCATAGGCCGTGTTCGACATGATCGACAGAGCGGCCTCAGTATTGCCACGAAACATGATGTAAACGCCAACGCCCGAACATAAAGCCAGGGCAACACCGATGTGCACCCCAAGGAGGATTAGCACAATCAACACACCGAGCATCATTACTACAATATCGCCGCCCATGGCAGTTAACTCCTATTCTTCAATTCGTTCGAGTGCGCCAGGCGCCTCGTTTTCATTTACTAGCTGCCCTGTCCAGTCCAGCAGTATCATATAGCCATAAGCGAACGCGGCAAAAGCTGACATCGCTGCTATAGCTCCGCGTACTGGCCATGTTGGTACGCGAAGTGACCCTTCACCTTCATATTCGCCAATGCGGTAAGCGTCCCAGAACGAGGGGACTGTACCCCAAATCAAAGCTAAAAATAGTAAAAGACCTAGGACAGAAGCTAAGGTCCGCAGGAGCCGTTTCATTGGAGGCGGGACTGCATCAGCCAAGATTGTCGTTCGAAGCATTGAGCCAGAATAGATTGCTAGGGGAATTTGCAGGAATGTAATTGTGACTACCGAATTTTGCAAAATTTCTTTTGTTCCAGGGATAGGCATCGACAAAAAAATTCGTCCAAAAACGTCCCCAAAAATTAGGAGAGCTAATAATAGCGTCCAGAATGCGGAAAAGATATGTAACAGGCGCGCCCCGACAATTTGAGATTTCATTTTGTACTCCTGGAGCAACAAATGTGTTTAGGTTCAGGCTAACCTAAACACCAAAAGGTTCAAGAACTTATTTAGCGAACGATAAATTAATTTGGTCTAATCCAATAGAGTTTCTTGACCGTTGCCCTTTGATGTGCAGATAATCAATTCGATCGGTACCTGTTAAGTAGACTGAAGTAATTGGTCACCAGTGCTGTGTATTGCGGCAATGCCGCTTGTTTTGGGAGAAAAGTACATGAAGAATGGAATTATTTTGGGTTTAGGGGCTTTCGCAATTAGTGCGCTTTCAGCACCTCTGTCCGCGGATACATTTACTCTGCGGATTGGCTCGGGTCATCCTAATGGTCCGGCAGTTTATGTGACTGATACGGCTAATTTCTTTGTTCCAGAGGTTGTGCGCCGTGTCGCTGCAGAAACAGAGCATGAAATCGAATTTGTTGAAGGTTACGGCGGTGCCATGGCAGGTGTTGCCGAAACTCTAGAGGCAGTCCAAAACGGCATTCTAGACATTGGCGCATACTGCATTTGCTTTGAGCCAGCTAAACTGTTTTTGCACAACTTTCCGTACTATGCGCCATTCGGCCCAGGAGATTCGGTTACAGCCATGTCTGCTGTTAGGTCAGTATACAACGACGTGCCATGGCTTACAGAGCAGTTTACTGGTGAGTACGGCCAAGAGCTACTCGGTTTACATGGCTGGGATAATTATCATGTCGGCACGACGGATGCCTGGGACACAATAGCAGACTTGAAGGGCGTGAAAATTGGTGGAGCTGGGCCTAACCTGCCTTGGCTTGAATTTGCGGGTGCTATTCCCGTTCAGTCTACTTTGCCTGATGGGTATCTTTCTTTACAAACGGGCGTTTATAACGGCTGGTTGATGTTCCCGTCTGCATATTTGGGGTTTAAGTTCCACGAGCCATCTCCGAATTATACTCTGGTTGGATTTGGTGCGATGCCAGTAAATGCATTGACGGCTAATGTCCGTACAATGGCTGGTTTACCTGAAGACGTGCAGCAGATCCTTCGTGAAGTTGGACAAGCCTACGAAAATCAGTCTGGAGTATCATTGAATGCGGCACAGAAGCGTGGCCTTGATGGTCTTGCTGCTGCGGGTACAAACGTTAAGTCACTGTCTGATGGTGTGCGGGCCGAATGGGCGGATTCTCTAACAGGATTTCCACAGCAGCAAGCTACTGAGGCTGATGGCCGTGGCATGCCAGGTAGTGAGGTAATGAAGGCTTATTTGGCTGCAGTTCCAGCCGCTGGGCATGACTGGCCTGTGTCCTACACTGTTGATTAATAACAGATAATTAAGAAGGGGGGCGTTACGTAAATCGGCGCGCCCCTTTTTAGTACCCACTCCTTGGTCTAAACCCCCCGCCTTTCAGACGGGAGTGCTTTAGCACGAAGAATCAGTTATCTGGTTACCCTCCCGAAAAATGAGCTGCCGAAGGCCTTAAGGCTCATTTTTCGGGAGGATAACTACATGCAATATTCGACGGGTAAACATTGCGTTTTCTACTATCGTTACCACCTCGTCTGGTCGACGAAGTATCGCTACAAAGTGCTGCGGGGCGACATTAAGATGCGGGTTCGTGATATTTGCCGCCAGGTTTGCGCTGAGAATGGCGTTGATATTATCCGTGGCGTATTGTCGAA
>Ga0075109_1000342_pt1 | contig 32312 bp, 32 predicted proteins | sample AntAceMetag02UKD_FD_69798 | JGI IMG/M metagenome (GOLD analysis project Ga0075109, IMG submission 69798) | Saline lake microbial communities from Ace Lake, Antarctica - Antarctic Ace Lake Metagenome 02UKD | ecosystem: Environmental > Aquatic > Non-marine Saline and Alkaline > Saline | place...
GCGCCTAAATAAATTAACGCAGTTGCTTACCTTGAGTGTCTATCTATAACTTTTGGATTACAGACAGTACCTCGGCAAGCACCCACCTCTATTACTTAATCTACATTTTTAAAGAACTTTGCCTTGAGACGTCGTCTCAGGGAGGACGTATTATACGTACGCCGAATCGTTTAGCAAGCGTTTTGAGAAATAAATTCTAAAGTATCTACTCTCATTAAACTTACTTACCTCAGCGCTTATAAAAGGCTTTCTGCGAAAGCTCTGTTACCCGCGCTGGGCCTATCAGTATAGCTCAATACGCCAACATAAATACAGCTTAAACGAGCCTTAACAGGTGAAATAGTTTCTTGCCTCGACGCAACACGAAGTAGCGCCCGTGCAAGGCACTCTTCTCGCTCAACACAGTCTCAGCATCACTCACAACTACGCCATTCACGCTAACCGCGTTATTGCTCAGAAACTCGCGCGCCATCTTGTTTGACTTGGCGAGCTCAGTCGTAACCAATAGCTCAATAACCGTTCCGCCGCTTGTGTCGGTTGTTGGCAACCCATCTTGTGCTAGCTGCGCGAGATCAGACTCTTTAAGAGACGCAATGTCGCCAGAAAATAGCGCGCTACTAATGCGCTGAGCTGCCGCGAGCCCCTCTTCTCCGTGAACGAGACGCGTGACCTCCTGTGCCAGCACTCCCTGGGCCTCGGGCTTAGTACCCGACGCGGAATCTTTGGCCTCGATCGCCTCTATTTCGTCTAAGCCTAAAAAGGTAAAGAACTGCATAAATCGATAAACGTCTGCATCTGCGGTGTTTAGCCAGAACTGATAAAACGCGTAAGGAGAGGTCTTAGCAGGATCCATCCAAATGGTGCCGCTTTCGCTTTTGCCGAATTTAGACCCGTCTGATTTGGTAATTAGCGGCATTGTCAGGCCGTAGACCTGATTCTGATGCATGCGTCGGGTGAGGTCGATGCCACCGGTGATATTGCCCCACTGGTCGCTCCCTCCTATTTGCAGGGTGCAGCCATAACGCTCATTAAGCTTCGCGAAGTCGAAAGACTGCAGAATCATGTAGCTGAACTCGGTAAATGAAATCCCCTCGCCTTCTCGATCAATGCGCTGCTTTACCGACTCTTTTTGAATCATCGCGTTAACCGAGAAGTGTTTGCCTACGTCTCGTAGAAAATCGAGTACGTCTAGTCCTTTCGTCCAATCGAGGTTATTCACCAACACCGCCGAATTGTCCCCACAGTCAAAATCGAGAAACTGACTGAGTTGCGGCTTGATACGCTCTACCCATCCTGAGATCACATCGGTGGAATTGAGCTTGCGCTCACTGTCTTTGAAACTCGGGTCGCCGATCATTCCCGTCGCGCCGCCGATCAGCGCAATCGGCTTATGCCCAGCCATCTGGAAACGTTTTAGAGCCAGCAGGGGCACCATATTACCTATATGCAAACTCTCAGCTGTTGGGTCGAACCCACAGTAGACCACGCGCGGCGCTTCAGCGAGATGTGCCTTTAGGTCATCGCCTCCGGCTAATTGAGTGACAAGCGCGCGGCTCTCGAGGTCTTTTACGATATCTTGAGGGGGGATCATGACTTTTCTTCTTTCTACTAATGGAGCTATTAAAGGGGCTTCGGGTCAACGGCGCCTGTGCACACTGAATGAAATAGACTTGCCAACCGGTTGAACTTTCCGCGCGGCCTCGTGTCGAAACGCTATTGTTTGAGACCACCTAACTGTTATCAGAGCCCAATTAACCAAGGCAACCTGATCTGACCTTCTCTTTTATAGAGGGCAAGATGTCTCCGCGGGACGAAGATTTTACACGAGTTTAGCCCCCATCGCTAAATGACGGTGGGAATTACGCTACTTATTGCTATAATTTGCGGCTTTATGCCCTAAGAGTAATGCGCGAACACATGTTGTCTGAGCAGCACATTAAAAAAATCGGGACACGATTGAGCACTTTGAGCGAATCGTTTAACAGGCAGCTGTCTGTTATAAGCCACTACCCGCGCGGTCACGCTTACTTGTTAGGCGGCTTAGGCGTTTGCATGCTCGGGCTCCTTGCGCTCCCGAGTGAATCGAGCAATGCAGGCCCCGCGCTCACAAGCTTGCCGGTAACCACGCGCTATGTGGAGCCGACGATCGACTCCCAAGTAATGCAACAGTCCGCATTCAGCCAGCCCTCTTTGGTCACATCAACAAGCCAGGCGACAGTCAACAATTCGTTGCAAGCGCAGGCCGTGGCTGCCAACGCGCAACGTGCTCCGATCTCGCTGGCGACCCCAATCGCAAGCACTGCCAGCGCGCTCAATTGGGAAAAATTTGAAATCGCTTCAGGAGACAGCCTGTCTTCTTTGTTTGGAAAGGTTGGCCTAAATGATGGTGATCTCTTCATGCTGCTTAATAGTAGCGCCGAAGCGAAAGTACTCAATCGTGTTTACCCTGGTTATCAACTCGAATTCAATATTCCAGACACAGGCAGGTTAGAACAACTACGTGTGTTGAAAACCCCACTCGAAGGCTATCTTTTTACTCGAAATGATAGCGGCTATTCTGTCGACACCATCCTTAAGACGCCTGAGATTCGCCAAACATTTAAAGTCGGCACTATCAGCGACAGCCTATTCCTTGCCGGTAAGCGCGAACAAATTCCCGCTACAACGATCATGGAGATGGCTAACATCTTCGGTGGTGTGATCGACTTTATCCTTGATCCGCGCACGGGCGATGAGCTCAGCATTCTGTATGAAGAGAAATACCTCAATGGCGAATTTATAGGCCACGGAGAAATACTCGCCTCGCGTTTCGTCAATCAAGGCAAAGTCTTTACCGCTGTCAGATTCATCGATAACGAAGGCGAGATCGGCTACTACAACCCCGAGGGAGAAAGCATGCGCAAAGCGTTCTTGCGCAGCCCTCTGGATGTCTTCCGCATAAGCTCTAACTTCAATCCCCGCCGCAGACATCCTGTGCTAAACACCATTCGCGCGCACAAAGGCACTGATTACGCCGCTCCAACTGGCACGCCAATTCGTGCGACAAGTGACGGTCGTGTGACGTTCTCTGGCCGTAAAGGCTCTTTTGGCAATCTGGTCATCGTTAAGCACTCAGGTGGTTTCGAAACCAAATACGCTCATCTCAATAAATTTGGCGCTTATAATAAAGGCGCGCGTGTTCGCCAAGGCGACATTATTGGCTATGTCGGCTCGACCGGCAGCGCGACGGGACCTCATCTACATTATGAATTCCTGGTGAACGGCGTGCACCAAAACCCACGCACGATAGTCGATAAACTACCTAAGGCGCGCTCGGTCGATCCTGCCCAACTTCAACGCTTCAAGTCGCAGACTGCAGGCTTAGTAGAGCAGTTTAATGCGCTCGCAGCACAAGGTGAGAAGCCAGCGCTACTTACTCTCGCGCAATAGCGAACGCTCACAATTTACTCTAGCCTAGGAGGCGCCAATGCCTGCAGCGAAGCGCCTCTTTATCGGTCTGATGTCAGGCACCAGCCTAGATGGCATAGACTGCGTAATTGTTGACCTAGCTTGCGACACACCTGCCCTAATCGCCGCCGACTGCCACGCGCTTCCCGACAATCTCAGGCACGATGTCCTCTCTGTCTGTGCGAACAAACAAGCGCCCCTCGCCGAACTCGGTAAGCTCGACATCGAACTCGGGCGCTGCTTTGCCGAGGCAGCCGCAAAGACACTTGCAGCTGCCGGACTCGTCGCACAAGAAATAGAAGCCATCGGAAGCCACGGCCAAACTGTTTTTCACCAACCCAATTCAGCGGCGCCCTTTAGCCTGCAGCTTGGCGACCCAAATACGATCGCCGAAAGGACGGGCATTACGACTGTCGCAGACTTTCGTCGCCGCGACATGGCGGCCGGCGGGCAAGGCGCCCCACTCGCGCCACTACTGCATCAACACTGCTGCGCATCACCAAACAAAAACCGCGCGATAGTGAACATTGGCGGCATCGCAAATATCACTCTGCTGTTAGCGAACGGCGAGAGGGTCGCGTTCGATACGGGCCCTGGCAATGTCTTAATGGATCTTTGGATTGCACGGCAAGACGGTGCGCGCTTCGACAAAAATGGGGAGTGGGCAACAGGCGGCAGCGTCGACACGGCTTTTTTGACAGAACTTATGTCCGAACCCTATCTCGCGCTAGCAGCACCCAAGAGTACTGGCCGCGAGCTTTTTAACGGCGCTTGGCTCGAACAGCGACTCGCATCGTTAAAGCAGCGGCCTAGCCCGCAAGACATCCAAGCCACCCTGCTAGAATTTACTGCCACCACACTCTCAACCGCTCTGCTAGCGGGAATGAGCCAAGGTGAAATTTATCTCTGCGGGGGCGGCGCACACAACACTGCGCTATTAAAACGGATTAGCGAGCTCATGCCTGGCTATTATGTCGGGACTACGGCAGAAATCGGCATTGATCCTGATTGGCTCGAGGCGATGGCTTTCGCTTGGATGGCACAGCAGACCTTAGACGGGGTAGCGGTCGTTACGTCCCCGTTCACTGGCGCGAAAAAACCTGTAATGCTTGGAGGGATTTATCCCAGCCCGTCATCCCCGAGCTTGCGTTAAATCGAGAACGAAGATCCGCATCCGCAGGTTGTTGTAGCCAGAGGATTGTTTACAACAAAACGAGAGCCCTCTAAGCCCTCAAGATAATCGACTTTAGAGCCAACCAGATACTGGTAAGAAAGCGGGTCGACCAGTAAGCTGGCGCCCTTATTCTCGATAAGTGTGTCATCGTCGGCTACTTCCTCGTCGAACGAGAAGCCATACTGAAACCCAGAGCAACCACCCCCGGTGACGAAAACCCGCAGCTTGAGCTGAGGATTACCCTCTTCGGTAATCAAGCTCTGAACCTTAGCTGCAGCGCTATCGGTTAGAGACATTATGGTTGGTGCTTGTGATTGAACAACAGACATCGTGGTTATCTTTCGCTAGTATTACAGGCTAAGGAGACAGGTTTTTTGTGCGCGCAACAGACTCTGCGCACGACGAGATTGTCGCAATAACCAAGCAAAGTAGTCAAGTATAGAGTGCCGCGTTATGGTGTTTCCGAATTTGTCAGATCGAGCTGCTCGGCAGGCTCCGAATTGTCGCTGAGCCGGGGCGCGCCGCCTTCTTCGGCGGTAATATGGACCAGCTTGCCATTCACCTCTGAGCCAAGAACCATCTCGATCATATTGTAGTGTAGGTCGCCTACAACAATGGCTTTGCTAGCGAGCTCGATATGTTTCGAGCAATGCACGTTACCCTGCACCAAACCATTCACTACGGCCGAAGGCGCCTTGATCTCCCCTTCGACAGTGCCTTTTTCTGCTACGCGAACAATCGACTCACTCGCGTCTTCGGCAAAAATAGACCCGCGCACGCGCCCTTCTATAATCAGCTCGCCGCTAAAATGAATATCCCCGATGACTTCGGTATCACGCGAAATCAGTGTGTGTGCTGGGCTGCTACTGCGCTTAACTGAAGTCTCAGCGACGCTCGTATCGGTCTTTTTAAACATGGGTTCTCCACTCTTTTTACAGTGATCGCTATCTTACAACAATAGCGGGGTCATTTGCCCCATTCGAATTCTTGGTCGACTCTTTTCGCGACTGGCGCCTCTGCGACTGCGCTGATTTCAATTTTCTCCGGCACAAACCCGCCTGGCACGACTATTTCGCCTTCGACGTTTTGAAAATACTTAAACCGCAGCCGAATAGCGTCCTCGTCTTGCTCTGAGGAGACCTCTCGAAGCGCCAGACGCTTCAACTGTCCGCTTTGACGCCCTGCTAGAGTGACGTTTACGCGCCCCTCAAGGTAGGTGTCACCGTCGGCATCTTGCTGGCGTAACACAAGTTTATATCGTTTCGTATTCGCCTTATCCGTTGGCGTGAGATCAAACCGCGATATCATCAGTCCAGTGCTTCCTGTCTGTTCAGAGACAACCTGCCGATAATATTGCACGTCAGACTCAAGCTCTGCTAGGCGATGCTGCAATGCAGTGAGCTCGCCACTGACCTCTTGCGCAGCCCTTTGGTCGACTTCTCCCTCACGCTCCGCCAGAGCGATGCGCCGCCTAAGCTCTTCGTTCTCGGCAGAAACAGCTTGCAGCATAGCATCAAGCTCACCGCGTGCCGTGAGTTCGGCGCTCTGGGCATCGACCCCCCGCGTAAATCCATAATAACCACCGCCCAGCGTCGACACCAAGACACACAAACCGATAGCGGCCCCTATCATCAAGCGTCGAATGGGCCTGTGGGGCACAACAATCATTCGTTCTTGTTTGCTGCCTTTAACTACATTGGGCATTGCTGTTTTTCTCTTAATAGCATCGGTGACCGGCGCTCGACGTAGACAGTGGATTGGGAATCGCTGAACGCCGACTAGGGCATTAATCCAATTCCGCGGAGCCCCTGTGTTTCGGGAAGCCCGAACATTAAATTCATGTTTTGGACCGCCTGCCCCGAGGCTCCTTTGACCAAATTGTCTTCTGCTGCGATTACAATCGCCGTATGTGTCTCGGCATTATAGCGCACCGAAATCTCGCAGCGATTCGAGCCTCGCACATCTCGCGTAGCGGGAAGCTGACCCTGCGGGAGAACTTCGACAAAAGGCTCGTTGGCAAAGCGCGTCTCGTAAATGCGCTGCAAGCTTTCGTTAGACGTCTCGATACCTGGCTTTAGTGGCGCATATAGCGTTGCCAGAATACCGCGGATCATAGGGGTAAGATGAGGCACAAACATTAAGCCAACATCGGCACCAGCGGCTGCCCGCAGACCCTGCTTAATTTCTGGCAAGTGGCGATGCCCCTCTACTCCATAGGCCGCAATTGAATCAGCAGATTCACTGAACAAGCTCCCGACGGCTGCCTTACGGCCTGCGCCACTCACCCCCGATTTAGCGTCAGCGATTAACCTATCAAGACTCGCCATACCCTCTTCGAGCAGTGGCAGAAATCCAAGCTGAACCGCAGTGGGGTAGCACCCAGGCACGGCGATTAGGCGTGCGCTAGGGATAGCGTCGCGATTAACCTCAGGCAACCCATAGACAGCACCGGCGACAAGCTCGGGACAAGCATGAGCAACACCGTACCAGCTCTCCCAGGTTGGAATATCCTTTATGCGAAAGTCAGCAGACAAATCGATTACCCGAGTACCGAGGGCAAGGAGTTCTGGGACAGTATGCATAGCGACTGCATGAGGCGTTGCAAAAAAGACAACATCGCAGGCGCCGAGCGCTCGAGAGTCTGGCGCGCTAAACGGCAGCGCTAGGTGGCCACGAAGACTCGGAAATAGATCGGAAACCAACGTGCCCTCGAGCTCGCGCGATGTAACCACGGTAATATCTATCTCGTCTCGCGGCGCTAATAACCTCAGCAGCTCGACTCCTGTGTAGCCGGTTGCGCCAACAATTCCTACCTTAATCACTCGCTATCACCTCTGTAACCGCCGCGGCGGCCTCGTTTTGTTGTCCTAGGTCTTTGGGCTTAGCTGAGCATATTACACCCGCTGACCATCAGCTTCATAATCGAACGCCAGCGAGGCGCGTTACCCGCGATTCCCAAACGCGCTCTGTGGTAGACTTAATGCCCAATTTGACTGCGTAAATTAAGATTCGTTGCATAAATCCAACGTCTGCGCGGGCAATAAATTCAAGCACTAAGAGATTGTTCGATGTTGTGGATCAAGGCTTTTCATATCATGGCGGTAATCACGTGGTTTAGCGCCATTTTTTATCTTCCCCGCCTCTTCGTCTACCACGCAATGAGCGATGATCAGGTAAGTAAAGACCGATTCAGTATCATGGAATCTAAATTGTTTTGGGGCATTATGACGCCATCGGCGGTGGTTACGGTCGCACTCGGCGCATGGCTTATTGCCGGCAGCCCGAGCTACTACCTCTCGGCGCCTTGGATGCACGCGAAACTCGGCCTCGTGGTCTTGCTGTTAATCTACCATGCGGTGTGTTGGCAATTTCTCGACAAACTTAAAACTAATAGCACCGTGCGTAGCCATAAATATTTCCGCGTGTTTAACGAAATCCCAATCTTCATGATGGTACCGATTGTTATCCTCGTTGTCGTCAAGCCCGTATTTGGCGCCTAACGCGATACAGACAAAAGCAAGCGTCGCCAACGGATAATTCCTGCGGCTAGTTGCTATTGGCGGGAGCAACAAGGAAAATGTACGGCTGTCTATTGCTGCCTGTGTGCGCTTACTCAAAGTTGCAAGAGCCTCGTTCGCAGCACACGCGCGTGAAACTTTGTCGCGCCGGCTAGCGTACTGAACCACTGACAGAAAATGTACAGCTCAAATATCCAAAGCTTAAGATAATTGAAGGCCCTGAAGGACCCCAAATGAACCACGCTAATTCTAAGTCGCTCTTCGACGCCGCGCAGAAAGTCATTCCTGGCGGCGTAAATTCACCTGTCCGCGCATTTCGCAGCGTCGGTGGCAACCCACTGTTTTTTAAAGGGGGCGAAGGCGCTTATTTAATCGACGCCGATGACAATCGCTATGTCGACTATGTTGGGGCTTGGGGACCGCTGATATTGGGCCATGGCAGCCCGCTCGTCGTTGACGCGCTGCGCAAGCAGCTAGATCAGGGCATCGGCTATGGTGCGTCCACCGAAGCTGAGATTACTATCGCGACGAAAATCATCGACATCGTCCCCTCAATAGAGAAAGTGAGGCTGACCACGTCGGGTACCGAAGCGACGATGAGCGCAATTCGCGTCGCGCGTGGCTATACCGGACGCGATGCAATTGTAAAATTCGAAGGGTGCTATCACGGCCATGCTGACGGCCTGCTAGTGAAAGCCGGCTCGGGTGCTCTCACGCTTGGCGAGCCCGACTCGCTTGGCGTTCCCAAGGCTTACACAGACCTCACCCATGTGCTGCCTTACAACGACGCACAGGCGGTCGAAGACTTTTTTACCAAGCATGGCGACAGCATCGCTTGCCTAATCGTTGAGCCTATTGCCGGAAACATGAATCTTGTGCCGCCAGTCCCTGGGTTTCTCGAAACACTGCGCGCAGTCTGTGATAAACACGGCACCGTATTGATATTCGACGAAGTGATGACCGGTTTCCGTGTCGCTCGCGGCGGTGCGCAGGAAGTCTATGGCGTGACTCCCGATATGACCTGCCTTGGCAAAGTGATTGGTGGCGGACTCCCGGTTGGCGCTTTTGGGGGCCGCACTGATATTATGAACATGATTGCACCGCTCGGCGCGGTTTATCAAGCGGGCACTTTATCAGGTAGCCCTCTCGCCGTAGCCGCCGGTATTTGTATGCTCGAAGCTATCTCGCAGCCCGGCTTCTACGAAGACCTCGGCGCTCGCGCCGAACAATTAATGACTGGGCTTAAGGTACGCGCCGCAGCAGCAGGCATTCCTTTTACTACCAATCAGGTCGGCGGAATGTTCGGCTGCTTCTTTAGCGATGCGGACACCGTGACAAATTTCGCTCAGGTTATGGCCTGCAATTCAGATCATTTCCAGCGTTACTTCCACCTCATGCTCGATGGCGGTGTTTATCTAGCACCGTCCGCGTTTGAAGCGGGGTTCATCTCCATAGCCCATGGCGATGCTGAGCTCGCCGCAACGCTCGCTGCCGCCGAAAACGCTTTTGCCGCCCTCGCTAGCTAACACCGCTGCCCAAGGAATTTGCTGAATGTCTCAAGATAAAAAATACGATGTTTATGCCGTGGGCAATGCCCTCGTCGACAAGGAATTCGAGGTCAGCGACGCCTTCTTCGACTCGCATGGCATAGAGAAGGGATTAATGACGCTGGTCGAAGGTGATGAGCAGGCCAAACTCGTTGAGTTATTGATGGCAGAGCACGGACTTAAGAAGCGTGCCGGTGGCGGCTCTGCTGCCAACACGCTTTATGCGCTCAGCCAGTTCGGAGGCCGCGCCTATTACTCCTGCAAACTGGGAAACGATGAGACTGGCGACTTCTTTCTTTCGCAGCTTGGCGATCAGAACATCGAGACCAACACCGAAAGCCAACGTGCCGAAGGCGCCAGTGGTCGCTGTGTAGTAATGATCAGTCCAGATGCGGAACGCACGATGCATACCCACCTCGGCGTGTCGGGTTCGATTGATAGTTCAGACCTAGACCTAAGTGCGGCAGACCGTTCGAAATACATCTACCTCGAAGGTTATTTAGTGACTTCGCCGAGCGCGCGCGCTGCCATTATCGAACTCAAGCGCTATGCCGAAAGCCAAGGCGTCAGCACCGCGATGACCTTTTCGGACCCCTCGATGCTCGAATACTTCCGCGACAACATCAATGAAGTGCTTGGCACCGGAGTCGACCTCTTATTCTGCAACGAACGCGAATTGGGTCTGTGGGCGCAGACAGACGATTTTGAAGCTGCATTTACGAAAGCTCAAGGTTTTGCAAAGAAGCTCGTCGTTACCCTCGGCGCCAAAGGTGCTTTGTTATTCGATGGCGATCGCCGCATCCCCATATCCCCCAATGCCGTCAATGCGATCGATACAAATGGTGCAGGCGACATGTTCGCCGGCGCGTTTTTGTATGGCATCACCAATGGAATGGACTTCGAAGCGGCTGGAAACTTAGCGTCTCTCGCCTCTGCGCGGGTTGTGTCTAATTTTGGTCCACGGCTCGCGCCAGAAGAACACGCAGCGATACTCGGCTAGCCACGCAGTTCGTCAATGAAACTCTTCACGCCGTCAAAGAATGACGTACGTTTAGGCGACTGCTTTTTACCTTCGCCTTCTTGAATAGTTTGGAATTCTTCCAAAATCTCTTTCTGCCGCTTAGTCAAATGCACAGGCGTCTCGACCACGACACGGCAAAGCAAATCACCTACATTGCCACCACGAACAGGCTTTATGCCTTTACCGCGCAACCTAAACAATTTCCCGGTTTGAGTTTCGACAGGAATCTTAAGCTTCACTCGGCCATCTAGCGTCGGTACTTCTAGCTCGCCGCCGAGGGCTGCATCACCAAAGCTTATGGGGATCTCACAGAATAAATCCGCGCCTTCTCGCTCGAATATTTTATGCGGCTGCACGTTCATCTCAACGTACAGATCGCCAGGCGGTCCACCGTGCTCGCCGGCTTGACCCTCGCCTGTGAGGCGTATGCGATCGCTCGTATCAACACCTGCTGGCACTTTAACCGACAGCGTTTTGTTTTCACGAACCGCTCCGCGCCCATGACAGGTATTGCAAGGATCTTTAATCTGTTTACCTGCGCCCTGACAGCGCGGACATGTTTGCTGCACAGAGAAAAACCCCTGCTGCATGCGTACCTGCCCATGACCGCCGCAGGTTGTGCAGTCAATAGGCTGCGAGCCTTTCTTAGCACCAGAACCGTCACAGGTCTCGCAGGTCACAGTAGTAGGAATCTGTATTTTAACTGTCGTTCCACGCACTGCGTCTTCTAAGCTAAGATCGAGGTTATAGCGAAGATCTGCGCCCTTACGCACGTGGCTTCTGCCACCGCCTCCGCGCCCACCGCCAAATATGTCGCCGAAAATATCGCCAAACATATCGCCAAAGTCTGCGCCGCCTGCACTCGTCTGACCGTCAACGCCCGCATGACCATACTGGTCATAGCGGGCGCGTTTTTCTTTGTCGGACAACACTTCGAAAGCCTCATTGGCCTCCTTAAAAATGTTTTCCGCATCGGGGTTATCTGGATTTCGGTCGGGATGATTTTTCATCGCAACGCGGCGATATGCCTTTTTCAAAGCGGCCGCGTCTGCTCCCCTATCTACATCCAGCACCTCATAGTAGTCACGTTTTGACATAAAACTCTCAGTTGTTAAGGATTACTTATCCTTTTCTTCGTCCTTAACTTCTTCGAACTCGGCGTCTACGGCGTCGTCTTCTCCGCCAGCTTCGGTTGCATTATCCGCACCCTCGGCTGCCGCTGCATCCGCATACATCTTCTGCGCCAGCGCAGACGAGGCTTCTGTTAATGCAGTGGTCTTCGCCTCGATCGCGTCTTTATCACTGCCTTTAAGCGCTTCTTCGAGTTCAGCGATTGCCGTATTGATTGCCTCTTTCTCTTCGTCAGTTGCTTTGTCGCCAGCTTCTTCAACAGTCTTCTTAGTCGCATGAATCATGCCGTCGGCTGTATTGCGAACCGTGACCATTTCTTCAAACTTCTTGTCGTCTGCTGAGTTCGCCTCGGCGTCTTTGATCATCTGATCGATTTCTTCATCCGACAGTCCGCTCGATGCCTTGATCACAATAGACTGCTCTTTACCCGTCGCTTTGTCTTTCGCGGACACATTCAATATACCGTTTGCATCGAGGTCGAATGCCACTTCGATCTGGGGCATACCACGCGGAGAAGGAGGAATATCCGACAAGTCAAAACGACCAAGCGATTTGTTCTGCGCCGCTTGCTTGCGCTCGCCTTGAACGACGTGAATAGTCACGGCTGTTTGATTGTCGTCTGCCGTTGAGAAGACCTGCGTCTTCTTCGTTGGGATAGTCGTGTTCTTCTCGATTAACGTGCTCGCAACACCGCCCATAGTCTCTATGCCGAGCGACAAAGGCGTCACGTCTAGGAGTAAGACATCGGTGACTTCACCAGACAATACTGCCGCCTGAATCGCCGCACCTACCGCTACCGCCTCGTCCGGATTTACGTCACGGCGTGGCTCTTTACCGAAAAACTCTGTCACGCGCTTCTGCACGAGAGGCATGCGGGTCTGGCCACCAACGAGAATGACATCGTCGATACCACCGATTTGAAGATCGGCGTCCGCGAGGGCAAGCTTCAATGGCTCGAGCGTACGCTCGACTAGGTCTTCAACGAGCGCTTCAAATTTCGCCCGTGTTAACTTTTGCACCAAATGCTTAGGGCCGCTTGCATCGGCGGTAATATAAGGAAGATTCACCTCTGTAGACTGCGATGAAGAAAGCTCGATCTTCGCCTTCTCTGCTGCTTCTTTTAAGCGCTGCAACGCGAGTGGATCGTTATGCAAATCCATGCCCGACGTTTTCTTAAACTCGTCTGCTAGATAATCGATTAGACGCAGATCGAAATCTTCACCGCCAAGGAACGTATCACCATTCGTCGACAATACTTCGAATGTGTGTTCGCCATCGGTTTCTGCAATTTCAATAATCGAGATATCGAACGTACCGCCGCCGAGGTCGTAAACCGCGATAGTAGAATCGCCCGCCTTCTTGTCCATACCGTAGGCAAGCGCAGCCGCAGTTGGCTCGTTGATAATGCGCTTCACGTCGAGGCCAGCAATGCGGCCCGCATCTTTAGTCGCCTGACGCTGGGCATCGTTAAAGTAGGCAGGCACAGTGACAACCGCTTCGGTTACCGGCTCGCCCAAGAAATCCTCGGCGGTTTTTTTCATCTTCTTCAAGGTTTGCGCTGAAATTTGAGGAGGCGACATTTTCTCGCCATTTATCTCTACCCACGCGTCACCGTTGTCGGCTTTCACAATCTTGTAAGGCACCATTTTGATGTCTTTTTGGACAACATCGTCGTTGAACTGACGGCCGATCAAGCGCTTGATCGCGAACAGCGTGTTGTTCGGGTTAGTAACGGCTTGGCGCTTCGCAGGTTGCCCAACTAATATCTCGCCATCGCTCGCATACGCGATGATCGAAGGGGTGGTGCGATCGCCTTCGGCGTTCTCGATCACTTTAGCTTCGCCACCGTCCATCACTGCCACGCAGGAGTTCGTAGTGCCGAGGTCAATTCCTATTATCTTACCCATCTTTATTCTCCATTTACCCGGCAGCTTCGCTGGCGGTCTTTAAGTCTGTCTTGGTAGTAAATATTGGCGCAACCGCCGCGATTTCAAGGCACCCAACCCTAATCTTTCTGCTCAATCCCTATTTCGACACCATGACCATCGCCGGCCTAATCACCCTGCCATGCAGCGTGTAACCTTTTTGCATCACAGCGATGACCGAGTTTGGCTCCGCATCTGGGCTTTCCTGTATCGACATCGCCTGGTGGAGCTGCGGGTCGAATGGCTCGCCAAGCGGGTCAACCGCCTCGATGTTGAAGCGCTTAAAGCAATCCATAAACCCTTTCAAAGTGAGTTCGACGCCTTCTTTAATCGCCTGAACCGCCTCGTCTTCGCTCGCCTCGGCAGCAGCCGCAGACCGCTCGAGGTTGTCCATTACTGCAAGAAGCTCGGTACTAAACTTCTCCTGACCAAACTTATGCGCCTTCTCGATATCTTGCTCTGTGCGTCGACGCAGATTCTGCATTTCGGCTTGCACTCGTAAGAGTTCATCGCGGGCCATTCCAGCCGCTGTTTCAGCAGCGTCTAGCTGCTCTTGCAATCGGCTCATTTCATCGATCGGTTGCTCGCCCTCCGGGACATCTTGTGCGTCGGCAATGGTAGCCTCTTCCGTCGCTAATTCCGGATTCGCTTCATTTTCAACCTGATCTTGATCGGGGTTCTGATCGCTCATAGCTTCCTCTCGTAATTCCCTTAGTTATTAGCTGCTTGCAGCCTATAAAGAGGCGTTCGAGGCCGTCGCTCCTAGCACCGGAGCTCCGGCAACGCATTCGATTGCTCGTATATGGGGTCGTCTTGGTCGCTTTCAACTCCCGCGACACTTTAAAGTGCGCGACTTCAATAGCAAGATTTAGTGCATACAGCACTCACCATCACCTATACTTCGTCACGTTAACTCCATCAATTCGTGACCGTGGAAACTGTTCTATGCTCTTGCAGCTAGCCATCCAAAACTACGCCACCGTCGACAGCCTCGAGATAGAATTCGGCCCAGGAATGTCCGCGATTAGCGGTGAGACCGGTGCGGGCAAATCAATCATGCTGGGCGGCCTCGGGTTAACCCTAGGCGATCGAGCCGACAAGAGCATTGTGCGCAGCGAGGCGAGTAAGGCCGAAATCAGCGCTTTGTTCGACATCACCGCTATCGAGTCTGCAGCAGCTTGGCTGACCATGCACGAACTGACTGATGATAACGAACCTGATCGCTGCCTATTGCGCCGCGTTGTCGGCGAAGACGGCAGGTCAAAGGGTTTTATAAACGGCTCGCCTGCAACGCTCGGCGACATGAAAACCCTCGGCGAAATGCTGATCGATATCCACAGCCAACACGAGCACCAGTCACTCTTGCAGCGCGCGACACACCAGCGCCTGCTAGATGAATACTGTGTCGACGCAGCGGCTGCGCAGTCTCTCGCCGCTGCATACAAACTCTGGCTTAAGAACAAACAAGTAATCGAGCAGCTCAGCGAACGCAGCGAAGACGGCTCGGCGCAGATTCAATTGCTCAGCTATCAGCTAAGCGAGCTAGATGAGCTCGCATTGGGCGAAGATGAACTCGAGAGCCTCGAGACTGAGTTCAAACAGCTCAGCAATGCCGATGAAACTATCGCCTCGGCGCAAGCTGCATTAGACTGCTGCGCCGGCGATGGTGAAGGTAACGCGGGCGACCTTCTCGCCAAGGCCAATGGAATACTCACGGCCCTGCAGGGCAAGGGGGCCAGGTTAAGCAATGCTGCGACGTTGATTGACTCTGCGTGGATTCAGCTAGACGAAGCAATTGATGACCTACGCCTCTTTGTCGATGGGTTCGAAGCTAACCCGCAGCGCCTCGAACAGGTAAACCAGCGCCTCAGCGACATCTACGCGCTCGCGCGCAAACACCGCGTTAAGCCCACAGAGTTGCTCACGCTAACCGACAATATGCACGCTCAACTGCAAAACATAGAAAACAGTGACGAAGAATTAGCACAACTAAAAGCAGCAGATTCGACTCTTCGCGCTGAGTTCAAAAAAGTTGCAGCAAAGGTGAGCAAGCAGCGTAAAGCCGGCGCAGTCAAACTCGCCGAGCAGGTGGACGAGCAACTGCAGAGTCTGGGCATGCCACACGCACGGCTTGAGGTCGCACTTACACCCAATGCCTCCGATAAGCCAAGCGCGGGTGGCGCCGAAGCTATCGAATTTCTCGTAAGTACGAACCCAGGCCAAAGCGCCAAGCCGCTGATCAAGATCGCCTCTGGTGGCGAACTCTCGCGCATAAGCCTCGCCATTCAGGTAATCACAGCGCAAACCTCACGCACGCCAAGCTTGGTATTCGACGAGGTAGACGTTGGCATTGGCGGCGGTGTTGCAAAGATCGTTGGAGAATTACTGCGCAAGCTTGGAGAATCGAGTCAGGTACTCTGTGTGACGCATCAGGCGCAGGTCGCCGGTCAGGGCCATAGTCATTATTTTGTGAGCAAGTCGGTGCAGGCGAGTGGCGACTCAACGCTGACCCAAATCGATAAATTGGACGAGGATAGCCGCCTTAAAGAGGTCGCTCGCATGCTGGGCGGCGACGACTGCAGCGCCGAATCAATGGCGCATGCTAAGCAGATGATGGCTACTTCTAATTTGGCGAAACTAGGTTTGGCGAAACTAGGCAAAAGCCTAAAACAACAGGCCAGCGCACCGATAGTTAAACCTCAGGCCAAAAATAAGCGTCCATCGAAAAGCCCAGCAAATGGAGCAGCGAAAAGCCCAGCAAAAGACCCAGCAAAAAAACGAAAGAATCCGCGGTAATTACGCTTGAGTCGCAGCTAGCTCTGACAGGCCTTGCAAAGCCCGTATAAATAGAGGCTATGGTCGGTTATCTTGAATTCGTATTTACGCGCGATCTTCTCTTGCTGCTCTTCGATCACCTCGTCGTAAAATTCCTGCACCTGACCGCATTTATTGCAGACGATATGGTCGTGGTGATGTTCGGTACTCAGCTCAAATACCGAGGTGCCGCCCTCGAAATGGTGCCGGGTCACAAGTCCCGCGGCCTCAAATTGAGTTAGCACTCGGTAGACCGTGGCCAGACCCGTGTCTTCATTGGCTTCGAGCAGCATCTTGTAAACGTCTTCTGCAGAAACGTGTTTTGTTTCGGAACTCTCGAGCATTTGCAGGATCTTAACCCTCGGGTGAGTTACCTTGAGTCCGGCATCGCGAAGTTCTTGATTCTCTGAGCTCATGTTTACCCTTTAGGTCTAATGGCGGCATTATGCCAAAGTTAACTCTGCACCGCGGTTCGTGCTAACCGCGCAACTGGGTTACCATTATGCCCCTAAGCCGGATCAACGGCAAAACAAGGAACAACTCTTCACTCATGCGCACATTAAAATCTTGGCTCGCTATCGCCTCTTTCTTAGTACTTAGCAGCTGTAACAACATCGGATCGATGGATTTCCCCGGCGTTTACAAAATTTCGATCCCGCAGGGAAATATCATCACTCAGGAGATGGTCGACCAGCTGCGCCCCGGAATGACCAAGCGCCAGGTGATTTTCGTGATGGGGACTCCGTTAGTCCGCGATCCCTACCATCAGGACCGCTGGGACTATGTGTACAATTTCCAGCCGGGGGGAGGGGAGCGCGGCCAAGAGCGCCTCTCGGTATTATTCGAAAACGACCAGCTGGTGAGCCTAAGCGGTGACTTCGAGCCAACGCCCTCAGCCGATTCTTAGAAGTTAAACCTTACCCCAAGCTCCCAGGCTCGGCCCGCACCCGGAGCCACTTCTTTTAAGAAAGACGGGTGCTCACGGATTTCCTCATCGAGTAGGTTTGTGCCCCTCAGAAACACCAGCGCTTCGCGATTGCCGAGATCGAAATGCCAATCGGCGTAGGCGCTGAGCAAGCTGTATCCCGCGCTGGCGAGCTCGCCGAATGCCACGTTATCTTGCTGTTGCACTTCTTGCCATCGCAGCTTTGCCTGCCAGTGAAAATGCGAGTGCTGCAATTCTATTCCCGCTCGCAGAGGGGGAATACGAGGCACATCACCGCTGCTGTCCAACTCAGCCCGCACATAATCAGCAAAGAAAGACACCTCGGTTAAGTGGTCGCCACTGCGGCGCAAAGGCGCGCTGAGCTGCGCCTCAAGACCCATAAAACTGGCGTCTTCTTGCCGGAAACGCGAGACCATTACTTCATCGTACTCAAGCTCAGTATTCGCCAAATAGATGTAGTCGGCAATGTCGTTATAGAAAAAATTGAGTTCGCCGGTTATCCCGCCAGCGTGTTTACGCAGCCCAAACTCAAAATTAGTTGCCCGCTCTGTGTCGGCATCTGGAAGCCCGACTTCTAGCCGCTGCGTTGACGCATGCGGAACCATCAGTTCAAGAGGCAATTCGGTGCAATCGCCTTGAATGTTTGAATAACGCTCGTCGACAGTAGCGGCGCGCTCCGAATGCGAGACAGAGAAGATTAGATTGCTTTGCTCGGTCATTCGCCATAGTGCAGAACCACTGCCACTCCAACTTGTATCCGACCTATCGCAGCCACCCGAGACTTGATCTAGCTTTTGTCTTTCGATGCGCGCACCGGCTTCGAAAAGCACAGACCCAGTATCGAGGCTTTGAACGGTAAATAGTGCAAGCGAGCCAATGTCTGTCTCCGGAATAAATGCCTCGCTTCCCATCGCTGCAAACTCACGCGTCGACCCTTGGAAACCAACTACACCCTGTCGACCCTCTACCTCAACCTGATGCAAGGCTACTCGGCCCTCAACACCCGACTGCGTGTATCGAGTACCAATCTCTGTCCCTTCTATCTCAATGTGCTCATAATCGACTGCACCAACACGCCCATGAACCTCATCGAAAAATCCTGACAATGGCAGCTCGAACTCCAGATCGATGCGATCTTGCCGCATGTCGATGAGCACATCCTCTTCGCCATGTTCGTCAGCGTCGTGCTCGTCCTCGTGATCGTCTTCATCATGATGCGCCTCGTCGTGCTCGCCCTCATGATCTTCATCGTGATGCTCCTCGCCATGATGAGCGTGCGACCCAGCAGGTATCCCATATTGGTTATCGAGCCTATTGAACGCGACACCGATATAGCCATCCTCAAAAATCCAAGAGGCGCCAACAGACTGCGCGTTAGAGCGAGCGCCGGTATTGCGAACAACCCCTCGGCTTTCGGCAAGCTCTTCCATGGCCTCGGGGTCTGCCGAGTCGAGAAGCACAGGGTTGAGTGCAAATCCGGCAATTTCGAGATCATTACTTTCTCGATAGACGCCGTCGACGTGCCAAGCAACTTGTCCGACAGATCCCTCTAGAAGGCCGACGCTAACCTGCTGATCACTTACGTTGTTATGCCGACTCTCGAGCATGCCTTTCGTGCCCTCGGTCAGCCGAGTTGGAATTCGGTTATCGATCACATTAACCACGCCGCCTATCGCGCCATTGCCGTAGAGAAGTGTGGCAGGGCCCCTGATCACTTCGATGCGAGTAGCTAGCGCTGGCTCTAAGCTATTCGCATGATCTGGGCTTACTGCGGCTGCATCGATATTGCCGATACCGCCTTGAAGGATTTGGACTCTGTTTGCGCTTTGGCCGCGAATAACCGGCGCTCCAACGCCTGGACCGAAACTGGCGGAATTTACACCGACCTGCTCAGCAAGTGTGGCGCCAAGCGTCGCACCTATCTGCTCGCGAAGCTCCTCTCCCACCAGCAAATTCACCGGGAGCACTGTGTCGGCGCGGCTTCGGTGAAGGGTTGCAGTCACCACGATTTCCTCAAGAAACTCCTCGCGATGTTCAAGATCCTGAGCAGCAAGCTGAGTGCTTAACAGACTGGAGCTAATGGCAGCAGAGAGAATTGAAACGTTGAATTGAGCAGATTTGGTGCGAGCAAAAAACCCCGCGTGCGCCGTGCGCACCGAAAGATTAGAAAACATTGTTTTTACCTAAAATCAGATTGATAGGACAAAAAATCCAGGCCTAGCTCTCGCCTGCGTAACCACAGCGCAGCGTCGACCTGAGGGTTGTATCAAAAGGAATTACATCAAAGATGATTTAGGCAAAAGGGGGAGCGCGAGCGCGCTGGATAGTGCAGATCGTAGAGACGAGTGGCTCTGATACTCGCTCGGAATCAACAGCGGGACGCTCGAATTCAAGAGTTAATAGACTTGAACTCAGCGCTTGACCGAGCGAACCGGTAACGACACAAATTTCGCAGTCGAATCGCTGCTGCAGGTCGCCATCATGACTGTGGGTTATGTCTACACCCTGCCCAAACAAAAGCGCGGCAGACAGTAACCACGCGAAAGTAAGGCTTACAAAACGCTTAGCAGGGTTGAATACTCGCAGGCGAGACAGTAAAGACGACGCGGCTAATGAAAGCCTCTGCTGTCTGCTTTTACCGTTAGATTTGCCGTGAGAGCACATCATTGTCTAAAACACTCGAGTCATTTATTTGGATTTATAGACTAGAACTGCCGCGAGCTGCAAGCTATTTTCGATTTGCGTCACTTATACACGTGAAAAAATAGTTTGCACATAGCTAGCGCGCGGTAGCTCGGCACCCAAAATTACCGCACCAAATTAGCACGTATTTAGGTGTTTTAGAGGGAATCGGAAAATTTCGAAAGTGCTTCGATACCCACGATATCTCGAACGAGCAAGTAAATATCGTGCCGCGGTAACTGAGGCAACGCCTCGGCTAAATAATCAAGATGTGCCTGCTCTTGTTCGTAACGGGCGCGCATGAATTCACCACCATCGGCCGGAGACCGTTTATTAACCACAAGACCCGCAACATTGACGTGAGCGGCTCTTAGCTGTGCATAGAGTGCTATGGACTCAAGAACGGGAAGCCGCTCGGCGGCGAGAACGATGACAAAAGCGGTTGTCTCTTGATCACTTAATTGGTCGCGCAGCGAGGTAAACCTTAGTTTGCGGCGATGTAAGATTCCCCGAATTCCAGACTCACGCATCTTCTCGACGTCTTGCGAATCGGCACTAAATGTTTTTTCTTCCATCGACGAATCACGACCCAGATCGCGTACAACCTGCGCGAAACTGTCTGCCTTTTCCTGCCTTTTGATGAGTCCCTCTGTCCATGCTGACATCATTTCCGGCAGCGCCATCAGCCGCGCAGTATGCCCCGACGGCGCCGTATCAAACACGATGAGGTCATAGTCTTTAACGCCCTGTTCGACAACCTCGGCGATGCGCTCCATTAAGGCCGCCTCCTGCATACCGGGTGCGTCTTTCGATAGCGCCATGTGTTTGTCGACCTCACCCCGCAGGTGAACCGGCATAAGTTTATGAAGCGAAGACGTAATTTCTTTGACATGCAGCCGCACTGTCTCGTCGGGATCCAATTCGAGCCCGTCGAGACCAGGCGCGAGACGCACAGGCTTGGACCCGATAGCGCGATCGAAAAGATGCCCGAGATTGTGTGCGGGATCTGTCGACACGAGCAGCACTTTGCCCCCGGCCTGCGCACGAGCAAGCGCAGTCGCTGCCGAAACAGTTGTCTTACCAACGCCACCCTTGCCGCCGAAGAAAAGTATTTTTTTGGTCTGTGCGAGTGCTAACAACAATGGACATGATCCAGTGGTGACCTTTCCATGCCCATGCGAATGTGCCAGTCATGAAAACGGTCGTAGACGATTGGGAGCAGCTCCATCGTGTAGAAAGCGGCGGGGTTGGGAATGCCGAGTGTCTCGGCAAAAATAAGCAGCATAAAAAGATCTTCTTCGTCGCGCTGCGCGCGGGCGAAAGAGCGTCTATAAGGCGTCACATAAAATTCGTGCAGCCCCCCTTCAACCCGCGCAAGAATATCGCGCAATGCGTCGAGTGCTTTTGCTTTATTGCTTTTCTCTGAGTCTGTCATCGCGCTGTCGACTGTCCTCTAGGCCTGATGCTCGTCTTTACGCTGTGTGGCTGCCTGTTTTGCGGCCTCTTTCGCAGCCTCTTTCGCCGCCTCTTTCGCTAACCGTTTTTCCTCTGCTCGGGCGAGTCTCGCCTGCATAGGATCGATAGTAAGCGGTCTGTATATCTCAATTCTATCCAGGTTCTGAACCGAATACTCGTGAGGCAACGGCCGCCCCTTCCCATCTAGAGGCTGTGAGAATACGCCAAGATCGAGATTGTCCATCTCTATCTCCGGAAAGTCTTTCGCAATATTCGACAACCTCACAGCCTCCACCGCAGTAGTGCCTTGCTCAACGGTCAGCGTTACTAGTCTCTGCTTGGTTGGCGAGGCATAAACGACCTCAACCTGAATTTCGTTGCTCTGCTTAGTGTCCATTGGCCAGTTCGAATGATAAGAAAAGATTTTGTATAAACGCACTATCTAACGCGATGAGTCTTAGTGTTGGCAAGGCTGCTAACCGTAGACCAACTTTGCACGATCTACTAACGCATCAACTAGACTATTCGCAGAACCGCTGACCAATTTGCCCACAGCCTTATCTACAAGTGAGTATTTGAATTCGAAATCCATTTCGAAACTAACTTTACACGCGGCATCCGTCAGCGCATCGAATTGCCACACCGCAGAAAACTTGGAGAAATTACCTTCCTCCAGCTTCATCTCTATGCGACTCGGCGCACAAAGCGAGTTACGGGTAACGAAGGTTTGCGTGATTCCTGCTCTAGCCAGACTTAATTCGCCAACGAGTTCGGTGTCAGAGAGAGAGAGTATTCGAGCCGAGCGGCAACCTTGCATAAACTGCGGATACTGTTCGATATCATTCACCAGATCGAACATCTGCTGCGCCGAATAGCCGATAAGCGCGCTGCGCGAAACTTGTGCCATAGCCGCTCGTCCGCTAGAGATAGATCTGAATTACGGTGCTGACGAAAACCGAGAACAGCACTAGCGGAATAATTGTCCCAAGCGCAAAATTCAAATACCGCTGCAGCAGCGAGCCTTCATAATCATCGTCGCCGATTATCAGCTCAGAGGTCAGTCCGCTCATTTTCCAGCGGTAGGCAGTAAACAAACACACCGTAAAGCCAACAAGCGGCAAGATGGTTTCATAGAACACATCATAGACCACGTCGAAAAATGATTTGCTCAGGCCACCGTAGCTCGTAAACGAGGTGAAGAATTCGGACATACCAAACGACAGCGTTGCAGGTATGGCAAAAAGTGTCAGCAGAACAGCCTGTGTCAGCACCGCCTTGCGGCGAGTCATTTTGAATTCGTCTATCCAATAGGAGATAGGAATTTCAATAATCGACACCAACGAGGTAAGCGCTGCAAAGAACACCAAAAGAAAAAATACGATAGCAACTATCGTCGCACCCAGATACCCGACGGCGGCTTGCATCGACAAAAAGATTTTAGGCAGAAATGAAAAAATAAGTCCTACGCTACTCGTCGATAGGTCGTCGGTGTTGGTGTTGGGATCAAAGGCGAAAATAGCAGGCAAAATGAGTAAGCCGGCAAAAAAGGCGATACTGGTATCCATCACGGCTACCGTGCGTGCCGAACCAGGAATACTGTCCTCGCGGCTAAAGTACGAGCCGTAAGTGATCAGAATTCCCATGCCCAGTGAAAGCGAGAAAAACGCCTGACTTAACGCGCCGTTCACCGTCGACAGGCTCATTTTGGTAAAATCGGGAACGAGATAGTAGGCGATACCTGCGCTCGCCCCCTCGAGGGTTAGTACAAACAAAGTGAGTGCAACCAACATTACAGCGAGCGTCGGCATGAGTACTCGCGCAAGGCGTTCGATGCCGCCCTTTACGCCACCCAAAAGAATCAAGAAGACCCCGACAAGGAGAACGATTGCATAGCCGAAGAGCGAAGGTGCGGCGACAATCTCGCCGAAGGTCTGCTCTTGCGAAAGTCGATCGAGGCCGCCGCTTAATAGCTCCTTTAGATAGACGACGAGCCAAACCGTAATGACAGTGTAGAAAACAGCAATCATGAACGGTGTAATGATTGCTAGCATTCCCGTCAGCCGCCACTTAGCAGAGCCCCCCGAGATCGCGTCAAACGCACCCACAGGATTACGTTTAGCCCGGCGGCCCATGGCTATTTCGGCCATCATCACGGGATAACAAATAAAAGCCACAAAGAGCAGATACATTATAAGAAACGCAGCGCCGCCATTTTTAGACGCCATAACAGGAAAGGCGACCAAGTTGCCTAGCCCGACGGCCGATCCTGCCGCCGCCAGAATAAAACCCAGTTTAGAGCTAAACTGCCCGCGTGCTTGCGCCATGGAATCCTATTCCTTTTAAGACTGTTATTCTTTTGCGCACGGCGCTAGATGAGCACTATACGTAGTCGAACGATTCTATCAGCGGCACTAGTGCAGTACAACGCAGTAGCTCAGTGATTAACCTGCAAATACTCCGCCGAAAAGCGTGACAGACGCTGCTGTTTCTGACAGTTTTAGCGTTGTAAAAAATTTTATATTAACGGCCTAAAAGAGCAAAAAGCATGATTCATACAAGCCTACTCCCAGAAATCACTGTTCCAGACACTTTATTAACGCCGTATGTGCTCCAACGCGCAGAGCGGCTCGCCGACACTCCTGCGCTCGTCGATGGCGCCTCGGGCAGAACACTCACCTACGCAGAGTTTGCAGGTGCCGTAAAGGCCATGGCCGGCGGCCTTAAAGCACGCGGCTTTGGTAAAGGCGATGTCCTTGCGATAATGGCGCCGAACGTGCCTGAGTACGCTGTCGCCTTTCATGGCACAGCGTGGGCGGGTGCGACAGTGACAACAATTAACCCTACCTATACTGCGCATGAAGTGCAGCATCAGCTGAAAGATTCTGGTGCGACCCTTCTGGTCACCGTCTCGATGTTCTTGCCTATCGCCAAAGAAGCCGTTGAGGGCACCGGTGTCACCGAAATCTTTACTATCGACCCCAGCGATGCGTCGCCAATGACCGCATTGATGGGCGAGCATCTGCTCGAACAGGTCGAGGTTTCGCCTGACGACGTGGTGGCGCTGCCGTACTCGTCTGGCACTACAGGTCTGTCGAAGGGCGTAATGCTGACTCACCGTAATTTGGTCGCCAACCTCGTTCAGACCACTGCCGTTCTGGCAGTTGATGAGGGCGAGACCATGCTATCTTTCCTGCCTTTCTTCCATATTTATGGCATGCAGGTTCTGATGAACAATGCGCTCGCGCAGGGCGGCAAAGTTGTCACCATGGCGCGTTTCGATCTCGAGCAATTCCTGCAGCTCGCGCAAGACCATCACGTAAAGCGCGCTTTCGTTGCGCCGCCAATTGTTCTGGCACTCGCTAAACACCCCTTGGTTGAAAAATATGATCTCAGCCGCCTAGAGTCTGTCTTCAGTGGCGCCGCGCCTCTTGGCGCAGAATTAGCAGAAGAAGCCGCAGCCAGACTGAGCTGTGAGGTAGTCCAAGGTTACGGCATGACAGAGTTGTCACCGGTGAGCCATTCAACTCCTAAAGGCATGTACAAGCCAGGCAGTATTGGTATTCTCATTCCTTCTACCCAAAGCCGAATTGTCGACCCCGAGACAGGCAAAGACCTCGGGCTCGGCGAAGACGGTGAGATATGGGTGCGCGGCCCGCAAGTGATGCCTGGCTATCTCAACAATGAGACGGCGACGAGAGAAACAATCGACGACGAAGGCTGGCTACACACCGGCGACATTGGCCATGTAGACGCAGACGGCCATTTCACTATCGTTGACCGCCTTAAAGAACTGATCAAGTTCAAGGGGTTCCAAGTCCCACCAGCCGAACTGGAGGCTTTACTCGTCACGCATCCGTCGGTCGCGGATGCTGCGGTTATTGGCATTCCCGATGACGAAGCAGGCGAGCTACCCAAGGCTTTCGTCGTGCTCAAAGAAGGCGAGAATGTGAGCGCCGAAGACATTAAGGAGTTTGTTGCGGCAAAGGTTGCGACCTACAAACAAGTTCGCCTGCTTGAGTTTGTGGACGCAATCCCTAAGTCAGCGTCGGGCAAAATTCTGCGCCGCGTGCTCCGAGACCAATCCTAACTAGCCAAGCAGGCTAATTCCGCCATCGGGCTCAGCGTATGAAATACGCTTGTATTTATGCGCTGAGCCCGAAGTACTGCTAAGCCCCTCTAGCCGAAACTGCTATACTCCCTCCTATGGCTAAGAAAAAACCCACCGTCTCGGACGGCACTATCGCCCTCAACAAGAAGGCGAAACACGAATACTTCCTCGAGGAGAGCTTCGAGGCGGGTGTCGTTCTAGAGGGCTGGGAAGTCAAAAGCCTGCGCATGAAAAAGGTTCAGCTCGTCGACAGTTATGTGCTGCTTAAAGACGGCGAAGCCTTCCTCCTCGGATGCCAAGTCACGCCACTCGACACAGCGAGCACCCATGTCATCGCCGACCCCACCCGCATTAAGAAGCTGCTCCTTCACAGCAAACAGCTTGCTAAACTTTTCGCGACCGTGCATCAAAAAGGCCACACCTGTGTCGCCGTTAAACTGTATTGGAAGGGCCACCTCGTTAAGTGTCAGATCGCGCTGGCCAAGGGTAAGCAAGACCATGATAAGCGCGCCACAGAGAAAGACCGCGAGTGGCAGGTTGATAAACAGCGCATTGTTCGAAACGCCAATCGCTAGATAGATCAATTACCTCTCTGCAATGAATTATCGTGACCGATAGGGTTTCGTGCTATTCTTCGAAGACTTGGGGGTGATTTGGATTCGACGCCGGTATCAAAACCTTAGGTGCATGCCGAGAGGGTAGTAACTCTCGTAAATCAATTACTGCAACTTTATAGTTGCCAACGACGAAAGCTACGCCCTAGCAGCCTAAGAGCTTGCTAGCGATTACCGCCGGGATGCCCGTAAACTGGTATTTGGTAATCGTCATCTAGAACGGGATCGCCAGTGGAACGCGCTTGACGTGAAGCGGCTAAATAGTATCAAGCTCGCCCAAATCTCCCTGCCCGTCGGGCCGATGAGGGTTAACCTAATAGACGAGGCTATGCATGTAGAGCCGAAGATAGAGAGCTGACGGACGGGGGTTCAATTCCCCCCGCCTCCACCAAATACCAGTCCACGCAAGTCCAACGAAGTCTTTAAAGCCCTGTTAATCAGGGCTTTTTTGGTTTTACTACTCCATCGAAGTCCGTTAAACTCCTACTGAATCCAAATTATTTGATGGTATCAATGATGGTATCTAACGGTTAACCCAAAGCGGTACCATCAATTCGCGGGTACTTATTATGCAGAGGCTAACAGCAACAGCGGTCAGTAATGCCAAACCTAGAACTAAAGGCTACAACCTGAGCGACGGGGGCGGCTTTTACCTATTCGTGAAGCCTAATGGCACCAAAGCCTGGAGGTTCAACTACCGCTTCAATGAAAAGCAAAAAACACTGGCAATCGGTGTCTATCCGGATGTCAGCCTCAAGCAAGCCCGAGAAAAACATCAACGCGCAAGAGTGAACCTTGCTAGCGGCATCGACCCCAGCGCACACAAGAAAGCCTCATCCGCGGCAACGCACGCAGCATTAGCAAACAGCTTCGAATTAGTCGCGATCGAGTGGAGCAAAACTCGCAGCAGGAGGTCGGAAAGCACAGAGAAGAGACAGAACGCATTGCTAGAAAAGGACTTACTTCCGCACCTTGGTAATCGCCCTATTGCTGATATCAAAGCACCTGACCTGCTAAAGACTCTGCGCAAAATCGAAAGCAGAGGTGCAATAGAAACTGCTCATCGAGCTAAACGGCTCGCGGGTCAAATTTTTCGTTATGCGGTGGCAACGGGCCGCGCCGAAGGAGACCCTAGCGTTGCTTTGAAAGACGCATTGGCGCAGCCGACAAAATCGCACTTTAAGTCTATTACTGAGCCTGCTGAGGTTGGCCCCCTGATAGCCGCAATTAACAACTACCAGGGCACTCCGGTCGTGATGGCAGCCCTAAAACTATCTCCTCTGTTTTTTTGCCGCCCCGGAGAACTGCGCCATCTAGAATGGACAGAAGTGAATTTTGCCGAGGCCAGGATCGAGCTGCCAGCGTCGAAAATGAAGATGAAGGAACCGCATATAATCCCGCTGGCTTCACAGGCGATAGCAATTTTAGAAGAGTTACAGCCCATGACTGGCAGAGGTAAATACGTCTTTCCTAGCGCTCGAGGCGCGAGCCGCCCGCTATCAGAAAACGGAGTTAGAACAGCATTAAGAACGCTGGGCTATACAAACGACCAGATTAGTCCGCATGGGTTTAGAGCGATGGCTCGAACAATTCTTGATGAAGTACTTGATTTCCCGGTCGACTGGATAGAACACCAGCTGGCTCACTCGGTCAAGGACGCTAATGGTAGAGCTTATAACCGTACTAAACATCTGCCGCAACGGCGGGGCATGATGCAAACGTGGGCTGATTACTTAGAAACCTTGGTGAAAGACAACTTTAGATTCAACCTCGTTGAAAAGGATAGACAATGATATCGCTACCAAAGATTAGCTCACGACTTGACGCCTTAAGAATCCAAGCTAGATGCTTAGCGGGAAAAGGTTTCAATGAAGCGGCGATAGAGTTAATGAAAATTTCTAGAGGAGAGGTGAAAATTGAAGCCGACTGTCGGTTATTTGGTTTGAATGCTGTCGATATGAAGAAGGCGAGAACCTGCACAAATACTCAGAGACTGATGATCGCAGCCAACCAGGTGTCGCGAGCACGGATTTCTGTAAAGTCTGAAGATGAATTTTCAGAAAGCATAGAACGAGTAAGTAAAGGAAATCTCCGTTGGCCGAAAGGTAAAGTGAAAAAAGTTCTAATAGCCGAGCAGGCGAAAACAAACAATGTTAGTGCGAGCACTTTAGATAGATTTATGAAGGATAAAGGCTGGATATTTTTGGACCCACTGGATTTCCCGCCGTTCGAATACCCAGATTGGCACCCAGACTACATTTCTAATTCTATTGAAAAGGGTGAAATTAATTCATAGTTTTATCACCCCTATAAATATGACACCTCCCTAAGAACCCATTATCTTCGGAGTCTCAACAACAGCGACTCAGGAGTTCCAATGGAACACGATAAAATCTCAAACCCTTCTGATAACCGATCTTTTCGACTTGAACGTTTGTCTGATGTACTCGCTCGGTATCCCGTTGGGAAATCAACATGGTATGCGGGGGTTCGGTCGGGAATATTCCCAGCACCTGTAAAACTAGGCGGCGGAAGATGCTGTGCTTGGCGATCAGAAGAAATTGATAAACTTATTGCGGAGGCAAAATGAACATAGAACTAAAATTATTTCACGACATTAACTTAGATACTGATGCCGTTATCGAGGTACTAGGAGAAGATTTTGAATCCCCTGGGGAGGGCGCATGGTTTGCAGAGGAAATATCTCTCGCAGATCACACAACGATAGCTGCATTTTGGGATGAAGTCTCAGCAGTTGCTAAAAAAATCAGGCATGGTGGGTTGTGCCCAGTTCTTAACATTAAGATCCCTATGATTGAGGTGCGAAATGACTACCATTAAAGAAGAAATCAACATACGCGTGCTTGTTCAAGATTATCTGAAGCATCTATATAACGATTGCCCAGAATCACTCATTGTAGCCAAGGGCGACGTAGCAATGACGGTGGCCGATTGGTGTCATAGGTTCGGCGGAACACCTAAGGGAGAGACCAATTTTGAGTTTCTTGATTCTCAATTTAAGAGATGGGACGAATTAAACGGCTCCGAGACAGGGAGGGGGAGAGTAGATGACGATGGCTAATTATTCACTCATCCCAGAAGAATTGCAGATGTCGAATAGATTCTTGGCATGGCAGAACGTCGAGCGGGATTCAAAATCAAAGAAAGTACCGGTATCCAAGGACGGATACCCCGTACCATATAACGACACCAACGCGCTGTTGACTTTCCCAGAAATACAGCAGTTGTGCGCCCAAAAATCTGAATACAACTGCGGCATTTCCCTACTGGACGGCCTGATTGTTCATCTCGGCGAAAAAAAAGGCTATCTTTGGTGCCTTGATTTTGACGGCTTTAGATCGCCTAGCGGAGAACTAAGTGACTCTTTAATTCAAATGCTTTTCCAAAAAGCGCCAAGCTATGTTGAAGTATCCCCAAGCGGTACTGGTTTCAAATATTTCTTCGTTACCGAGCGCCCCCCCTCAAGAAAACACCAAGTAAAGTTCGGACCGTCTCGCTTCGCAAAAGATTACCCTAATGTAAGAAAGTATCAACATCGCGAAGTTGAAATTTTTAGTAGAGGATTCTTTTTAGCCCTAACAGGCTCGCCATTAGCAGAGCACCTGTCTAAACTTAAATTTATAGAAGACTTTAAGTTAGTAAAATTACTAAATTTTATTGAAGAATGGGGCGTAAGGTCAGGCGGAAAAAAAGAAAAATCAATTTTCACTGCCTCAAACGGGCATAAAAGTAGCGAAATACCACAGAGCACTAAAGTACTTCGAAAAGAGTCACTAGAGCTAGTTTTGAGTTATATCGACAATAGCGACGAACAAATTTGGACAAATGTCAGCAATGCGTTGTCACGTGTATATCAAGAGGACGGCCAACCTTACTTTTTGAAATTTAGCTCTGGGGAGTACTCTGGTAAGCCATATCTCAATTATGATGAAGACGAGTGCATAACACGGTACCAACGCGCACTAAAAGATTGCCGACGAAACCCAGAGGGATACCGCATTACCTACCTTGAGAGGCTCGCAGCCGGGCATCCAGAATGGCCTTTACCGTTACTTCAATATGAAGACGACTTGGGTCCAAAGTCAGTAGTTTGGGGGCCGCCGCGGTTACTAACTTCCGCCGAATTCGACGGTATTACGAGAGCATGCAACACAACTGAAGAAGCAGAGATAACACTTAGAGCATCTAAATATACATTCCTGACGCCCAACCAACTACAACACCTACCGACAACTAAGTGGCGCGTGAAGGGCTTATTCCCAGAACATGGCCTTGCGTCAATCTACGGTCCCTCTGGCTCAGGTAAATCTTTTCTTGCTTTGGACCTCATGGCTGCTGTTGCCTGCGGAAGTGCCTTCTATGGACATAAGACGACTTCATGTCCTGTGGTTTACGTCGCGCTCGAAGGAACAGGGGGAATAGCGAAGAGAGTCGAGGCCTACGAGACACACCATAAGATTAAGCTCCCAACATCTTTTCGCGTCGTTACCGACATGCTCTCGCTATTTAGTTCTGAGGCTTCAGTTTTTGCAGAAGCGGTGATCGAGGCGGGTCTAAACGAAGGCGTGATAGTAATAGATACCCTCGCCCAGTCGGCACCAGGTTCAGATGAGAATTCGTCAGCGCACATGGGAATGATTATCTCAAACGCACAGCTACTCCAGCGGATGACTAACGGTCTTGTAGTGCTTATTCACCATACGGGCAAAGACGCCTCTAGAGGCGCGAGGGGGCATTCTAGTTTATACGCAGCGCTAGATGCTGTCTTGGAGGTTAAACGCACACAGGGCGGTCTAGAGTGGCTTAGCGGCAAGGTAAAAGATGGTGAAAGCGGTAACGCCACGTCTTTTAGGCTTGAGCGTGTGGTCCTTGGTAAGGATGAGGATGGAGATGAAGTCTCTTCGTGTGTTGCTGTAGGTGACCTATTTCGCAAGGCCCCCCTGACTCAGCCAAAAGGTAAAAACCAAAAGGCAGTTCTAGATGCCCTGCTTCTTAAATTCGGTGCTGGAACCACGGTAGCAACTGACGAAGCCCTCGACATTGCAAAAGCATCACTACCTAACCAGACGACGAATACAGGTCAGCGGGCTAAGGAAGCGTTAGAGGGGCTACTCGAACTCGGCAGGTTGGTGTTGGCAGGTGATAATTATGCATTGGTGTAGTTCTCGCTTTTTTAGGACTCGTTTCGTCCCCCTAAGTAGGGGGAACGAGAGAAACGAGAGGTGGTCGGGTCTCGAAAACCGTCGAAACGAGACAAAACGAGAAACCGAGACTGCTTTCCCCATTATCCAGTCCAAGAGGTTCAGTCATGTTTTGATTTTGATAGTAGCTCCCGCACCCCCTCAAGGGATGTAATCGGGCGGTACCCCTTTGCTTTGCGCCCTGTGCTTCTAGGTGCACCTGACATACCCAGTAGATACATAGCGTCTTCAAGTTGAGAGAGTTGTGCCGAGGCTTCACTGTGTTCTGTTTGTGCTTGTTTCGTGTACTTGCCGTTCTTTAAGTTTGCTTTGGCGCTGTTTGCTTTGCCTTGTTCTGTTTTTGGTCCGGTTGATTTCCCTCCGTGCGTAGCGCACACCTTTTTACCTTTCATGGCAGGAGCACCACATCTCAACTTAGTGCGCTTACTCCGGGCACTACAACGACGGCAGCGAATCCGCCCCCCTGCTAGCAGTAGCACATCGTCATTCTGGACACTCATAACAAACCCCTTATCGTATAAATACTAATACGAAAAACGAAGTCAACTAGAGCAATACTAAGTGATAGTTTCTGTAAAAACCGTGAAGTATTAAGCGACAATTAACTTGGCCGGTCTAGCGACAATTATCTTGGCCGGTTGATCTGATAAGGTTCGACACAGCAAACGGAGGAGTAGCTGTGTCGGGAAAACATATCTCAGATCAACA